>Ga0208791_1000063_pt1 | contig 53963 bp, 79 predicted proteins | sample 11_taG_FD_184084 | JGI IMG/M metagenome (GOLD analysis project Ga0208791, IMG submission 184084) | Marine viral communities from the Subarctic Pacific Ocean - 11_ETSP_OMZ_AT15265 metaG (SPAdes) (version 2) | ecosystem: Environmental > Aquatic > Marine > Oceanic | place: Pacific Ocean | collected...
CAGAATGAAAGAACCTTCAACTTACGCTGGCGTAGGAGTGGGTGTCATAGGCATTGGCATTGTAGTCGATGAGCCTATATGTATTTTTGTAGGTATTGCTGCGGCGGTACTATCTTTCATATTGAAGGAGAAAGGAATACTCTAATATGGCATTGCCATTAATAGGAGGATTGTTAAGTTCGGTTGGCGATATTGCTGGTACTTGGGTCAAGGGCAAGATGGAAGAGAAGAAAGCCCAAACTGAGATCAAGGTAGCAAAAGCCAAAGCCGAGGCTACAGTTTATGAGAAGCAGGCCACTGGTGAACTGGACATGGAGAAATCTCTCACGGAACAAATGGGAGGTTCATGGAAAGATGAAGCGTGGACTATCTTTTTTATTGCAGTGTTGGCGGGATGTTTTTTACCGTGGACACAAGATGCGGTTAAAGAGGGATTCGTTTTTTTAGATGAAAGTACACCAGATTGGTTTGCTAACTGTATATATATTAGTATTAGTGCTTCTTTTGGCTATCGTGTTGGAAAAGCCGGTATGGGAATGATAGGAACAATGAAGAATGGGAATAAAGTTCCGACAGCAGCAAAAAAAGTTTCTAAAAAGGTTACAAAGGAAGAATAAACTATGGCAGTACCAGTAATAGCAGGAGTAGCGGCACTAACAAAAGTAGCAGCAAAACCAACAATAAAATTAGCTAAAAAATTAGCTAAAAAATATGACAAGTCTAGTTCTGTGACAAAGGCTGCATCTCTAAGTGGAGGCACAGGTGCTGTACTACTTAATCCTCTAGCTAAAAAAAAGAAAGATAATAAGAAAAAGAAACCTAGAGGCGTAAGTTCAAAAGGATATGGCAAGACTAATAAAGATGGTAATTCAGGATTTAAAGGACATTTTTAACAAGGAAGAATAAACTATGGCGCAGGAAAACGGACGACTACCACCATCACAGATAGACTCAGCGATGCCTGGAGCTGGCGTGCCTTTAGGAGAAGAAGGCGAAGAAATAGAAATTGAGCAAGAAGAGATTGAGACACCAGACTTTGACGAAAGCATGGTGGAAGTACAAGAAGACGGTTCCGTCAATATAAATTTTGAAGAAGCAGCAGCTGCAGAGTTAGAACAGGAATTTGATTTTAATTTAGCAGAAACAATGGATGAAAACACTTTGATGGAGATTTCCACAGAGCTGTTAGGTTTATACGAAGAAGATAAAGAAAGTCGTCAAGACTGGGAAAATTCTTACGCTGAGGGACTCAAGTTATTAGGATTAAAATACGAAGAGCGTGATGAACCTTTCCGTGGATCTAGTGGTGTTACCCATCCGGTGATAGCGGAAGCGGTTACACAATTCCAGGCGCAAGCGTATAAAGAATTATTACCGGCTACAGGGCCTGTAAGAGGACAAATTATAGGAGCGACAAGCACTCAAGTAGAATCGCAAGCGCAACGTGTACAAGATTTTATGAATTATCAAATTATGAACGTTATGGAAGAGTACGATCCTGAGTTAGATCGACTGTTATTCTATTTACCATTGGCAGGAAGTGCCTTCAAGAAGGTATATTTTGATGACACTTTAGATAGAGCGGTATCCCGTTTTATACCCGCCGATGATTTAGTGGTTCCATACAACGCCACCGATTTATTTTCTGCAGCAAGAGTAACGCATGTTGTACGTATGTTAGAAAACGAAGTGAAAAAATTACAAGCGGGAGGATTTTATAGAGACATACCGCTAAAACCTTATGAAGAAGATGATGAGTTAAGAGACAAAGAAAGAGAATTATCAGGAATATCAAAAACATCCGTGGACAGTGATTGTACATTATTGGAATTTCATACCAATTTAGATTTAGAAGGTTATGAGCATGTAGATCCATTTGCTAATGAACCTACCGGTATTAAACTTCCGTACATTATTACTATAGATTTGGAAAGTGGAAAAATCTTATCTATCCGTCGCAATTGGAAAGAGGGCGACGAGTTGTATAGAAAGCAACAATATTTTTCACACTACAAATTTTTACCGGGATTAGGTTTTTATGGTTTAGGATTATTACATATGATAGGTGGTCTTGGACGATCAGCCACCTCCATTCTTCGTCAGCTCATTGATGCCGGTACATTAGCCAATCTTCCTGCTGGTTTTAAAGCAAGAGGGATCCGAATTCGTGAGCCTGACGAGCCCCTGTCTCCTGGCGAATTCCGTGATATCGATGTTCCAGGCGGAGCATTAAAGGACAGCATTCTTCCTCTTCCTTATAAAGAACCTAGCCAGACATTGATGCAACTCTTAGGATTTGTGGTTGATGCCGGGAGACGATTTGCAGCGATTACCGATATGCAGGTAGGCGATGGTAATCAAGAAGCAGCGGTAGGAACGACGGTTGCTTTATTAGAAAAGGGCTCTAAAGTAATGTCGGCTATTCATAAACGTTTGCATTATGCACAGAAGCAAGAGTTTAGAATGTTAGCAAAAGTGTTTGCCGAATCATTACCACCGGTTTATCCGTATAATATTTATGGAGCGGAAGCGTCTATTAAACAAATGGATTTTGACGATCGTGTCGATGTGGTACCGGTATCCGATCCCAATATTTTTTCTGTGTCACAACGTATGGCGTTAGCACAAACACAATTGCAACTTGCTCAGTCTAACCCACAAATGCATAATATGTACGAGGCGTATAAAAGAATGTACGAAGCGGTAGGCGTACAAGATATTCAAGCAATATTACCACCACCACAAGCACCCGAACCTATTGACCCTGCTATAGAAAATGCGCGTGCTTTAATACAAGAAAATTTACAAGCTTTTGAAGAGCAAGATCAGGATGCACATATTGCAACACACGTTGCCTTTATGAAATCTCCAGTTGTTGCTTCTACTCCACCAATCTTTGCGTTATTATTAGCGCACGTTTGTGAGCACATAGCTTTAAAAGCCAGAGGAGTTGCCATGATGGAAGCGATGGATGCGGCACGTCAAGCCGAAGCACAAGGATTACCAGCTCCTGCTTTTGATGGCGAATCAAGAGTGGCTGTTCTTATTTCACAATACACTGCAGAAATACTACAATTGTTTGCTCCTCCACCAGAAGGAGAAGTTGATCCATTGGTAGCGTTACGTGAGAAAGAATTAGAAATTAAAGCAGCGGACATTCAACGTAAAGCATTAGAGTTTGACGCACGATTAGAATTCGAACAGAATCGTGAAGAAGGTCGTCAAGAATTAACAGCGGAAAGAATTAATTCTAGTGAAGATATAGCGCAGTTACGTGCAACGGTTGCTCGAGAAAAGATGCGTAAGGATTACAAGGTAGGAAACTAAGCAAAGGAAAAACAATGGAACTAAAAGATAAAGCTAAAAGATATTTTCAAGCATTAGGAATAAACCCAAATATAAAAGGAACTTTACATAAAGATACTTTTTTAGATGAAGCTCCTATTCCTGTAAAAGGATTAATTGATGGATCATGCACAATAAACATAGAGTGTTTTTTATTTTATACTTATATAGAAGTAGTTATGAATGACTCAGGATATACTTTTGAAGGATATTCTGGAGGCATTGGATTTCCAGGAGAACTTATTACGGAAGGAATTATTTATTATAATGATTTAGACACTTTATTAAGAGCTACAACTTTTGGTTTAGTTTTTATATCAGCAGAAGGTGGCGTAGCTCAAGTTACTTGGGGAACAAGTGGTAATGCAACAGGTTTAGCAGATGGTGACAGTATTGGAGCTTTTGCAGGTAGTGGTAATTGGAGAAAATCTTAATGGCAATATACCAAGGAAAAACAGTTACACTTAACAAACCTATGAAGGGTGACGTGAAAAAATTTAAAGTCTTTGTAAAGTGTGACGGGAAAGTTAAGAAAATTAACTTTGGTGATAAAAATATGACAATTAAGTCACACATCAAAGCCAACAAAAAAAGTTATTGTGCACGGAGCGGTGGTATTAAAGGAGCAAGTGACAGATGTTCTGCTAATTACTGGTCACGTAGACAATGGAAATGTGGAGATGCGTAATGGCAAATAAAACAGTAGATGCACCCGATGGATTTCATTGGATGAAAGATGGAAAAGGTTACAAACTTATGAAGGGCGATTATGCACCGCACCCAGGAGCGGTTAAAAAAGCGTCTTTTTCCGTGCAAAAACGACATAAAGGCGGAAAGAAAAAAGCATGACTAAGCCAACTGTAACCAAAGTAGCGTCTAAACTGGAAACACATGAAGCTGTGTGTGCAGAACGTTGGAAAGAAACAATACTAAGGATAAAACGCTTAGAACATATAATGATAGGCGCAGCAGGAACAATTATTGTAATGTTAATAACTATGCTATGGAGAACACAATGAAAAGACCTAAAGGATTAGCCGGTCAAATGGCGGAACAAATGTATATTCCTAAGAACGCTGCTAAAGGAATGTTAGCAAAAGCTAAGAAAATGAACGATCGCGATGGTTTTATGGGCGGTGGTGCAGCGCATAGCAGCGGAGTACGACGTTTACAACAATCTAAAATGAATATGGCCGGAGGTGGCGTAGCCATTAAAGGTTTTACATTTAAGGGGATATTCTAATGTCAATGAAAAACAAAAAAGATGAGGCAGCTGCTCGTGACGCCTTCTATGATCCAAAAGGCGGAACAGATTATTCGGCTACTATGTCCTTTGAGCAATTTTATAAAAAGATATGGCCAAATTTTGCTCAGGGCGGCGTAAGTTTAGATTTTGAAGAAGCAAACGTAAGAGATAGTATGTTTACAGGTGGAGCAGCTATACGAGGACGTAATTTTAGCGGAAACTATTAACCAAGGAGAAGAATAATGAAGATGAAGAAATACAATAAAGGAGGCCAAGGTTATGCAGACCGAGAAGACGAATCTTTAGGAATGCGTACTGGGGCTGAAAGAACAAAACGCCAAAGCATGAGAGATCGTCGCGATGAGTCTTACGGTGCTTTTGGAAAAAGACCAAATCAAAGAATTAATCGTGACGTTGGTGGCGGAGCTAAATCTATTTCAGATAAAGATGCTATGGAAATGGCAAATGAAGCTATGATGATGACTGCTGCTGAAGGAACGAACTCTATTTCAGATAGGGATGTAAAATTTCTAGATGAGATAGTTAAAGGTAAAGCTAAAGGTAAGACTTCCGACGAAAAAAAGAATAAAAAACCTAAAAGTGAACTACCTGAGTACAGAAGAAATATGGGCGGTACTATAAAAAATTATAGACATGGTGGTGTTGACATTGAGTTTAGGGATGAAGAAGGTAGCCGTTTAAGTATTTCTATGGAAAGACAAGAAGACGCAGGCTATTCTCCATCCGAAGCCGACTTTGACAAGCAACATTCCTTAGCAGAAGAAGGTATTATGGAAGTAGGAGCAGACGTTAAAATCATACAAGGTTATAACTCTCCTTCTTCATTAGGTGAAACGGACACAGTTCGTGGCACAGGAGCGATGGTAAAAGGAACGAAGTTTAGAGGATCTTTTTAGTGGATCCATTGAATTTTGCGTATGCTATTCTTAAAGCGTTACAAGAAAGAATAGCATTAACAGAACAGGCCATACTCGCTGGTAGTCCTAAAACTATGGAGGACTACCGCCAACTGGCAGGCGAGTTAAAAGGTTTGCAATTTGCGGAGCAAGAAGTTAAAGATGCTCTGGATAAAAACGAGAAAGAAGAAAGTTAATGAAAGGTAAAAACTATGTCGAAAACACTTTATGTGCCCGATCACGTTGCGAAAGCAAAAAAGAAAACTGAGAAGATTAATGTCGAACCACTTTATAAACCGCAAGACACGAAAGTTCTTGATCCGAGTTTAATAGAGAAAAACCTCAAGGAAAGACTTCCTCAACCCACAGGATGGCGTATTTTAGTCATGCCTTATATGGGGAAAGCTACAACAGACTCAGGAATTTATATTCCCGATGCTGTACGAGAACGTGAGCAATTGGCAACCGTCGTTGCTTATGTATTAAAAATAGGACCTTTAGCTTATAAAGATCCTGCAAAGTTTGGATCAGGCGAATCTGCTTGGTGCAAAGAAGGTCAATGGGTTTGTATTGGCCGATACGCTGGAGCGCGTTTTAAAATAGATGGTGGAGAAGTTCGTATTCTTAATGATGACGAAGTGATCGCTACAATTTTAGAACCTGATGATGTTAAACATATATAGAAAGTAGAAAGTTATTAAAGGAGCAATGAAATGGCAGACGAAAAACTAGACGTTGGTGAAGCGGAAGAAGAAGCCGTGGAAGTAGACGTAAATCCTGACGCTAAACAAATTAAAAGCGAAACGGAACCACCTAAAGAAACGGAAATAATAGAAGAAAAAGAAGAAAAAAAAGACGAGCTTGAAGACTACAGTGCTGGAGTTAAATCCCGTATTGATAAACTTACGAAACGTATGCGCGAAGAAGAACGCCAAAAACAATCGGCGGTGGAATTTGCAGAAAACGTTAAGAAAGAAAATGAGTCTTTAAAAAATCGTTTACAAAATTTAGATAAAGGCTATCAAGAAGAATTTGGAGGACGGATAGAGTCTCAGCTTAATAGCGCAAAACGTGCTTTGAAAGATGCACATGAGTCCGGAGATAGTGACAGACTTATAGAAGCGCAAGAAGCTTTGGCAACTTTAACAGTTGAAAAAACAAAGTTAAAGAAACCTGTAGGAGCAATCGATCCGGCACCTCAAATCCAACAACCTGTACCTCAACAAATGCAGCAGCCACAACAAACGCAACAGCCGCCAGATCCAAAAGCGGAAGCGTGGGCTAACAAAAATGAGTGGTTTGGTCAAGACGAAGTTATGACATATGCCTCATTTGGCATTCATAGACGGTTAATTGAGGATGAAGGGTTTGACCCATCAAGTGAAGAGTATTATGCTGAACTCGATAAAAGATTAGCGTCTGAGTTTCCTCATAAGTTGGGAACACAGGCTACTAACGGAGGAAGTCGTAAAGTTGCGTCTGCCGAGACTTCCAAATCCCGCAATAAAGGTGGACGAAAAAGTGTGCGGTTGTCGCCCTCACAAGTAGCAATAGCAAAAAAATTAGGCGTACCGTTAGAAGAATACGCAAAATATGTGAAGGAGTAAAAATATGACAAACGAAAAAACGGAGAACACAACTCCCCAAAGTAATACGAGAATATCACGTGCTCAAGACACTCGCGAAAAAAATGCACGCAGAGGGCCCTGGAAGCCACCATCAGCTTTAGAAGCACCGGAACCACCAGAAGGTTATGTTCATAGGTGGATTCGTGCCGAAGTTATGGGTTTTGACGATCGTAAAAATGTTTCAGCCATGTCACGAGAAGGTTGGGAATTAGTACGAGGCGACGAATATCCAGATTTTGACGCTCCAACAATAGACGATGGCAAACATGCCGGAGTTATTGGAGTAGGTGGATTATTACTTGGCAGGTTACCCATTGAAATCGCACAACAGCGAGATGACTATTATCGGGCACGAACCCGCGATCAAATGGCAGCTGTTGACAATGAGTTAGCTCGTTCTCAGCATCCTGCAATGGCTATTCATAAGCCAGAAAGAGAAACTCGTGTAACATTTGGAGGTTCTCGCAAAAGTGAGGACTAGTTTTTTAACCGTATTATAGAAGAGGATATTTTATAATGGCAAATATTAATGGAGCTTTTGGACTTAGACCTTTAAAACAGCTCGGTCAAAGTGCAAATACTACAGGTGCCACAGAATATAGAATCGCCTATGACAATTCAAACGTACTATACAGAGGACAACCTGTTATTCCTACAGCTGCTGGAGTTATTGATGACTTACAAGCTGCTGCAGGCGGAACAGTCTCTATAGTAGGTGTGTTTTGGGGGTGTGAATATGTTTCTAGCACAACAGGTAAAACTACCTGGAGCAATTATTGGCCTGGATCTGGAGCGGATAGTAACCACCCAGTAAAGGCTTTCGTGTACGACGATCCTAATCAACTATTTGTGGTGGCAACTGGTGATAACACTGGTGCTGCAACAGAAGCTTTAGTAAGAGCTGATGTTTTTGCAAATTGTGCACTTAAAAATGGTAACAGTGGTTCTACAACTACTGGTATTTCTTCAGCTACAGCTGATTTAAACACAGCAGCAGCAACGAATACCCTTGCTTTACGTATTGTAGGTGTTGAAGATGACCCTGCAAATGCAGATTTTACTGCTTTGGGTATAGGATTAATTGTACGTATTAATAACCACTTTAACGCACCTACTGGATCTATCGTCCAAGGTACCGTTTCAACAACTGGCGTATAGGAAGGACTTGAAATATGGCAATATCTAGAGCACAGCTCGCTAAAGAGCTAGAACCTGGACTCAACGCCCTTTTTGGTCTTGAGTATAACAGGTATGAAAACGAAGCGGCAGAAATCTTTGATACAGAATCATCAGAAAGAGCATTCGAAGAAGAAGTAATGCTATCTGGTTTTGGCGCAGCACCCGTTAAAAGCGAGGGCGGTGCAGTATCATTTGACGATGCACAAGAAGCTTATACCGCAAGGTATAATAACGAAACAATTGCATTAGCTTTCTCAATAACAGAAGAAGCGATCGAAGATAATCTTTATGATCGTCTAGCTTCTCGTTATACAAAAGCTTTAGCAAGAAGTATGGCGCACACTAAACAGGTTAAAGGTGCAACTATATTAAACGACGCTTTCACAGCTACTATAACAGGTGGTGATGGTGTAAGTTTAGTTAATACAGCTCACCCATTAGTAACTGGTAGTACATTTGCTAATAGACCTACAACAGCTGCTGACCTTAACGAAACTAGTCTTGAAAATGCTTTAATAGACATAGGCGGTTACGTTGACGAACGCGGTTTAAAAGTGTCCGTACAAGGTACTAAATTGATAGTTCCATCCAACTTACAGTTCGTAGCTGATAGACTTCTTGAGTCTACATTACGTCCTGGGACTGCTGATAACGATGTTAACGCTATGAGAAACATGGGAATGCTTCCACAGGGTTACACAGTTAATCACTTCTTAAACGATGCTAACGCATGGTTTGTGAAAACAGACGCTCCACGTGGATTTATTCACTTTGAACGTTTAAGCATGTCTACTAAGATGGAAGGCGATTTCGATACAGGCAACGTAAGATTTAAAGCCCGTGAGCGTTACAGCTACGGTTACTCAGATCCACGTTGTGTTTATGGATCTCCAGGAACATCATAAGACAAATTGAGTGGGGGGAACGTTCCCCCCACTTTCTAGGTAATATATAACTTTTAGCGACTGACCTAGCAGATACTCATAAGACGCTAAAATAAACCCTTTATGAGGAGGTAAATATGGCTAACACAACTTTTGCAAGTAATGTTCGTTCAAATGGCGGTGACAATAAAAGAGAAACTTATTGTGGCGGCATGATGATGATGGCTCAATTTTATTTAGTACCAACTGTAGCAGCAGGAACAGATGTTCAAGTATCAGCAACCGATACAAGAAAAGTAGTTCTTCCTAAAAATGCAGTAGTATTAGGTATTAGTTTTAATGGTGACGCAACTGGCGGAACTAACCCTACATTAGATATGGGTTATACTGACTATGATGGTGGCACAACTTTTGTTAACACAGATGGATATTTAGATGCGGCAGACGCAGACTCAGGAGCAGTACTAACTATCTGGGGCGGTGATAGCACTGCTGGTGTTGACTTAGGAGATGTAGGCGTACCAGCTACAGAAAGAATTAAAGTTGTAGGTGGACACGGTGGTTCTGCTCCTACTGGAGGAACAATCACAGGCGTTATTTACTATTATGTAAAAGACGACGGTAAAGAGTCTACTTAATTAATTAATGGAGCTTCTTCGGAAGCTCCTTTTTTAGGAGAAAAATAATGGCTGATGTAAACACCAATACTGTTATTATGGATGGCCCTCAGAAGTATGTTGCTTCTTTTGTTCACACATATGTCGATACCGGTGAAAGTACACCTGTTAAAAAAATAGATGTTTCAACACTTTCTAAAAACCCTGTTAACGGAAACGATTGCATAGGAGTACGCATTAATAAAATTTGGTATTCTAATATAGGCTTAAACGTTATTATTAATTGGTATGCAACTACACAAGTTATGGCAATTCAACTTCCAGAAGATTACAGTGACAATTTAGAATTTTCTAGTTTTAGCGGACTTCCTAATCCTACTACTTTTGGTACAGGCGGAGCTAATGGCGATGTATATTTTGGAACGAAAAATGAAGGAGCTAATGATTCCTATACTATTATACTAGAATGTATTAAGATTTACGGTAATACATAGGAGGTTTTTATGAGATATAATTCAGTAGTTAACGTTTCAGCAAGAAATGCAAATAAAAACGAAATATCTTTTAACGATAAATCATCCGCTTATATGTCTGGCGGAGCTGCTAAAAAGAAATATAAAAAAGGCGGTGCCGGACTTTATGCCAATATTCATGCTAAAAGACAAAGAATTGCGGAGGGTTCAGGAGAAAAAATGCGTAAACCAGGAGATAAAGGAGCTCCTGAAAAAGGTATTTTTGAAAAAATAGCGAGAGGATAAACATATGGCTACTTCAGGAACTGTAGATTTTAATCTAAGTATAGCAGAAATTATTGAAGAAGCTTATGAACGTTGCGGTTTAGAATTACGTACAGGTTATGACGCTAAAACAGCACGTCGTTCTTTAAATCTTTTGTTTTCAGATTGGGCTAATCGTGGTTTAAATCTTTGGGTGGTAGAAGAAGTGACACAAACTATGGCACAACTTTCTACAACGTCTGCTATTACAGAATATCCTTTAGGAACAATTACTTTAACAGTAGCTGCTTCTGCAAATTTAACTATTGGTGAAACCATTACAGGTTCTGTAAGCGGAGCTACTGCTAAGGTTATTACTAAACCTACAGCTACTACTATCACTATAACGGTGCCTGTAGGAACTTTTGTAGCAACAGATGATGTTACAGGAAGCACTAGCGGAACAGTAACAGCAGTAACTACTGTTCCTAGTTTAACAGATACGCAAGCTACGGTAGATATCTTAGAAGCGGTTATACGTAGAGATGGTTCTGATATATCGATAGGAAGAATAAGTCGAGGAGATTATCTTGCTATTCCTGATAAAACATCCCAGGGAAGACCTACTCAATATTACATAGATAGACAAATAACACCTATTATTACTGTATGGCCTGCTCCAATTAACTCTACAGATCAATTAATATACTATCGTGTAAAACGCATTGAAGACGTAGGAACTTCACAAAACACTCCCGATGTTCCTTTTCGTTTTTTACCGTGTTTAGTTGCTGGTTTAGCTTATTATCTTGCAGTAAAACGTTCTCCTCAAAGAATAGGACTTTTAAAACAAATGTATGATGAAGAGTGGCAACGTGCTGCAGCAGAGGATAGCGAAAGAGTTGCTTTACGTTTAGTACCAACACAACAGTCATTAAGGATTTAAGATGCCTCGTTTTGCTAGTAATAAATACGCTAAAGGAATTTCAGACAGGTCTGGAAGAGAATATCCTCTTAAAACTATGATTTTAGAGTGGAATGGATTACTTGTAGGACCAGATGAGTTTGAGGCTAAACAACCTCAACTTAGTCCTCCACGTATTCAACCTGATCCGCAAGCTTTACGTATTAGTCGTCCGGCGCGAACAGAACCGCCTGTAGAAGTATTATTAGGATTTAATCCTTTTCGTTCTGGTACAGCTGGTTCTACTACGATTACTATTACGCAACCAGGACATGGTTTTTCTACAGGTGACATAACACGATTTCGTAATTCAGCACCTTTTGATGGTTTTTCTACGAGTATGATTGAGACAGCAAGCGGTTTTGCAGTTACGGTATTAACAAGTAGCACGTATACAATTACAGCAACAGGAGGTGAAACAGCAACTTCCGGAGATACGTTAGGCGGAGGCGGTGACGTTTCATCTGGACCTGTTACATTGGAGGCATAATGGCATTTACATACACAACATTAAAAACAGCAATACAAGATTATACACAAAATTCAGAAACAACTTTTGTTAATCAGTTAAATACTTTTATAGTAAATGCAGAAGAACGCATTTTAAAAGAAGTACAGTTATCTGTGTTTAGAAAAAATTCAGAGGGCTCTACAAGTGCAGGTAATCAATTTTTATCAAAGCCTACAGACTTTTTAGCTCCGTATTCTTTAAGTGTAAAAAACGGTTCTAATGTAGAGTTTTTACTTTATAAACAAGTAACTTTTTTACAAGATTATAACCCAGATAGCACAAGTACAGGAATGCCAGCGTATTATGCAGATTGGAACGACACAACTTTTTTATTGTCGCCTCCTCCTACAGGAGCTTATGATATGCAATTGCATTATTTTTATCGTCCTGACTCTATAACTACAGTCGCTAGTGGAGAAACATGGTTAGGCACAAACGCTTCTTTAGCTTTATTATATGGTTCTTTAGTTGAAGCTTACACTTTTATGAAAGGTGAAGACAATTTATTGAAACTTTATAATGATCGTTATATGGAATCTCTTAATTGGCTTAAAAATCTTGGTGAAGGAGAAAACACTAGAGATTCTTATCGTTATGATGACTTACGAAGGGATGTTCAGTAATGTTTAAAGCAGATGGTACTGGCGATGTTGGTGGTGTAACAGTGATGACTTCAGAAAATGGAGGTCATAGTCCAGAACAAATAGCTGATTTAGCTTTAAATAAAATTATGATGGTAAGTGAAAACGCTCCGCCTGTCATACGGGATCAAGCGATAGCGCACAGAGAAAAGTTGAGAGAAATTCTTATTTATTATATGAATAAGATGGCACAAAGTGAAAGAACAACGCTTTGGGCATTGTTTAATAAACAAGGTCATGGTGATATGGCCGAAATTATAAGGAGATTGTGAAATGGCAATTAATCAAGCAATGTGCGGCAGCTATAAAAAAGAAATTACGGTGGGTATTCATTTTTGGATGAGCCATTCTCGAACAGGTTCTTCTTCAATAGCGGCTGATACTTTTAAAATAGCAATGTTTACATCAAGTAGAACGGATGCTAATGAAGATTTAACAGGATATACAACGGCAAATGAAGTAAGTGGAACAGGATATTCAGCAGGTGGAGAAACTTTAGGAAGTGTAACATTAGGATTAGCTGATAATTCATCTTCTGTACCTACGGCATTTTTGGATTTTGCAGACACTACTTGGTCTTCATCTACTATTAGTAATGCAAGAGTTGCAGTAATTTATAATTCTACATTAAGCACCGCAGGAACGGGCGGAACTGTTGGTCATGCAGCATATCCAACAGTTGCAGTATTAGATTTTGGGGGAAATAAATCTTCAAGTTCTGGAGATTTTACTATTCAGTATCCAGCTAATGATGCTAATAATGCGGTAATTAGAATAGCGTAAAATGTCAACAGTTACCTATACTGTTACTGTTGCTAGTGCAGGTGGTGGTAACAAATATTTTATTAATGGTAACCAACAACCCTATTTAAATTTATTTGAAGGGGTAACGTATAAGTTTGACCAATCTGATAGTTCTAATGGCAGTCATCCTTTACGGTTTTCTACTACTTCTGATGGAACACATGGCGGAGGTTCTGAATATACTACTAATGTAACAACTGCTGGTACACCAGGAAGTTCAGGAGCCTACACACAAATAGTAATAGGAGGATCTACTCCTGATTTATATTATTATTGCACTAATCACTCAGGAATGGGCGGAAGTGTAACAACCGAAGGTACTTTAAATGCTGGTTGGGGACGTTCTACATGGGGAAGTGGCCCTTGGAGTGAAGGATTTTTACCTGTAACCGTTTCTGCAAGTAGTGTAAGCGCAGCAAGTGCTATTGGTAGTCCTACTATTACGGCAGCGCAATCTATAACCGTTTCTGTAACAGGTGTTACAGCAGATGTATTTCCTGACGGAGGTTGGGGACGTTCTACATGGGGAAGTGGAGGTTGGGGTACGCCTATTGGTGTAACTGTAATTGAAGGTACAGGAACATCTGTCAGTGCTACCGCTTTATTAATATCTAGTTCTATAGCTAGTGTAACAACTATTGAAGGTGGCGGAATTACAGTAGGTGTAAGTTCTGGAGTTGAAGCTGTAGGGCAAACAGGAACGGCACTTGTTAGACAAGAATTAGTGTCGGTTACAGGTGTAAGTGCAACAACCACAGTATCTAACGTTGATGTAGGTTTAGGGTTTGGAGTAACAGGAGTTCAAGCAGCTTCTGCGTTAAGTAGTGTAACTGTGAGTGAAGGAACAGGCGTTACGGTTACAGCTACCTCTGTAAGTGCATCATCTACTATTAATAGTGTGTCTGTAGTAGAAGGTAGCGGCATAACAACTACAGTATCTGGTGTTCTTACAACATCCCATATTGGCACTGTTAACGTTCCTGATGTAATAATAGTAGCTACAGGAGTAAGTGCGCAAGGTTTAGTAGGTACGCCAACAGTTTGGTCCGAAATTATTCCAGGTCAAAATGCAGGTTGGACAGAAATAACAGATACGCAATCTCCAGGTTGGACAGAAATAGCAGCATAGGAGAATAAAATGGCTTCAACATTTTCAACAAATTACGGAATTGAAAAAATTACCACAGGAGAACAGTCAGGTACCTGGGGAACAACAACAAATTATAACGTAGATATATTAGATAGAATAGCTTCTTATACTTCTGTAGCATTATCAGATGCTTCAACAGCGACGTTAACAGTAAGAGCAGGCTCTCCTACTGATGGAGCTAATAATGTTCAAAATGGTATGTATAGAGTTATTAAATTTACAGGAACATTAAGTCAACATTGTACGATTACAGTAGCTCCGGCTACTACCACTGCGTTTTTTATGATTCAAAACGGTACTTCTGGCGGGTATAATATTCTTATGTCTCAAGGAAGTGGAGCAGCAAAAGTAACAATACCGAGCGCAAAAGCTAATATTGTTTATTGTGATGGTAGTGATGAGGTAATCTCTATTTCAGATAAATTAGATTTAGAAACCTTTGATAATATTTCTATTTCTGGAAATACTATTTCTAGTACAAACACTAATGGTAATATTGGGTTGTCTCCAAATGGAACAGGAGAAGTTGTTGTTGGAAATGGCTCTGCTACTGGTAAAGTATCAACAAGTGGTGCCTATGATTTAATTTTAGACACTAATGGAGGCACAAGTTCAGGATCAATCAGTATTACAGATGGGGCTGATGGAAATATTTCTTTAACTCCAAATGGAACAGGGGAAATAGCAGTAGGAAGCGGAAGTGCTTCTGGTAAAATATCTTCTAATGGTGCCTATGATTTAGAATTAGATACAAATGGAGGTACAAACTCAGGTGTAATTAAAATAGTAGACGCTGCAAACGGAAATATTGAACTAACTCCTAACGGAACAGGAGAAGTTGTTGTAGGAAGTGGTGCTGCTTCAGGCAAAATATCTTCTAGTGGCGCATTTGATCTTGAATTAGATACAAATGGTGGCACGAATTCAGGTTCCATTGTAATTACAGATGGAGCTAATGGCGATATTACTATAGCAACTAATGGAACAGGTGCAATTGACCTTTCAGATGATGTAGTAAAACAAGCACAAATGAAAGATTATGCGGAAACAGTTTATGCTAATGGTTCTAAAACAGGAGCATTTGATTTAGATTTAACAAATGGAAATGTTCAATCATTTACTGTAGGTAGTGGAACATTTAATGTAGGAATTACAAACTCTTTAGCAAGTCAATCTAATTCTTTAACTCTTATTATTACAAATGGTGGTGCCGGTACAGTTACATTTAAAGCTGGAGCTCATGGTGGAGGAGGAAATTCTGCTAAATGGGCAGGAGGCACTGCTCCTACATTAACAACTTCTGGGGTCGATGTATTAACTTTTACAACTTTTGATGGCGGATCTAATTACTATGGATTTGCTGCAGGATTGGCGATGGCATAATGAGTTTAGGAGCTAACAAACAAGCATTAATGGGTGCTGCTGGTGCATCTGGTGGTTCTGATGATTTCTATAGTTACCAAATAGCTAATTCAGTTAGAATGAGTAAAAGTGGAGGTAGTACTTTAAAAATAACAGCGGGTACTCCTACAAGTGGCAAAACTTTTACTTATAGTTGGTGGTGGAAAAGATATAGTGTTACAGATACTGCCACGAATAGTACTAATGTTTTTACTGCTGGAACAGGTGGTGCTACTTATGTATTTTTCACATTTACTAATGGCTCTACAATGCAAGCTAATTTTAATTTTACAGGTGGTAATTTTGGAGATAATCGTATAGAAACAGATATGTTGTTTAGAGATACATCAGCATGGTATCATTGTGTTTTAAGATTTGACAGTACTCAATCAACAGCTTCAAATAGAGTTCGTTTATATGTAAATGGAGTAGAACCAACATATGCTGATGCTTCTGTTCAAACTGCTATAGCACAAGATGGAACTTACTCTTTTATGAATCAAAGTGGAGTAGTACAGTCTTGGGGTGGTCTTTCTGGTGTAGGTACGGGTTCTGAAGGTGTTGATGTTCAACTAGCAGACGTAATACTTTGTGATGGACAAAGTTATGCTCCAACTGAGTTCGGAGAAACGAAAAATGGAGTTTGGATTCCTAAAGATCCAAGTGGATTAACTTTTGGTAACAATGGTTATTATCTCAAATTTACAAACAGTAGTGATTTCGGAGAAGATTTTTCTGGAAATAATAATGACTTAACGGCTGCAAATTTAGCAACACACGATCAAATGCTAGATACTCCAACCTTTGGTAGTTCTAATGGTGGTAATTATTGTACTATGAATCCTTTAAATAGTGGAAGTAATAATACATTTAGTGAAGGCAATCTTAAAGTAGTCAGTACTGGTGGTGGTTGTACTGCTCTTGGAACTATGTCTTTAGTAACTGGTCATAAATGGTATTTTGAAGGAAAGTGTACGGGTTCTGGTAATAATTGGATAGGTATTATAGAAGAAAATGGTTATACAAATAGTGCTAATACAAATTCTTCTATAGCTGGTAGTGCAAGTTTTAATACATATCTATATGCACATAATGGTTCAATTTATTATGGTTCTAGTTCAACAGCTACAGGTGCAACTTTTTCAACAGATGATATAATAGGTGTGTTAGTAGATTTAGAGTCTGCTACTAATACTATACAGTTTTATAAAAATGGTGCTGCACAAGGAAGTGCATTTAATTTAACTGGTACAGGCATTAATTATACACCTATGTCTGATAGAGGTAGTAGTACTGGTAATGGTTTCTGGTTTAATTTTGGACAAGAAGGTACTTTTGGTACAGGTTCAGGTGGTGGAAATAGTGATGTTAATGGCTATGGCAGTTTTTATTATAATGATGGTGCTTCTGCTAAAGCAATATGTACAGGTAACCTTCCAATAGCAGATGCAATAAATCCTAGTGAAACTGATGACAATTATCCACAGAAATTGTTTGGTGCTAAAACATATACAGGTAATGGTAGTACAAATAATATAACTGGACTTGGTTTTCAACCTGATCTTACATGGATAAAAATAAGAAACACAGCTTCAAATGGTCCATTAGTAGATTCAAGCAGAGGTACAAATAAAATAATGTTTTCTCAAAATGATGATTCTGAAGTAACAAGTGCAAACTTAACATCATTTGATAGTGATGGTTTTTCTTTAGCAGGAGGATTGGCTTCTTATGATGCTAATTTTAATGGCAATAGTAATACTTATGCTTCGTGGTCGTGGCGTGCCAATGGGGGAACAACTAGCACAAATTCTACAGGTTCAATAAGTGTAACACAACAAGTTGATCCTAGTGGTGCATTTTCTATTTCTACTTATAGTGGTGCAGGTGGAACTAAAACTATAGGACATGGATTAAGTGCTGCTCCAACTTTTGTTGTGGTTAAACAACGTAATGGTGCTAATAATTGGACAGTATATGCTAAAGGTGCAGGTAATGAAAAATATGCTTATATGGATAACGCTAATGCTTTTGGAGATTCCACTATATGGGCAGACACAACTCCATCAAGCAGTCTTGTGTATCTAGGTGATGCTAATAATGTAAATCATAGTGGTAGAACTTATCTTGCTTATTGTTTTGCAGATATAGAAGGTTATTGTAAATCAGGATCATACGTTGGCAATGGTAATGCAGATGGTTCATTTGTTTATACAGGATTCAGACCTGCATGGATTATGTGTAAAAGAGAAGATAGTTCAAGTTTTGGTAATTGGAGAATAATGGATAATGCTAGAGATCCAGATAATGTAGCAGATAAATCATTACTAGCTAATGATCATGGAGCAGAAGAAAGTGGTTCAAGTGATTATGTAGACCTGTTAAGCAATGGTTTTAAATTAAGAAATTCACAAAATTGGAACTCTAGTGGAACTTATATATACTTAGCAATGGCACATAATCCATTTAAATACGCAGTAGCTCGGTGATTAACAAAGGAGAAGAATAATGTGGGCATTAGTAGACGATTCAAATAAAGTAACAAATGTTTATGGAGAGTTTCCTTCGAGAATTACCATAAACAATAGGAATTACGATAAAGCAGAATTAAATGCTATGTCTGATTCTGAAAAATTAGCAATAAAAATATATCCTGTTACAGCAGCAGCAGAATTAAATAATAAATATTATATTTCTAATAACCCTACTTATGCTGTTGATGGGAATAAAGTAGTTGAAACAATAACAAAAGCAGCCGATAGAAAACTAGATGATGAAGATGCTAAAGATGAAGATGGCAATCAACTTTTAAATGAAGATGGTTCTAAAACTATTAATTATGGATTAAAAACTTTAGCAAAAAACAAAGCAACTACACAAGCTAATGGATTGTTACAAGGGTTTGATTGGTTAATACAACGCAAAGTTACTGCTGATACGGCAATTCCTTCAGATGTGGTTACATATATGGCAGCAATAAGAACCGACCATAAGGCAATATGTGATGCTATTGATGGTGCTAGTGATATGAACGCTTTTATTGCATTGCATACTGATACCTATAAAGAAGTAGATGGTAAGCAAGTTGTAGATGTTGTTGCAAGAGTAAATCGTTGGACTACAGATGCAAATGTAAAAAGTTATAGGAGATAAGTAATGGCTTGGTTTAAAAAGCTATTTGAAAAAGTATTTGGAGCGCGATGTCAGTGTGCTCCTACGGTGGCTCCTAAACGCAAAAGAGGTCGCCCTAGAAAAATTAATGTAGGGAGTTAACAGTGCCTTTAGCGCGTATAGTATTTAAGCCAGGCGTTAATCGAGAAACTACTTCGTATGGTAGTGAAAACGGTTGGTATGATTCTGATCTTATTCGATTTCGTAAAGGTCGCCCAGAGAAAATGGGCGGATGGTCTCGTTTAAGCAGTACAGCTTTTCAAGGAACAGGCCGTTCTTTGCATGTATGGGCAGCATTAGATAACTCTCAATTTATGGGTTTAGGTACTGAGTTTAAATTTTATATAGAACAAGGTGGTGGTTATAATGATATTACTCCTGTTCGTAAAACCGTAACATTAGGAACTAATCCTTTTTTAAGTACAGCAGGAAATGGTATTATTACAGTTACAGATGCCGGACATGGTGCGGTGGTTAATGATTTTGTAACTTTTAGTGGAGCAACAGCTTTTGATGGTTTAACAACATCAGATTTAAATAAAGAACAACAAATTACCCAGGTTATAGATGCGAACACTTATAAAGTAGACACAGGCGGAACAGCAAGTAGTGGTTCTACAAATGGTGGTGGTTCTTCTGTTACTGCGGAATATCAGATTAATACCGGTCTAAATACTGTGGTGTCAGGAACAGGATTTGGAGCAGGGTTTTGGGGCGGAGTTGTTTCTAGTTATTCGGCTACTACTTTAGCCTCTGGTATTTCTGATTCTGCTACTTCTATTCCTTTAACAAGTGCTACAGATTTTGAAGAAGCTTCTACTACACTTAATGGCGATATTACAGTTTTTAGTTCTTCAATTGTTTTAACAAGTGCCACAAGTTTTCCTGATAAAGGCACTATAAAAATAAACAGTGAGTATATTCGTTATGGTACAAAAAATTCTAACACTTTATCTGATTTAACAAGAAACTCTGATGGTTCTAGTATAGCAGGGCATACAAGTGGAGATACGGTTACTTTTGTAGGTCTTATTAATATAGAAGATGAATTAATTTTATATACTGGAAAGACAGGAAACACACTAGATGCAGGAGTTGTAAGAAGTGCAAGAGGAACAAGTAATGTTTCTCATAGCGGTGGTGTAGTTGTAAAAGAAGCTAATGATTTTGTAGGATGGGGAAGTCCTGCAACTACGACAGCCTCTACAGGTCAAAATATTAGATTGTGGTCACAAGACAATTGGGGTGAAGATTTAGCTTTTAGTGTGTACGATGGTACACCTTATTATTGGGATAAGACATTAGGATTAACTGCTCGTGCTACAGATTTAGCATCCCAATCTGGTGCGTCAGATTGTCCTACTATAACACGACGTATAATGGTTTCCGGTGCGGACAGACATTTAATAGCTTTTGCTTGTAATGCTCAAAACGAAACTAATCAAGATTTATTACTGGTACGATGGTCTTCTCAAGAAGCACCATTTGATTGGACACCAACGGCTACTAATACCTCGGGTGCACAACGTATATCTTCTGGTTCTGAAATTATATCGGCACAAAAAACCAGACAAGAAATATTAATTTGGACAGATGCAAACTTACACGCTATGCGATTTGTAGGACCGCCTTTAACATTTGGTTTTACATTACTAGCAAGTAATGTATCTATAGTAGGTCCTAATGCGGTTACTACTGTAGGCGATCGTGTGTTCTGGATGGACAGAGAAAACTTCTATGCTTACACAGGCCGAATAGAAATAATACCGTGCACAGTATTACGTTATGTGTTTGATGATATTAATCTTAATCAAAGCTTTAAGTTTTTTGCAGCTTCTAATCGTATGTTTGACGAAGTGTTTTGGTTTTATGTATCTTCAGGATCTACAGAAATAGATCGTTACGCTAAATATAATTATACAGAAGGCACCTGGGATATAGGAAGTATGGTGCGTACTGCTTGGGTAGATTACAGTATTCATGATAATCCAAGAGCAGCAGGATCTGCGGGTGGTAATGAATATATTTATATTCAAGAAACCGGAACAGATGCCGATGGAGAAGCAATGAATTCCTATATTCAATCTGCTGATTTTGATTTAGGTGATGGCAATGAGTTTATGTTTATTAACAGACTTATCCCTGACGTAGATTTAACAGGAACAGGAGCTACAGTAGATTATGTTGTTAAAACTCGTAATTTTCCTGGAAGTTCGTTATCCACAAATTCAACTAATGCTGTTACATCTTCAACAGATCAAAACTTTGTACGAGCCCGTTCACGTCAAGCAGTTATTCGTGTACAAAGCACAACAACCGATGTAGCATGGACACTAGGTGACTTACGATTAGACATACGACCAGATGGGAGACGCTAATGCCTTTTAAATCAAAGAAACAAGAAACGTATTTAAAGATTAATGAGCCTAAAGTTTATAAGAAATGGAAAAGAGATTATAAGAACGGTGGAGTAAATCTTCAAATTCCAGGAGTAAATCTTAACATGACAGAAAGCGATGTTACAGCTACCGTGCAAGATGGTTCTACATGGGCACAAATAAAAAAACCTTTTAGTCAAAAAGGCGATGCGTCTATTTTAATAGAACAAGAACTAAATGTTACTGACGACGGACGCGTTTCCTTAAAAGCTTGGGACAGAGAAGGTACTGGCGGAGCCGGAGCAGAAGTAACCTTTCAAAATGAAAATTTAAGTGTAACTGGTGGTAGAAGTAATAAAGAAAATTATGTAGGCGTTGAAGGACGTATTCCATTTAACGAAGGCGGTATGGCAGGATGTCCTATGGACGGAGCAATAATGAAAGGTGGCACAAAAATTAAACCTGATCGTTATAAACACGGAAAGAAGGAAGTATAATGGCACGATTATTAAACAGTAGTTTTGCGGATGCACCGGAGCCTTATGACTCTATTGCGTGGCAAAGAATATTAAGAGATATTGAAATGGCCTTAACTTCTAAGGAAATGCCTGAAGTTATAGAAGGACAAGATGATTCCCGTTCAGTAGTTTGGTTTATGGAATAAAATGGCAAATGCGTTTAAAAATATCGTTACAATACCTTCTGGCACGTCAGATACCATAATATATACATGCCCAACAGCAACTCAGGCTATTGTAAAAGTTATAAATGTGTATAATAGTCATAGTGGGAGTGTTGTTGTTTTGAGAAAAATAACAGATACTTCGGCTTCGAAGACAGCTATTATAGATACACAAACATTAGCTGCTTCGGCAACCTCGTCCCTCACAGGTCCTTTTGTGTTAGAGGAAAGTGATACGCTTCTAGTAAATTGTGCAACCGGAAACGTTATAAATGTTTTCGCAAGTGTTTTGGAGGTATCATAAATGCAGACTCAAACACCTAAATACCAAGGAGAGCCATCTATTCAAGCTCTTGCCAGTGGGTTAGGAACTTTAGGACGGTACGGCGATGAATATATGGTTCACGCTGCTCACGGAGAAACCGTAGTTCCTGCGGAAATATTAGAAGCTAATCCTGAATTAAAAAATCAATTATTCCAACAAATGCGTTTAATGGGTATTAAAAACCCTAATCGTTATGTTGTAGGAAATTCTTTAAATTCTATTAACCCTTTAACAGGGCAACCAGAGTTTTTCTTTAAAAAAATATTTAGAGCTATTAAAAGAGTTGTAAAAAAGATAGCACCAATTGTTGTTCCTATAATAGGTAACATGATAGCACCAGGAATTGGTGGCCCCGTTGCTTCCGCTTTATATTCTAAAGCTACAGGTGGATCGTGGGGTGATGCTCTAAAAAGCGCGGCTTTATCGTATGGCGCGTCAGCATTAGGTAGTGGTGTAAAAAGTCTTATAAATGCTCCTGCTGGTTCTGGTTTAAGTGGGTTTTTCTCTGGAGTAAAACAAGGCGCATTAGCTCCTTTTGACGCAGCAAGTAATTTATTTTCTAGTGGAGCAAACAATCCATTAGCACAAGGTATATTTGGTCCAAGAGGTATGGATTTAGCTTTTAAAAGCACAGGACAAACCTTAGGATCAAGTTTTGCACCAGGAGGAAACACATTTGAAAAGATTGCTGGTACAGTGTTTCCAAGTTATCAAACATTTGGCGGTGGACAAACTTTCCAAGGTAACCAACCTGTAACAGCAACTGAACAAAAAGCAACACAACTTTCAGGTGCCGGAACTGAACAATCACCTATTAATCAATCATTAAATCAATCTGTTACTACAAGTGGTGGTACAGATGTAAATCAAGCAAACACATTTAGTAATGTGGGCAGAGCAACTGGAACTGGAACTGGAACTGGAACTGGTACCGGAACCGGAACTGGTACCAATATTAATACGGACACCGGTGGAGGTTATCAACCTGGGCAGACCATGCAAGTAGGTGAGCAAGCACAAAAAGGAGTGTTTAGACCTGGCAGTGGTTATTCCGATGTTGCAGGAGGCAATGTAAATGTTGCTGGTGAAACGGTTGCAAGTGCAGCCGACACAGGATCAACTTTAGGCAACGCTTACGATTGGATTAAAAGAAACCCATATTTAACAGCAGCAGCGGCAGCGGGTGGCGTGGGTCTTTATTATCTATCGCAAGAGGAAGAAGATCCAATGCCAGATAGAGAAGAATTGTTAAGAATGACAAATCCAGAAAGATTAGCTTATGAAGAATTTACACAATTAAGCGATGAAGAAAAACGCGGACAACGCGGTCATGATTTATTAAGACAGTCTGGTATTTCACCACGGTACACTCCTGAACAAATAGCTAACATTACAGGAATAGGTCTTGGAGACGCGCAAGATTTTTACAACAGAAATTATAGTACCAGTTTTGCAACAGGTGGTATAGGAACACTAAGCCAAAGCGGAACATTAGAGGAAGCAAACCAAAGAGCTTTACAAACAGGTGGAGAAGGATCTCCTTTTGTTCATAACAATCAAGCGTATAGAGCAAGTTCAGGTGGCGCACAAATGCAAGGAGCGCAAATGGAAGCTCAAGGAATGACAACTATGTCTCCTACAACGAGTGAATTAGGCACACCAACTCCTCCAACTCCTGTACAAACAGGTTTAGCTACCGTATCTGGTGGTCCAATAGGAATGATGAAACGAATAGCAGGCGGTGAAAATGTATCAGCATCTAGTAATAATGAAGGAATCATGACGGGCGGTGGAAACCCATTATTAGCACGTATGATGGAACAACTGGCGCGAGAAGCTGATAAAAATCCACCTCGACAATTAAATATTGCCCCTGCACCTGATCAACCGCAACAACCTCCTCCTTTAATAGCCCCTATTTATCAAGAAAATAACACAGGAAAAGCTTTAAAAGTAGTAGCAGGTATGGCAGGTGGCGGAGAAGTAGAAGGCCCTGGTACAGGAACCTCGGACAGTATTCCAGCTAACCTTTCCGATGGAGAATTCGTAATGACAGCCGAAGCCGTAAGAAATGCAGGCGGCGGAAATCGTAATCTAGGAGCAGCAAGAATGTACGATTTGATGAATAGATTTGAAAGGGGAATGGCATAATGGCTGAAGAAACACTCAGTACCAGTACGATACGGCAGGCCCCCTATCTCGAAGATGTTCAGAAACGAATACTTGAACAAGCAATGGCAAGAGGTGAAACACCTGTTGATATACCTGATATTCAAGTTGCAGGACTAGATCCTTATGCAACGCAAGCGTACGAAGCAGCAGGACGAATAGCTCCGGGTGGTATTGGTGATTATTTACCTTATTTAACTAAAGGTGCAGGCACTACAGATTTAGGATTGGCAACATTACAAGATCAATACACAGGCATACCACAACAATTTACCGATGCAAGTACAGCAGCAAGCACGTCTTTTGCTGCACCGACCACGGCTCAATTAGAAGGATACATGGATCCGTATGCTAAACTTGTAAGTCAAGATGCATTAGCAGAAATGAATCGTCAGGGACAATTAGCTGCTAATCAAATTCGTGCTAACCAAGTAGGTCAAGGGGCGTTTGGTGGTGCAAGAGGTGAGTTAGAATTAGCGGAATTGCAAAGAAATCTAACCGAACAGCAAGGCAGACGGTATTACGAAGATATGTCTCGAAACTTTACACAAGCACAAAATGCGTTTGCTAATCAACAGGCAAGACAACAAAACGCTGCTCAATTGATGGGTAATATAGGAGCACAACAAGGACAAACAGCAAGTAATTTAGCGCAAGGCATAGGACAATTTGGTTCTGCACAAACTAATTTAGGTCAGACAGCGCAAGGGTTACTATCTAATCAAACACAATTGTTGAGTCAATTTGGTACGCAAAACCAACAACAAGCACAAAGAGAATTAGATGCGGCACGTCAAACCGCTTTACAACAAGCGTATGAGCCTTTCCAACGTATCTCTTATACAAGTGATATCTTTAAACCTAATATAGGATCAGCTTCTTCTACTATTGGTATGAATGTTGCCCCATCACCAAGTCCATTCTCTCAATTCTTGGGAGCAGGAATTGCAGGATTAGGAATTAATAAGGCTTTAAATGATCCGTTTGGCATTTTGCCACCAGCACAGTAAGGAATAGAAATGCGTAGACCTGTACGATCACAGAAAAAAGTAAGTAATAGAAAACTTTTTAATAATGGCGGCTTTCCTACTATGGGAGCACAAGCGCAGATGCCTAATCCTTTAAATGTAAACATGGGTGGTACGTTACCACAGGCTAATAATATTATGGCACCTAGTGGTATTCTTGCGTCTTCAACAGAGTTGTCTAATGCTGTGGGCGATCAAGCGTTAGCACAAAGTTTTGCTCCAACCGTAGGAATGAAATCCGGTGGTATAGCTAGTTTTGCTAACGGTGGCGGTAATACTAGTTTTCCAGGGCAACAACTTCAAGATTATACTATGGAAGGATTAAATAAACTGTTAGGAGAGATAGGTGTTAGAGCTAAAAATGTAGGGGGACGTTTAGGTACTACTGCTAATTATTTGCAGTCTTATGTTCCTCCTGTTTTGGGTGGTAAAGCATTTACTCCTGCAGAACCTGTACCTGTAGAATCAACTATAGATGCTACTACTTATGGTGCACCTTTTGGTGTAACAAAAGATTTTGAATGGGAAACAGTTGATCCTGTAAATAATACTACAACGATAAAAGATTTTACTTTTGCAGATATTAGAGGCAATGATATTACAGCGCGAAATTGGTTTAATGAACCTGCTTTTGTAACAGCTGATCGTCTATTTAAAATAAGAGGACCTGAAGTTGGTTTAGAAGGCGTAATTAAAAACATGGTAGATTCATTACCTAATTTAGAAAATGAAATTGTAAGCATTTCTCAAGAAATTATAGCAAGAGACCCTAACATAGAAAAAGACGATTTACGTCAACAAGTGTCCGTTGCTCTTAAAACAATTACAGAAGGAAATAATCCAAGTATACAAAGAATTAAACAAGAAGGGGCCGCTAATCTTTATCAAGATACACAAGGGCAAGATACTATAACTTTAGCAGAATCTATAGATGCTAATAAAACGCCTGTTGATGAAGTAATGGAACAAATGCAAGATGTAAGTGACTATGAAACACGGCCCATTGATGATTCCATAGTAGGAGAAAACGAAATTGAAACCGATGTAGATCTTGCTGTGTCACGTTGGAAAGCAACAGGTTATGATAATAACTTTATTGAAACTTTACGTGGTGAAGGAAAAGATGACGCGTTTCTTTCTGAAGTTGTAGCAAGAAAAGAATTAGATTATGCAAGTCCTGAATTAGGAACTAAGTTTTACAAGGATTTAGAATTGGGAGAAGAAGAAGCATTAAAAGTAGACATTCCAATACCAATACCAAAAGAAAAAGTAGATGAAACAGATGGTACTAGAGACAATATTAATATTATAGCGGAAAACGCTCAACAAGAAATAGAAAAACTTAACGAAAGAAACAAGGCACTAGCTAATAAACCAGCGACCGAAGCAAATGTTGTTGAAGCCGCGTCTAATGCAGGCGAAGAAATATTTGTACAACAAGCTCGCGGTGACGAACAAGAAACTATAAATGAAACATTAGATAGGTTTGCTAAAGAATTTATGGACAGAATGCCAGAGTTTAAAGGTAAAACCGAAAGCGAAAAAGGTTGGGATCTTATTATGTTAGGTTCGGCTATTATGGGCGGAACAAGTCCTAATGCTTTAACCAATATAGCTAATGGATTTTTAGCTACTGGAGATCGTTTTACAGAAGATGATAAAGCAAAAAGAGTTTACAACAATTCTATAGAAATGGGAGCTGCAAAATATTCTTTACAAAAATTAGCTACAATGGAAGCAAGAAAGTATGACGAATCTAAAACGCCACCTGAAATGTTTGTTGCTAATGAAAATGTAACGTATGATGGAAAAGAATACTCTGCAGGAGACGTTATTCCAATAACAATTACAGATCTTAAATCAAATGGCGTACCTTCCGGCGTTACTACTCCTGAATTGTACGCCGCTTCTGCTAAAATTGTTTCAGACTCTGCTAAAACACAAAATAAAATTTTAAGCGATTTAGTTAAATCCGGAACTATAACACAAGAAAACATGAACACACAAGCTGATAACTATAAAAAAATAACAGCTGGTTACGAAGGAACTGTAGCGGGAAATCTTTATTTAAGTAATGCTATAAATTTATTTACAGAATATAGCAAGGAAATTTCAGGAGCTGAAGGTGTTGTTTCAGATGTTAAAGATAAAGTAGATACTTTTTTTGGTGGAAGACTGTCAAAATGGTTTAAAAAAGGAACTGGAGGTCTATCACTTTTAGACAAAGCAAAAAAAGAAGAAGATTGGGATAACATAGTAGACGGAGAGTATACAAATGCTAAACGTCAAATGTTTATATCTCAAGTAAAGTTAGCCTTCCAACAATTAATTCCTGCGGCTTTAGCAGGAGTTCAATCTGCAAATTCTATTTCTAATAGAGATGTTCAATTTTTAGCGGATGCTTTTATTGGCGGAGGAATATTAAATACTGCAGGAACTGCTTTATCTTTTAGTGACCCATCAACTATTTTATATCAATTAAATGCTACAAAAGATTTATTTGACAGAAAAGAAAAAGATTATTTGCAAGCTGCTGACACTCAATTTAAAATTTTACAGAGTTATTTTAAAACAGCTATTCCTAGTGAACCAGGGCAAGATCCTTATTTAACTAAAGCCAGTTACTTTTTTCCAAGAATTAATCCTGCAAGTCCAGATTATATAGGAAATTACAAAGCAGAAAAAACAAAACAAAACCTTAGAAAAGATGGATCTTTTAGAACTTTGCAAAAAGGCAAAATGGTTAATGGAATACAAGAATGGGATTTTAAATAGTGGGTCAAATTTCAATAACAACAGAAGACGGCCCTCAAATTATAAATATAGCGGGCGATGAACCTACACAAGAAGAACTTTTTTCAATTGAGCAACAATTTTTTTCTCAAGGACAGGCAGAAGAAGAAGTTGTAGATGACACTACTCTTAAATTAGGAACTAAAGTTTTTAATGATGAACCAGAAACCGTTGCTCAAGGAACCGAAACTTCTAATGTTTCTGACGGTCCTACAAACCCTGGAGAATTAACTTCTATAGGTTTTCGTTGGCGTTTTGGTAAAGCCGATAATCGTGAAGGAAAAATGCGAGTTATAGAGGAAACATTTGGCGAAGGTTCTGCTATTGAATTTGGTCCAGGAGATTACGGAATAGACTTAGATAGTATTACGGAAGAAATAAAAGAATCATACAAGTTACCTAAGTCTGGCACTATACGCGTAAATAAACCCGGATATACACATTTTGATTTAGTTAATTTGGGAGCAGAAATCCGTGGACCATTGGTTGCCTCAATGGTAGCTGCTCCTTTTACAGCCGGATTAAGTTTACCGTTAGCGGCAACTGCAATTGGTGGAGCAGCTCTTATAGGCAAAGGCGTTGATGAGTTACAAGAAGATCTTCAAGGCGTACAAGATCAAAAATGGCTTCCTGCTGGTAGTTTTTGGAAAGATGATTCTGTAGTTAAAGACATGTTAATAGAAGGCGTAATAATGGGAACAGGGGAGTTAATTTTACGTCCCGTGTTTAGTGCTATAGGAAGAGTAATTAAAGGCCCTGGACCTAAATACGAAACACAACGCGTAGATGACCTAATAGAAGAGGCAGCAAAAAAAGGCACTGTTTTAGAACGTGCAACGGCAGAAAAAATAGCTTTAGAAGAACAACGTGCTTTAATAAAAAAAGAAATAGGTGAAGGCGCACGTCCTACTTTAGGCGATGCTACAGGAAAAATGCTTGCTGATAGAACATTAGCTATTGCTGAAGCTATTTTTCCTAATAATGCAGCTCTTCGTCAAAACACTAAATATGTTAGAGAATTAGTTAAAAAATTTAAAGCAGGGCAAATTAGCGAAACAGAATTAAAAGATAGTATAGACTCTAGTGTAGGTGAGATAGCTAAACAACTTAAAACATTAATGAAAGATCCTAACACAGCAGTTATTCAAGCTAATAAAGAATTAAACAACGTAATAACAAAAGAAATAGATTTAGTAACAGATATTATTGAAAAATATGCTAAAGCTAATGCAAAATTTTCTACAGGAGAAGCTGAAGTTTTATTAAATAATCTTTCCCAAGTAGAAAGATTATGGAGATCAAGAGGAGGAGATCTGTATAAAAATGCTTCTGATAGATTAGATAATGTAACGTTTCCTCTTGATTCTTTTAAAAGTATATTTAACAAACTAGACTCTCAACTATTTAAAGAAGCTCAAAAACCTGTAATGGGTTCAGAAACTATGAAAACATTAAGAGGAATTTTAGATAAAAATCAACAAATAGATGATTTAACATTACAATTATCAGGATTAAAAACTGTAGGAAGACCTTCAGCAGAAAAAGCTGCTCAGATAAAATCTATAGAGGCACAACTAAAAACTCTTGGTCCTAAGACAAATTTATCTTATTCTCAATTAAATGAGTTGCGTAATAATTTACAAACTTTAAAAAGCACTGAAGCGGTGAGAGAAATTTCTTCAAACACAGGTCCTCTTCTTAAAGAGTTTACGGATGAAATAACTAATCTTCTTACACGCGCAGAAACAGAAGGATTTAAAACATTAACTTCTAGAGGCGGTGCAAGACGTGCTGCTGGAGTAACCAATCAAACTATTGATGCAGAACAAGCAGGTTTTCAAATGTTGCGCGATGCAAATAAATATTATGCTGATGGAGCTAAAGTATTTCTTAAACCGGAAATTGAAGCTTTAAAAGCTAATATTAATGCTGGTGGCACAGTAGATATGAGTAAAGTAGCAGAACTTCTTATACAGCCTGGAAAACCTTTATATTTAAAACAATTTTTAAATGCTCTTACTTTTGCTGATGATGTGGGAACAAACCCAGTTCGTAATTTAAGTAAAAGTGTATTACAAGATTTAAAATCTTTAGCTGAAGTAGGAGACACTGCTGGTTTTAATAGTTTATTAAAAGAATCTGGTATTGATAAAAAACTTATTCAACCTTTTGAAAAATATGCAATTGAAGCGGTTAAACAAGGAAGAAAAGATGACACTGCTTTTGTAAACATAACTTCTAATAAAGCTTCAATGTTAGAAAACATGATCCAACAAAACACTCGCGATCCTTTACTAAAAGAAGCATTTGTAGCAAACCTTGCTAACCAATGGGTGCAAAACACTTTAGTTACAACAAGTAGTAAAGCAGCTGTAGATCCTGTAGGATTTTTTAATGCTTTTAGGATTCTTGGTCCTGAATTACAAAACACTTTATTTAAACCCGGCACTGTTAAAGCATTAAGAAATTTACAAGACGATGCTTTTTTATTGTCTGATAGAGAAGCATTAAGAAGTTTAAACGCTAGTAATATTAACCAAATAACAGCTAGAGAATTAGTAGAGACATTACAGAGAGAAGTAGCTACTTCTGAACAAATAGCCTCAAATACTTTAACTAAAGCTATGGCTACAGGAGAAATTGATAGTGTTCCTCAATTAGTTACAAAGTTATTAAAAAGTCCACAAGATTTTAAAAAATTTAAAACTGCTTGGGATAAATTACCTGCTAATGTAAACAGGCCAACTTTTGATCAAGTTATGAATGGTAATAATGGTATAAAACAAAATGCAATGGAAAGAATATTTAATGAAGCTTTTCCAGAAGGAATTAACACTACTACTTTGCAAAATGCTGAATTTGGAAATGCTCTTTTAAAAGCTATTAATAATAACGAAAGAGGTTTAATAGAAATATTTGGTGAAGGCAATGAAGCGTTAGGAAAAGGGTTTGTTAAAGATTTAAAATTATTTGGTCAACAAGCTATGCGAGCAACTACAAAATCTTATGTAGGAAAAGCAGGATTAGCAGCTGCAGCTTATGCCGCAGCTATTGGAGGTTCTGTTGCTGCTGCTATTTTTACAGGTGGCTTAGGATTAATTCCTATTGCAGCTGGTGCAGCTGCAATGGTAATTATGCCTCGTATTCTTCGTAGCAAAGGCGTGTTAAAACTTTTAACTAATCCTCGTACAAATGCAAGAATATACAATACAGCAAAAGAATTAGGTGTAGATGTAGGAGATAATAGATGGCTTATGTCTCAAGTTGCTCAAGAATCAGTGCCTTTACAATTACGTCAAACTATAAACACCATAGTAAGACAATTTTATCTTCAACAATATCAAGAAGCAACCAAAGACGCTTCAACAACAGCAGGTATATTAGCCAATCAAATAAATACACCTCAAGAAAACTCGGTAAGAGTTCCTTCAGCTTCAGAAACAATAGTTGAAAACGTAACACAACAAGATAGCGGAACCGATTTTCCTATGTATCGAGCGGCGACCCCTAAAGCAAATTTAGAATTTTTAAGACAAATAGAACGAGAAAAACTTTTAGGATTACGTAACTAATGCCAATAGATCGCACCAAACTTGCTAATATGTTAATCCTTCATGAAGGTATGAAGTTAAAAGTGTACGATGATGCGACAGGAAAAAACCTTAGTAAAGGGGACGTGGCCCAGGGACACCCGACCATTGGCGTTGGTCGAAATGTTGCAGGCGATGGTTTAGGAATATCGGAAGAAGAAGCACGGTTCATGTTACATGCGGATATAGATCGTGTAGAACAGGAAGCTAAATCCTGGGATATTTATAATGAACTGGATAGTACACGCCAGGCAGTCTTATTAGATATGCTATTTAATATGGGATTAACACGATTTAACCCTGACAAATGGCCGAAAATGTTTCAAGCTTTACAAGATAAAAACTGGGTAGAAGCTTCCAATCAAATGCGGTCAAGTGCTTGGGCAGCTCAAGTAAAGTCACGAAGCGAACGTTTGGCTAAGTTGATGGAATATGGAGTTTGGGTTGAGTAATGATGAACAAATTATTAGCAATATTAATTGTAGCTATTTTTTTAGCTTTACTTACGTTATGTAGCACCGGATATGCACAGACAAACACAGTGTCTTCTACATCATCCACGGTCAGTGGAACTACGACCGTAGATCGTACTCCTGGTACCGCTTCTGCGCCTAGTGTAGTTATTAACAATCAAGATGTTTGTAGTTTTGCTGCTAGTGCTGCGTTACAAACACAAATCTTAGGTTTAGCCGGTGGTGGTTCTATAAGAGATTTAAATTGTGAAAGACTTAAATTATCGAGAGCACTGTTTGCTATGGGTATGAAAGTTGGTGCTGTTGCTATGTTGTGTCAGGACAGTAGGGTGTTTGCGAGTATGGAAATGGCGGGTACACCGTGTCCGTATTATGGAAAAATTGGTTTAGAAGCTGCAAAAGGTTGGGCTGAAAACCCAGATAAAAGACCTGATTATGATAAATGGGTAAAAGAAAATGTTAAAGAAGAGGAGCTAGTGAATGATGAAAGTGCTTTGGGTATTTTTAGTGTTTTACTTATATTGCTTTTCCTCTAATGCTCAAATGCAAGATGAAAGCACAACTTCTACTTCTACTTCTGAAACAGAAATACAAGGTGATTTAGAAGTTACTACAACTACAACCACAACAACAACTATTGAAAATAAAACAACAGGCGATATATTAGACGGAGATACAGGTATCGTAGCCACTAGGTACGAGGGAGATATGGATCAGGATTGGGGGGGAATCGGATCTGCTAGTATGCTAAATTGTCCTTCACAGTTTAGTGGTGGTGGCAGGTGTGCTAAAGGCACGTCAAATACATTAACTACGTTTCAACAAAATATAAATATATCACAGTTTCATATAGAAGATGGGGGAGCGTTAAATTGGAATTTAGATGGTTGGCACTCACAATCTAATTCTTCTATGTATTTTGAATTAAAAGGTTATAATGACAATGTTTTATTATGGACTGATAAAACAGATTTTGCTTACAACAACCATAATTCTAATACTTCTTACAATTATGCAGGTAACTATGATTTTGCAGGAGGATTGGATAAATTGTTTGTATCTGTAGGAGGAGCTAAAAATTATTATTTTGATAATGTAGAATTGTTAGTTAATTATAACTATATAACTACACAAATAACAGAAGAAATATTTTACCAAATTATACAAACAGAAATTAATAATACAGCGACTAATATTTTAAATACCCCTGTTGTTACTACAAATGCAATAGATCCAGAACCTGTAACACCAGAAATACCTGAGATAGCTATTATGACTATAGATTTACCTGATGTAGATTTAACTACTACTGTTGCACCTATAGAAATACAAACAATAGATGATGCTGGATTTACACCTACATTAAATGTTGGCGAACCTGTAGCAACAGTTGAAACTATTACAGAAGAAATACAAGAGGTTATGATAGTAGAAGTAGCACAACCAGAAACAACCCAGGTAGAATCACAACCTGAACCTGAAATAGTAGTAGTTGAGCCCGAAACTGAACCTGAGAGCCCTTCTCAAGAAATTTCGTCCCCTGTAAATGAGCCAGGAGAACCTGTAGAGGAAGTTAAGGAAGAAGAACCTATCACAGAAACAACAGCGTCTGACGAGCCTGTAAACGAGCCTAAAGAGGAACCGAAAGAAATAGTTGAAGAAAAAACAGAAGAACCTGTCGAAGAGAAAGAAGTAGCAGAAAAAACAGAAACTGAAGAAAAAATAGAGGCCAAAGAAGAACCAAAAGAAGAAATTAAAGAAGCTAAAGCTGAAGATGAAAAGCCTACAAAAAAACAAGAAGCTAAACAAGAAAAAGCTAAAGAGATTATGCAAAGTTTTGATAGTCAATATGATGCCGTAGCACAATTAACAACATTAGCATTGGTTAATGCTCTGGGTGCAGACATTAAAACATATCAACAAGTGCCAACACAAGTGCAACCTACCTGGTATGAATCAAAAGAAATATATGCAAATACTATGTTACAAGATCCTTTAGCAAATTATTTTGGCGTGAGAGATAGCTTGGTCTTTGAAAAAATGCTAGGAGCCCAATATGAGTAATGAAGTAGAATACAAAGGAATTAAAGTAAAAGGGGGTAAGCTATTATTGATATTCCCATTACTAGGTACAATAGGTGGAGCAATATGGGCAGGATTTGAAGGGTATGCCCGATGGGTTGCTATGGAAGACAAGATAGCAAATTACACAGCTCCTGATTTAAGTGGATTTCAAAAACAATTAAGCGATTTTAATACAACGGTTAATGTGACAAATGAAAAAATAGAAAGTTTAGAAATTAAAATAGAAAACGAAATTACTAATATGAATACGTTGTTACAGTCAGAAATATCAACTGCATTAGAACTTGTGCAAGCGGCTCAAGGTGATGCTAGGGATATTCGTAATGAACTGCGTAAGGATATAAATCAAGTTATGGATGCTATAGCTAACGTGGATAAGAGATCGAGAACCACGGAACAAGAAATACGAGGCAGTCAACGTACAGCAGAGAACGACGTAAGAACGTTGATACAGCACGCTGAGGATCGCTTTGACGGTAAGCGTACGGCTATAGAATCTGATGCTAATAGACGTAATGAAGCTATAGATGTCAAACTAAAAGAACTTGAAGATAGAATTATTAAACTTCTTGAACGTGCTCTTAATAATCCTCTTGCAGGACAATAAAATTGTGTTTATACTTGAGTTACCTTAGTTGTGAGCGCGACCCATCTCGCGCTCTTCTACTTAGCTTTACCCCAATTTTCACCGATTCCTACATCTATACGTGAAGGAATTTTTAATTCCGGAAAGCAATTCTCCATTGTTTCTTTAATGTCTTTTATGTTGTCATCATGTCTAACAGAAAAACAAAGTTCATCATGAACGGTTAACATAGGCAGGTAACCTTTTTCATAACAATTCAACATAGCCCTTTTAGTCTGATCAGCTGAAGATGCCTGAATCAAACGATTAAGAGCTTTATAAGTAAAAGCCACCTGATAGTTGATAGGGTTTTTCTTGCGCCAATCTTTATCGCGTTCTTCTAATGGTGTGTCTTGTATGTTTTCCCATTCCTCTTCAAGTTTATCCATATGAATAACTTTTTTAAATCCTCCAAACCCTTTAGGTTCTCGCATAGGAAAACGACATTTACGACCCATCAACGTTCTAATCTCACCTTTACGCGTAGCTACAGCCATTACTGCCGCGGCCATTTCTCGTATAAAAGGAACCTTCTCATCGTAATCATTCCGTAATGCTTTAGCTTCATCAAAGGGAATATCTCCAAGAATACCCGCCAACTTACCAATGCCCATGCCATACATGATCCCTAAGTTAATGGTCTTGGCTAAGTTACGTTCTACTCCCGCAATGTCGGCTACCATTTGGTGAAAGTCCAAATCATCACTCTGGTAAGATTTTACAATCTCTTGTACTCTAACGTTGTCTTTTGTTTCTGGTGTTAATGAGGCGTAATGCATTAACCACCTGGGCTCTTGTGCACTGTAATCAAAACTTCCCCATTTACATCCTTCTTCTGGTACAAACAAACCTCTAATCAATTCTTTAATCTCTGGGTGTCGAGCAGGGACTTGTTGAAGATTAGGATGACTTGAAGAAAACCTACCCGTTACGGTTCCACCATCTCCAGATCTTAATTGGTTAAACTCACAGTGGATACGTCCTTTATATTGGTGTTGCAAAATAGTCTCAACAAAAGTAGTGTTCGCCTTGTTGTACTCTCTTATTTCTAATATCTTTTTAGCAATTGGATGCTTGTGTGTTTTTAAAAAATGTTTTGTAAAACTTGGTGCATCTGATTTAGCTGTTCGTTCGTATGTTAAGTTTAACTTGTCAAAGGCTGATGCTAAAGAAGTAGCTGTCCACGGCTCAATGTCCACTCCCGTTTCTTTCTTAACTTCTAATAATAAAATATTTTCTTTATCCTGCAAATACTTTTTAGTTTCTGCTGCTTTATCCAGATCTACCCGGATACCCTTTACGCGCATTTCAAATATAATAGGAAGTAAATTTAATTCCATTTCTAAAATTTTACCGCAATTTTCTTCAGCTAATTTACGTCGCAGTACGTTCCACAACTGTAAAGTTAACCGCGCATCTGTCTCTGCATAAGCCGCAACTCGAGAAGCCGGTAACTTCCACATATCTTTTTTAGCGTCCACACCATGCTGACTTGCCGCCATCCGCAGCTCATCTTCTTTTTTCTTTTCGCCCAGATACGTTGCTCCTAAAGCATTAAGAGAATACGAAAATCTGTTTTCATCTAATAATGGCGCGGCAATCATAGTGTCTAATATCTTACCCGGCACAGTTATTCCTACGGTTCGTAACCATCCTAAATCATATTGCGCATTATGAAAGACTACAGACATGCCATGTTTAAGTTGATCTTGTAACCATGTTACCACCATCTTCTTAGACATATTACCACCGCCTTCATGACCAAAAGGTAAATAGCCGTACCACTTAGAAGACGCTACAGCAATCCCTATCAACCGCCCATCGTTCCTGGACCATCCTGGACCTAGTGTTAATAAGTTAGGATCACAAGTTTCTACATCAATAGCAATAATAGTTTCTTTAGATAAATCTGGTAATTCAATTGGAGGAACCCATGTAGGTTCATTAAATAAATCCTGCTCATACATTATCTTGGCTTCCATAATCGCGTTCGAGTATCATTTCGCAATAATGGATTGCTTTTAATATATCTTCCTTTCTGCCTTTCTTAGGATGTCGACAAATATATTTAATAATGTTTCCTTCCGCAAAAGGTAAATTGTTAGCGTTGATAAATTGTGAGGGTTGTATTTTAAAACCTTTGTAGTGTTCTCCCCCTTTGTTCCATACCGTCATAACTCATAGTACCTTTCTGTTTCTGGTTGCATAATGTGCAAATTTTCTTTAGTTCGTGTTACTCCTACATAAAACATGCGGTGTAAAGTTGATGGTCTCGTTATCATTTCTTTAGAGGCCGCATACGATATATCTGAGATTAGCAGAATATTATCACTTTCTCCACCCTTCATAGAGTGTATAGTGCTTAATTTAATCCTAGGGCTTTTTACATTGTCGCCCCGTTTTAAAGCGTTTAACAAATAATTTTGTGTGTTTAAACCAACCTTACCCAACACCTGATGCCATCGTTTAGATCCATCAACCAATAACCCTAGATGATCTCTGAGATAATCCATGCGTATTAAACTGTCTGCAGGCAATTCTAAAAACTTTTTAGACCTGCCACCAAATCCTTTTTTAAATCCTTCATTAGCATTCATGTGATCGTATATGTTTCTTACCTGACTTACGCTAATCTCTTCGCCCTTCGACAAAGATTCCCACGATAAGATAGCATCATACAATTTTCTTGGAATACTAGGGTGGTCATGTCTACTGTAGATCCAACCTTCTTCCCGCAATTGCAAAGCATACCGATCTAACAACCTATTGGTAGAAGCCAATATAGTCCATTCTCCTGTTTCGATAGGAACTTCTTCTAATGAGTTATGATAAAAGATAGAACCCTTTTCTTTTTTAGGATGCCATTCTTTAGGAGCGCGATCATCAATTCGTGTGACTATCTGCTGTGCTTGTTCCCATACGGTTTCAGGAATACGATACGATTGATTTAAAACTTCTTTTTCTTTGGTTGCCGATAGAAAAGCCTGTACGTCCGCTCCTTGAAAGTTCATGATTGCCTGATCATCGTCACCGGTAAATATCTGTATGTTAGGAGATTGTCTAATAGTATCAATCATTTTCCACTGCAATGTTGATAAGTCTTGCGCTTCATCTACTATTAAAGCTTCTATATCTGGACATTGGTCTTCTGCAATAAACCGTTCTATCATATCCGTAAAGTCAACTTTTCCCTTGACTTTTTTATAATTTTCATACGCTTCTACCAGACGCGTTAACTCAGAATAAATTAAATTGTAATTCCCTTCTTCCTGAAAAACTTCTTCCAACGATTTTAAACGGCTCCTGGACAACTGATAAATCTTTAAATACTCGTCGCCTTTTTGATTACCTATCCATTCAAAATCACTTTCTGTATCTTTACCCGTAGACTTACCCGCAAAATCTAAACCAACCTTATAACCTATTTCTTTCATATCTTTGCCGCGCAATACATCTGTAGTTTTAAAACCTAAAGAACCAAACGCCATAGAATGTAACGTACGGAAATAAGGTAGGTCTTCATCTAGTATGTTCCAATCATTGCAGACACGTTCTTTACTTTCCCTTGCGGCTTTCTTACTAAAAGATACACAGGCTATACGCTGTGGTTCTATACCTTCTTTAATATATCCTTGAATAAGATTAGAATTTGTTTGTGTCTTGCCACATCCTGGAGGGCCTAGTATAGTCTTTTCGATTTTCAAAAGGGTGGTTCCTCATCGTTCTTAAATGTAACAGCAGGAAGATCCACTTCACCTTTTTTAATCTCAGGAATAAACCAACACCGGACACTTTGCCACTTATCCTTGTTATCTTTAAAACGAAACTGCTTGTCAGCTGTTCCGCCACTGTTCATTTCTTTTAATCTTTCTGTGATCTGACCGCGTGTATAAATCGTAAAGTTATGACGCTTTAAAAATTCTTGTAAAGCACTCAACTTAAAATATGTATAGCCTTCCTCTGTCCACGGCTTGCCGGTAATAATTTCTTCTGGACTTCTTGCCTGCAGACGTGCGGTGCAAAACATTTCAAGTAGTTCTTGGAACTGTCCTTTTTGTGTTAACTCTTCTGGTACGGCAATACGCGTTGCTGTTTCTAACAAAACATCTATCATCTCTCGCCAATCCGCATCTTTCATACGCGCAGGCATCTTATACATTTGTTCCATACACGCGCGCTGAAAATCTACCTGCATCTGCAGTTGACGTGTACTTAATTCTAAACGTGATCCATCTACATCAATAAACCAAACGGGTGGTTCAGATTCTACAACACTCAATCCTCCAATGGTAGGAAACGATTGGCTACTTCCTATGCCATGCTTACGGCTTCGGCACATAGATTTGTTGCAATGACTACGCAAAGGTTCTTGCTTGCATGTATAAAAATATTCTTTCTTTTCCAATTGGTTTTGTATGGTTACCATTTCTTTTGCAGGTAATGGTGGCGTACAATATTCTTGATTATGTTTTTCTAATAAATCTTTCCACGCTTCTGGACTTGACATCTTATAGAACAGTCCTACGTTAATCATAACCATGTTACGACCCCCTTCAGGCACTCCATATTCAGTAAGTTGTTGTAAACATGGAGGACCTTGAGGTAATATCTTTTCGCTCACTCCTACTTGTAAGTCTCTTAATTTTTCTAATGTAATTCTATTTTTTTCTGCTTTATGTAAAAATTCTTCAAACCCTATGTCATCGCCCTCTACATTTAAAGCGTATCGTGTTGTATACTTAAAATTAAAATATGGAAGGTTTATAAAGTTTCCTACATCACCACGTTCTACTATAACCTCTTCTTGCTTAGGAAAGATCTCACATTGACCATATCCTAAAGCAGATGCAAACTCTGACAATCTATCCCTAAGTTCTGTTGCTGAAACTTTTTCTTTTAAAAATATATATAAATGGGCACCGCCTGACTTAGACCGGCACACGGTCAACGGTAGCCTTAACTGTTTGATTTTCTTAAATAATTTTACTAAGTCTAAATCGTATTCGTCAATATCCAATGCGCCAAATAAGCATTGATTATTTTCATCTATGGGTATACTGCCTACACCCTTCTTTCCTTCTAGGTGCAATTGAACAAGCTCTACGGTTAACGGTTCCCTAACAATAAAACTCTTAGCTTGTTGTTTACCATTCTTCTGAGAGTTCATAACCTCAGTTTGTCCGTGGGCTTTACTAAATCCCCGGAATAATTCTAAAAATTTTTGTGCTTGCTCCATCGTAAAGAAGCCCCCATCTACAAGGAGAAATGGGGGCTATCCTCTCTAAAATGGAACGTCGTCGGTATCAGTAGGAAGAGCGGGCTTCAATTCTCCACTGCTGACACTCGTATGTAATGCTTTCGCATCTTCATAAGCTTCCATAGTAGACACTTGTCCTTCATGACTTATAGACCATGAGTTCCAAGAACCTTTATCATTACCATCTTCAACAGATTTTAAACGATAAGTGTTAGCAAACATAGGCAACGTTTTACCATTATGCTTTTGCATTGTCATAATACTCATCCACTGACGTGACTTTTTCAGTTGGGTTTTCTTCATGTCAATAATAGCATTCTCTAAGTTGCCGTCATCATGTACAATCTTTACGTAGTGTTGAGCTGTACGCACTAACTCATTACCACTTTCTAAAAGCTCAAGACCTGAATCCTGATCACGCACGGCTTTACGCACATCATCAGAAGTAGGCGAAAGCTCAGATACAAACCCTCCCCCTTGAGAACGTGGTATAAATTCAAGAAGTTTAAGTTGGAAAAACACAGGTATTACAACAACACCTTTTTCTCCATCCCATGTCTTCTTGGTTACAGTGTTAAAGATATCTCCAGAAGAAGCACCTTCTATATAACCTGCATCAGACTTTTTTAGTTGCGGGCTAAGTGCCTGGATTAATCTTAAAAAAGGAATTTGAATATCCGAAGATGTTACTTCTTCAAATCCACTTCCTACGTCGGACTCAAATGCTTTCATTAGATCTGGTAGTTTTTCAGCCATATTATTTTCCCCCTTTAATTTTAGCTGTTTGACCTACGTATGCTTTAAACAATTCTAGGTCAATTGGTTGATTAGCTTCCACACGCTCACGCACTAACTTCTTTAACGTCGATGGTTCTACCCATGTTCGTGCAGTGGTGTCGTGCCCTTTATCTTCAAGTTCCGCCTGCAGAGAGCGAGCCGAATTATCTTGGTTGATACCAAAAGATATTTGAACTTGATTCTTTATAAAATCCTCTGCGCCAATGTCGCGTAAATGACCAATAGCACGTTCTTTATCTATTGGATCTTTAGGCATCGAGGCTTGCACAAATGTAGCTAAAGAAACGGTGTTACCGTCTACCTCTAACTTATCTATGCCCATCTCGGCCATTTTTGCAGGGATCAAATCAAACTCATACTGCTGTTTCTTAGCTTTCTGTAGCTTAACTTGTTCTTCTAAGTTTTTGATGTCCTTAGTTATAGCGGAAGCTGTTCGTACTAATTGACTTAGCTCTTGTCCTCCGTCCGTAGTTACACTGTTAAATGCATCTGCATCAGCTGTAATCTCACTCCAAACATCGATTTTCTTTTCCGTCATTATAGTATATCCTCTTCAGGTTAAAGGTTAATGTCTTCGATTCCTCCTCGGATAGATATCTTAACAGGGTAATAGATACGTTCAATCTTATCCCATTTTAAAATATTAACTCTACCTGAGTTAAAATCACTAGCAAGGGCAAAAGCAACTCCTATTATAGCGGGGTCCCCGATAGCTAATAACCAATCCTCATCATCAAAACCTTTTAGTTTACGCTTTATCTGCGCAACTAAACGACCTGTATTTAAATGAAGTTGATCATTATAATTTGCTAAAGGAATTAATTCCCCCCATTTCGTTGCAGATATTATATCTACGCGGGGATTTTCTTGTGCTACAAAGACTTTGTTTGCCATTGAGTTCTCTCTTTCTTGTTAACGTTTTATTACGTTACTCTCATTAATTTTATTTGTAAACTATTTTTTTGACTTATTACAATTATTCTGTTTATATTAATAAGAAATTATAAAGAAAGTGAGAAATATGTCTTATGAGTTTAAGACAAAACCTTTTGACCATCAAGCAGCCGTTTTAAAACTTTCATGGAAAGCTTTGAATTGGGCCTACTTCATGGAGATGGGTACCGGAAAATCTAAAGTCTGCATCGATAATGCAGGCATTCTCTACGAGTTAAACCACATTGATACCTTTGTAGTCGTTGCTCCAAAAGGAGTTTATCGCAATTGGGCGCGCATAGAAATACCTACGCATCTTCCTGATCGTATCGAACGTGACATAGCTATGTGGTCATCAACTCCTAAACGTGAACAGAAAAAACAATTGGAATCTTTTTTAGTTCCTAACGTATCAGAAACCTTGCGCATATTGGTAATGAATGTAGAAGCTTTATCAACCGTCAAAGGTACACGGTTCTTGGAACAGGTTTTAAAAAAATCAAAGGCTATGTTTGCAGTAGACGAATCGACAACTATTAAAAGTCCAAAGGCTCGTCGTACTAAAGCTATTATAAAGATAGGAAGGCACGCCAAATATAAAAGAATTCTTACCGGGTCTCCCGTCACACAATCGCCTATGGATCTCTGGGCGCAATGTAACTTTTTAGATCCTAAGTTATTAGGAGATGTTGGTGACAATTATTATCAGTACCAATACCGTTACGCTATTATGAAAAAACGTACGATGGGTACACATTCTTTTAACTTAATAGTAGGTTACAGAAACCTTGACGCGTTAGCCGAATTATTAAAAACATTTTCTTCGCGTATCATGAAGTCGGAATGTTTAGACCTACCATCAAAAATCTATACACAACGTTACATCCAACTGACTCCTGATCAATCGCGGATATATATGGAGATAAAAGAATACGCTTTATCTTATTTAAGTGATACCGAATTCATGACGGCACCCAATGTCATGACGCAACTTTTACGTTTGCAACAAGTATTGTCCGGGCATTCTAAAACGGATGAAGGAGAAATAGTAGAAATAAAAGACAACCGCTTGCCTGAGTTAATGCAATGCCTGGAGGATGTATCAGGTAAAGTTATTATCTGGTCTCGCTTTCGCTATGACATAAAAAGAATTCATGCTGAATTGACAAAGGTATATGGACTCTCGTCCACGGTAACTTACTTTGGAGATACAACTGATGAAGACCGAAGTCAGGCAATAGAACAATTTCAAAAAGGTGATGCGCGATTCTTTATAGGTAATCCGCAGACAGGAGGGTATGGTATTACTCTTACCGAAGCAAACACAGTGGTGTATTTTGCAAACAGTTTTGACTTAGCAGTACGCATGCAGTCAGAAGACCGGTGCCACCGCATCGGCCAAACACAGCACGTTACTTACATTGATCTTATTGCTGAGAAAACAATTGATGAAAAGATTGTTAAGTCTTTGCGTAACAAGATGGATATAGCAAGTAAAGTAATGGGCGAAGAACTTAAAGAATGGTTTAATTAACTGAGGAGAACACAAATGTTTGAATGGCTTAACGGATGGTTTACTCCATCACAGAAGAAAGATTTAAAAGATATGACTAAAGTAGAGTTAGAACAAAAAGGAAGAGAAGTTGGGATAGAGCTAGACCGCAGAAGAAAAAAAGCTACACTGGTCAAGCAATTACGTAAAAAACTAGGAGAATAAGTAATGGATAACCCTTACAGTGGTGTTAATGAATTTTATGAAAGATTAACAGAATTCGTAGACAAAGAAAAAAATTTCAATAATAGTAATAAAGTCGTGTTATTATTTCGATTAGCTCTAGAACTGGGAGGAGCCGATAAAGCAATGGGCCTGGAGGAAATGTGTTATTTAATGGCTAAACTACAATACACAACTCTCGGGATTGTTTTAGGCAAAGAAGAATCTTTTAATGGGATTCTTGAGCAGTTTGATGTTAGTCGTACAACACCTAACTAGAGAGAACGTGTGGGGAATGTAGATAAAAAAGCGTGGGGGGAAGATCCTTTTATGGGCGATTCTCCTCCTAAGAAACAAGAACATTGGGCACAAATCTTATTAGATTTACGTAACCAATCGGGAATGTCTCGGGTTCAATTAGCTGAGGAGTCGGGAGTCGGGGTGTCCACTATAGAAAACTACGAACGAAAAAAAATTTCGGAACCTTCCATTTATAAAATAGAATCACTTCTGCAGGCAATGGGGTACGAGTTAGATGCTATCTTTATAGAACATTAGCGATAATTAATAGGTTGTACTTTCCAAGGAGTCCATGATTCTTTTTTGCCTCCGTGATACTCTCGGGCATGACCCTCACTAATTAATTTTTCGCATATGTTTTCGCCGTCTACAAAAGGCACCGCGAGGATCCTCCCGAACTTGCCCTTGCCATCCTTCACCGTTTTGACAACGAATTTTTTCGGAAGCAATTCCTTAAGCCGTGTTTTCGCAGCCAAACCAAGAACTTTTTCTTCCTTATTCTTTGTGCGTGACTCCGGCGTATTAATTCCTTGTAAGCGGATTCGTTCGTTTGATAAGGTAACTTTGAACCCCAAATCCACATCGACATCGATTGTATCCCCGTCTACTACTCTTCGTAATGTACAATTATATTCAAACATTCGGGTAGTATAGACTATTTTGGGTCGGGAGTCGTTGTGGTATCTGCCGACCTCAGTTTATACCACCAGTTCGTCATCAAAGCCACAGTAATTACCCACGATTTACTAGACTTATCGGGGTACAAATCTTTTGCTATCTGGTCGGGGGTTGCTCCCCGTAAGGCAAATTCTTTCGCTCTTTGTACGGCTTCTTCCATACAATCAAATAATAATTCAGTTTTCGTCATCATACATTTCTCTCACAAAAATCGGGGTTTCTTCTCCTACCCATGCGCCGACTACATTGAATTCAAAAAATTCCATAGCTTCCTCATCGGTCATCCCCTGATCCATTAAAATTTTAATACATTTATTTACGTCATATACTATTATATCGGGCTGACCGCACCGACTACCAATACCTATGATCGCCTCATCGAAGCCATCAGCCTTTAGCATTTTAAGATAATAAACCGACTAGGAAACTTCCTAGTGCTATACAGATGTAGAATTCTAATCCCATTTTCTTTCTCGCTTTCTTTTTTTTGTGCTTTTTAAAAAACTTCATAATGCTTACAATGTTGCACACATTACAATGTAAATAAAGAATAAAATGTGGAATGTCCATGACACTCCTACTATTGCCCAACAAACTTTCATCATTGCTTTCTCTCCTTCTGGTTAGCCTAAGACTTCCCATTCGGTCTTAGGATTTGTTACATGGCATTCGGGACACTCCCTTGTCTGCCACTTAAAAGTATATACTAATGACGGTGCGCCACATTCAGGACAAAATATCTGCCTCCTTTTGCGGTCTACACCATCATATTTTCGTATCTTTGTATGTTTCGTAACTTTATTAATCACTTTTAATGTTTTCTTCTTTAGTTCTTAATAACAGTTCCCCGCAATCCAATTGCACATCATACTTAGGTTCTTCCTCGTATGTTCTGCCAATGATTATTCCGCCTACTTCAACCGCCAATTGGTCTTTCAGCATCGTAACCTTTACCCGTTGATCTATGTTCATTATGCGCTCCATCCTATAACGAGAAAATCTAAATCCTCGTAGTGATGTTTTAATGCCTCTTCAGGCAGATAGTTTGCTAACGTGCTATGAGTTTCACCTCCAAACCATGCGCAACCATCCTCTGATTGCATAGGTTTCCAACCTTTTTTCTGCATCATACCCATAAAATCTTTCATTATTTTTTCTTCTTTTTTAGTTAACATTATTTCTCCTCCATTTGTTTTAAAATAAGTGGAAGTAACTTTAAACCACTAGCCACTTCCATTGCTTTTATAACTTTTAAAATGTTATCACGAGTTTCTCTATCGGATGTATGACTTGTAATAAAATGTTTTAAGTCATAACACTTTTCAATAAAGTCTTGCTCTTTTAGTTTTTGAGATACTTCACTCAACGTTCTGACCAAAATCGGTTTTAGCGCACCACTTGTCGATGTAGCCATTTACATAGCAATCTACAATCTCCTCATCAGGATCGACCTCACCTACAAGTATATTACACCAATCATCTTTCTCGCCTTCTTTTTGTATATGCACCTCTACTACACAATCCACACTTTCTATATGTTCGATAATTGTGGCATAGTCTGTACTATCTTTGCATAGATCATACCCCTCAGCAAGGATCTCAAACTTCCATCCATCGCTGAGTGCTGACTTAACTAATTCTTGACTTGCGCTTTTCATTCTACTTTCTCCTTTTCTAAACAAGCATTACACATGACAGAGTCGTCTGGTAATCCCCACATTTCACCTTGAAAAAATGAACACTCATCTTCATAATGTTCTACATGATTACAATAATCACATTCCATCGTTATATCTTTACTCATTTTTCTCCTCCATAAATGCTTCACCTAATCTAGACTCCCATGCCTCTGGTACTACCCATCCGACCATGTTCTGTAACTCTTGCAGTTTAGGATATAGTTCTTCATAATCTGGGTCATCGGCGAGTCTGCACGATAACTCATAGATAAATTTATGAAAATGTTCTTGCATTACTTCTCCATCAAATCCGTCAAAACTTTCATATTTTACTGTTTTAGACATCTTTATTCTCCTCAATTTTAAATTTGCAATTAGGAAATTCTTCTTGCCACTCTTCTAAATAATATTCTGCTTCTTTTTTAGAAGAATATGATCCATCTATTTGCCATCCCTTATCTGTATTTTTGTATAAGTTCCACAGTAGATTTCCATCAGTATAAATCTCCCTCTCCTTAGTTAAATATTCTCTGACGGCAGGTATATCCCGATAGAGTTCCAATAATATGAGGTGGCTCTTTAAAGGTTGCTTTGTACCCGCCTCCCATCGTTGGACACTTGCTCTTCCAAATCCGCATACATCTGCTAAAGATTGTTGGCTACTAAAATATTTTTTTCTTAATTCTTTTATTTCGTTACTGTTCATTGGTATAATATTCCTTCCTCTACTAATGCTCCGAAGTTTATCGGATTAATTATTTTAACATGATGGATCTTAGCTTTCCATTCTCCGTCTACGGAAATAGGTCTGCCATTCTCCTCGTACTCTATCTTATGATCCTCAGCATAGATTTCTCTAAGCATCTCCTCACGACCTTCATCACTTGTCATCCATCCATTCTTTGGTTTGTATATCATCCAAGAATAGGTGTACCAGAAATAATCGCCAATGCTTTCCTCACAAATGATTAATACTCTGGTTTGCGACTCATACATCATATCTTTACCTCCTTCCAATCTTCTATTTCTTCCACATCATCTTCCTCGATTTGATCACATATAAACGAATGGTCAAAATTATATGTCGTTCTCCAAAACCTTATCTTTCCATTCTTATCTTCAGTTTCAAAAGTAAGATCATGCACACATAAACTTTCTAATTCTTCTTTAGTCATTTGCATTCTCCTTTAAATGAGAAAAAGCATCCGTGTTAAGAGCTTTTCCTCTTATAATCCATCCGTTCTGTAAAAGTTCTTTAATAACATTGTTATACATTTTTTCTTTTTGTCGTACTCTCGTTGCGGAGCATTCTCCATCCTCCCATAATATTTCGTGAGCTAAAAGAGTACCAAGCTCATAAAATAATTGATCAGCTCTTTCTTGGTTTTCGCATATAGCTTTCGGTGTGTGACCGTAAGGACTAACAAACAGTCTGGATTCTATAAATTTCTTTAAATGCTTATTACTCATCATGATTCTCCTTCTTGCAGTTGATCTTCATGTACTATATTTGCTTCACCAAGTATTCTTGTCATATGATCAATATAATTATTGAATATCTCTTGTCCTTTATCCGTAAAATTATACACATCATCTTCATCTTGATAGATGCACTCTTCATAATACTTTTCACCTAATTTTTCTTGCATCATAAAATCTGCAAGTTCTCCCGTTACTTCTAAAAAACTAGAAGCATCTATATAATATTTATCCGTTTTCATTATACATTCTCCATCTTATATATTTTGTTAGTGTACCAATCTGGCATAGGTCTGCCTCTCTCCCACTTGGCTATATCTTTCTTATCGTTGACATAATATTGTCTATATGCCCTTACAGTATTGTTATGAATACGTAGCTTAGTAGACTTATATACATCTGGCATAGCTTGTGGGTGCGGTGTCATTTCCATAGGTTTATATTGCAATGTACCCCAATCGGTTTCTCTTAAATCCATAATAACCTGCTGAGATTTATGTATCTTGTTATATCTCCTAGTGTACTCAAAACATAACTCCATACCATGTTGTACTAACCAACTAAAATTATCAGCACTATCCCCCGCCCATAAAGTGCAGGGGTGGTTTTTATGTACTTCTTTGTAAGGTACTAAGTGTCCTTGTCCATGCCTATGAAATACTGAACATAACATCTGTGCCGTTTCCAATGGCATTTTGACAACGTGCTTATCACATTGCATATGTGCCGAACGTATAGGACATTCGTCTAATACAAATATGTTCATGATGCATTCTCCTCATGTTCTATTTCTCCAAACCATTCATCAATGGCATTGGCTACATGGTTAGGCATATCATGATTAAGTATTACGGGTTTAGGATTGTCTGACCACTCTACTTGGATTGTGTAGCTTACTATGTGCCTATCTGTGGTTGGTATGGTGTTTATATCTCTACTACTCATCATCATTCTCCTTATTTTTTTTAGGATCATATGCTTCTGGGTCAGTAGGTGCTACATAATCGCTATAATAGTGTTCCACATACTTACCTTCATTTTCTCCCCAATCGCTGATACCTCCTTTATGTTTAAGATCAAAGAATTTTACAACGTCAGTTAAAGCATCCATCATCTCTTCCACTTCAGAGAAACGTAAACACGATATTCCTCCATCCATAAGAGTATTATTTACTTCTCTGACTTTATTTACTAATGCTAATGTTTCTTTACTTATTTTAGGTGCTTTAGGCATTTACTTTCTCCTTTAAATAGTTATCAATCATAGATGTTTGGTCGTCTACAAAATCGTCATCATCTGCCTCTTGCACATTGACAATTTCTATATGATCACGATCTACTAATTTTTTTAAAAATGTTTTTGTGTCTTCATTATTCATTTTATTAATGGTGGTCATAGCTTCTTCGCTTACAACCAACGCATTTAAATCAAGCAAATAATATTTCTTAACCATTTGCTTTCTCCTTCCATCTCTCTTTAGTTACTCTTTTCTCTTCTTCTAATTTTCTTTTTTCATTTTCTAAACAAGTTTTATACCCATCTAAAAATGCTTTTTTTTCACTTACAGTTTTATATTTAATAAATATGGCTAGTATTTTTAACTTCTCTATTTGTGCGCTACTCATATCTTTCTCCTTCCTCTAATGTTTTTAATAGTTCCGCCACATAATTTTCATCTACATAGGTTAGCCTTCCTATTAGATATGCTACGATCTCATCTTTTGTATGCAAGCCTTGACTTAAAGCCTCGCCTACTAGTTCTTCATGCTCGATTACTAAGTCGCTCATTCTACTCATTATTTTTCTCCCTTATCTATGTTAATTTGATATTGTTTCGTTGCCAATTGTACAAGGTCATCATCAAAGTGTTGTGGAAAAGCCATTGCCACATACACCCAATCACAATCCTCTTCCCAATAACGATCATCACCCTTATAAGGTTTGGCACACGGAAACATAAATTTTAAGACTTCGATGCGATCCTTTGATAAAACGTAACCGCCATGCGATGGGGTCGTTACCAAATGAATGCCTTGTGCGATGGGAAGGATAGTGTCTGCCTCCCCCCAGATAGTGTGTTTAATATAATCTTCCATTTTAAAGTTCTCCCTTTCTAAGTTAAATGTATCACATAGTATATATGGGTGCAAGCATTATTAATATCAAGTGGTACAAAGAACTTTTTGCGCTTTATATATACGGCTCAAATATATTTTTGTGTTTGAAAATGAAAATATGGGAGAGAAAAAGTGTAAAAGTGCAACGAGTGAGTTTGCAATGTTCTGTAACCATTGCTCATGGTACATTGACAATGGATGAGTTCGTTACACTACTCGTTACAGTTCGTCCCAATATTGGGTGTTTCGTACCACTTTATAGTTCGACGTGAAAAACAATTTTAACTTTTTATTTTTCTTTTATTGTTTTTGCTAGTATATATAAGACTATGAGTAAGTTAGATAAAAAAGCATTAGAGATTGAAGAAGAACATAATCGTAAACTAACTAATCGTCAAAAAGAGTTTGCTAGATATTATGTGGAAGGAACATATTCTAATGCAGAATGTGTCCGTAAGGCAGGTTACTCTGACACAAATGGAATTGCTAGAATACAAGCAAGTAAATTGTTAAATCCTAAAATGTTTCCTCATATTACAGAATACATTACAGAATTAAGAGAAGAGAGAGAAAAGAAATATGGTGTTACTCTTTTAGGTCAATTGAAACGATTTTCTGAGTTATCAAAATCTGCAGAAGAAAATGGTCAATATTCTGCTAGTATCAATGCCGAAAGAATTAGGTCTGCATTAGGCGGATTAACAATTGATAGAAGAGAAACAAATCATTATCATGCCATTGAAAATATGAGCAGAGATGAGATAGAAAATCGTCTGAAAGAATTAAGAAAAAATCATCCTCAAGTTTTTGTAGATGCGGAGTATACAGAAGTCAATGACTCAACAACCAGAGAGTCTAATGTGGAACAGATTGAAGGAAAATCTGCCGAAACATTGGAACACGACTAGAATAGAAAATCGTTACGGCGGAGGTATTCCAGACGTACATATATGTGCTGATGGCTTTTCTTTCTGGGTCGAACTAAAGGTAACAAAAACTAACCGAATTGCTATTAGTTCCCATCAAGTGGGTTGGAATTACGCCTATTACCGTTCTGGAGGCGTTAGCTTTTACTTGGTAACCCCCCTCTTATCCCCCCACCTATATTTGTTTGAGGGAAGGTATGGAAGGGAGTTAAAGGAGCATGGTCTGGCTACCACAGGTTCGGGAACCGTTGTCCCCTGTGCGTGGTCAGGGGAAGGTTGGTCGGGTCTGATCGAAGCAATGACATCGGGTCGGGATCGGGTCGGGAATTCGGGTTCGGGGTTCGGAACAATCGGGTCGGGAGTCGGGGGCAATGACAACAATTGGAATAACAATAGTAACATTGACCACCAGGAATTAAATAAGCCCCTGGAAAAAAATCAAAAATTAAATCTTAAAAACATTTAGACCTGGGCGCGCCTGCCGGCAGCTGCCGGCAGGGTTTAATATTTATATTAAAATAAATCATAAAAAACTTTTATTCATTATAATCATATGATACAATTAATTATTATTAACCAACTAAGGAAAAACGTTATGTCTAAAATGTACAACGACTTTAAAAAAGAACTTCTAAAAAATGGCGTTGCCGATTCACGCGTTGAATCATTAGCGCAAGCCGTCAATCAATTGCATACGGCTTGTAGTTTTTTAGATCTGGATCAACGCGCCAACTTCTTCGAAAAATACGCGCAAACTATTGATCTTGTCGACAGCTTCGGCAAGGCGGAAGAGTTCGCACGTTTTAAAGATTTTGAAGATGCGGATGATTGCAACAATTTTGATGACTTCATTAATATAGGAACTTAATGAAATGAAAATTAGATTAACTGAAATTAGTAATAATAAAAAAGTTGGGCATATTCCGGTAACTACAACCGAACGCGCCAGCTGTCCGGATAGTTGCAACTTAAAAGATATTTGTTATGCGCAAAAAGGTAAAACGCGCATGATATGGGAAGAAGTAGAAACCGGAATTAATACCCGCTGGAAAACTGAATTTGAAAATGATTGGCTTGTAATCATGAAAAAAATTGCGCGCTTTCCAACTGGTCAACTATGGCGACACAATCAAGCCGGCGACTTACCGAACCGCGGGGCGGATAATGAAACTATTGATCCCGTAAAGCTTGGGCAATTAGTGAAAGCTAACCGCAATAAAAACGGCTATACTTACACACACAAACCCGCCACCCCTGAAAATATTGCGTTGATATCGTTTGCGAACGAGAACGGTTTTACTATTAACCTAAGCGCGAACGATCCGGCGCACGCGGATCAATTGGCGCGTCACAAGTTGCCCATCGCGGTTGTCGTGGGTGATAAACCTATAAAGAAAACCCCGGGCGGGTTGCCCGTTGCAATGTGTCCGGCGCAAGATAAAAAGAAAGGTATTACTTGCGCCGTGTGTAAACTATGCGCGAACCCTAACCGCCGGGCGGTTGTTGGTTTTTTAAAAGACTAGCCCGCGCCCCCATACACTAGCCCCAAGCCCCTGCAATCGCGGGGGCTTTTTTTTGGGTCGGGCTTTCGGGATCGGGTCGGGATCGGGTCGGGCTTTCGGGTCGGGGCTATAACTTCAATAGCATGACAATAATAATATAATAACAATACATATATATTACACGTGGCCCAGGTGCTAACAATCTAAAAATTTTGCATGTTTCACGTGAAACATTGCTTGTTGCTTAAATGTCACATGATACAATTAATTTAAAAATAATGCATTTAATAGTTGCATCATATGATTTAATCTGATACTAATATATATATTAGAGACAAGCAATAACGCTAAACTCTAACAACTAAGGAGACTAAAATGAAAGAAGAGATTATTAAAAAGTTAAACTTTATGAACATGCTTTACGGCGCAGGTCGTAAAGAGATGTTCGAAGAGCAATGGGCAGAGTTAAGTAAATTAATTAATGCATTGCCAGCACCAGCTTTTACTTTAGTAACTGAGATGGGTGGAGAACTTGGTACTGAGCCTTTAACTCTTGAAGCTCTTATAACTAAGTTCAATTATAAGGTTGAGAACTTTGGGCGCATGGATAGTAGAGAGGATAAAGTTTTCCTTTCTGAGAAAGACGCTTTGGACTTCATTGCCGATGGTGGTGGTGAAGAGCTTTAACATTAACAAGGGGCTGGCTTATACCCAGCCCTTAACTAAGGTAAATAAAAATGATAAATAATCCAGCAAAAAGATTACATCAAATAGATCAACAAATTAAGAAACTACAAGCGGAAGCGAACGACATTAAAGATGTCTATCGTAAACTTTCTAAGGGTCGAGCTGAGATGTTTGACTTTGATTGGACTCAAAAGATTTTAGTCCAAGCTCAAAGGAAATCGCCCATCATCTTAGTCCGCAAAGAAGTCGACAACGCTTTGCAAATTGCTCTACTTAATCCAATATCAAGAAGAGTCTACAATAAATGTTATACTAAGGGTTCACTTCCAAAACCTACGGTAAAATTAATCGCCTCTTAATCGGGTCGGGGCGGGTCATAAACAGCCCGCCAGCCCCCGCTACCCCTTAGGTACTTAAGTAGTAAGGCAAAAAGATAACGGCTGTAATCGGCTCTCACAGCGGGTTACAGACCCCGGCTTCTCTTAGCGAGCGGAGCGAGCTAGTGTGTTGCACATACGATTTGATATATATTTTAATTTAGGTATAATACCTCCATGTTCAATGCACCGG
>Ga0208791_1000070_pt1 | contig 53256 bp, 63 predicted proteins | sample 11_taG_FD_184084 | JGI IMG/M metagenome (GOLD analysis project Ga0208791, IMG submission 184084) | Marine viral communities from the Subarctic Pacific Ocean - 11_ETSP_OMZ_AT15265 metaG (SPAdes) (version 2) | ecosystem: Environmental > Aquatic > Marine > Oceanic | place: Pacific Ocean | collected...
CCACAATAACGGGGCCGGAATTTAAATTGATTAAATCTGATTTGTCCCCATCAATCACAATTCTATTTAAAAAGGTTTTTGGCATGCCCCCCCGAAAAACCGCCGATATCGGGGCGCTAGTTTTTAGGGCCGATTTAACCTGATTTTGATATGCCGGGGCGGCACTATATGAAAACATCAATTTATAGTTTTCGGGGGTTCTACCTAATCGGGCGGCAAGCTTTGTGTAGTCGTAAAATAAAGCCTGGGGAAACATTTGCGGAATCCCGTATTTTTCCCAGGGGATATCCGAAATTGTATTGAGTCGAAATGCCGCCCGTTTTTGTTGCTTTTCACATTTACGAATGAATGCGGCAATTTCCTTTTTGAGGGTTTCCAGGAATTGCGCTTGATCATCCCCCCATAGATCCGATTTTGATTGTCTGGCCCTGGCAACAGAATTCATTTGACCCCGTCCCGCCGATACCAGGCAATCAACAGAACACTGCGCAATATCCCTTGCGGGGCATATTATAGCGTTTGGCATTAGGGATAGGCTAGCAATCAAGTAATCTGTACCCGTTTGGGTTTTCAGAATTTTGGTATTACTGGCATTTGTGTTGAGTAGTTTCATTTTCTTTGGTCCTTTTGTTTAGCTAGTAAAAAAATCGGGTGGTTAAATCCCGACTCTTAATGACCATAACAAAGGTAAATTGATTCGCAATTATAAAAACCAAATTTATAATTTTAAAAAATGCTAAGAAAAATTGTCAGAATTTTGTCATAACTGACCATCTAATAAGCAGAAAAATGCTATCGCTATCATATCACCTAAGTAGCCCTTTAATAATGATTGACGTGCGAGTATTTTTTAAATTAAACCTAATTCCATTAGAGCAGGAGACTATTAGTATGATACTAGGACCAGGACAGGCTAAAGAGATTGGAGAGGCGTTGGTGGATGCATCTGAACGATCCATTGAAGACGATAAGGACCACTATGTTATTTACTTAGATGAAGCTGGGAAGGCTGTATGCATGGCTGTTGACCCTGATGCCAACAGTTACGGTTACAAGATAGTAGCTCATGTAACAGCCCTTTAAATACATCTGACGTGCGAGTAAATTAGCCCCCTTTGTGGGGCTTTTTACATTTATACTGATACTTGATTCGCAACAAAAAACCCCCCGACTATAAAACCGGGGGGCTGTTCTTACACAGTGAACAGTGTGAACAGGGAGGATGTTCACGAGCTAAGATTAGCACAATCACTTAACAAAGTGCAAGTAATTATTTTCTTATTGACTCCGACTCGATACCACAACTATGGTCATCCTATCCGCATAACCACGGGAGGTTGTAGAATGGGATCGATTAAATACTTAGAACGGCATGTGCTGTCCACAGGTCAAATATCTTGGGGTGCAAACCCATCTAAGGCGGTGCGAGAAGCACTCCTGGTCAAATATGAAAGCTACCAAGAGAAAAAAGACGCCGTTGACCGCTGCATGGAATGGGAGAAGGCATTTCTAGATTACAAACGAGGGATTGATAGGCAAAAGCACATCAGTGAGAACTCTGTTAATGGATTAATAGCTGCGTATAAAAATACATCCAATTGGGACCGTCTTTCGGTCAATAGTAAGAATACATACCAGCAACTTATAGATTCTGTGATCAATACTCGCATAGGACGCTCAAATATCGTCTTTGGTCAGACCCTGCACCACAATATCACCGTAAAAGTAGTGGAAAGCTTACACAAACAACTGTGTAACGATGTGAGTGAGCATCGTGCAAACCATGTGTGTAAAGTTTTACGCCGTGTGTGGTTCGTAGGTTTCCGTTTAGGTCTTACACGTTCCAACCCCTTTTCTAAGATGGGTCTAGCCACTCTACCCTCACGGGATGTTCGCTGGGAGAAGGAACACATAGATATATTTGTAGCTAAAGCTGACGAAATGGATCTGTGGTCGATAGGTACGTTAGCCTTGATGTGCTACGATCTATGCCAGCGTATTGGAGACATGCGACAGATCCGTTGGGGCAATTATGATCTCCAAGATGATGGCTTCTTCGACTTTGTGCAGGAGAAGAGCCGCACGGTTCGTAAACCGCAAGGCAACCTAGTGTCTGTCCCTGTTGTGAATGAGCAACTGAAGGAACGGCTCGACAGCCTAACCCGTGGCGGCAAAAATGACTTCATTATTCTTAATGAGCGTACAGGTCGGCCTTACACTCGGTGGGCTTATAAGACGGTAGCAGAGGTGCGCAAAGCCGCTGGGCTACCCGAAGAACTCAAGATCTCAGACTTACGCCGTACTGGCGCTACAGAGGCTGGAGAAGCTGGTCTTACAGAAGACGAAATCATGGCGCTTACAGGCCATACTTCACGGGAAGTGGTGAGTGTCTACGTCAAGAAAACCCGCCGCATGGCAGCAACCGCAGCAAGAAAAAGGCACGGAAGATGAGAAATGTAAATGAGGCAAGAGCAGCCTTTGAAGATGAACTGAGGAAGGTATTTAAGTCAGCGGATATTCCTACATATCATATTTACCCGCTCACTGAACGGTTTATCGATTTAGTTACTGCCATCCGCTGGGAGCTAAGAAAAACAGATGGACGTTAGGATACCTCCAGAACTGGAGCGTCACTTGGAATCTATTGGGGTGCTTACTAACAACCCATTAGACGAACATGAAGACCTTCCCCACCCAAATGTATTTGAATTTAACAAAGTAGAACTAGACGATAATGGAGAACCGCCTTGGTAAAAATATTAGCTAAACTTGTTGGACTAACTCAACCTACCATAAATATGGATGCCAGTTCGCCCGAAGAACTGATCTCTTATGCTGCCAGGGTTTCCAACCCATCTAACCAGGCCAACCATAAGACAGCCGAGGCGCTTCTTAAATACTGCATGAAGAATAAGCATTGGTCCGTGTTTGAGATGGCTAACGCTGTTGTAGAGGTCAAGGCTCCTAGGGATATAACCCGTCAGTTATTGCGTCACCGCAGCTTCAGCTTTCAGGAATTCAGCCAGCGATACTCAGATGAAATAGAATTCACAAATCGTGAGTATCGTAGGCAAGATACAAAGAACCGTCAGAACAGTGTAGATGACCTGACCGACGAAGTTAAAACCCGAAACGGTTTCCTTACTCTTGATGTTAAAACAGCGGCGAAAGAAGCCTATGAAGAAATGAGGTCTATGAACGTAGCCAAAGAAACAGCCCGTGCGCTGCTTCCAGAGGGGCTTACGATGTCCACGCTCTATGTGAACGGCACACTACGGTCCTGGCTCCATTACCTGGATGTACGGGACGATGAAGGGGTCACGCAATGGGAGCATGTCCTATTAGCCCGTGAAATTAAAAAGGTTATGACCCCAGCGTTCCCCATTATTATGGGTGATAACAAACCGCAGATCAGACCAATGACTGATGAAGAAAGACAAAGAGCAACCTATAAGTCTATACAGAATCAATACAGGTAAGGGGTGACCCGACCAATTTTAACCAATCCAATCCAATGATACTAGTTAAGTTACTGATATCATTGGATTTTGGTTGCGGGAGTAGGATTTGAACCTACGACCTTCAGGGTCTGCGAAACTTATTAAATATCAATAAGATACAGAGATATCAATTAGTTAGGCTAAAAACCTATCACCTTACTAAATACCACAATTAACTGTTGACTAGTTGACCATTGACTGTATCCTACGGACACCCCGTCCAGGGGTGGAATACCTAGGGAGGGTATACAATGAACTTTAGTTATCGTGACCAGTGGGACATATTACAATCTATAAATCTTACGGATGGTGAGCATAAGTCTATAGATTGCCCGTTCTGTGGTGGACGTAAGAAATTCAGTATATCCAAGATGGACGGTAAAACTCTTTGGAACTGCTATAAAGCAAGCTGTACAGCTAAAGGTGTATACTCTGGTCCCAGGACTATTGAAGAAGCTAAAGCGTATATGGCAGGAAAGAATAAAACAAAGTTTGAGAAAAAGACTACCCCTCTACCCACAATGGTTACGTCGATAGATAATCACCCCGCCGCAGTGGAATATATTAAATCAGTTAATAGTTATGAAGCTTACCAAGATGGGTCAGTTACTTTGAAGTATTGCCCTAATGAGGACAGAGTCCTTTTCTATACACATACTAGTGAAGGTGCTGTTGGTAGAAGCCTCTCTAGTAGAGGCCCTAAGTGGTGGTCATATGGAAATACACAGGCTGGAGTTCACGTTGGTAAGGGATCTACAGCGGTACTAGTTGAAGATGCAGCTTCTGCCTGTGCTGTATCCAGATGTAATAATACAGTAGGTGTCGCACTATTAGGTACGAACCTAACTAAAGACCTCGAAAAATCACTTAATAGTTACAATAAAATAATTATTGTCCTTGACAATGACGCTAAACAAAAGGCAGTGTTTATGTGTCGGGCTTTATCTAAGTCCACAACAATGAGGATAACTAAGTTAGATCTAAAGGTTCTAAACTTACAAGATACAGAGAGACTGCTAAATGATTATTATTGACACTAAGAATACTACACTTAAATCTAAATATAAGTGGTCTTATTTGATATCGTCCACCGCAGGTAAGTCATGTAGGACTGCCTCAAAGATGTCTGCTAAGTGCGATAGATACGGGCCTAGTACTTTTACCGCTATTTGTACATATTCACTTCATCCACACCTTGGCCCCCCTGCTCTTTAAGTTTATGGGGGCTGTGCAGGTAACAACTGCACTATGGATAATCTATCATTTTAAAGGTGTACTATGAAATTACGAGCGTTGGTCCTACTGGACTACGATCTGCCAGATGCAGGATTAATTGAAGCTGCTGATCAACAGAAAGCACTCCAGAGCAAGGTAGACGAAATAACTAAAGGTAATTCAAACATTGTGTATAGCACAGTGGATATGCGTGAGCGCAGAGGGGATACCCAACCTGACTTAAAGAAGATGAAATTTCGTCAGACATAAATAACTGTAACAAAACAGTTTAATCTACATTAAGGCCCTGGGTTTTACCTGGGGTCTTTTTTTATCTTGATTACCATTACTATGGTCCTCTATACAGTGATTGTGGCATCACGCTACAGCTAGCTAGAAAGGGCCAAACATGGATAAAGCATTGTTGAAGACGCTACTGTCTTCAGAATTCTATCAAGCAAATAAAACAAAAATGAGGCAGTCACTATTCACAGGTAACAATGCAGAGGTTTATAAAACCATTGCCCAGGCACAGGATAAATATGATCAGGATGTTAATACTAACGACATCCTAGCAATCTGGGCCACCAACAACCCCGTAGCTACAGTTTCTGAGAAAGAAGACTTTGCTGATACGTTAGCGGAAGTGCGGCAGCAAACACCCCTGACACAAGAGATAGCACGGGATGTTATTGGGGATCTCTGGCGCAAAGAGACAGGCCGGGATGTAACCAACTTAGGTATTCAAATGGCTGAAGGCCATGTGGATGCAATGGCTAAACTGAAGAGCCTGATTGAGCGCACCTCAGAAGACTACCTTCCAGACGATTTTGGTGAGCCGACAACAGATGATCTGCATGAATTACTCGCACAAGCAAGTGATGAGTCACGATGGAAATTTAACATCAATCAGCTTTCTAGGAATGTATACGGACTAGGCCCTAGTGAGTTTATGATTATCTTCGCCAGACCTGAAACAGGTAAGAGCGCCCTAGCTGTTAGCCTATGTTCTGCTCCAGATGGTTTCTGTCAGCAAGGTGCGAAGGTACTATACATTGGTAACGAGGAAGCAACCCGGCGCACGAAGCTACGGGCGATACAATCATTCACAGGAATGACCACAACAGATATACAAGCTAACCCTGATTTAGCTTCAAGCCGTTACCTCGCAATTCGTGATCGTTTAATTATGAAAGACGCCCAGGAATGGGATATGACTATGTTGGATGGGTATGTCGCCCGTATCAAGCCTGATATCCTGGTGGTGGATCAACTTGATAAAGTCAACATATCGGGTCAGTTTGGTGGTACACATGAAAAGCTTCGTGAAATATACCGACAAGCTAGAGAATTAGCTAAACGGCATGAATGCGGTATCATCGCTGTATCCCAGGCAAGTGCGGAAGCAGAGGGACGTGTACGCCTAGACTTCTCTATGATGGAGAACAGCCGCACTGGTAAGGCAGCGGAAGCAGATCTTATTTGTGGTGTGGGTAAATCCTCTGGGGAGGATGATGATGGCCCTGATCCCACTAGGTTCCTACAAATCTCCAAGAACAAATTATCAGGTTGGCATGGTCAAATCATCTGCAATCTACAGGCCGAAATAACAAGGTATGTAGACTGATGGGGAAACGATCTAACTTTGAACGTAAGCCCCGTGATTACTATAGGACGCCTATAGAAGCGGCTGAACCTATCAGACCATTCATGCAGGATATCCAGACGTTTTGTGAACCCTGTGCGGGGGATGGGGCATTGATCCGTTGCCTACTGGCTATGGATATGAACTGCGTAAGTGCCTATGATCTGGAGCCTCAGAGGCTTGGGATAATTACTCTGGATGCCCTTAATATTGAGGAGCATCACCTAAAGAATGCGGATGTTATAGTGACCAACCCGCCCTGGGAAAGATCTATTCTACACCCCATGATAGAAACCTTTTCCAACCTTAGACCTACCTGGCTGCTATTCGATGCGGATTGGATTCACACAAAGCAATCCATACCGTTCCTGCCTAGGTTACGCAAAATAGTGAGTATTGGTCGGGTAAAGTGGTTCGATAACACCACAGGAAAAGACAACGCATGTTGGTATTTATTTGACCGCCATGACGAAAGCTACCGCACTAAATTTTACGGGAGAACATTATGATAAATCCTGGCTGCACTCTTCAAGATGTAAAAGACGCCATACATGAAGCACACAGGCTTAAATTAAGTGACACTAGTTACAATCAGACAGCTAGTAAAAATCTACACAAACTAAAAACCCTGCATAAGTTTATGGAGCTTGGCGGGGAAGGAGTGGATTATTGGGGAGGAAAAATACGGATAGATGAAAAATACCTTGTCAGCTTAGTAGTTAAAAAATGGTCGGTTATAGGGGGAAATGGTTGGTGGTATCCCTACGGTAACACTATGGACCTACTTCACAGATTGCGGGGGTCAGCGGATGCTTAATGAAACAGACCTAAAAGAATTCTATGAAATGCTTGAGAAGAACAAAGCAGAGTATCAGAAAACAAAAGCCCCTGAGATTAAAATTCTATTGGACGAACAGTTTTCTTTAATCCAGCGTTTGATCTCCGTTCAATCAAAGATTGTATCTAAGTTATCGGGGTTCAACATATGAATAAAACCCTCGTATTAGATCTGGAAACCACCGTCCAACGGTTCGATGGCAAGATAGACAACAGTCCCTTCAACCCGCTGAACAAATGCGTGTCAGCGCACTTTGGATGGATAGGGTGGGACACCGTTGATGAAGTAACTAATCTTGTCTTTCATCATAATGAACAGGATGTGCCTGACAGCCCTGAACCTTTGCGTAAAGCTCTGCAAGAAGCTGACGTGCTAGTGGCGCATAATGCTAAGTTCGATGTCTTGTGGCTAAAGGCTATGGGTATGCCTATCCCTCCTACAATACGTTGCACAATGATCAACGAATATATCCTGTCTAAAGGCCAGAGAACTAAGCTTTCTTTGAAAGAAACTGCCCAGCGCAGAGGTGGCTGGGGATGATTGAGCAAAAGAAAAGTGAACTAGTCGATGATCTGTTTAAGTCAGGCATCGGATTTGAAGCTATGCCTCTGGATGATGTTGTAATTCCATATGCAGAGGCGGATGTTAGATCATGTGCTGGGGTGTACCTATCACAGATGGATGCTTTCGAGGCAGAGGAAAATAAATCCTTAAAACCTATTGTTGTCCTAATGAATGAGATGCTTGAGTTTCTGGTTGAGTGTGAGACTAATGGGGTAAAGATAGATTTAGAAGAACTTTCATCTATCGGTGAGCAGTTCCAGAAAGAGCATGATGAACTAAGTAAACGCCTGGAAGAGATCGTAGAAATTGTTATGGGGGATACCCCAATCAATTTAAATTCAGGAGCAGATGTATCTAAACTTATATATAGCAGAGAGGTAGTTAACAGGGACTACCATATACAGACTTTCCGCATCGGCACAAACGCTGAAGGTAAACCTCTTCCACCTCCTCGTATGAGCATAGCAGAGTTTAATACTGCGGTGCGTTCAAACACTAAAGTAATCCAGAAAACTTCTGTTGTTTGCTGCCCAGAGTGTGATGGTCGGGGTCTGGTACAGAAGTATAAACAGAAAACCCGGACAAAGAATAAGGTCACCTACAAAGTTCCTGGTGACCCATATAAAAACTTGTCTAAGTGTCCCTCATGTGTGGGGGTCGGTGCTTTCTATAATCCTACTGGCAAGGTGGCGGGGCTGAAGATAAGTCCTCTTGGTCCTCAGTATGCTTCCGTGAATGGTTTTAAAACTGACAAAGGCACAATAAAGCTTTTGATCTCTCATGCTAGAAGTAAGAACAATGACCTAGCGGTAGAGTTCCTTACGAAGATTAGTAGGCTTTCGGCAGTGTCTACCTACTTAACTAGCTTCGTTAAAGGCATCGAAACATGGACCCGTCCTAACGGATTAATACACACGAACTTTAACCAGTGCATAACCGCAACCGGGCGTCTTAGTTCTTCTAATATTAACCTGCAAAATATGCCGAAAAGAGGCTTCCCTGTTCGTAAAGCTATGGTGTCTAGATTTGACTACAAAATAGTTGAATTTGATTACTCAGGTTTGGAATTTCGTGTTGCTGGAGAAGTATCTAGAGATCCCCAGATTATTGAGGATATTCTAAATGGTAAGGACATTCACAAGCAGACAGCTTCTATCATTCACAGGATACCTGCCGGAGAAGTAACCAAAGAAACTCGTGCCCAAGTAAAATTTCATACGTTTGCTCCCCTATATGGTTCGCAAGGGTCAGGTCTAGCGGAACATGAGAAGAAATATTACGACGAATTCTTTGTGATCTACAAAGGTCTAAAATCTTACCAGCAACGTCTTATGGATGGGGTAGTTAAGAACGGCATAGTCCAGACGCCTAGTGGTAGACAGTACTACTGGCCTAATGCCCGTAGACTGAAGAATGGTCGTGTTACGAATGCTACTCAAGTAGTCAACTATCCGATCCAAGGATTTGCCACAGGGGACATAGTACCTCTGGCCTGTATCCGTGCTTTTAGGCTGTTTAAGAAACACAACCTGAAGTCGAAACTCATTTTAACGGTACACGACTCAATTGTAGTGGATTGCCACCCAGATGAATTGACGCAGGTAAAAAAAGTTTTGGTCGAAGCTATGGCAAATGTAGGTGAAGAATTGGAGCAACGCTTTGATTATAAGCCTGTATTGCCTCTGGATGTAGAAATGACGGTAGGGCCTAATTGGCTGGATCAAGAAGAGATACCACTTGATTAATGGTGCTTAACTATGGTACATTATAAACTCAATAATAAAGGAGACACCAATGGGTGACCTAACAACAGTACAGGCAGCAGACCTCGCAGCAATGGCAAAAGAACTTGGCGCATCAGGCGTAGAAAATTCAAAAGTCATTATGGATGAATTAAAGATAAATTACGAGGATGAAGATGATAGTGGAACCCGTCTAGATCTGGGCCATGTGTTCGTGAAAGGCAGCGATAAAAAATACTTTTACGCAAAATCTTTCACGTTTCGTCCGTTGAGCCAGATGCATCAGTATACTTTGTATGATGCTCAAGAAAAGAAGATGGCATGCAAAAGCCGTTTACTTACAGATTTTTTCGAGGAAGCACGGGATACGAAAGGTACACTGCGTTGCGGAAAACCTAGTTCCAAAGAGATGCGGGACATGACGGAAGAACAGAGAAAAAAGTATTCAGGTGTAAAAAATGAAAGACAACTACGGGGCCTAGTGTCTTACACAGGGGTGTCTTCTTCAGGTGAAGAAAAAACTTATGAAAATCATCCTGTATTGATGCGCTTAAAGGGGCAGAATAATTATCGCCTGGACGAAAAGGGTAGGCTATATTCTCCTTTTGAAACACAGTTTTTAAAACAGATTCCCCGTGGATCTAGTATGTGGAACTTTGCCCTTGGTGTGGTAACGAAACGTAGGAAAAGTGCTGCCACGGGCAAGGCTTACTATACTTTTGAGTACTCCCCTGATTTCGGTTCACCGCTTCCTATCGATAAGGATATTTTTGATACCATTACAATGATTAAGCAGATCATAGATGACGAAAATGCTTACGTCGATGGTGAGTACTACAAAGCAATTAAAGGTGATGTCTACGAAGCAGAAGCCTCTCAAGTCCTAGACCAGATGCATGAAAGCCTGGATGCTGACTATGAGGACGTGGCCTAATGCTGCAAGAACTCATTCACATGACGATGGATCGTATGTCTAACGACGAATACGACGATCTGGTTGTTAAGGATGAATGGATTGATGCGGTTGGTGAAAATATCAAACGGGAACTAAAGAAAAGCCTCACCCCTAGATCAAAAGATTTCCGAATTCGTGGGTCAAATGTTGGTAGACCAGCGTGTGTCCTGCAAAGGCAGAAGTCTGGGGCCGAACCTTCTAGAAAACCTTATCACTTTGTAATGCAGATGCTGCACGGATACATGATCGAAGAGATTATGACACTCATACTTAAAGTGGCGGATGCTAATATCACAGGTGGTAAGGCAAAGGTTTCTTTAGATCTTGAGGGCGTAACTATTAAGGGCGAGGACGATGTTCAAATCGACGGTAAAGAATTTGATGTGAAGTCGTGTTCCCCCTGGGCTTTCGCTAATAAGTGGAGCGAAGGATATCGTGGCTTACGCAAGTCCGATAACTTTGGTTACGTTGGTCAACTTATGGCCTACTCAGAAGCGCAGAGCATACCTGTTGGCGGTTGGATTGTAGTAAACAAATCTAATGGCGAAGTTATGGTTGTAGACGCAGACAATAGCCCATCAGAACGTAAGATTGTTCTAGACAAGCTGAAGTCTACGGTACGAACTCTAGACAGTGATGCCCCGTTCAAGCGTTGTTTTGATCCCATTGAGGATAGTTATAAGAGAAATCTCACAGGACGTAAGTATCTCAGTAAAGATAACTGCGGCATGTGTGACTTCAAAACTTCCTGCTACCCCGGTGTTCAGTACAAGGCGCAGCCTGAGAGTACGGCAGTCAATCCACCATTCAAATGGTACGTTAGCGAGGACTAATGCCTATCAAACCTCAGTCTGCAAAGGCTAAGGGGAGACGCCACCAGCAGTGGGTTAGAGATCAAATCCTGGGAAGGTTCCCCAAGTTAGAACCTGATGATGTCCGTTCCACTGGAATGGGGCAAAACGGAGAGGATATTATGCTATCCCCTGCCGCCAGGAGACTCTTTCCTTACTCCGTAGAATGCAAGAGCAACAAAAGCTTCGCAATCTACAAAGTAATGGAACAGGCGGAAGCCAATTGTCCCAAAGGTGCTGAACCCCTCGCAGTCATAAAAGCCGACAGACAAACCCCTTTGGTTGTCTTGGATGCTTCTCACTTTTTCGATTTACTACAGAGGATTAAAAAATGAACGCAGAAGATTTAGAACCTAACACCGTATCTCTAGCAGTTTCTTTGGATGTAGAGGGCAACCTTGTTACGGAAAGCTTTGCTAAGTTTGAAGAGGATTTTGATGTAGAGGACAAAAACTATCTATGTTTTTTGCTTAGAGGTATGTCCTTGATGGCAAGTCTTGGTCCTAACGCTATGGCTACTTTCGGCAGCGCCCTCGAAATGGCTGATGAACTTGAAAAGCAGGAATGGTCTTTTGAACCTGCGGATGAACTTATCGATAGGATGAATGATACCAAGGTAGTCCCCATCAACGGTAAGAAAAGACCTAACTGATGGGTGCTGTAGACCGCAACAAGGTGGCATCAGATGGAATGTCTACTTCGTACTATGCCCTACCCCGCCACGCAAACGAACTCCGACATTTGATCAGCCACAAGTCTATGTCCAAGAGCCGTGGTGACATCTTTAAAGCTTGTTATCGGCTGGGAGAAAAAGAGGGAACTGACACCCTCTACGACCTTAATAAAATGAAATTCTTCATCGAAGATTTAATAGAAATGCATGAAAGGGGAGAACATCTATGAACATGCAGGACTACCAAACACAGGCGGGAAAGACTGCCATATACGAGGATAAAATTGCAATTACTTATCCTGCAATGGGTTTGTTTTCAGAATCGGGAGAGGTTGCAGGTAAAGTAAAAAAAGTCATGCGGGACAATAATAGTCAATTCTCGCCTGAAAACCGTGCCGCCATTGCTGACGAATTGGGTGACTGTCTTTGGTACGTTGCCATTCTTGCGAGAGATCTTGATTTTGGCCTGGAAGAAATTGCCCAGAGAAATTTGAACAAACTGAATAGTCGTTTAGCTCGTGGAGTAATTCAAGGTTCTGGCGATAACCGATAATAAAAATAATAGGGAGATTAATATGGGCCTTTTTGACGAACAGGTAAGCCGTAAGCCCAATGCTTACCCCTGGACACAGGAAATAATTGACGCATTATGGCATAGTTTTTGGACACCTAACGAATTCTCGTTTCGCTCTGATTACAGCCAATTCCATTCAGAACTTACTGATCAAGAACGGCAGGTAGTTGTACGCACTTTGTCAGCTATTGGTCAAATTGAAATCGCAGTTAAAAGGTTCTGGGCTGACTTAGGTAAAACCTTTCCCCACCCGTCTATGTCCGACATGGGCTTGGTAATGGGTAATAACGAAGTAATCCACAACCAGGCGTATGAAAAACTGTTAGACGTTTTGGGCCTACAATCTGCTTTTGATGATGCACTACAAGAGCCTACTATGCAGGGGCGTGTTTCTTACCTTCGTAAATACTTAAATCGAAAATATGATGATGATCGTAAACAGTTTGTTTACGCACTTATTTTATTCACGTTGTTTGTAGAAAACTGTAGTTTGTTCAGTCAATTCTACACCATTATGTACTTCAATCGTTTCAAGGCGGTTTTAAAAGATACCGCCCAGCAAGTTCAGTACACTCGAAATGAAGAACTTCTACACTCCAAAGCAGGTATACTTTTAATAAACACCCTACGCCAGGAATACCCTGAACTGTTCGATGATGATCTTATTGAGCGTGTAAAAGAAGAGTGCGTCCTAGGGGTGCAGTATGAAGAAAGTATCATTGATTGGATGGTAGGGGATTACGAGGGTGAAGCTATTTCGGCAGATATCCTTAAAGCCTACACCAAAGGTCGCATGAACCTCGCTATGAAAGCAATCGGCTTTGATGAACTTCCCATGACAGAAGTAGAACTAAAACTTCTGGATCAAACTGAGTGGATGGACGAGGAAACTTATGGTGCAACTATGACTGATTTCTTTCAGAAACGTCCTGTCGAGTATGCAAAAAACAACAGAGATTTCGATAGTGAGGATCTATTTTAATGAGTTTTGATTGGGCAAATGATGCCGCACGGCAGGTAATGGAACGTGGCGGTTTAGAAAAAGGTGAAACAGTCGAAGGCCGTTATCGTGACCTTGCTGACGCTCTAGGTAAATATCTAGACGATAAGAGTGCTGGTATTCGGTTCTATGAATACATGGGTAAGGGTTTCTATAGTATTGCCACTCCTATCTTTGCTAACTTTTCACGTCAGACAGGTTTACCCATTAGCTGCAATAACAGCTATGTTCAGGATGATGTAGCCAGTATGCTGTACAAGCAAGCTGAGATTGGGATGATGACAAAACATGGTGCGGGTACGTCTGCCTACTTAGGTGACGTGCGCCCCCGTGGCAGTCAGATTCGGGGCGGTGGTCATGCAGATGGATGCCACCTACCTGCTAAGTTAGTGCAAACGGCAGTAACTAGCATATCCCAAGGTTCTGTGCGCCGGGGTAATGCCGCAGTTTACCAGGATGCAGACAGCCCTGATATTGATGAATTCCTATTCTTTCGTGAAGAAGGTTCAGACATTCAAGATTTATCCCTAGGCGTCTGCGTGTCGGATGACTTTATGAATGGGGTCAAGAAAGGCGATAAAAAACGTCAGGAAACATGGCGTAAAATAATGAGAAAACGCTTCGAGAGTGGTTACCCCTATATAGTTTTCAGCGACACAGTTAATAACAATGCACCTAACGTGTATAAAGATAAAAACCGTAAGATTAATGGGTCTAATCTCTGTGCAGAGATAGCCTTGTCTTCTACTTACGACGAAAGCTTTGTCTGTGACTTGTCCAGTATGAATGCTCTTCACTATGATGAATGGAAAGATACTGACGCAGTAGAACTACTAGTATATTTTCTAGACGCCGTAATGGAAGAGTACATTATTAAGACTGAGAATATGCCTTTCATGGAGCATGCTCGAAATTTTGCCGTGCGGCAACGTGCAATCGGTGTAGGGATATTGGGGTGGCATTCGTACCTACAATCCAAGATGATACCCTTTGAAGGATTTGAGGCTAAATCTTTAAACGTACAGATTGCTAAAACTATTAAAGAAAAAGCCATTAAGGCATCTGAGCAGCTTGCTGAGTGGTTTGGTGAGCCTGAATTATTAGAAGGTTACGGACGCCGAAATGTTACCCTCATGGCGGTTGCTCCTACCACCACAAGTAGCTTTGTCCTGGGCCAGGTTTCACCTTCTATTGAACCACTACGGTCTAACTACTTCACCAAAGATTTAGCTAAAGGTAAGTTCACCTATCGCAACCCCTACCTTGCAGAATTGCTTGAGAAATATAACAAGAATGACCGGGATACTTGGCGAAGCATCTTAGAAAAAGACGGGTCTGTTCAGCACTTAACTTTTCTAAATCTTACGGAGAAGTCAGTGTTCAAGACGTTTAGTGAAATATCTCCACTTGAGGTTATTCAGCAAGCGGCGGCACGGCAAAAGCATATTGATCAGTCTCAATCATTAAATCTCTTAATCGATCCTAAGACACCGCTAAAAGACGTGAATGAACTAATGTTCACCGCATGGGAACTTGGCGTAAAATCTCTGTACTACCAGCGGGGGACTAACCCTGCGCAAGAGGCGGCTAAGAACATCATGGAATGTAGTGCGTGTGAGGCATAGCAACTACGAGGTACAAAATGCAAGAAAAACCTTACGAGCAGGGGTATGATGATTTCTTTCAAGGGGTTCTGACAAGCTGTTACAGACCCCGCAGCTTCTACGCAAAAGAATGGTTACGGGGATTTAACGCAGCATACTTTATAAATAGGAATACGCATGTACAAAGCATTCCAGAAGAATATCTTCAACAAGTATGATGCACCTGCCAGAGATAAGGCCAAGAAGTTTTGGTCTTCCCAGGGGTACACTTGTACGGACCATGATGATGAATATGACGTGGATCTTGTTGTGGAGAAAGATAACAAACGGTTCTACTGCGAAGTAGAGGTTAAGACCACCTGGCATGGTCAGGAGTTCCACTATGATACACTTCATATCCCTGCCCGTAAGGCTAAGTTTCTATCTAAACCAACTCAGTTTATGGTGTTCAATAATAGTATGACTAGAGCGGCTATAGTAGGCCGTAATAAGTTGTTAGGTTCTGCTACTGTTGAGGTTCCTAATAGGAAGATTGCTTTTGGGGAACGGTTCTTCGATGTACCTAAAGAAGATCTATTTTTTGTGCCTATAGAAATATAAAAGGCCCCCAAGTCTATTGACCTAGGAGCCTTGTAATTCTATAATATCTTTAACGGGGTTGGTCCCCCGTTTAGCTAGTAAGAAGCCCTCAGATTTCGGTCTGGGGGTTTTTCTTTACCTACCTAGTCCCAGCATTTCGATTGTCTGATCCCCAATTTTTCTTAGTGTGGACCTGGCATCTTCTACCGTACCATCTACGGCTTCAGCCCCATCAATGACGTACTCGTCCCAGGATTTGTATGTATCTTCTCTGTCTGCTTCCGCATACTTTCCTATGCGAATACCTAAAGAGAACATTTCATCGTACATATCACGGGGTAGTCGAAATGGTCCTACTCCCTTAGTAGCTCTACGCTTCTCAAGCTTTTCTATGACTTCTAACGCAAGCTTACTGTCAGCTACTACAACGTCCATAGCAATCTCATACCGATTAGCAATGTCTAGCTTTTCTGCCGCAAGTCTACCCGCTGTTCTTGCCTGAGTACCTATGCGATTAAGTGGCCCTACAATCACGTTGATCATAGTGTTGATAGCATTCTGGTATTGTTGGATCTCTGGTGTTCCAGATGACCCTGGTAGTGCTTTAGAATTACGCTTTGCCTGACTTTCGGACGCAGATGTTAAAATAGTCTTAATGATGTTATTTAACTCAGGCTCACCCGCAAGAATGATTTCCCCTGACGCCGCAAGCCCTGTGTTTTCTTTAAGTATGTTGCGAACTTTAGCTACGCTAGTTACGGGTGCGCCAGAAGATGTCTGCCCCGCAGTGAATGCTTTATCTCTCAACTCCTTTAGGTAAAGTTTTTTCAACCCTCCACGCACAACAGGGTTGTTGTCAGTAGCTTCTAGTATTGCTTTCACACTATCCGCACCATTAGAAGAATTAAGCATGGAGGTTATCTTATTTTCTACATTTGCAGAAGGCATGCCTGGTACAAAGTCATCTACAAACCCAGAAATTAATTTAGAAAACGCATCGTTCTGCATAGCTGCAAATTGCTCTTGTGCTTGCACTAACGTGTCTGAGACAGATTCTCCTGTTTGCCTAGCATTCTTAATTCTGCTTTCTAGCGAGTCTAGTTCCATTGCCAGAGTATCAAAGTTGCCTCGCATTTGGTCAGCGTAACCTCGAATGGTGGCACTAAGAGTAGCGGGGTCTATGTTGTTAATACCGTCTTTAGTGATCTGGGAGTATAAATCCTCAAACGTCCTAGCGACTATATATTCTTGAACAGTCTCTGGACTTGCGCCTAGGTCAGACACTTCTAATGCTTTCACCAACTGCCCTACTTCTTCAGACGCCCCAGACTCAAGTATATTAGTAACTTGTCCCTGCGACTGCGTGGTTTCTGCTACAGGATTAATACCCCTGCCACGGGTATCTTTAAATGTCTGATAAGTATCCGTTAGTGGAGCATCCCCCCACAAAGGAATAAAGTCACGTTTATAGTAGTTCATAGCATTTGTGGCAGCGTCTTTAGCTTCTGGGTTGTTATTAGCCACAAACTCAACCTGATCATCGATATATTTAACTACAGATCTTAGGCGAGTACCTACAGGCCCTTTACCACTATTAAAGGCTTCTTCCGCTAGAGCAGATATCGCAGGACGAATATCATTATATAGGCGTTTGAAATCCACACCCGCCTCAAATAATTCTTCTCCTAAATCTGCAATATCTGTTGGTGCTTTAGTAACAGGGTTACCAAATTGATCTAGAATAGTGCTGGGGGCCTCTTCGCCAGGTTTAGCCTTTTTATATGCAGCCTTAATTGTAGCAATTAATCTCGACTGTAAGAATTCCGCACCTTCAGTACCAAACTGATCCAGGTTTGTAGATAGTTCATCAATTAAGTTTCCGAAACCTTCGTAATCAAATCTAGAACCTTCAGGTATCGCATTAAACAGATCGTTTTTCTGTTTAGTCATGCGCTCCGCTTCATCGATAAGCGTGGTGGCTATTTCCTTTTTCTTTGCTACTGATAGGGCGCTAACTTCAGAGGATGAAACTTTACCTAAACGGCTTAACGCAGGAGATAAGTTAGGGTCACTAAGTATGCTGTTTAGAGCAGCTTCATTATCAGTCTTAATTGCCTCTTCTGCCTCAAATATACTACGTTGTTGTTTCAGAATTCGGCTGTCATTACTTCCAACAATACCTTCTACTGCATCGTCCATAGTAGAGCCTACGGGTAATGCTGCCTCTGCTTCCTCTTGAAGAATTCTATCTGTCTGCACGTTAATAGCGTTTGCTTGCTGGTTAAGTGCGCCCTGGTTTTTAGAACTACTTACAATACCGCTACGGATTTGCTGAATTCTTGCCTGTGTTTGTGGAGTGACTGCTTCCCCAGCCTCTAGAGCAGAGAATACATCTAGCACCAGGTCATTATTTTGCTTGCTTGCCTTGGTCTGATCGATCAGAAGAGTACTGTTCTTTCTAAGAACTTCGATAAGTTGTTGACGTGCAGTTTCCATATCCTGTTTTGTGGAAGATGCTTGCACCGCAGATAAATCCGAAAGGATATTATCCATAGCAGAAGTCATTTTAGCGCCATCACCTTCAAATAGTGACCGGGCAATTGCTCCTACAGAAGCTTCGTTAACAAAGTCAGCGGTCTTCAGACCCGCTTTAAGTGCCGTATCCATAACACCTGACATGATCAAACTATCTACAAAGATATTCATTCTGGCAGCAAGGATCTGTTCTGCTTTAGGGTCGTTAGGATCTACGTCAAATGGCGCTATGAACGCCTCAGTATTTGTGTCAGCGCCTAACGCAACTCCTAGGTCACCACCTGAATATTTTAGAAGTTGCCGGGTAGGTTCGTAAGCTTTTTCAATTACAGGTTGTCCCACCTTCATCCAGGTAGAGGTTTTTGAAATAGGGGACATAAATCTTTTTAATAAAAACTCCCCTCCTTCTACCGCAGCATCCGAAACAATCTTACCTGTGAAGAATGATGCAGCTAGGCCCACACCTTCACCTGTTACAGCATCAAACTTAGAAAAGCCTGATGACGTTCTAGGGATGGTGTTTGTCCATTCCACGAAGGACGTATCAAGCCCCACTTTATCTGCGGCAATGTCTCCTAAAGCGGCTACAAATTCTACTGTGTTAGTTAGACTGTCGGTAACTTCATTTATTAGACGTGTACCTTCATTAACCCCGGCAGGTTTGTCGGCGTAGTAGTCGGGGCGTAACCTGCGAACTGCCTCGTTCCAGACATCTTGAATAATAGGTACAGATGTACCTGCCCTAGCAGGGTAGTAGAGTATAAAGCTTTGTCCTGACACGGGGTCGTTATAAGTTAAGTTTCCTGTAGTAGGATCAATAACTGTATTCTCATTGTCTGCATAAGCGTTATATATCTCAAATGCGGATACTTCTGCGTCAGGCTCTCTATTTTCAAAGCTGTCTTCTTTGTAACCTATTTTAAGTCCATCGTACACATCAGTACCTGGCACTCCTAAATACAGTTTGGAACCATCGCCTTTCGGCTCTTGCATTTCCTGTCCAATAGAGTCGCTGTATGCCTGGATCTCTTCGTTTGTGAAACCCGCAGCCTCTAGATCCGCAGCCTCGTATCCCCCTTGTATATTGGTTAATTCACTGGCGTAGGATACTAATTCAGGGTTTACCGTAGGATCTTCAGGTTGATTTTTTTTCTCTTCTGAGGAGCCGTCTTTTCGAAGATCCGCTAATATATCTTCTACTGAAGGTTGGTCATCTTCTTGCAGGTCCAACAATATGTCTTCTACGCTAATTTCTGGCCCTGCCATTATTCTGACCCCGCTTTTTTGATTGCCTCTAATGCAGCATCTACGTCAGATATTCCGAATCGTGTTAGGGTGTCCCTCAAAACCTTATCTGGTATACCGTCGTTGGCATATTTCTGAAGCTTTCCAAATTGCACTACGCTCAATCCCTCTATAGGGCTATTATCAATACTTCTAGGGGGCTGCTCTGACCCTTGCCCACTAAACATTTTATATGCAGATGTGAGGCTGTCTTCGTCACGCAACTCCACATACTGAGCCATAGTCAGGGGTTCTGCAATTGGTAGGAATCCGTAGTCTTGCTTGAAGGTTGCTACGTTTGTATTTCCTGCAATTAGGTTAAGCGTCTTATCATCATAGCCCTTCAACTTAGTACCCATGTAGTCTATGAGACTTGTTTCAAAGGCTTCTGCACCCCCACCTGTGTTCACAATTTCCATTATCTTCTTAAAGTCTTGGTTGGACATAGCATTACCAGACTGACCTTCCATGCGACCGACCTGAAACGCTAGAGATAGCATCTTAGCTTGGAACCGTGCAGTTTCAGTGGCTAGGTTTTGCACATTACCCGAAACAACCGCATTTAAGAATTCATTATCAAATGATCCTGTAGCTTTGAGTTCTTCCAGAGTAATTTTATGATCGTCGGGCTTTCCCTCAAACAAGCCTTCCGCAACTGATAGGAGTTCTCCACCCCCTGCAACTAAGTTACGAATGGCTAATGCAGCCTTACCGCCAGCGCCTCTTACCCGCTGATCGTTTCGCACTATTTCCACCGCAGAAACCGCAGTACGCATACCTTCCGTAATTGCTGCGTTGGCAATAGCTAGTTCATTACCAATTTTCTGAGTTTCTGTTCTAATTGTCTTGTATGCGTCTTCTTGTATACTCGACATTGGAACGGCGTTTGTTACAGGATTACCCGCACCATCAATAAGACCCTCTTCTCCAGGCTTCCTATAAACTGTCCCGTACCGCTTTTGTCCGTTTTTATCTGTTATAACAGCGTCCATAGCCTGTGTTCCAAATCCGTTTTTCTGAATTTGGGCTAGATCTCTTGCGGCCTTAGACTGTGTAGCCGCCAGTGCGTTAAGGGCATTAATAGTTTCAGATGATGCACCTTCTTCTGTTGCCAAGGAAATCTGCGTAGAAGTCTTATCAAAGCTGGTAGCACCTTCAGCATATCTACGATATTCAGAACTATCGAATAAAGTCTGTGCGGAGGCTATTTCTTCACCTAGAACTGCTAGTTCCTCTGTCGTTGCGCCCCCACTCTCAGCGATACGCTTAATTGAAGTCAACTCTTGTAAGGTTTTACCTACTAGATAGGTTGGTTTAAGAAGGTCTTTGTATGGGGCTTCACCTCTAGCCAGACTTGTTGCCATAGTAGACGCCAAGTTGAAGTTAACCAGATCCTCTGCTTGGAAGAATTCTTTAGATTTAGCAGTCATTGCTTCCGCACTACCAGATGCCTCTGATATCCAAGAGTATGCGGCAACATCCCCTGAATTTATTCTAGCAGCGGCCTCTCTAGACTTAGGATCTGTAGAGTACTTAGCCACCAGCGCACGTTTTTCTGGAGCCATCGTAATTAATTCTTTTTGTGTATACTCGCCTCTATCTTGTAGTATCGGAAGTACATCTGAGGCAATGTATTCAGGTACTTCCATACTTTTAGCTTTTGCTAAATCAATACGGTCTTGTAACTTACTGGCGGTCATATCATCCCCAAGCAAGACTTCCATAGAGAATAGATTTTCAACTTTTTCTGTTTTTTCAAGATCCAGTAGGTTCTGACCTCGTTCATTAAAGAACTTCATAAACTCTGGATCTACATTTCTGCTATTTGCGCTAATATCTGTATTTGTTGCAGACCAATCTTCATATGTTTTAAGTTTAGAAATATCAATTTTTTCATATTTCCGTTTGGCTGCGGTAAACTCTATGCCTCCTGGCACAGGAACTTCTACTTCCCCAGGTTCTGGAAGCGTTGTACCCTCTGCCAAGTCTCCAAACATATCATTCATCTCAGACGCTTGTGCCTTGAGAGATGAGCTATTCGTGTCGTTAATGATTATATTAGGAAGATCACCCAGAGTTACATCTCTACCATCGTTAGTAAAGTTACTACCTACTTTACCTCCGAAGTCTTTTAATTTCGCATTAGCAGGGACGTTTGGCCCTTGGTACTCGACGGTTTCTGTTTTTGTCGTAGATGGAATAAAGCTTAGTCTATTATCTTCAATAAGCCTGTCAGCGTAGGTCATAACATCACCCACATCGCCCCCCATAAGACTTAAATTCTCATAGAAAAACTTAACTGCGGCGACATTCGTGGGATCATTCGTGTAAGTACGGGCAAGGTAGAGTGCATTATCTTTAAGCTTTTTCTCTGCTAACTCTGCCTTTTGTTGTGCCGCCCGTACACGTTTACGCTCGGCCTTTTCTTCTTTTATACGCTCTTTCTCTGCTACTTTTTCGTCGGCAGCGTCTTGCATCCAGCTTTTAGCTATGATGTTTGCAGCTTTAGCAAACCCATCACCAATCGCATTATCCTGTTTTTTGTAGAAGCCTCTGTCTACTTTAGCCCGTGCATTACGCCAACTCATCTGTAGGCTCCTCTTCTTCTACCATACCCAACATTGCAGCCTGTTCGTCCTCAGACGCAGACTCATCCTCGGTGGGAGCGCCCATGAGGCCACCTTCAGGGATAGCCACAACGGGTGCTTCTTCTAATACCTCTAGGGTTTCTTCTTCATCGTAGATGCCCAGCGCCATTTTTAATGAGGTAGGAGTAATGCTAACACGATCTTTTTCGCCAACGCCCATATCGTATTTGATGTCCTGTTCATCAGCTATGATACTGATGTAACGGGCAACTGGCCCTGCCATAAGTACGGCTAGATCAATAGAGAATTTACCACGGGAGATACCCTGCATTAACAGGGATGATACAACGGTAGTCACCTGTGCATCTATTTCTAGTAGAGAGAATACTAGTTCTAGTTGCTCTGGCTCTTTCATTTTAGTGATCAGGTAATCAACACCTTCATCGTAATCCACAATGTCGGGGGGCCTATGCCAAGGGTAGTTTCGTGTATCGGCGGCGTAGTTCGCACCCGCAATGGGGGCATCAAACATCTTCATCTACGCTCTCCTCTTCTTTAGCTTCTCCTAAGATGGTTTCTTCCAACTCATCAAAGTATTCAGGGGTATGAAAAATACCATCTTCTATTAGCTCATTGGTGGAGCTAGGAAGTTTGCCTTGCATAAAGTTTTTAATGGATTTCTTTACGGCGTCTTCAAATTTCATTGGATCTCTCCATAGTTTACCATTAGGTATCCATCCTCACCCGTAGACACTGCATTTGGATATTTTTTCTGTACTTGTTGAGCGATCACGCCAAAACTAGGGTACTTGTCTGCCCCCACCCGCTTTCCTTCGCTGTTCCAATCCCAAGTGTAATATTTCACCCCTCGGATTGTGTCGAAGTATTCAATATTTTCTTTCAGGCGTTCATCTGATTTAGATGTGATCCAAGCTGCACCAAGGCTAAACAAACCATCTATGATACCATTACCACCACCCCCAGCGGATGCTTGCGCTCTAATTTCTGCGGCGAGGATTGTAGCATCACGATCTGCTTCCGCATTCCATCCTTTAAAAATATAGTCCAACATATTATCTACACGATCCCACATACGGGTCATGGCTTCTGTGGAAAGATCTAAGGTGTTTTTTACGTCTAATGTAGCTGCCTCAAACTGCATTTCGGTGTTTGTTGTTGCCACCGTCTGACGCCACTTGGCATTAGCCAGATCTAAGTTGTACTGCATGTTGGCGTAAAACTCTTGGCGGGATTGCTCTAATCTTGAGTTGAATTCTCGCCCATCATTGATTTCACCAGCATTGAACTTTTTCATCTGATTGATCTGCTCAGAGTTTTGCATGGAGATTTGTGCATTCATATTATCGTAATACTTCTGCATATCGTTGGACTGTTCTGCCCCAAACAATCGTGCAGCATTTATTGCAGCCTGGTCATTAAAGAGGGCATCAACCATCGCCTGAGTGTTTACAACTTCTGCCTGTTGCTCATTGGTCAGGTTAGCCATGTCCATTTGTAAGAAGGCTTTAGCATTCTGTACCGCTGCGGCCTGTCGAGCATCTAAATTAGCTACTTCAAATTTTGCAAGAACACTGGCCTTATTGATGATGGCCTGTTGGCGGTTATCTAAATTCTTTGTAGTTAATGTCTGAAAGAAGGTGGCTTCTTTTTCCGCAATCCCCAAGGTGGCTTCCATGATTGCGTTAGACATGGCGGCAGTCTGTGCTGTCCCAGAAATACCTGAGAATGCCATAGTCTTTGCAACGTCACGGGAAAGTGCTTGCGCCCATGTGGGAATCACAGGGTCACCATTACTATTTTTAAACTCAGCGGAGATAATCTCCATCTGCCCTAAAATAGTAGCCTTGCTATCAGTGTAGTTCCCTTGCCCTAATTTATCTGCAAGGAGCTTACCTCCAACGGTAGACGTATCAATAATCATACTAATGTCTTGGGCAGCAAAATCGTTTAGTGCTTCTCCCGTGACACTTCGTGTGCCATCAGCATTAACGCCTGTAGCAGCGCCCTGCATGTCGATCTGTTCAGCATCTACCAGGTTTTCATCACGGATATTACCTATAGCTGCATCAACCGTGGTTTCATCCGTTCCTAGTTGGTTTGCAGTAGTACTAGCATCATAAGTTTCTGCCTCTGGGTTCTCCATACTATCGACTGTAGAAATAGCCCCCACGGTGCTTATATCGACTTTAGGACTTTCTCCTAAGAGATAGTTAGGGCTATTTGGATCTAATAGTGTACCCGCTGTTTCTGGATCTAAATTAGGAACTTTATCTACTAAAGTTGCACCATTTGCTTTTAACCATCCCGCAGGATCATCGATGATAGCTTGGATCTGCTCGTTACTCGCAGCCATACCTGCTTCTTGAGCCATCTTAACAATTGTTTCAGCGCCAGTAGATGCGGCGTCACTGCCATCATTTGGATTAGCATTATCCTCGGCTTCCTGCATAACTGCATCAGCTTCGTCATCCTTACCTTGTTTGCGGAGATCTTCAGCCATTTCAGCGTATCGGGTGGTAGACTTATCATATCCCTCATCCCCAGGGTATTTACCATTTTTATCCTGTGATAACTTATCAACAACCTTACCGTCTACGACATCCACCTCGTAAGGTTGATTTAGGAAGTTGTATGAGTACGACATCCCTCCTTCACCTGTTTTAGTGTAGATTTGCTGACCATCCACAACCTTCTTATCATCGACTTCTGGATCAATTCCTGCCGCCCAGCCAGAAATCTTACCGATGACACTAAAAGGGTTAGCAAACCCTAGTAGTTTGTTAACTCCGCTAGAGCTAGGGGCCGTACCTTTAAATACGAAGTCGTTATTTTTATTACCTGAAATGTTATCGGAGTTTGTAGTGGTGTTATTTGCAGAACCAGAATAAATTGCTTTACCATCATCATCACTACCAAACCCTCCAGAGGAGTTTGCCTTGACTACCGTACCTGCGTTACTACCGCTGTCATAAGTTAATGTACCGTTTACATAAGAAGCCCCATCGTTAGGAGTAAACACATTAGCTGCGCTTTCCTTGAAGCTATTACCACCGCCAAAATTGTCTGCCCAAAAATCGCCCATCAGATCTTATCCTTTTCCTCATTACATCTGCGAATGCGATCACGCAGGTATATGTAGTTTTTGACAGCCTCATCGATTGCCGTAGCAGTGGCGGGAAGACTTTCTAATTCATCAGCTAATTTAGTGTTGAACCGCTCATCGTACTGCTTGATTTGAGGGCAGTAGATTTCAAGCTGGGTTCTATAGACCGTTTTTGCGCAACCTGTCAGTGACAGAGCGGCGGTCAGTAAGAGTATCGCTCTCATTTTCAGACATCGCCTTATAAAAATCAGCCGCCTTTTGTTGCGCCTGTAGTTCATCAGTAAGAACTTTGTTCTTCTCTTTTGCCCGTCCTTTGATCTGCCCGAAGACGTAGATAATGGGCAGGGCCAATGCTAACGTGGCAATGATGTACATCTTAATTTTACCAAAGATGAACACTAGTGGACGCCTTCTTTATTATCTTTAAATCGAGCGTATGCAGCCAAGGCTATGCCGCCGATTGCACACACCAAGAAGATTGTTTTGAGCATAGGGGCGTAGGCTACCAGACCTTGTATCTGCCCTGCTACTTCATTCATTGCGGTGGCTGCACCAGCGATCCCGGCCCCAGCCATTGTCTTTGACTTAGCAAGTGATTTAGGAGCTTCTGCGGTAGGTTTCTGAACCATCTGTGGCCCACCTTCATCAGAAGGTAATTGTGCATCACGGGAGAAGATAGCGGCCTCTGCGGTGCGGCGGCGGGTTAGACCACGAAGCGGCGTTAGTTTGCCATCGACACGGGCTTTGTTCCACCGCATGATCTGTTCAGGGCATTCGTCGTATTTTCCAGAGTTCAGACGCTTCAGCAAGGTTGATGTTCTGAACGCACCACCGCCTAAATTGAATACGAATGAGGTAAGGGAATCGTACTGTGATTGCGTCAAAGGTACATTAACGTACTTCTTAACAATCTTGCCGTGTTCCTCTAGGTCTTCGATCAGGCGCATTTCGGAGTACTCTTTAGTCCACTTAACTCCAGAGCGTACCCCTTTGGTCGCCCCAAATCCGCAAGTCCACTTTCCTGCGGGACAGCGATAGGCGTGTACCATCCCATCGTCTTTTAATTTGTGCAGACCCTCGAACTTTTTAACTAGTTCGACGCAGTCTTTTGATACTGTTGCTGGATGCATAATTTATCCTGTTTGTGTGAATGGAGAGGCAAAGCCACTTGCTCGGCCCTGTAAGTCGCTCAACTCTTGAAGAGAGGTACGAAGGTTAATTGATGTTCCGCCCATTGATCGACCAGTGACATCAAATTTGTTGAGTAGAAGGTTTCCAGTGCGATCAACTGAGCGGTTTGTTGTGCCGCCATCTGCGTCAATGCTACTCGCAATAAGTTGACCTCCATCATCAAATGAAGCGCCTAGTTGGCTAAACTTAGTACGCATTGCAGGTTCTAGATTTGTTAGCCGGGAAGCTGATCTAGCCTGATCACGGGCCTGTGTAATCTGTGATGCATCCAGACCAGCCAGACCTTCAGCAAACTGTTCTTCCAACCCAACGGAGCGTTCTTGTATTTCAGTCGTCAAATCTTTCTGACCAGTTTGGAGCGTCTGTGAGTAGTCGCCAATATCTTCCCGCAGTTTCTCAGATTGATTGGCCTGTGCTTCAAAAATATCATTGCGGGAGTTGGTTGCTAATTTCTGATCTTGACCATAGCGGTCAGTGTAATCATCAAAGCTACTTACAAATTGATCCTGACCCTGTTGCAGGGCTTCTTGGTTTTGCATAGATTGGGCTGCGTAAATATCGGCAGTGTCAGACATAGTATCTAGATTTGTTTGCATATTAGCTTGACCGCCCAAGACGTTAGCCTGAGTTTGGGTCATCTGGTCTGAGGTTTTTGCAAATCCTTGATCCATAGCCTGACCAGCGGCAGCAAAACTTGCGTCTGCTTGGGCCGCATTAGCCGTGCGATTAGCCTGTGCATCACTAAAGCCCTGTGCCTGATCTACAAATCCTTGATCAACCGTGCCTTGAAGATTGCTTGTAGCTTGATCGACAGTATCGAAGCGATTGCCCATGTCCTGAAAGCCAGCGGTCTGGCCCTGACTTAGGTTGCTGAATTGCTGTTGTGAGGCAGTATTATACTGACCCAGCAAGTCTTCAATAGACGCAAAACCTGTATTCACGTTGGATTTAATCTGACCAGTGTCGGATAAGATATTGCCCGTATCGCCTAGTACGCTGGCAAAACCTGCATCCATTGCAGCCGACTTAGCTAGATTGGAAGTATCGATAGTAGGCGCTGGTGGAGGAGGAGGTGGAGGTGGTGCTATAGGTGTGGTAACAACTTCCTCTACCTCTACTTCTTCTACAACAGGTTCTGGAGTACCGCCACCACCGCCACCTTTAAATACAATAAGGCCTGAACTTCGTGGATTTAGGTGGCGCAATAGTGGATTAAACAGCATTCTATATCTCCTGATCGAAAACGTAGTACAGCGTCTTAAAGCTATTCCCGCTTCTACTTTTTAGTGGTTTCAACTTCCGTTCCCAACCCTTGCGGCCCCAGACTTGCAAAGACTTGCAGCCGTTGTGTTTCGCAAAATCTTCTAGATTATGGAACTGATCCTTCATGCTGCGCACCGTGGAATCGACAGACGTAAGGCAAACAATGTGAAGGTGTTTCGTGTTTTGTGTGACTATAATCTTTGTCACCGTCACACATGATAGTTTTTCATTGTGGTCTACTGTAGCCCAAATCTGAGCTTGATTTTTTAGTGCTAATTTGCAGATGTCGAAGGAGGTTAGTTCGCCTATACCGTGTTCTAAAGCTCTATCGATATGCGGCTCTAGTACCGTCCAATATCGTATTACATTTTGAGCTGTTAAGACGAACGACCTGTACTTATCAGGAGTATCGTTCATTGTGTGTGGTTATACCTAATTTAACAATAACACAATTGTAGCACTTAGTTAAGTAATTAGCAAGGGGTAATTACAATGACATTAAGGCTTAGTAGGCCAATCTGCATCTTCTAGGTTAGGCCAGTTATCGTGTGCCGTAAGGTTACGAAGCGCAGTCCTGTAGGTCGCCCAAGAGGTCTTCACCTCGCCTGTAAGTGGGCTGTCGTTGAACTGTGTCCAATCTGACTGCGATAGGATAGTGTTACGTTCATTGCGATTACGTTCTGCCACACGGTCATTTGCACCAGAAAGCCACGCTGCTTGTTCCGTTTCAATTTGCGTAATTTCTTCGGCTGTTAATTCTACTTCAACGCCATTTACATATTTTATCATTGCCATTTTGTAACCCCTTAACTCAGTTTATAAAGTTTAAAAGTTCCACCGTTAATTTGCGCACTAAAGTGAAATAGATTTAAACCCGTTACTGTTGCGGAGCTATTATTTCTGGTAAACCAAACATTACTACCCGCCACATAATTATACGAACCGGGCGACCCCGGCATTTGAACAATTCTCGATTGCCCAAAGGTGTTTTTGTTAGAAATACCCGCAGCAAAAATGTCAATTTCAGCATTTAAAGTAGCGTCACCGTCTGCGGCCGTATCAACTGTCGTAAGTTGCATATGATTTTCGTTATATCTAGCGAAACTACTTGTATTGTTTGGATAGTAAGACTTTCCCATTGAATAGTAGTTACTTGTGGGGGAACTTGACCCAGTACGAAATCTCAAATTAAGGTAACTATTGGTAGTGTTGACCGTCATGTTTTCTATGATAACCTTAAAGTGGCCCGAGTAACTTGAACCCCAATCCAGAAAAACATTATAAGTGGCAGAAGATACAGTTGTTGTAGAAAGTAACTCATAGGCTCCACCACCCGCACTAGCTACCGCCGTAGCATTAGCTGCAATGTCAGTCGTGTTAGCAGACAGTAAGTCAGTTAATAAAGCCATTACTCGCCCTCCTCTTCAAGTGTCGCAGGGTCTACCCAGTCAGGATTAGCTGTCCATGTAGTGCCATCAAAGGTGTAACGATTACCTGTCCAGTTTTCTGGTGGTGTTACGCCTTCGTGCATTGTTGAGTTATTGCTATTTAAGTCACCAATAATAAAGTTGGGCGCAATAATGTTAGCACTAGACATTGCTACCTCTGCCGCATCCTCAAAGACATACTTTGATAAGCCTGTTGCAGTTTCTACGATAGTCTTCATTATACCAGACCTCCAAGGTATGCGTTCATCTCATCACCGCTCATGTTAGAATTGACGAGTAACTTAGTTGCAGAGATAGCCTTGCCAATCTTGCGTCCATTGTTAGTTGTTTGTAGGTCACCGTTGTCAGCAACGTAGTAAGTTGTGCCTACTGCTAGGCTTGACTGCCCTTCGTTAACACCACCATTGATAGTGATCTTACCTGTAGCTGAGTTAGATATAGCTCCGTCTGCTACGCCTATGTAGGATGAGGCGTTGGTTGAGCCAGAGTCAAACACAACGACTTTCCCATCAAGAGTAGAACCATTATTATTTTGGTCAGCTATTATTACTTTATTACTATTGCTGTCATATGCAGAGGCCAACCAAGAACTATTATTAGTACTATACTGTAACGCTGTTCCAAAACTTATTGAGGTTCCGCTTATGGTTCCTACTATAATAAAAGGCTTTCCTGTTGAAAAATCACGATATGCTACAACGACTTTACCTGTACCTACATCAAAAGTTGTTGTTATATAAGCAGCCCTAACATTAAAAGTTACTGTCGTGCCAAAGCTGATAGAGTTTCCGCTCACAGTCCCAACAAGAGCTTTACCAGCACCTGCACTTCCATAGTAAGCAATGGCTATTTTATTGTTGATACTATCAAACGCTGCAGATAAGTACGCTGCTCCTTCACTACTAAAAGTAACAGGTGTACCAAAACTTATTGAGGTTCCGTTTACAGTTCCTACTACAGCCCGTTCGGTACTAGAGGAACTAACATATGCAATAACAATTTTGTTGTTACTGCTATCAAATACGGCAGAATTATAGCTAGTCCGTGCTGATTCATATACAGTAGCAGTACCAAAAGAGATAGACGTACCGCTTACCGTTCCTACTATAGCTGTACCATCGTAGGGGTACGTTTGATACGATCTATAGGCTACTACTACTTTGTTATTATTAGTATCAAACGTGCAGGATGTGTCGCTTGTACCGATACTGTTAAAAACGGTAGGGCTTCCAAAAGAGATAGACGTACCATTTACAGTCCCTACTATAGCAGTACCATAACTAGAATTAGTATTGTCCCCATAAACTACTACCACTTTGTTATTATTAGTATCAAACGTAGCAGATATAGATTCGATTAGACCTGCCTTAAAAACAACAGGAGTACCAAACGAAATAGAGCTTCCGTTTACAGTCCCGACAATAGCAGTTCCAGAACTACTGTTACCCATGTCCCTATAAACAACTACAACTTTATTGTTTAAACTATCAAATACAACATCTTTTTCTGGTGGGTTACCGTTAGTAAATGTTGTAGGCGAACCTACACTAGGGTCAGCAAACCCTGCCACACTAACAGTACCATTACTATTCAGTACAACAACATCACCATTAGCTATAGCACCACTAGCTACAAAGTCTGCACTACCACCACCAGCGGGATCAGCAAAGCTAACCGCACCAGAGCCATTCGTAGTAAGCACCTGACCTTCAGTACCATCAGAGTTAGGGTAAGTAGTACCACCCATAGTAACCGTACCAGTTAGTGTAGGGCTTGCTAGAGGTGCTTTAGCATTTAACTGAGTTTGTACTGAGGAGTTGATACCAGCTACGTTGTTAAGGTCTGCCGCTGAAGCTGTGAGGTCACTAATCTCTGCGACACTAATAGCCCCATCTGCCAGAGGATTACCCGCTGCTATAAGGTTTGCTAAGTCTCTTGCTTTTGTCATTGGGTTATCCTTTCACCAATAGTTTAGTTGCTGAAAGTGCTACACCTGCGTAGGTTCCACCGCTATCGGTGGTAACTGCACCACCACTATTAACGTAGTGTTTTGACCCCGCTGTAAGCCCTGACTGTTGTTCATTAACACCGCCAATCACAGTTATATCCCCTGACGCCCCGCTATTAATTCCAGCCGTTGCAAAACCTACAAATTTAGAAGAGTCACTTGTAATGGGTAATTTATGACTACTACTTTCCCAATCATTTGCGTTATTTCCATTCCCAATCACAGTATACAATGATACATCAGGGTTATTAAGATGTGAGAGAACATTAAAGTTAGCTGAACCTGAGAAGTAAGCATTGTACCCTGTTAAGTCGCTAGCCGTTCCAAGAGTAACATTTCCGTTGGTGGCTACGTCAATAGACCTGTACTGAAAGGTAGCGTTATTATACCCCCCTGCATAAATAATTGCGCTTTTAGCATTTTTATCCTCAAGTAAACTATTATGCCCTTCCAAAGAAGACGCTGTAACCGCAGTATTAAGTGTTAAACTATTATTACTAATTGTAGCACTTCTTACTTTAACTGAGGATGTACCTGTACCATAAGAAATTAAAAATTTTCCACTGTGGGTATCAAATTTTACGCTTTGTTTATTAGAGTTATTTATAGCGTTACTGCTGTCTAAAGTTTGCCTCGTTCCTTGGGATATAGAAAAACCTGCTCCAATACTTCCTGTTACTTTAAAAGGATAGGCATAGGAAGCACTGCCTCCAGCATCTCCAAGAATAGCTAAAAATTGTCCATTTCCGTCTGTTCCAACCTTTGGGAATTTATAGTTTCCACCAGTATTAGACATTGTAGCTTGAAGTCTGCTTGTAGGATACCCACTAGAGCTCAATGTAATCACATTGATAACTGGAGAACCGCTATGTAGCTGTGAAATCAGTATATGTGCTTGTAGACTAGTGTCATAAACCAAGGCATATGCACCATTGCCTGATACTCTATTAGCTAACGAAACGTTATTACTAGATATTCTACTGTTACCATTAAAATAGGCTGTTCGCATTTCTGTATTATTGTTAGAGTCATCACTTATAACAATTAAAAAAAACCCATTTACGTTGCAGTCGGGATCAAAAGTCATGGCTACACTTGCGCCAATGTTTGAGCTGTCTGGATATACACTATCGCCTTGGCTTGCGACAGCTTCAGAACCAGTATCTGTAACAACATTCCCATGCCACCATTGAACCCAGCCGTTTGAGTTTCTAGCTAAAGCAATAATTTTTTTATTTATTGAGTCATAGGCAGCAGCATTAGCAATAATGTCACTGCCGCCATAGGGAAGTTGAAACTGACTACTACCAACCGAAGAAACACTACCTATTGTTTTTGTAATACCTGCTGCCTGACCGCTAGTATTAATAATCACTGCTTGCCCTGCTGTTAATGTAGACGCCGCTGTTAGCTCAGCAGTCCCACCGCCACCAACACCAGCCGTACCCAAGGCAGCTACAGTAGTCGCATCTACAGAAGTAATGTTACTAAGCTGTCTGCTATCATTTATGACGGTTGTACCGCCTACTTTAATCGCCATCTTCGTATACTCCTACTAGGTGATTGTTGCGTTGGAATTGACGTTGCCGACAACATCGAGGTTGCCGCTTGCGTCCAGTTTCATCTTGTTTGTGCCGCCTGTAGCGAAGTACAGTGAGCCGCCAGACTCTGTGATAGTCCAGTTAGCCCAGCCAACAGAACCGCCGCCTGTCATCTGTAGGTTACCCGAAGTGTGAATCCGCACAGCCTCTGTATCAGAACCACTGCTTTCTCTGATTATCGCAAGATTACCACCAGTAGGGCCACTAGCATGAAACTTCCAACCGTCCCCGCCATCAGGTACGTTGTTTTGTGTTAGCTTAATTTGAGGTATATCTGTGGCTGGGCGTATTTCTACTGTAGCATCATTAAGTGAGGTTGCTCCAATACCCAACCGTTCAGCACTCGCATCCCAGAAGAACTTTGCGGTAGTGCCTGTGTCCTCGTAGAAGCTGATGTCGCCGTTACCGTCTATCTTGAACGCATCTCTTGGGGATGCTACCCCTTGGCGAATGTAAAAGTCGCTAGACCCATCCTCCATGTCCAAAGTCCAACCAGCAACGTCATTAACGTAGACAAGTTTGCCCGATGTAGTGTTAATGCGAACTTCATTATTAACAGTCAAAGCACCCGTCATAGTATCGCCAGCTACTTCAACGTAACGAGCATCTGCCTGTGTCTTAGTATATGTATCGGCTACTACGAATGTACCGTAAGCTACAATGTCTACAGTATCACCTACGGCTGCACCTGTAGCCAGTACAACAGATGTACCATTTGTAGCAGTAAAGTCTGTGCCTACTATTAGTTTAACACCGTTGAGATAAGCATCGACATAGCCGGGATCATACGTTGAAGCGAAGGTAGTCTGACCTGCAGTAGCAGTGTAAGTGTTACGGCTAGATGTACCATTAACGGATGAACCAGCAGCTTGCCATCCAGAACCACCATAGACGTACATGATGTCAGTGGTAGTATTGAAATACAAAGCACCAGCTATAAGTGCGTCACCATCGTTGTCTGTACCGGGAGCGGAAGACTTAGCACCAAGGTATCTGTCATCGAAGTCATCATAAGATGCAGCGGCAGATGTAGCCGAACTAGCAGCGGAAGTAGCAGAGTTACCTGCATTGGTTTCACTGGTAGCAGCGGCTGTAGCAGAAGCAGCGGCGGCAGTAGCGTTGGTTTGTGCGGAACTAAGACTACCAGTAATCGTATCAACGTAACTTTTACTCACAGCATCATTTGCAGAGCTGGGTGCGCCCAGACCAGTAATCTTCTGATTACCCATAGCAATCGCACCAGACATCGTGCCACCAGCTTTGCCTAAGTAAGTAGTGTCAGAGAATGACTTCGTGACTGCATCTTGGTTAGCAGTCGGATCACCCAGACCAGTAATCTTAGACGTACCCATAGCAATCGGGCCAGACATTGTGCCGCCAGCCAGTGGTAACTTAGTCGCTATGCTTGTTGTGATTGTATTAGCAAAGTCTGCATCATCGCCCAGCGCAGCCGCTAACTCATTCAACGTGTCCAGTGTACCGGGTGCGCTATCTACAAGAGCAGCTACTTCATCGTCAACGTATTTTTTCGTGGCTGCATCAAGGTCATTTGAGGGTGCAGTCAAGTTAGTGATGGTAGCAGTCGTACCCGCATTCATATTCAGTGTACCATTGATGGTCACATCTGTGAATGAGGATGTGCCGCTAGAGGCTGTCACATTACCCGCTACGTTGCCTGTTAGATTACCTACTACGTTACCCGTGACATTGCCCGCCACGGTTCCTGTAAGTGGCCCTACAAGGCTTGTACCTGTAATTGTAGTACCTGTTACGGCTGCGGGAGTTGTTGCGCCAACAATTGTACCGTCAATGTTACCACCGTTAATATCTACCGTAGCAAGAGTGGCCTGACCTGATGTACCCACTGTAGTAAAACTACCCGCCGCCGCAGTCGATGCGCCAATGACTGTAGCATCAATATTGCCGCCGTTTACGTCTACAGTAGCTAAAGTAGCTAATCCCGTAGATGTAATAGTCGTGCCTGTGATAGCCGCAGGAGTAGAAGCGCCGATTGTAGTGCCATCGATAGCACCGCCATTAATATCAACTGTGGCTAGTGTTGTGGTTCCAGTAGCTGAAAGAGTGGTGAAGCTACCTGCAACAGCGGTGGTATTACCAATTACAGTATTATCTATCACACCAGAATTAAGGTCTACGGATGTAATAGTCGTAGTTCCAGTAGCAGCTAAATTAGCGAACCCTGCATCGCCAGTTACGTTAAGCGTACCACCAACAGCTACGTTAGTAGCCGCCGCAATCCCGCCGCTAAGGAATAAGTCTTGAAAACGAGTAGATGTGTTACCCAAATCTATAGTGTCGTTAGCAACAGGCAGTATTGCATTACCATTTGATACTTTTACTAACTCTTCCCAGACCGCTGCATTAGCAGAATTAACGATACAGATGTATGTACGTCCTGTTGAAGTATTCTGCCACATCGAGCCTACGACATAGCCCTGAGAGATATCGTTGGTAGCTATAGGGGCGGCGGTGGCATCCATTTTATTAAGGCCACCTACACCACCATTTACGGCGGGCAAAAACCCAGAAACAGATGTCGCCAGAGGTATTTTAGGGGCATCACCTGTAGCGCCAGTATGTCCATGACCAGTTGTGCCGTGAAATGCGTCAGCTACCTGATTAAACTCAGAATTAAGGGGAGGTGCAGTAATAGGCGACCCATTGATTATAGTGCCTGTAGACTGCCGTGTGTAACCTGCCATAGTTTATCTTCTCCCTGCCGCCGTAAATTCAAAGACCATACCTTGAATAGAAAATGATTCCGTCTGCCCTACGGTCACAAAAGTGGCTTGTGCAGAGAAACCTGATCCTTGAATGTCGCTGGTCATAATTGGCTTAGATGAGCCGCCATACAGTACGTTTGTGGCAGCATAATTAATGTTCCTACCATCGTATTGGGTAGGCGCTCCTGAAGATGTCTGTGAGTATGTGGATGGCGTTGAAACAGCCCCGTCACCCCAATCGTAGGTCATGGAAAGCAACATTTCTAACGGGCCTTCTGCCCGAATGAATGTATTTATCTTTCGCATTATTTTGCGTTGTTCTGTCTCGCCAAAATCTAAATAAGGTGTAGCGTAAATACTTACGATATCTTCACCATTAAAGCTTATGCCGTCTTCTTGCTTGTATACTTTGCCGTCATAATCACCGTGTAATATGAACTCTGTGGTTCCAATGTATCCACTAGTGCAGCAAGAAGCTCGAATACCTAAAAGTTCCCCAAACTCCCAACCAATAGAACCAGAGCTATTAGTTAATCCACCGATAATACCAAGACTATCCCCCGCCAAAACCCCACCGTCCCCGATAAAATACCTGACTTGAGACTTAGACCTAATCACAACGCCATTCAGCGTAGTCATGTCTTCGTTCTTAATAATATCAACTAGAGTGGCTTGTATGGGCTTACTTAATGTTTCAAGCTCCACATCCCCAATGCGAGAAGTTGAAGCGCACGGTCTGAAGCCATCAGGTGCGAGGAACATCAGATCCCCGCCGATTTCCAGTACACTGTCCCGTGCCACGCAGCCTACGTTTGCGGTGACCTGTGCGAGAGTAAAGTTACCAGAGCCATCTACCCCAATCTTCTTGATTGAGTTGCCGCCGAAAACGAATAAGTCATCACGGAACGGTTTAATCTGTACTACATCAAAGCCAGAAGCCAGTTGTCCACCACCCGCCGCAGTAGTCCAAGTATACGGATCATTAGGTGCGCTATGTGCTACTGCCGCTGCGGTAGCTTCGTGACCTGATAAGAAAACATGGTTCTCAAATACATCTACCAAAGCAGGGGCGTTCAGCGCCTGTGGGCCACCCGCAGTATTATTTGCAGCATCGTATCCACCAGAGTGAGAAGACTTGATTTCTTTCCAGTTTGCCCCGTTAAATACGATAGCAGGGTTTACCCCGTCTACGAAGACGATGTGGTTACCTGTGCCAAAGTTAAAAGTAGCGTGACGCAGCTTATCTACGGTTAATCCGTTCAGGGTCATCGGACGAGATACTGAGTGGTCTAGTGTATACTTACGCCAGCCAATTGATTTAGTGTAGAAGTAGAAGCTGTAAGTATTAGCCCCTGCATCCTGACGGGCGGCAATAATCTTAGTGGTATTCGTTACGTCTTCTTTAAAGATAGCCAGACCTAAGACCTTGCCCTGTCCTGTAGTCTGTCCATCAACCGTCACTTCGCCGTAGTCGCTATCAAATTGTGAGTAGCCTTCAATACGACGATAGCCCCCGAAGAGGCCTGGTTCGTAGTTAACAAGTCGTGTGGCTGATCCTGGTCTATTGTCCGAAAGATCTAGATGATTTTCGTTACTGTTCAGACCACCGCTACTGACTAGCTTGAAGGATTGAATTTGATCGGGCATCTAGAATTTAATCCTAGTGTCTCTTATGGAGACATTGTTGTTTATAAATAGTGTTTGCAGATCCTTAACGCCCTTCTCAAAGGCTATAAAAGCGACCTGGGCGGATTCCACGTTGTCTTTAAACATATATAAATGGTACAGCGCCCCATCTATTAGGACGGTATCATAGCTCTCTGGAATACGGGTGACATCTGTTGCATTAGTGATGTCTGTGTAATTCATAAAATAACGAAACTTTAATGTGTACGCTTTGTTTGGGGAAGGACTCACGCCATATCCATTACCGTGGCTTGGAAATACAAACTCTGGGATATCCCTACCTTCTGAACCAGCGGTGTAGTCGGCGTCACGATATGTAGAATACCATTCATCCTGTTCTATAAATTTAAGAGTTTTAAAACCTGCACCTAGATTATCGTCTGATTGGATTTGAAAACTATTCCAATCCGCTATTTTAAAATATTGAGGCCAGGCGTATTCTGTCTGACCTGCTACTAATGTGTCAGTCTCTTCTGCGGCGTTAAAAGGCCACCCAAACTCCGCTTGGTTGATCTTAGCTACAGCCGCCTTCACGGCATCCTTAACGAGTGCTTGAACACCACGAACCGACCCAAAGTCGGCTTCCGCAATCTCCACCTCATTCAGGCGTCGAAGGGTTTGGTTACACAGATCGATATAAGTAGATGGCATAATTTAACCTTAATTAAGTGAAGGGCGGGTACTTGACCCGCCCCCCAAGTAAGTGTTATGCGAGGTTATAGTTCGCCGTGAACAACGCCTCTGGGCGAAGGATCTTGCGTCCGTATAATTGCATGCCCCGGACAACATCGCTGAAGGTATCTGGAGAACGGAATGTCTCCACCTTGGCGATCTGATCAGCTACTGCTACAGCACTATCGTGACCAGCTACCATCACTCCGAAGTTAGTTTCGGAACCCGCAGCCGCTGTGGTGTCGAGGTTGCCAACGTAAGGCAGATTGTTCGACACATAGACAGTAAAGTTACGGATTTTAGCTGGGAGCTTGCCGTTACGGATTTCATCCGAACCACCGAAATCAGCATTTATTAACTTGCTCGATTCATCGAGAAGGATTTCTGCTACTAGGGGTGAGATTACGATATAACGCCCGTCTGTAGCTACATTGGCCTCATCCATCTTACGATTGATGCGGTTCATAACAGCTAATGGTGAAGTAATACCACCTGCTCCACCGCCAGCGGCGAGTGGGATAGATGTTACTTCGCCATCAGCACCCAAGTCAGAACCACCAAAGTCAGTGATATCCAGCTTGTTAGCCGCAAGCAATTCATCCGTACCTGCGGCAGTATTAGCTACAGAACCAGATGTGGTTGTGTTCCGTGCCCATGCACCTGGTGTTTTCCAACCAGACATATAGCCAAGAACTTCCGCATCGAATGCGTCACGAAGATCATAGCCAGCACGATCACTTGCTAAGTCCATGAAATTTAAGTGAGAATGCGCAACTTCAATATCCGCCAGTGTGAACTGCCAGTAGTTAGCTTTGTCTACAACCATCGTGAACGAAGTATCTGTCAGATCTTGCGTTGCGAGTGTTGTACCACGTTCCAGATTGTTGATAGTGATTGTTGGCTCACGGACGATGGTCACTGAATCTCCGTGTTGAGCGATCTCACCAGCGTAATCTGTGTTAGTCACAGCTTCGACTACAGAACTTTTCCTGAAAGCAAGCTGGGCTTTTTTACTGTAGATGACGGGCGAGAAGCCGCCTGAGTTTAGGTTGGTATAACCTGATGCTTTTGCGAATGCCATTTTATGTACTCCTTTGGAATGGCGGGGCGAAATGCCCGAACAGACCCCGAAGAGGACAATTGAGTGGCAGTGATATATGAGGGTGCGAGTGCCTAATTAGTTGCAGCTAACAAGCAAACGGGCCTCACCACACTGGTGGACTAAACGTCTAAATTCTTGGGAATAAGCAGAAACAGAGGTAGACCTTGCGGTGGCTCTATTCTGTGTTTTAAGAGGTAAGCCTCTTAGAAAATATGTCTCATGGAAACGTATCTTCAAAGAGTAAAGAGCAGTTGATACGTCACATACTCAGGTGACTCCTTGATCCTCTTTAATAAATACAGACCAAGACATAATCCAACTAGAAGAACACCCAACTGCCTCAGAACAGCCTCTAGCTGAATACCTTTATTATAGCACTTAACTATTTACTTTGCAAGCTACCTTGCTGCGCCAGTTTGGTCATAAACAAAACTTCCATTACGGACAGCCTCTTTTATGGCCTCTTCGTTCTTAATGAAATCTGCGTCTGACATAGATGCGATCTGACTTTCAGAAAATGCGCCACGTTGGTTTGTACTAGGGGCAGAACTAGATGTACGCCCTACTGCCTGTGCGGCTGACCTACTCTTACTCTTACGCTTGCCTGTATCCGCTTTATAAAGATCAATGGCACGGGAAGCTTCAACAGCGTTAGTGTTGTTTTTATACAAAGCATCTTGAATGTACTGTGGCTGCATAGCTACCCATTCGTGAAAGGAAGAATCCTGCCGAATGTCATGGAAATCAGGATGCATCTTAACAAGTTGTTGTTCAGCTTCTTTGCGGGTGAGCTTGTGTTCAAGCTGCTTTAGCCCTGCCATCCGCTTCTCGCCCTCTTCCAGAGCCTCGTTTGCACGTTTTCGAGCAATTGAATCAACAATTTTAGCAACGTCAGGGTATTTCTTTGACCACTGGTCAATCTCTTCATCAGTTTTAGGGAATTTAATTTGCCCCTTTGCGGCCTGTTCAAGTTGCGCCTTCATTTGAGCGACTTCTTGATCCTTTTGCTGCATCAATTGGTGAGAGTGCCGACGAAGATCTCCGTACCGTTTTTTGTACGTTGCATCTTCCGCATCAACTGGCTCGGGGCCACCTGACTGAACCTCTTGTTCTTTTGCTAACTCCTCGGAGTAAGAAAGACCATTATCGTCTTCATCTAAACGTCTATATTTTGCCATTGTATTTTGCCTCTTTGGGGGCCGCTCTTAGGCGGGTAGCCCGTTAGGACATGAACACCATTTTTGGTGTGTTCATCATGCCTGGTAGTTTGGATGTTTTGGGGTAGACCTCCTCGACTTCCTCATCTTCATCCAGCATGTCATCCACCTCTACGGCGGCGACTTCGATATCGATTTCCTCGGAAGGAACATCGTCTTCTGCCTCAGTAACCTCTTCAGGTTCTTCAGCTTCCTCTTCACCTGCGTATTGTATTAGGCCCATATCAAACATGCCCATGAGGCCCATTTCAGCCTCTGACTGCATATCCATGATATGTTTAAGTCCATGCCATTTAACCACGTTAGCGGGTAAAACGTATTCACCTTCGCTAATCATTGCTTCGATATCGTCCCGTACATTCTCTGCACTGGAACCCACGGGAATAGGATTTCCTGATACAGGGTCTGACATCATACCGCCCCCACAAGAACCATCGCAATCACCACCGCATCCACAAGACATGCCGCCGTGGTACATCTTCATCTTTTCATCATTCTCTGGATCGTCAGCTTTAGCTTTCTGGATGGCCTCTCCACGGGCCTCTTCGTAATCACTAAGTTTACCGTCTTTATCTAAGTCGGCTTTCTTCTGATCTAGTTGAAATCTGTTATTAGCCATGTCCAAACCTTCCTGTGTGGTGATGCCTTTTTGAGAGGTGGCAAGACCACCAAGTGCGTACTCTGGGGCATCGCCACCAAAAAAACCTACTACGTCATCTCTAATTTCCCCGGCATGAAACATTGCGTCTTTAATGCGTTCTTTTATTGAGACATCTGAGCCGTCTTGTGGTGAGTACATATCGCTCTCGCCAGTGTAGAACTGTTGCTCTGTCAGATCGGTGTTAAAGAGATTTTGAGAACGCCACTTAGAATACTCAGTAGCCATATCCTCATCTTCAAACATGGGCAGCTTCTCGCCCGTGTACTTATCGTAGGGGCCATTCTCCGCATAGTAATCAAAGAGTTGTTTTAAGTCGTACGGCTTGCCGTTAGTGGGATCGATTGTTGGCGTAACCAATATTGCGTCACCATATTCAAAAGATGATGATTTCTCAGAGTACGGTTCTTTGTTCTCTGCATTCGTCCAGACAGGCTTACCGTTACGGGTGGTTACCCCAGCTACTTTTTTTGGCTCTAAGTCCATTATTCTGCACCCTTAATCACTTCGTCACGAAGCGTTTTAAATCTACGAAGTTCTTTTATTGCCCCCTGAACTTCTAAAATTCTCTGGGGGTCTTTTTGTTTTTCTAGAAGGTCACGAAGACCTTCAATTCTAGCCGCAACGTAATAGTGCAGTAGGTTCATTTGCTCTTTGTTATTCACCAAAGGAAGCAATAGACGATAAAAGCTCTTATCCATTATTTACCTGTATTTTTAGGGACAGCTTTTGTGCCAAATTGGCGTATATAAGTCATGTCCTCTGCGTAAGCTTCCGCCCAGCGATTTTCCGTAAATGTTGCGAACAGGATAAGTTGGTTTACGTCTAAGCCTAGAACTTCTGTAATTTCCTGTAATTCAGACACTTCTTCACGCAAGCTTTCGATAATATATGCTTGCTGGGATACCCACCAAATTGCACCACCGAACTGAATAGCCATAGCTAAAACCAAAGCTATAGGTAATTTTACGTTATTCATTGATCACCTCGAAACAGTACAACGCAATGTTGTTGGTAGTGACTAGAACACTCGCCTTAGTCATTTCTTCCATGCAGATTTTCTCGCTAGGATACTGGCCTAGCTGGTAATGCGTTACGTTGCTATTCAATATCTGAAAAAACAGAAGTACCCACATTACTGAGGCTGTCCTTGTGGTGCGGCATTAGGGGGTGCGGGTTGCTGCCCCCCATTGTCTCCACCACCTGCGCCTGTGAAGCCTTCTGCTCCTGGTACGGGAGCCTCTCCTGGTGCTATGTTTCCGCCGCCTGTTCCTGTCGGATCACTAGGATTAGGTGGGCCACCTTCTGGGGGCGCTGGAGGGCCTTCAGGCTGGGGCATCATCGCTTGGATCTCTGCCATCATCTTAGCTTGTATAATCGCCTCACGTTGATCGTTAAGGATCTTGTCTTCATCCAAGTCCATCGACGCCGCCAACTCACGCAAAACATAATCGTATTTAACAAACGGAGCCATCTGTTGGTTCTGGGTCATCTGCATGAACTGGAGCAGACGCTGGCTGCGGATCTCATTACGCATTAGGCTTTCCGTGCCTTTAGCAATAACTTCCAAATCCCCAACAAATTCCTTGTCAAAGTTAAATTGCATGTTGAAACTGAATAACGCCTTACCCAGCGGAGCCAATAAGTAGTCATCGATGTTTCGCACCACCGCTTTGATGTTAGCCTGTGCAGCACCCATCAACATCGACATACCACTAGCGGTACGACCTACCCCCATAACTCCTGTAGTGCCGTGAGAGTAGCTAGGAATGCCTGTAGCCTCATCAGCAAGCTGGCGGGACTTATCAAACATCATCATTAATTCTTGCGATACGTTAGGGAATTTGGTTCCAAATATGGCCTGTCCTGGCGCACCCGCCTGACGCCGAAACACCTTGCCTGGGTACACACTTAGATCCTGACCAGGTACTAGATTAGTTTCATCAATCTCAATCAGAAGGTTACCTGATAGCGCCCCGTTATCAATTGCCATACGGTAAAAACCGTTCATTAGAAGTTGGGTATCTTCCATGTTCTCTGCAACACCAATACCAAAAAAGCTATACGGGTTAAGCTCATATGGAACTGCATGGTAGGGAATACGGCTAGGAGTGAACGGATTTAGCACTAAACGCAGGATTTGACCGTTACAGACCCATATATTGACCTGTATTTCGTCCTGATCCTCATATTCGTCTGGGATGTCCAGATCGGCTTCTTCAGCCAATTCGGCATCAATAACGCCCCAATACTCCAGTACTTCGTAGCGATCTATTTGATCTGAACTGGCATTGTCCTCTAAAGCGTCTTCCCAATAGGCTCTGGTGTAGCTAGGGCCATACTCAATCGCCAATTCAATGCTTTCATCACGGAAATGGGGGCGTTTCTTTAGTCCCCGCATCTGAGAGCGGTTTAAACGATGCCGTTGTACCGTATACTCAGCTTCCGCCATATTTCTGGCGTCTGGATCGGGATAGAAGTCCCAAATGCTGACGAATTCTACTTTAGGAATAGTTTCAAAGAGAGGATCGTACTCACCTTCGTCAGTCCAGCGAGGATATTCCTTATCGTGGGCAAATGGCCCTTTGATTAGGCCATGCCCCAGCAATGCACACTCAAATGCCATTGAACGTAGGTGCTTAGACGCTTGAGACTCCTCAAGCTGGTCATGCATACGCTTTTCCATCTTCTGAGCGGCAACTTTAGCAGGTTCAAACGTAATAGAACCAGGATTTGTACCTGCACCAACCTCAAGCTCGCCCTCAATCGGCTTTAACTTCTCTGAGTACACACCTAACTCTTTGGCGATCTCAGGACGCACGATATTACGAGGTACTTTGTAGTCTACGCCTACTTTATCTTTAACTTTTTCCGTTGTCAGGGAGTTAGGATCAAAATGTACAGCGTCAGCCACGTTATTTGGGAATTTACGCTGCTCAATACCTAGAGGATACTTGCCACCAGCGAAAAGTACGTCCACAACCTGTGCGTATGCGGCTAATACCTTAGTTTTTGTGATTTTAATAAATGCTTGGGACTTCTCAGTGTCAGTGAACTGTACATCTGCCCCGTATATACCACGGTAATTGCGGTATGCGGTCAGCCATCGGTCTTCGTCAGTGCGTCGATGGTCTTTTGACCTACGAAACTGCCCGTCAATAAACGAAACAACCCCAGAATACTCTGTATTCTCCTGCTCTACGTCACCATCTTCTTCCAAAGCCACTACACGATCCGTTTCGGTAGCGTCTTCCATGTTAGAATTTTCTGGTCTGTCCATTAAAGCCATATTTTAGTATCCAAATGCTGAATCTGATGGTCTGTAAGTGCGTTCAGGTACGCCTCTACCCATATCGAAAGGTGAAAATGCCCTAGGTCGGCTCATTATTCCGTAGCGAACACTGTCGTAGGCATGGTCGGTGGCGTATCTAGGATCGATGTCATCGCTACCCTTGGGATCAGATGGTATCGAAGGAAGATCCGCTATAATCTGGCGGCAAGTATCAAAGAAAACTATACCCGGTTGCTCTGTAGCTTCGTCTACCTTCAAGCGTTGATGAAATTGGTTCTTACCAGCTACCCTTGCTCCAGAGGATCTATCACTAGGACGCCATCTGCATCCCATGTTTATCATTTCCTCTGCAATGGAAGGGCCTATTTGTCCTCGGTTGTGCCAACATGAGCTATCCAAGACGCCGTAGTTAATCCTGTCTCCCACTTCAGCTTCCATAACAGCGGCTGCTAAGTCTTTGCCTGTATGCTTACTGAGATATAGCTCCCTATAAACGATCAGAGTTTCGTAGGCAGGGTCTATTGCGAACCAGTGTACTGCACTCCACGAACTATATCCGTAATCCGCTGATCTAAATCGTACCCATTCAGATGGTATGTCGAAAGGTTCTACCACATGAACCGATTGTTTAAACTCTGGGAACGCAGCGCCATCCGCTACCGCCCAATCCCCTTCTAGTAATTGCCGTCTTTGGTTCTCTGGCAAAGACAAAAGATTTGCCTCATACGCCCCATCGTCAGCTAGGTAAGGGTTATCGTATAAACTCGCAGGAATGAACCTGCGGTAGAATAAAGGATCACCTGCCTTTTCATGCGTTTCGGGGTAAACAAGGGGTTTACCTGTTTCGAGGTCTTGCGCCACAAACTTTTTGTTTGGTGGAGCGGGATCTATAAACATCTTCTTGACCCATTGATGCCCAGGGCCACCTGGGTTCGTCGTTGCCCGCATGTAGGTAGGCAAATCAGGGTCTGTTGTACGCAATCGAGATCGTAAATAATTGAAACTGTAGGGACTACTATACTGAGTTAGTTCATCTACCCCAATGTAGGAGAAGGACTGACCTTGGTAACGCATGACATCTTCGTCACGCTCAAGATATGTCATCCATAGTCTTGCTCCAGAAGGGAACGTCCATTGGCTTTTCTTTTCCTGCCATTTCGCTCCTGGGTACGCTTTCGGATAGAGTTCTTGTGACTTGAAAACCAACTCACGCAATTCGTCGTTTGTGCGGCGAAGGATGAGTCCACTGAATGCAGGATTTGAAAAATAGCGCATGGGATCTGCGAGTAGACTGTAGCTTTTTCCGCCTCCCGCTGCGCCCCCGAACAGGACTTCTCTCTCTGGCGCTGCGAGAAAATCGGTTTGCGGCCCTGGATTTGGGGCGAATACGACTTCTTGGGTTTGCTTTTGTGTGGCGATAGAGCCAAAGTCGAGTGTGTCCGAAACCGTGGTGTCTTCATCAGAGCTTTCAAGTTGTGCCAGCTTCTTTTCGGTCATGGTCAGAACACGTTTGGCATCTGACTTCTTACGCTTGACCGCAGCTAACTTCTTTTCTTCGTGCGTCTTAGGGCGGGTTTTCTTACGCTGCTTGGCTAACTTCTTTAAGCGTTTGGAGTTTGGCCTACGCTCTTTCCAGATGTTAATGATGCCTTGATGGCTTATCTTAACCCCGGTCTTATCGGTCAGCCAATCTGATACTCTGCGACTTGAGTGGCCTTCCTCTAATCCATCTAAGGCTTCTTCTACCAACTTCACCATTTCTGGGTCAGGGACAGCTACTAGTGGATCGTCGGGGCTTTCAACGTATGCATAAGGTAGCTTGGCGGTAGAATTTACACGTTTCTTATTCTGCCACATCCTGTTTCGGTGGTAGGATGAACATACCGCCGCCTGTATTGCTTACTTCTATCTGCTCTTTTTTGACCAGACCAGATCGATCTAAAACTTCCCGTGCCGCTGAAATGGCGTTCCGTGCGCCCAGGGAACTAGGGTCTTCTAGTACGTTAATAATTCCATACGCCGCTTTAGGGGCATTCATAGCCAACATTAGAGAGGCACGTTCTACAATCTCATCTTTTAGGGGGTTAACCACGTCAGATAGCCTTGTAGTAGAAGCGTATCCTGCAATGTTCATGGCAGTACGAATATTGCCCTGGGCTTCACCCATAAGACAATCTAGGAAAGCTTGTTGCTTTTCTGAATATTCTTTCTCTATGCGGCTCATCCCATTGTCCTCATATATACGAACCCAGCACCTATGGACGCTGTAAATACGATCCACCAAATGCGCTCAAAGAACTGAAGCTTATGGCCTCTGGACGCAGTAAGCTGGTCTAGCTTAACGATACGATCCCAAAGAGCTTTCTGTTGGTCATCAATATTATCCATACGCTTAAAAACAGTAATCATACGCTCTTCCATGCGGGCGAGGGTGATAACTGCGTTTGAGAGTGCGTCCAACTTATCCTCAATTCGGGTAAGGCGATCTTCGCTCATTTTTTCTTCCTCTTAGGTTTCCAATTTACCTTCTTGGAAGAAGTTTTCTTTGCCGTGGCTGCTTTACCTGCCTTAGTTTTACACTGAGCCATAGTGGGCCTACAGGCAGGGTATGACCCACCACTCTTTTTAGATTTACGCCCACAGGGGCCACCTGTCTTGCAGTTAACCCAGCCCTTGCCGCCGTTCTGACCGAACCACTTTTTTAGGCCGCTACCTGTGCTACTTTTTTTTGCTGCCACTTTTCTTACCGCCTATGTTGTAATTTTTAGCACCAACTTTGCGGCAACGAACCATGTGACCGCTGCGGTATGCAGAGTTCTTTGGCATTGCTCTGGTTACTTTTTCGTAACAGGCATCCTTCTTGGTTTTCTTTTTCTTAGCCGCCATTTATTTACCCACTTCTTTTTGTGCTTTTTTATGGGAAGCGGTAAAACTCATTCCATCCTTCATAAGCTTACGCATCATAGCCATATGCTTTGGGGTGTGATGCGAGGAATGACGTTTCAGAGTTTCTTTCTGGCGATCAGTTAATTCTTTTTTCTTTTTAGTAGCCATCAAATCACCAATTCTTACATGACCAATAGCGGGCCGTTAGTTTAGATTTAGCCGTGTCGCACTTATGTCTGGCACGGAATGATTTACGGCGTTTAGGGTTGCTCTTCTTAATTTTCATATCAGGGTCGCCATACCTGACGATCTTTTCCTTGCCGCCCTCACATGCCTTAACAACAAACTTCTTAGGCCCGTCAGGTGTGCGGCGGGGCTTGTTGCACTTCATCTTAGATTTATCGATCTTTGCCATGCTGACTTCACATCTTATAAATATAAAAAAGGTAAGCGCCGCCTACCGCCATGCCGAAAATAAGAATAACCCCGGCGAAAATAGAGATAGCTTCTATAAGCTCTTCTCTTTCCTTCTGGCGCTGCTTCTCAGCCGCTTTGCGTGCTTTACGAGCCTGTCCCTGGTATTCTACCCAGCTATCGTACAATCCAGGGCGTCCGTAGAGCCGCATATGACTTTCAAGCTGGCGGCGTTGTTCTTTGATCTGATCTAGGGCTAGGAAGCTCTCAAAGTCGGCTGTATCTTTGCCCATGACCTTTTTAAATATAGACTTCTTATCGCTCTCAGCTTTGTCTTTAAGACTGTCTTCTGCGCTTAAAAAGTCACTGATCGATTTACCGCATTGAGCTAATTCTCTACCATTCTGTACAGCGGATTTAATTACCCCGAAGGCAGCATTTGCCATCGCAATTTCTGCAAGCATTACCCCCTCCCCGAAGTATGCTAGATGTTTTGCCCCTCTAATTTAAAACAGTAGGGCTTGGTCACCAGTTGCAGTCTATTCGCTGCGTATTTAGCAATTTTTAACATTTCTCCTGCACACTCGTTTCGAGTGGAGTAGAAAGTATTGGGCTTCATCTGTACGTCGCAACTCGAAACATCGACTACGGACATACAGAGAAGTAATACCCCAACAAACATTATTTCTTCTTTTTAGAAGCCATACCGCCGTAGCTGTATCCAGGCTTCTTTTTCATCGCCATACCACCGCCCATCATCTTAACCTTCGCAGGTTTACCCGCAGGAGGATTAGACGCACCGCACTTCGCTTTAGTCATCTTCATGTTTCTTTTCCCTATCAACGTAATGATCTGCTTGCTCAACTGTTGTTGAAGCTTCATCAAAACCAAAGAATTCGTCGTAACCACGAAATATAAGGTTTTCATCCTGGGCCTGGCGGGTAGAGATTAATCCCTCAGATAGGAGATAATCTCTGACCTGCTCTAGACTAAGCTTCTTGCCTGTGGCTTGAAGAATGGCGGCACGGATGTATATGAGGTTTACCAAGGGTTTCCTTACTAGGAACTAACCCAATGCTTGTATTGTAACATTAGTTAGAACCTATAGTCAAGACCATAACAAATAAATTAGCTATGGTATGTTTTTAGGGTAGACAAGTCTGAAAATCTTGGTATACTAAAGTAGTTACGCCCCCCGGTATATATATAACATACCTATGGTTTAAATACTTTATGGTGAATCTCACCACGATATATACCCATATCCTTTAATTGCCTGTCGGACATATTCTGTAACAGCCAATAGTTAGCTCGTTGCTGTTGTGATTTCTGGATAGATTTAAAGATACCATTAAGGCTGGCAAACACATAATTCATAATATTCTCCATAGTTAAGTGTTTTAGTAACTATATTATACCAAACCATAACTATGGTTACCTCTATGTATTACGAATACCCGCTATGCAGTCCGTAGCCTTCTCAACAGATACCTTAAACCATTCACCTCTACGATCAGAGGATATTACATCTAAAAGCTTATGAGCCATAGATTCATCCTTACGCCTATCCTCAGACGATACCGCACAATGCAGGACATAATCCCTAAGAGGGCTAGAAGTCTGATAGCTACTGCACCTATCATTAGCATCAATAGCCATACCTACCTTAACCCATTCGGGCCAAGCAGGATTAGAGATTACATAAACGTAACCTTCTTTCGTAGAAGGTAAGTTTTCAAAACTAGAGAATGCAGCGTCATTAAAACTCTTATAACGACCAGGTTTATGAAGTGGATGAGAGAATGATATATACTTACCGTCCACCCACATACGACTGCGGTTATGTGCGTCTTTTAAAGCACCCTTAAACGGCATCAGTTCACATCAAATAGATCTTCTACAGCCGCTACGCTGTCTTCCATATTACGGGCTACTTCCCGTAGCTTCTCCCCTTGTCGAACAAGCTCATGGGCAACGACATAAAGCTGAGTATAATCGCCACTATCAACTAAGAAATCTTTAACCGTATCTGTAACGCCAGATAGCTCAATCCTAGCCTCATTAGGCTCCTCTTCATCACCTACATAAATCAAAGCTACTAGGTAACATATTCCGTGGTCATCTACTTCAATATCGATGTCCACATTGGCACTAACCTCTAGGGCTAGATCCGCACTGTATTCACTCATAAGAGATCCACATATTAATAACAGGTTTCCCTGTATTATGGATATTAGCTAAGTACCATAACTGAGTCAATAGTAACTTTGCAAAGTTTACATTTACAGTTGCTAAGTTTGCAAACTATTGTACGATGTTGACGGTTTTAAATCCTGACCCGCAATACTGGGCCTGTTTACGGTTATGATTTCCTGAAAATAGGTAGGGTTTGTATACGGTACGGGTACACCCCCCCCTGGCACTCGCCCCCCTCAAAGAAAATAAAACCTAACAAATAAAATATATAGATAACAATAAATTGCCCTGGTATTTAGTAGGGATTTATCATGCTGCAACCTTTTAGGTCATAGTTTCAAAGGGAAAAAATAAGCAATAATAAGGGGATAAACTTTCAATTGATTGCGGGAATTGGTCGAAGGTTTAAAGCCCTGGGAAAATGCACCAGAAAAACGCCCCGGAATTCTGTTGATAATTTTTAAAGGGCGGCGGGAAGGGCTTGGCGGTGTACAATATCCCGTACCTTTCCCCCTATCAGATCCCATCAAACCTCATCCCCTGGACATAATACCCACATAAGCCCCCAGGGATAACGCCCCAGGGGAAGCAATATCGTTAAGGGGACGGGTTCCTATATATTATAGCACTTTGTCCCCTTAAGGGATAACGCCCCAGGGGAAGCAACCCCAGGACATAGAAAAGCCCCCTTCAATGGGGGGGCAATTCCTGGGGCTTTGAGGGGTTTGGTTTTATACCTTAAAAACCCCGCCAATAGTTTCCCCCTGGTCTATCATTTGGGTTGCACCAGTTTGCAGCAATTCGGTTAAATTAAAATCGTATCTTTCCGCAAAGCTTGGCAACTCTTGCGGGTCGATATAATTTAAACCGCCTGAAGTATCTGCAACCTTTGAACCATCCCGAAACCATATTTTAAACATCGGCTGACTCCCCTTGCTCTAAATTATGGTCTAAATGCGGGGCCTGATTATATAGAGTCCCTGCAATTATATTGATAGCATCCGGGGCCTCGTAAACCCCATAGCGTTCAAAAAACCCGGCCCCTAACTTAAAACAGGTTTTCGCTATTAGGTCGGTGTTGTCGATAGAGTTAACCCTAGTTTCCTCTAATACGTTTTTTATTTGTTCAAACATTACACCCGCCCCCGCAATGCTTTTGGTTTTTTGTTTAACCGTTTAGTTTTTGGCTTGCTGGTATTAACTACGGTTAAATCGTGGGTGATGATCCGGGGGGCTTTCTTTCCCATTGCCCCGAATTTTTTGGATTTAGCTTGACCGCTTGTGTTCGTGGTTTTCATTATGCCGTTTGGTTTTAGGGTTACGCTTTTCATTTTGTTTGGTCCTTTTGTTTAGCTAGTAAGCCCCCCAGGCAATCCAGGGGGCGCATTGTTTCAGAATAGAAAGGGGGCGAATTGTATTAGGTATAAAATACCAAATAAGGATAAAGCCCCCACCAGGTCGCCTATAAAACCTTTCACGCTGCAAAGCTTTCCGCCATGCCAAACAACCCCGCATTCAGGCGCACGTTTTCGGTTAGGCTTGTGATTGCTTTTGCTTTGCGTTTAGTCCAAATCGGTTTTGCTTTGGTTTTAGAATAGACCTGAACACCCCCCCGCAGCACCGACTCTTGCAACCTATTGAATACAGTGTAGCAGTCATTTCCCCCATCCCCTAGGCGGCGAACCTTTAGGGCTTGCTGCATTGTTTCCCACGTTGTGGCTCTTATCCCGTTTTCGGTCCCTTCCAATTCCTGGGGGGTTGCTACCATATCCCAGCGCATTTTGAGGGCGTCATATGCAAAGTCTAAGCAATCGTTTGATGATAGGTTACGACTCCGCATTGTCTCAATAGACTCCATCATGGAGTCCAGGTTCTGGACCTGGTGAGTCAAAAGGTTTTCAAATTCCCTTGCGGTCACTTTGGAATGGCGCAACTTAGCGTCAAACCCTTCCCCTTCTTTGATCAATTGATTGCTACAAACCGCCCTAAAATTGCCCGTCATCAATCGCAGACTCGAGCGTTTATTATGGCTGTTAAACAGTACCAGGTTTTTTTGATCCTTTTTCCCGAATTCGGCAGGACGTGCAAAGCTTATCATATGCTCTTGATAGGGAGTCATTGCCGGGGTTCTGCTAGGTTTTTGAATTGCCTTAGTAGGAACAAACCCATAGTCAGCAAGAATATTGATTGCGGATTCCGTATCAACAAAACCATATCGACTCGAGGTATTAGGGCTTGCCGTTTTAGTAAATGCCGCCGGGCATGTTTTGGCTATGTCCTCAAATGTGAGGGCGGTTTGGTCGTTTTGTATTGTGTGAATTAAATCAAATGGCATTTTGTGGTCCTTTGTTTAGCTAGGTTTTTGTTGCAATAAGCTGCAACCCAATGCCCCCCAGGAATTGAGGGGGGCTAAGGGTTAGAGCCTAGGCAGGTACAAAGTGATGTGAATCCCGAATGCGTTCTGCTAATGGCATATCAATTTTATTGATCCGGGCGAATTGCTCTGTTAGCCGATCCATTTTATTGCAGAGTCTTTCACTATCTTCGCCATATTTTGCGTTAAGGGCTAGGCGGTATGCTTTGGTTGCATCTGTTAGCAAGTCCAGGCGATTCCAATCGCAATTTTCAATCTTATGAATACGGTCCATAAAATCGGAATGTTTCTTTTTATCGGCGGCAATGCATGCGGCGGATTCTTCAGATATTTGATCAAGCTTTTTTTGCGTGTGGCGGTCCTGCAAATAGATCGTGACATATGCAAGCAATGCTGCAGTTGCGATGATAACAAAAAGATAAGCTGCAACGAAAAACGGGTTAGTTAATGTTTCATGTGTCATTTGTTTGGTCCTTTGTTTAGCTAGTTAGGGGCAAGGTGTAAGCCCCGCCCCTTAATTGATAACCATGATTCGTAACTTAGTAAAGGGTTTTTATTAGGTGCTACCCAAAAACAATTGAACCCACCCAAAACCAAACCACCGCAAAACCGACGATATAATAGAGGGCGCTAGGCATTATGCCGCCCCCTGAAATTCTAAGGTTTCGGGGTTGTCTATAATAAAGGGACTCTTACTTGCCTGGATTGCTTTCCCCCCCTTTAATTTCAGCCCCACAATAACGGGGCCAGAATTTAAATTGATTAAATCTGATTTGTCCCCATCAATCACAATTCTATTTAAAAAGGTTTTTGGCATGCCCCCCCTAAATACCGCCGATATCGGGGCGCTAGTTTTTAGGGCTTTGTTTACCTGGTTTTGATATGCCGGGGCGGCACTATATGAAAACATCAATTTATAGTTTTCGGGGGTTCTGCCTAATCGGGCGGCAAGTTTTGTGTAGTCGTAAAATAAAGCCTGGGGAAACATTTGCGGAATCCCGTACTTTTCCCAGGCGATATCCGAAATTGTATTGAGTCGGAATGCCGCCCGTTTTTGTTGCTTTTCACATTTACGAATGAATGCGGCAATTTCCTTTTTGAGGGTTTCCAGGAATTGCGCTTGATCATCCCTCCATAAATCCGATTTTGATTGTCTGGCCCTAGCAACAGAATTCATTTGACCCCGTCCCGCCGATACCAGGCAATCAACAGAACACTGCGCAATATCCCTTG
>Ga0208791_1000076_pt1 | contig 52373 bp, 80 predicted proteins | sample 11_taG_FD_184084 | JGI IMG/M metagenome (GOLD analysis project Ga0208791, IMG submission 184084) | Marine viral communities from the Subarctic Pacific Ocean - 11_ETSP_OMZ_AT15265 metaG (SPAdes) (version 2) | ecosystem: Environmental > Aquatic > Marine > Oceanic | place: Pacific Ocean | collected...
CGTGGACTGTCTCTCAAAGCACAGATGCGCCTGATGGTTTCGCTAGTAGTTTCAAAGTTGAATGCACCACAGCAAAAAGCAGTCTTGCTTCTGGTAGCAGATTGTTCATTCTTCAAGCATTGGAAGGCCAGAACTTACAACAGCTAAAGAAAGGAACGTCTTCCGCTGAAAGCATAACCCTTTCATTTTATGTGCGTACAAACAAGACAGGCACTTATCAAGTGCATGTTGAGGACAATGACAACATTAGAATTATCGGTTCAACTTACACAGTTTCAACAGCTAACACTTGGCAGAAGGTAACTGTTACACTTGCTGGTGATACTACAGGTGCGCTTGATAACGACAATGGTGATAGCTTTGCTGTATTCTTTGCGTTAGTAGCTGGCACTGACAATTCATCAGGTGCAGTTCCTACAGCTTGGGAAGCCAAAACAAATGCAGATAGAGGTGCAGGGTTAAACGTAAACCTTGCTGATGCCACATCTAATTATTGGCAAATCTCTGGATTGCAAATGGAAATAGGCGAGGTAGCCACGCCGTTTGAACACGAAAGTTTTGCGGCTACTTTGCAGAAATGCCGTAGGTATTATGAAAAATTTGATTTTGGTACTGGAACATCTATACACGGAGCCGCACAACAAAACAATCAGCTAGAATGTATGTTTTTCTTTTACCCTAAAAGAACCTCACCAACAGTATCGGTAAACAATGGAACATATTATCGTGTAAATAATTGGGATGGAGGGGACCAGCAATGTAATGGAACGGTTAATGTTTCTACACAAACTGATTTTCCTTATCAAAGCACCAGATTGCAGTTTCAGAAAGACACAGGCAACCTTACTGTCGGTCATGCTGGTTATATGAACAAACAGGGTGGTTCGGCAGATGACCCAATCTTATATGTAGATGCGGAGTTATAAAATGGATATTACATCAGCACAATACTTTGCAGAAAATAGCATTAAGCTGACAATCAAAGCAACGGTTGATGGGCATGAATTACATATACCCCTAGACCCAGCCAACAGACACTACGCAGAAATCATGCGTCAAGTAAACGCTGGCGAACTAACCATTGCGGATGCTGACTAATGTTTGCTGTCTCGTCCATATCTGAGCAGCCGATAGCCACGCAGGGGATTGTTCTTCCTGCCGAGCAGACTATGGATGCAAGCTTTACTCAGTCGTCTAACCTTACCTACATAGCTTCTGGCGAAGCCGAGATGATAGGAACATCAAGTAAGGCTTCTATCGGTGTAGGCATCCTTGCAGGTACTACAGATATTATCTCCAGCTTCACTGAAACAGCTACGTCAATTCGCATAGCGTCTGCCTCACAAACTATGGATGCGAACTTCACGCAGACAACTGTGGGCACTGAGATTTTTGAAGGGGTATCTACTCAAGTATCTAGCTTCACTGAAACAGCGGCGGCTAATGGTATTTTTGTTGGCACCTCTACTCAGGATGCGAACTTCACGCAAGACTCTGTAGGAACAAGGGTTCAGATAACAGGATCCACGCAAGACTTTAACTTCACGCAGACAACGACTGAGACCAGAATAAGAAGTTCTTTTTTTGAAGTAAAAAGCGACTTTACGCAAACAGTAAACGGTGGCCTGCTTGTATCTGCCGTATCTAGCATGCTGTCTGATTCCACCTTGTCAGCGCTTGGTGGATTTCGTTTCTTAGGCACCGCCAGTATGTCGTTTAACTTCACACAAACATCCGCTGGCGGATTGTTATGGGAGCCTATTAATGCAGGAGCCGACCCAGAGTCTTGGACACAGATAGTTCACACGGGTGATACATGGACACAAATAGATGCTGGTGGTACAATAGACCAGTGGACAGAGAAGGTAGTTTAAATGGCTAGTACATATACATCAAATACGGGTATTGAAAAGATTGGAACCGGCGAACAAGCCGGTACTTGGGGGACAACCTCCAATCGTAACTTTGATATTATCGACACAGCTTTAAATGGTGTAGTGACAATTACATTGTCGGGTACAACACACACACTAACCACAACCGATGGAACAGTAACTGACGGCATGAATAAGGTTCTTGTACTGGCAGGTTCTCCATCTGGTACAAACACAATTACTATTAGTCCTAACGACCAAGAGAAGCTTTACTTTGTATCAAATGGCTCTGGTCAAAGCGCTGTCTTTACTCAAGGCTCCGGCGCTAGTGTGACAGTATTAAACGGAACACAAGCTATTATATATGCTAACGGCGCAGGATCCGGTGCAGCGGTTGCAGAGATTAAACCTATTGCTTCTGCTGGCAGTATCGGCACAAGCTCTATTGCTGATGATGCTGTTACTGCGGACAAGATTGCTGATGATGCAGTCGTTACCGCCGCTATTGCTGATGATGCTGTTGTAACTGCATCCATAGCAGACGATGCCATTACTGCAGATTTGATTGCTGATGATGCTGTTGGTGCGGATGCAATAGCAGATAATTCAGTTGGTGCTGCGGCAATAAATATTTCTGGAGACGGCACCGCTGGTCAGTTAGTTACTAGCGATGGAGACGGTAGCTTTAGTTATACAAATACCAGTTCAATATCATCTCCTCCTACAATACAAAAATTTACCAGTTCTGGAACCTGGAACAGGCCGACTGGTTGTAAAACGGTTAAAGTAACTGTAGTTGGTGGCGGCGGCGGTGCCGGCGGAGCTAATTCATCAGGTGGTAACTACACTACACAGGGCGGCGGTGGCGGCGGTGCAGCGATTGAGTATATTGATGTGACAGGCACTTCTTCTGTTACTGTTACAAGAGGTGCTGGTGGAAGCGGCGGCGTGGGCAGCAATGGCAATTTTCCTGGCACTGCTGGCTCATCTGGTGGGACTTCATCATTTGGTTCTTTCTGTAGCGCGTCAGGGGGTAGTGGCGGTGCTGGCACTGGTGGCGGCAGTGCGACTGTGATAGAGCCAAGTGCTAACGGCGGAAATGGGTCAGGTGGCAAGATTAACATAAGAGGAACTATAGGTGGGCTTGGAACTAGCGGGTTTTCTATATTTGGTGGTAATAGGTCCCGTCCTGCAAGCAGAGGCAACGGCACAAATGGAGTAGCAAACACTGGCGCTGGTGGCGGTCCAGCATATGCTGAAGGATTCGACACAGCGAGAACAGGTGGTTCTGGCGGTTCCGGCATTGTTATAGTCGAGGAGTATTACTAAAAATGCCGCTAACTAAGTTACAGTTTAGACCGGGCATAAATCGTGACTTAACCTCATACACTAATGAAGGTGGGTGGCGCGATTGTGACAAGGTAAGATTCCGTTTAGGGTATCCTGAAAAGATTGGGGGCTGGGAGAAATATTCTAGCTCTACATATCTTGGCTCTGCTCGTTCTCTTCATAACTGGGTGGCGCTGGATGGCGCTAACTATTTGGGAGTCGGCACTAATCTTAAATACTATATTGAAGAGGGGCAGTCTTTTAACGACATTACTCCTATCCGGTCTACAACTTCTTTAGGCGAGGTAACTTTTGCGGCAACAAATGGTTCCTCAATAATAACCGTTACTGATGCAAACAATGGTTCTAATCAAGGGGACTTTGTAACATTCAGTAATGCTCAAGGACTGGGCGGAAATATCACCGCTCCGCTCCTTAATAAAGAACACCAGATAACAGGTGTAGTAGATTCAAACTCTTACCAGATAACTGTTAGTGCCACTGCCAACAGCAGCGACACAGGTGCAGGCGGCGACGGTGTTGGTACAGTTACTTCTGCCGGCACAGCGGTGGCTTCAACTGGTATTGGTACTGCATCTAAAGCAGCGATAGGCACTGGACTTGGCCTTGTGTCCTTCCTGAATCCTAGCGGCACAGGTATTGGTACATTTACCATTTCAGGAGCATCCACAGGAAGTGATACTACAACTGCTGTTGTTCAAACAAGCTCAAGCGGCACTGGTACAAGCGCTGAGTTTACAGTTGTGGCAAGCTCTGGTGACTACACAGTAACAGCAACATCGCTTGGATCAGGCTACGCTGTCGGAGATACAATTCTTATTGAGGGACAGAACATTGGTGGGGTTAAGGAAACAAATGACCTAACACTTACAATTACTGGTCTTCAGGGTTCTTCGGCGGGAGAAGCTTCCCACACAGGTGAGGCGCAAACTGCTACAAGCGGAAGTGGGTCGGGCGCTGCATTTACTGTGGGAACAGATGGAGAAGGTGGCTACTCTGTTTTAATTACAACAGTAGGTTCAGGCTATGCTGTTGGAGACACAGTGACTATTGCAGGTAGTGGCATTGGTGGGTCAAGTCCTGCTAACGATCTTGTTCTTACAGTTGTAAGACTTTCAGGAAGTTCGGCGGATACTACGGCAGAGTTATACAATGACGTAGACCAAAGCGCTACAAGCGGCAGTGGTTCTGGGGCTAAGTTCACAGTGATTGCTGACGGGTCAGGAAACTATACCGTAGCTGTTACCACAATTGGTAGTGGCTATGCTATTAACGACACTGTAACTATTGCAGGGACCAGCTTGAATGGCACAAGCCCTGCTAATGATATTGTCCTCACTGTAACCGGGCTTACATCTGTGACATACTCCAACGTAACTCAATCTGCCACAAGCGGTAGTGGTAGTGGCGCAAGTTTTGATATTACAAGGAACGGTTCAGGGGTATACATCGTAGACTCGGTTGTTTTAATCGGTCTTGGTTATGCTATAAATGACACGATAACTATTCCAGGAGCCAGTTTAGGCGGAACCACCCCTGCTAATAACTGCACGATAACTGTAGCTTCTCTTAGCCACCCAACAATAGCAGATTATCAATTAAATGTTGGATTAGATACAACAGTTGGCGGTGTCGGCTGGGGCGCTGGTCTTTGGGGCGGAACCACGAATGCTGCTCTTAGCACTACTGCTGCCGAGGCAATTGATAACTCTGAAACAGATATTGATGTTACCAGCGCCACAGGCATAGTAGCAGGTGACACAATACTTATTGACCAAGAGCTTATCCTTGTTGGCGGTGTATCAACAAATACTTTAACAGGTTGCACACGAGCTCAGTCAGGAACAGTGGCGGAAGCGCATGTCAGTGGCTCTATTGTATTATTAGCTGTGGGTAACGAAGAAGTTGACAATGACTTTTTCGGTTGGGGCATAGCGGCTTCTGGTGGCCTGACTACAGAAGTAGAACTTAGAACCTACTCACAAGATAACTTTGGTGAAGACTTAATTATCAATCCTCGTAATGCGGGTTTGTTTTATTGGGACAGAACCACTGGTACAAGTTCACGAGCCGTAGCTCTTAATACTAAAGCTGGTACAAAGACAAGCATACCTACAATTGCAAAACAGGTTTTGGTGTCAGACCAAGATAGACATGTGATTGCATTTGGTGCTGATCCTATTGGTGGGGTCAATGATATAAATGGAACTGGTGTGCAAGATCCTTTACTAATCCGTTTTGCTGACCAAGAAGATCCTTTGCAGTGGTATCCTTTAGCAACCAACACGGCGGGTGATTTACGTCTTGGTGCAGGGTCTACCTTCATACAGGCTGTGGAAACAAAGCGTGAGATACTAGTATGGACAGATACTGCACTACATAGCATGCGATTTATTGGCCCTCCATTCACCTTTGGTATTCAACAGCTTGCTTCTGGTATTACTATTGCCAGCGCTAACGCGGCGATTGCTTCTGAAGATTTTGTTTTTTGGATGGGCATTGATTCATTCTTCGTCTACGCCGGTCAGACTTCACAACTACCATGTACTGTAAAGGACAAGGTGTTTGGCGACTTCAATCTATCTCAGATACAAAAGGTTGCTTCTGGTGTAAACTCTGAGTTTAGCGAAGTAACATGGTTCTACCCGTCTGCTGACTCTGAAGAAAACAACAAGTACGTTACATACAACTACCTTGAAAAAGTGTGGACTTTTGGTTCGATTGCAAGAACTGCGTGGTTGGACCGTGGTACTCGGACCTTCCCTCTCGCAACAGGCGGTGGTTATTTGTACAACCATGAGCTTGGGTATGATGATGACGGTGCTCCTATGAACTCGTTTATTGAGTCTGCCTCAATGGACATAGGTGACGGGGACCACTTCTCTTATATAAGAAGGCTTGTACCGGACTTAACTTTCACTGGTTCTACAGCACTTAGCTCTCCGCAGGCTACATTTACTTTGAAAGCTCGTAACTTTCCGGGCGCTAACTTCAATAATACTTCCTCATCAGATGCAATTAGAACACAAGAAAGCCCTGTTGAAGAGTATACAGACCAACTATTTCTGAGAGTTCGTGGACGTTCTTTCGCACTTCGTGTAGAATCTGAGGCGCTGGGTTCAAAATGGAAACTTGGTAGCCCTCGCATAGACCTTCGTCAGGATGGGAGGCGCTAATGTCAAGTAATCAGATTGCCCCGCCAAGATTGCCGGAAGCTCCTGACCAGTATTCAAGGTCATATATGGCTGACTTACTTCGTTCTTTAGAGTTGTTTATTTCACAGGAAAGAAACCCCGGAGGTCTTCGGGGCACAACAATTACGCTAACTAATCTGCCAACTTCCGCGACTGGACTTGAGGCAGGGGCGCTGTATAATGATAGTGGTACTGTAAAGGTTGTTACCTAATGGGATTATTTAAAAAATTTAAAGAGGCTCTGCCGGCTGTTGCCGGAGTAGCTGGGTTCGCAATAGGTGGCCCAACGGGAGCGGCTATTGGTTCAGGGCTTGGGTCCCTTGCCGCAGGTAAGTCAGTCAATGATGCATTAGTAAATGCTGCTATGGGTTACGGCGTAGGTAGTATGGGGCAGGCGGCAGGGTTTAGACCAGCACCGTCCACCGCTTCAGGTTTCTCACAATTCTTACCGGGGCGCGCAACACAGGCGGCGGGAGAAACAGGTCTTTCAGTGGCAAAGAACTTCGGTATAGGTAATGCAGACGTAGTTCCTATGTCCAGTATGGTTAAGGAATCAGCCCTCGGATCTTTGTTTGATTCTGATATGCTGAAGTACGGGGCACTAGGCGCTGGGGCCTTGGCCCTTGCTGGTGGTCTTGGTACAGAAGAAGAAACATCTAGCGGTTCTTTCTACGATGACAGCTACGAAGGACAGGCTAGAGGTAAAGTAGTTGGCCCAACATCTAATAAAGAGTATAATATAAACAGCCCTGCTGACATGGATAAGTATAACCAAGAAATACTCGACCTTCAGAAGTACGAAAAAAGAACAAGGGCTGCGAGTAGAGAGTACGACCCTATCAGAGGTTACGCCGCAGGCGGTGAACATATTGGCGGTGGTGAAGTAGACGGTCCAGGAACAGGGACATCAGATTCAGTTCCTGCAAGATTGTCAGATGGCGAGTTTGTCCTGACAGCTAAAGCAGTAAGAGGAGCAGGCGGCGGAGATAGAGATATCGGAGCGGCTCGTATATACGATATGATGGCAGACCTAGAGGCGACAGCATAATGGCAACACAAACAGTAGAACAAGTAGCAAGACTAGCGCCCTTTCAGGAACAATACCTGAAGGATATTTTTGCACAGGCAAAAGCTTTAGGTAAAACACCCCAGCCATTTGCTGAACAGAAGCTAGCAGGTTTATCAGGAGGGCAGCAGGCCGCTATTGAAACAGCCATGTCAGGCATTGGCGGATATCAGCCTTACATGGAAAGAGCGCAGCAGTATGCTTCTCCTGAAGGTGTGTCTCAGTTCTTCAACCCTTATGAAAACCAAGTTGTACAGCAGACCCTTTCAGATATTGGTGAGCAGGGACAAATTGCTCAAGGTCAGTTGGGTGGTCAAGGTGTTGCGTCTGGTGCCTTCGGTGGTTCTCGCTTTGGTGTGGCGCAGGCAGGATTAGCAGGCAAAACATTAGAACAGCAGGCACGTTCTGCAGGTCAGCTACGTCAGGCAGGGTTTAGTCAGGCACAGCAGGCGGCGCAAAATGCAGCACAGCTTCAAGGCGCACTGGGTCAAGCTTCACAGGCCATGGGTGTTCAAGACATTAATACATTAATGGGTATTGGTAGCCTACAGCAGCAGCAAGAGCAAAGAGGTCTTGATATAGCCAGGGCCAACTCACTAGCGCGGCAGGCTCTTCCATTCCAGCAAGTTGGCTTTATGTCCGACATCTTCCGTGGTGTTCCTCAATTGATGGGGCAACAGCAAACATCGCAGGCTCCTAGTCCTAACATGATGACTACTGGTATTGGCCTGCTAGGTGCTGGTCTTTCCGGTGGGTTCTTTAACTAGCAGAGGTATATTATGAACGGTCCTAAAGTTGGTGATGTACTTCGCCGCAAGATGTTTGCTCCTAAACAATACACTCGTAAAGATGCTGTTGGCCTAATGGCTTCCAGTCCTGAACTTGTGCAAGCTGTTCAGCGTAGAAACTTGGGCGGGATTAATATAAGTGACATGGCTCAACAGCCGGCAGTCCTTGATGACGGAATGACTGCAGAAAGCTTAATGATACTTGCAGGCGGGCGCAATTCTCCAAGAGTTAGCACTGACACAGTAGAAGAAAACATCACCTCGTCGGCTTCTCCATCTAAAGACCCCGGCTATCGGACTACTGCGGATGCAGAATCTGGTCGCATACCACCCGCTGTTTCTGCAACTGCATCTACAACTACAACACTTCCTGCAGTTCAGACTCAATCTATGGAGCAAATTTTAAAGTCTCTTCAAACAAACAAAACTGCAGCACAGTTTATAGACGAAAACAAAGCTATGCTGGAGAAGTACGCTCCTATTCCTAAAGCAAAAAGACTTTCTAAAGATTATCTTACAAAGTATTTTCTTGACGTTGCTGCGGCGGGAGCCGCAGGGCAGGACATTGTTCCCGCACTAGCAGGGCAGGCTCCTAAAAACTTTGAGGACTACCTTGCTGGTAAAAAAGAAGAGGAAAAAAGCGATTACGAGCGCAACCTTCTCGCCCTTACAATGGGTATCACAGACAAGAAAGCTCAAGACGCTGCAAATCAAGCTCTTAATCTCAAGATACTTGAGATTCAAGGAGACCAGCCGGAAAAGATTAAGCAGATAAACGCTTTGGCTAAACAGATGATGGACCGTGACCCTAACCTAACATTAACTGAAGCTACCAAGAAGGCACAGGATGTAGTCTTTGAACCAAATCAGGGCAAAGTCAGTATGCTTGCATATCAAGGTATGAAAGACCTTGGGTTCAGTGATCAAATTGCAGGTATTTTAGCCGCCCCATCAACTTCCCAGTTATTTACTGACCCGACGCAGGCTCTGGGGGCTTTACAAAGATTTGCAGGCACAGATGTTCTTAGCGAAACGGATATAAGGTATCTGGGAAATGCAGCAGGTCTTGATGCGGAACAAATAGCAGCAGTTTTGCGCGGTGAACCTGTACCTTCTCGTCAAACATAAAAGTAGGGGCCACTAATGGCAAAGTTATTAGAGGGCAATAGAGTTTACGTCTATAACGGAAAACGCTACGGCGTACCTAAAGACATGGATGATGACCAAGCAAGAGACGCAGTCAGGTCAATGCTTAATCAACCTGCCGAGACTAGCTCTAGGTCGGGTAGAAACAAATCTGCTAGAACTCGAATCACTCCAGAAAGATCCGTGGACCCAGAAACAGAGTCCGAGGGTTTTTATCAAGAGATTGCAGAAGGTATAGGGTCCGGTCTTATCAAAGCTGGTCAGGGGATTGGTGAGTTAGCTGTACTACCTTCAGACTTAATCTTCGACACTGACTATGCAAACAGAATACAAGACAACAGCGAAAAGCTTCAGGACTTCTTGGGCCTTGACCCCGTTGGCCTACCTGCTGAGTTAGCAGAAGTTGCAGTGCAGTTCGTTGTGCCCGGTGGCCTTGCGGCTAAAGCTGTTACATCAGGATCAAAATTACTCAGCGCTTCTAGGCTAACCAAGATCCCAGGTCTTGGGTTCGCGGAACGTGGTACAAGAGCAGGTCGTTATGCAGAAGCTGTTCGCAAAGGTAGAGCCTCTATCGGCGGCCCTAAGACCACGAAACTAAGTAGAGGTAATAGAGCAACAGTTCTTGCCCAGCAAAGTGCGGCGGCGTTTGGCGCTGATGCTATCGTAGCTAGTGATGGCACGACAACAATTGGTGACTGGGTTGAAGGTGGCCCTACATTAACAGATAAGAATGTCGGTTTGTCGGGCAGGGAAGAAGCTATCCGTCTTCTCGAAAACAAATTAAAGCTTGGTGCAGAGGCAGGGACTCTAACCGCAGCCGCGCCGTATCTTTTCAAAGCATTAGGTATCATGGGTAAACCTGTTGCAGGAGTTGCCGGAGCAGGTTTAGAAGCAACTGTTCTACCTACAGCCAAAGCATTGAAGTTAGCAGCGGAAACATTAGGGGACTCTGCCCTTGCCAAAAGCATAGGGGACCTTCCTGTGCCGAGCATTGCAAATAAGGTGGGGCCTAACTCCACTGTTAAAGATGTTGTTCAAGGGATTCAAGCTCGGTTTAGATTCCGTGGTAACATGTCTCAGGAAGCAGCAGAAGTGCGCTCCGGTATGCAAGGCTACCTTGATTCTGTTGCCACTAAAGCAGGCATCACAATGCAAAGACTTGAGACTGAAATAGATAAAGCTTTTAAGACAGGTACAGTTATGACCCGCTTCTTAAATGGCTCCAGCGATCTCGAAAGAACAGAAGTGTTCAACTCTATCTACGGCTTCCTGTCCAAGGACCCAGGATATATAGACAGCCTTGCCCGTGCCGCACAAAGAGAAGGCAGAGCGTTTGATGCCACGAACCCGGATGACCTGCTTCGCGGACTGCCTGCCCCTATCCAGCGGGTAGCTAAAAGAATGCGAAAAGAAATTGATGACTTATCTAAGCAGGTTATCAAATCAAAGTATTTCAACCAAGAAATTGGCGAAGACATGCAAGAAGAGATCGTGTCTAACCTTGGGTCTTATTTGCGCAGGAAGTATAGAGTCTTTCAAGATCCCGATGCGTATTTTGGAAACCCAAAGAAAGGTATCTCTCCTTCCACAGAGTACATAAATAATAGAAAAGCTGCGGCTAATTTATTATCTGACCCAGCAAACTACAATACAACTAAAGACTTGTATCAAAAAGTGGTTAGACCTTTAGGAGACGGAGAAGAGCTTGGCATAACAACCAACGGAGGTGCGGCCCCTCAGTTTGTTGACGAGATTGTTACAAAGCTTGTGAATAAATACAGAGACAAAACTGGTGTTCAGTCTCCCGATAAAAAAACAAGTGGCAGAGTGATAAGAGACAAGCTTAAAACAAGCCTGCTTAGTCCTCGGAGAGTTGACAACGACGCTCTGCGCCTATTACTTGGTGAAATAAAAAACCCTGCTGAATCTTTTGTCACAACTATGGCTGACCTCGGAGAGTTTGTTGCTAAAGAAAGGTTCTATTCTTTTCTAGACTCAACCAAAGTAACTGACACCGCGTTAGTGCAGGGAGGCAAGCTGGCGAACGACGCAGATATTGTTGGTGGAGATGTATATGCGAGACTATCTGCCGAAGAAAAAGCAAAGTATGTAGAATTAGATGAAGACGGGACAGGAGTTCTTCAATCTAGAACAGCAGAAGGTGGAGTCACAGAAGCAGGAACTAAGATACCAGATGATGTTTCGAGACAGACATATGTTAAGTCGGGAATGTATAAAGATTTAACCAGAAGCACTTGGCAAGAAACTGCTCCTGTTATTAGACAAGTTTATAGTACATATATGCTAGGCAAAGGGTGGGCACAGAAAGCTGCCACTGTGTTCAGCCCTGTTACTCAAATTCGTAACGTATCCTCCGCCGCTTTATTCGCTGCTGCCAATGGTAACTGGGGACGCGGCGCTAATGTTTTTGAATCTACGTCCTTGGTTCTTGAGAACCTAAGAAAAGCAGGACCGGTTCAGAGACAGCGGTATTATCAAATGCTGCAAGAGAACGGCATCATAGGGACACAGGCTCAGATTAGAGAGATAGATAGAATTATTGATGATGGGTTGCAAACAACAACTAAGAGTGAGTTCGACGCTCTCGGTGTAAACCTTGCTCAAAAGAAAGCAAGAGGCAAGGGCGGTCAGTTCTTATCCAGCTTGGATAAAGGTGCTCGTGATTTGTATCAAGGCGGTGATGATATATGGAAAATATATAGCTTTGATTTTGAACGGTCAAAAATACTTAATGCTTTCGACGGTGACACAGAAATGGCTGAAGCATTTGCTAGGTCGCAAGAGGTTAACGGGATTAAGTTTAAAGACTTAAATGAGTACGCCGCAAGCATTGTGAAGGACACAGTTCCAAACTATGATCGAGTTCCTCAGTTTGTTAAAGATATTAGAGCGCTGCCTCTTGGTAACTTCGTAGCCTTCCCTGCTGAGATTGTTCGCACCTCAACAAACATTATCGAAAGATCTATTAAAGAGATTCAAGAGGGCCGCCGTCTCATAGACTCAGGTGAAGTTGTTCTTGGAAGTAAGTTAAGAGACATAGGAAGAAGAAGACTTCTTGGTTTCACTACAACAGCATCAGTCACAGGCCCCGCTTTGCAAAATTTTGCTATGTATATGACAGGTGTAAGTGGAGATGCTATCGACGCGCTAAGAGAAGTTGTTCCTACATGGAGTCAGAACAGTACCCTTGTTCCAACCTCCGTTGATAATGACGGCAACATCTCAGGCTATACAGACTTCAGCTTCTTTAATCCTTACGACTACCTACAGCGTCCTATCAAAGGGATTTTAAATGAGGTCAACAAAGGTAATGAGCTTGGCTTAGATGCCACCAGCATTGCTGCCAATGCTGGTATGACTATGCTGTCTGAAATGTTTAGTCCTTTTGCTGAAGAATCAATCTTTACAGAAAAGCTGCTGGATGTTTTTGCAAGAGGTGGGACCACCAAAACAGGAGCAAGAATCTGGAACGAAACAGACGCTACCGGAACTAAAATCGGAAAATCTTTGGGGCACATAGCCGATGCCGCTAATCCCGGTATAGTAAGAGAGGCTGTTGGAGACCTCTCTGCAGTCAATCCTCGGACTCAGAACCTAGAGTTTAGTTCTCTTCTTGGTGGGGACCTTCCGATGAACTCTCGTCTAGCGACGGCTCTTGGGGTTGGCACTGACCCTCGCGGTAACACTCGGCAGCTTGGTGAAGAAGTGTTTAGATTATTTACTGGCTTTGCGGAGCAGAGAGTGAACCCCAAGCAGTCTTTGATGTACAGAAGCCTTGAGTATTTAAGAAACGAAAGACAGCCTCAGAGTCAGTTCAACAGAGCTATGCGAGTTGGCTCTGTCGCTCCTCTTGTTGCATCAGATCTTTTAGAAGCTTACCAAGATCAAAACGAGACTGCATTCAGAGAGCAAAGCAAGATGTACCGTCTCATTACAAAGATGGAAGCTCTTGGTATGAAGCGTTCTGCCATTGAAACTGAACTAAAAACTCAAAGAATACCTGACTATAAAAACCTGATGCGAGGAGTATTCACTCCATTAAACATTAGCCAGGACTTGGTTAAAGATGTGAACAGCCAACAGCTTCGTTTTTATGGTGGGGATAGAGTGCCTTTTCTAGAGCTTCGAGGATTAAAAAGAGAGTTGAGCAATAAACAACTATCGTCTAAGCTAGCTGAAGGTGACAAGCCTTTAGGAGCGGACAGGCAGTCTTTGAATCTGGATGCTAGTGCTTTTATTAGTCAGGCTGAAGCCAGAGAACTACCACAACCAGTTGCTGCAGGTACTGTCCCTCCATCAGTGCCAGCGCAAGCGGGAGCCGTACCAGCCCCACTGACGGCTCCCGCATCCCCTCCTCAAGTTAGTCGAGACCCTGCTCTTATGGGCGGTGACCCATTCTCTGCCTTGAAGAACATGCAAACATTTGGGAACAACTAAGATGATGAAATCAACAGTGCTAAACGAGCTTCGTCAGGAGCTTGCTGAAGACGAGGGTTGCAAGTACGAGATATACTTGGACCATCTGGGGCTACCTACATTCGGCATAGGTCATCTCATTACCAAAGAAGACAAAGAGTACGGCAAAGAAGTTGGCACAGTCATTGAGCAAGAGCGGGTACAGCAAGTATTCAATCTAGATATGGCTGTTACGATTGATGACTGTATGACCTTATACTCTGACTTTGCCGATTTACCAGACGAGTGTCAGAAAATTATTGCCAACATGATGTTTAACATGGGTCGGCCCCGCCTATCAAAGTTCAAAGGCATGAAGGCTGGTGTTGATGCGCGTGACTGGAATGAGGCGGCAGACCAGATGGTTGACAGCCGTTGGTATACTCAGGTCCCGAACCGCGCAAGACGTTTGGTATCACGGATGAGGGCGTTGGCAGATGGAGAAGACTGAGGTGAAACGCCACTGCAAGAGGTGTGACCGCTGTGGTGAGGAGCTAAGAACTATATTCGTGCATGGTCATGAGCAATGTGTCACCTGTGGTCAGGTAATTTACGACTGTTGCCAAGGAGAGACCTGTTCTCCAAGTGACTGATTTACTTAAATAAAAACATCGATTCTCAGGCCGCTCGTTGCGGGTAGACGTACCTATGCAGCTTGAGGTCCACGACATTCGCGTTTTACTATCACATATGGCAGTTTCATTCTGGTAAACATGGCTCTTGCGTCATCAGACATCTCATTCATTCGAGCCAGACAGTCAATCCTCTTTTCGTAAGGACCTCTAGTGTTCTCTATAGTCATACACTCAGTTGTAATTATTAAATGACAGGCTGTTAGAAATACATCAAACATCTTCCACTCCTCCTACGGGCAAGTAGACTAGGTAGAAGGCTTCGCAGTTAGGGCAGGACAGATTAGATTCGATGAACTGTTTGCCATCATCGTCTTCCTGATCATGGTCGCCGCCCCAGATAAGTTCGTGTTCACAATGCCAGCACTTCACTCTACTTCCCCCCAGTTATCAACCAGCGCTGTGTCTACCTCGAACGGTATATTTAGGTTTGGTACACAGGTGGTCATGATTTCAGCTACCCGTTCGGCCTGTTCCTTGCTTTCTATATTAAAGCACAATTCGTCATGCACTGTCAGCATTGGAGTTAATCCCTCTGCATAGCAGTCCACCATCGCCTTCTTTGTTTGGTCGGCACTTGAACCTTGGATTAGTCTGTTCAAAGCTTTGTATGTAAAGGCACGTTTGATTGCCGCCTTACCGCCATATTCTTTTGCCGCCGCCTCTAGCGGCATAGGCTTGCTGTAGCCGTATGACTTAGGTTGCCACATATTGAAGCGACACTTCCGTCCCAGCCACGTTCTGATATGCCCAACCTCTTCTGCTCTACGCATAGTCATGTCAGCCATACCTTTAACAAACGGCACCCGGTCATGATACTTAGCAAGAAGTTCTTTTGCCTCTTCATCAGTGATGTCCATCACGCCAGCCAGCTTACCCCTGCCCATACCGTACATGATACCAAGGTTAACAGTCTTAGCCTGCTTACGAGAAATACCTGCTATGTCTGCAACCATTTGGTGAAAGTCAGCATTGCCATCGTGGTACATCTGAACTACTTCATCAATCTGAGGGTGACGGTGTACGCCTTTTAATGTAGAACAATAGTGAGCAAGCCAGCGTGGTTCTTGTGACGCATAGTCGAATGAGCCCCACTTGCACCCCTCTTCTGGTATGAACAGTCCTCGGATCATTGCTTTGATCTCAGGGTCCCGTGCCGGGATCTGCTGTAGGTTCGGGTTACTTGAAGAGAATCTACCCGTTACAGTGCCACCCTCGTCGGAACGCAAAGGATTAAAGTCACAATGAATACGCCCCTTATGAGAGTGCTCAAGAATGGTTTCGATAAAGGTTGTGTTGGCCTTGTTAAACTCTCTAATCTTTACAATCTTCTGTGCCAGAGGATTCTCATGGTTCGCAAGAAACTGTTTTGTAAAGGCGGGAACCCCAGTTTTTTCTGTCCTATCATACGACAGCCCGACGGCATCAAACGCCTTTGCTATAGATGTAGCGACCCACGGTTCGATAGTTACGCCCGTGTCTTTCCGCACATCCTCCGTTAATTCTTTTTCTCTGCGCAGTAATTCTGTCCGCGCCTGCTCTGCTTTATCTATGTCAACCCGCACACCATTCGTCTTCATGTCCAGAAGCACAGGCATCAGGCTTGACTCAAGCTGGAATATACCAGTGCATTCATCCTTAATCATGTCAGCGCGTAACCTGTCCCAAAGTCTCAGGGTCACAGCGGCATCCTGTTCTGCATATGCCCCGACTAAGTGAGACGGTAGCCGCCACATCCCGCCCTTTGGATCCACACCAAAGGCAGAGGCCGCAGCTTTCAGAATCTTCTCATCCTTACGCTCACTCAGATACTCACGAGCCAAAGAGTCTAGGTTGTAATACATCCGGTTCTCGTTCAGCAGGGGAGCGGCTATCATGGTATCGACTATCGAACCTTGAACCTCGATCCCGGCCCAGCGCAACCAGCCAAGGTCATACATCGCATTGTGCATGACCTTCTCAATATGAGGTGTCTCCATCTGTTTCTTCAGCCAAGCAAAGACTTTCTTCTGTGAGAAGTTCTCGCCGCTCTCATGCCGGATAGGAAAGTACCCTTGGAAATCTCCCGCCGCAATAGCTACCCCAATGATGTAGCCATCATCTCTACACCAGCCCGGCCCTAATGTCTTGATGTTCGGGTCCCGTGTCTCAAGGTCAATGGCGATACGCTCTTGACTGGTTAAGTCTGGGAAAGAAGACGGCGGAACCCATTGCTTTTCCGTTCCTTGGATAGCAGCATCTTGCATGTCTAAGTCTAGGATGTCCATTTGATAACCCTCACTCATCGTCGTTTACAATCTCACCGCCCAAGGCCGCGTATCCAATGATGTCTACCCATGAATCATCTTTGGTAATATCCTCTGCCAGACGAGCCAGCTTAACACCAATCATGCAAGCCGCTACCTGTTCTGCAGTCACCGCTCTGTTAAGTATGACGCTCCATATAGTAGCGATACGCTCATGGTTAAACTTAGCCGGCCCGTAATCCTTGGCCCTCGGCCCATTGATTAACTCTGCGGCGGTGTCGATAAAGTGCTGTCGGTCTTTCATAGTTTAAATCCATACATTGATTGTGATTCGATAATGTGCAGTGCTTTCTTGGCACGAGTAGCCCCAACGTAGAACGTCCGTATCTCGGAGTCCTGATCAGGGCTTTCAGCACATGGCTTGGAGGAGTCTAGCAGTAGGGCGACGTTATCCGCTTCGCCACCCTTTGCTTTGTGGATCGTCGATATCTTGATCCTCGGCTTGTTCGTTAGGATCTTCTCGCCCATCCGTCTCACTGAGGAAATATATATTCTCTCCCTCTCTGAAACTTTCAGCACATCGTACCACGGCATCTCGACGGAGACGTTCGTAGTAAAGTTCTCTCTTATGCTTTCGAGATTGTAAGTTAGTTCGCTGTCGAGCGTGGCAAGCTTCCGTCTTCCAGTTTTGGTCACGATATCCGATTTTAATAATGTAGATAACGTCTTCAGTTCCGTCGCAGAAAGATGTGTTCCTTTGCATAGCTTTAGCCAAACCTCGATTCCAGTTAATACATTTGGTGAGATAGACCAACCGGAACCTTCACGCCAGAACAAGTACCCCTGCTCTTTGAGATCTGTTGCAATCTTGTTTGCGATGTAGTTCGTTCGTGCAAGGATTAGCCACTCGCCATTGGTTAGGTCTAACCCAAGCATATCATGGTGCCAAACTACAACTCCAGACTCCTCTTTCGGCATCCATATCTTTTCCTGCCGTGTACCTAGTTGACTTACCAAACCTTCTGCAAGAGCGTGGATAGTTTCAGGAAGCCGATATGATTTATGGAGAATTGTTTTATTATCTGAAGCGTTAAGAAAGTCTTTTACGTTTACGCCCATCCAAGAATAGATACACTGGTCATCATCACCAGCAAAGTAAACCCGCTTGGCCCGTGGCTTCATCACATCGTGTATCATCTTCCACTGCATAGGTGCTAGGTCCTGTGCCTCATCAACAATAAGCACATCAAGCAGGGGAGAATCCCCCTCGTCTATGAACCTCTCAATCATATCTACAAAATCTATCTTGCCTGTGTCGCGCTTGTAATCTTGCAACACCTGATTAACAACCTTCAACTGCTGAAAGTAAAGTCTTCTGTCATTGGCATCATTAAACTGCTGCTCAAGACTGACTCCTCGAACCCGTGCTAACTGTATCAAGGATAGGTAAGCATCTCCTCCCTTACCACTGCTGAATAGATTACCATCAGCCATAGTGAGAGAAGAGTTAGAAGCAAACTCTAAGCCTAACAGCCGACCCAGTTGGTTATAGTCAGAGCCCTTCAAAACCTGCCTGTTTCCAATACCTATGTTCTGAAACGCGAAGCTATGTAAAGTGCGGAACCACACCATCTGGTCCGAGCCCATGTTTAGAGCCGCCGCTGAACGATCACGCGCTTCCTCCGCCGCCTTACGGCTGAAGGATACGAACGCAATGTTCTCAGGCTTAGTCCCATTATCAAGCTCCTGCTTAACAATATTAATAAGCGTTGTTGTTTTGCCCGTTCCTGGGGGACCAAAGATAGTTGTCTGCATTAGAAGGGCACCTCACTTTCAATCTCGATCCCCGGAACTTGGACCTCGGAACTGAAGGAAGGCACCCACCAAACTCGTAAAGGTTTGGTGCCCCCTGCTGTTGTATCAAATCTCTTTTGACCGTTAGCTACATTACTGCCATTAAGTTCTTTCAACCGCTCCTGTATCTGACCTCGGCTATAGCTGTCAAACTTATGACCTCGCAGGAACTTAATCAAAGACTCAAGCTTAAAGTATGTAAGACCCTCTTCTTCGTCAGTAAACGGCTTGCCAATAGATATCTCTTCGGCTGACTGAGCCTGCACCCTGCCATCACAGTAAGACTCAAGAAGGTCCATGAACTGACCCTTGTATGTTAGTTCTTCTGGCACCTCTATCTCACTCATGTCCTGCATCATTACGCCAACAAGCTCTTGCCAGTCGCCTACCTTCTGCAGTGGCGGCATCACATGTATCTGTTCCATGCAAGCCTTTTGAAACTTCTGCGGTGTTTGCAAGTCATCAGTTGTAAGTTCAACCCGTTGACCAGCCACATCACAGAACCAAACGGGAGGCTCTGACTTGACAACACACAAACCCGTTATGTCTACATGAGCAACGTGGCTACCAATACCAAACTTCTTTGTCTTACACAGGCTCTTGTTGCAGAAAGACTTTAGCGGTTCCTGATCACACGGAAATCCATACTCTTTCTTCTCGTGCTGAGACTGTATGACAACGATCTCAGAAGCTGGCAAAGGTGGTGAAGCATACTTGTTGTTGATTTCTTCAAGGCGTTCTTTCCACTTCTCTGGTTGTTCTTTCTTACAGCCTACCGCCGCCGCAAACATTACAGTGTTGCGGGTGCCTTCGGGTATACCTTGTGCGAACATGCATGACAGGCATGGTGACCAGTCTGCAAACTCATCGACAGGCTCACCGAATGTTAGGTCTGTAAAAGCTTTGGGAGTTATCCTACGTTCTTCGACTAGATCTAGAAACTCTGTTAAGTCTGCTTCTTCGCCGTTAGCAAGAAGTGCATAGCGCATCGTCTGTTCCGAATCAAAGTACGGAAGGTTAATAAAGTTGCCAACATCACCACGCTCGACAAGAATCTCTTCTTGCTTTGGGAATATCTCACAGCCACCGTACCCCAGATACGATGCAACCTCAGATGCTTTGTCACGGAAGACTCCTGCACTCATATACTCTGTAAAGAAAAAGAATATGTGCGCGCCACCAGACTTAGAGCGGCAGGTCACACAAGGTATCTCAAGGTCTTGTAGCTTCTTATCCAGAGCAACAAGGTCTAACGGATACTGGTCTATGTCCAGTGCCCCGAACCTACACTTATTCTCTTCGTTAATTGGGATAGAACCCACCCCGCTTTTACCTTCGAGGTGAGATACAATTAATTCTATAGTGAGAGGTTTACGAACGATAAAAGACTTAGCCTTTTGCTTACCGGCCCGTCTCTCTTCTGATATTTGTGTCTGTCCATGTGCCGCACTGAACCCCTCAAATGCAGCCATGAACCGTGTAGCTTGGTTCATCTACTATTACTCCAACAGGTAAGGGAGGAGCAGGGTTAGTTTATACCTAGACCCTGCTCCAACTTTTTTAAAACGGTACGTCGTCCCCGTCAGATGGATTGGCTGAACGCATCTCATCTGAAGTAGCGGCACTCGTTTTAATGTCACCCGCCTTGAAGTCTTGGTACATCTGCTTCGCTTCTTGAAGCACATCCATTGGTACATCAGTCATCTCACCTTGGGTGACTGCGAAGTTGAACCACGAACCTTTGTCGTTAGACTCCTGCACAGTAGTAAGAGTCCAGGGGGTTGCCCATGTTGGAGGATTGAACAACCCCTTGGTTGGGTGCATGACCTTCAGGCCATTGCGTCTGGTGTTCCACTGCTTAGACACTTTCATCTGTGTCTTCTTCATGTCGCACACTAGCTGGCTGGTCATACCATCAGCGTCATATGCAAGCACTAGATATTGAGCGGAGCGTACTAACTCGTTGCCACTAGGTAGCATTTCATTAGCACCATTGCGTGTGGTCTGACGAATGTCTGGGCTGTTTGGATCCAGTTCACCCATGAACCCACCACCGCTTTCACGGAGACCGAACTCAAGGAACTTAGTCTGGAACGCGCAAACTAAAACTTTAACGCCGGAGTCTGCTTCCCAGTAATCACCTGTCACTGTGTTAAACAGGTCACCTGCTGACGCACCCTTAATAAACTTAGGGTCCGTCTTCAAAAGCTGTGGTGATAGCGGTTGAAGGATGCGCAAGAATGGTATCTGCATATCCTCTGCACCGATAGCCTCACGACCTTGGCCTGCTGATTCATACAAATCATCCATGATGTTTGCGATTGCTGTTGTATTCTTTTCTGCTACTGCTGTTTCAGCCATAGTCTTTAGCTCCTTGTAATTTTAGCTTCGGTCCCCACAAAGATACCGAATGTGTCAAAGTCAATTTCCTTGCCGCTTTCAATACGGCCCTTGGCCCATGCCTTCAAAGTCTGTGCATGGATGTGTGTCTTCTGCGCTGGCTCCAGCCCATACTGACCACGCAGATCCTCAACCACGGCAGTTGCCATGTTGTCTTCTCCAGACTTGAATGAGATGGTTACATCGTTCTTAATGATATCCCCCTCACCGATAGAACGTAGCCATGTGTATGCCTCGTCTCTCTTCTCATCTGGGATACGCGCATGAACGAACTGGCGAAGAGCAACCTTGTTGCCATCGACAGTCACAGAATCCATACCCATTTCCTGCATCAGGTTAGGGATGTCATCCTCGTTCACTTTTCTTTTCTTAAACTTTAAGTCCTTGAGATACTGCTCGGCTTGAGCAATCTCATCGTCAATCTTCTTTGACTCACGGATCAAATGAGACAGGCGGGAGCCTGTATCAGTAGTTACTTTGTCGAACTTATCGGCATCGACTTCCTCATCAAATAGCGAAAACACATCGCTCATCGTACACTCCTGTTACGTTAAAGTTTAACCCCTTCGGGTCAGGTGGAGAGTATAGACCCACTCCCCAGAGGTATGTCAAGCAGCTTTTTCTTTAGCGCTTTGTTTTACTATGTGCGCCAACTGCTTACTAACACTTCTGTCATTCTTCTCAGCCTGCTGGCGTATAATTTCATACACATCAACAGTGATAGCTATGGATTTCCATTTCTTCATGTCCATCAGTTGTTCCCTTATTACTAATGTGTTACGGTTTTTAAAATAGCCTATATATTATTTGATAGTCAAGTAATATATAGGTGAATAAACTTTTTTATCTGAAAGGCTTTTAAGTATGAGACCTGCTCATCAGATTCGTGACGGAAAAAGATCTGAACTTATAGCCGCCGCTTGGTTGGTGTCCCAAGACTGCTATGTCTACTCTCCTTTCATCGAGCAAGGCCCGATAGATTTGATTGCACTAGCTCCCAATGGGGAGCTTTTTTTGTTTGACGTAAAGACTGTAGGCCGCAGAAAGAATGGGTCTATAATCTCTCGAATGTTAAAGCCCAACCAGCTAAAGCTGGGCGTTCGCCTGTTATATGTAGACCTCGAAGAAAACATCTGTGCTTTGTATCCACACCAGCTATCCCGCAATCCAAATAATAATGCCGCCAAGTATGCAGAACAACAGACATCTAATCGTCACTTTTCCGGGGGTCCAGTTCCAACCATTGACGAGCTTCTTCTCCAAGGGTCTTCGCGGACAAGTCGATCTTATCCCGAAGAGACTTCACTATATGAACATCAACTGTCCCCTTCGATACCAAATCCACATAGGTCACCGAATGCTTCTGGCCTATTCGATGCGCCCGATCCTCAGACTGAACCCTCGTCTCAAGATTAAAGTCATTGGCATAGTAGATTACATTGGTCGCCGCCGTTAGTGTTAGGCCATAGCCTGCTGTCTGTGGGTTAGCTACAAAAAACCTAGCATCCTCGAACTGAAATCTTCTGACCGCTGTCTGCCTGTCATCATCACTGGTGTCCCCATAATATGTGACCACGGAACTCGGACCATGAACCTTGGCTAACTCAGCCTCAATCTTCTTGATGTCATAGCGGAACCGTGACCAGATGATTACTTTGCCGGACATCTCCTGCACTGTGTCCAGAAGGGCATCGATACGCCGAGTCGGAAACTCTACTAGCTCACCATCATCTGTCATGATGTGACCACATAGTACCTGTTGCAGTCGAAGTAGTTGTGTCATCACGGCAGGGGCAGACACTAGCTGGCCTTCATCAAGCAAAGCAATCGCAGCACTCTTCAATGACTGATAGTATTTGTACTGCTCATCAGTAACTCCTACTTCTCTAATAGTGTAGACCTTATCAGGTAGGTCTAATGCATCTTCTTTTGTCACTCGATATGAAAAGTAGTTTAGCCTTGTTGATAGTTCGTCGAGGTTTCTGTACCCCACAATCTGCTGAAAGCTGTGCGAACCCATGCGCTGAGTGCGTGTGATAGCGTACCTCCCCTGGAAGGAGTAGTAGCTGTCGAAGCCAAGCAACTCCTTGTCCATGAATCCGCATTGCGCGTAGAGATCCATAGGCGATTTAGTAACGGGCGATCCGGTAAGGATACGCTTGTACGCGGCTGTTTGACCAAGTCCAACCAGAGCCTTAGTCCGCTTGGCCTTCGGGTTTTTAATAGTTGTGCTCTCATCAACTGCAAGTAGGTAAGCCGAACCTTGTGTAAATAAATCCAAGTATTTCTTAACCTTGGCTGTTGCGAACCCTTCAACATTGACCAGCAAGATGCGGAGCTTGTCACGCTGACTAACCCCTGCGGATAAGTGCTCCCGCTGATTCTTCTTTGGGTTTGGATTCCAAACATAGACCTCGTGTTCAATGTCCTCTGGAAGGTGAGTTGGTATTTCTGATACCTCCCAGTTGCGGTACACACCTTTGGGTGCAACAACAACAGCGGTGTCAATCTTCTTATTCTCATAGAGCCAAGTGATATTATCGATAAGAACCTTCGATTTTCCACACCCCATCTCCATAAAGTAGCCGTAATTTTTTTTATCATACGACTTCTGTAACGCAACCTCTTGGTGCGCGTATGGCTTTGTCTTGTATTTAAACATTTGCCCCTCATCTTAATCTTCGTCCATGTCTCCAGACATTAGTGAATACCTAGCAGTCTCCAGATAGTATAGTATCTCAGCGGCATCAGGCTGGGTAGTTATCATCTTGATAGTCCCATCCTCTGCCTCACCAACTATAACAACATCACTCAGTATCTTGCCTGCCACCTCGCAGACTGCCGGAACTGGGTCCACGGATAGTTTAAGTTTGTTGTTTAGATATACTACATTATCATCAGTCATTATTTAGATCCGCCGCTACCTTGTGTGCCCGTGCTCTCATGTCACGATAAGTTATAATTCTCTGCATTAGGTGGTCGGCCTCATCAAACATACCTGCTGACTCTAGCTCTACATGTTCTTCTTCAAGAACCCTAATCAGTCTGTTCATCCCGCCAAAATTCTCTGCCATGCTGACCTCACTTCATTTTCCTTTGCCTCGTCTACAGGCTCTGGATCCATTAGCCATTGTTCTATCACTTGCTCCACAATATTAACAGCCTCGGACCACTCCATCTTCTGGTCAGAATCGCAGATGTCTTTTACGTCAGGTATTAAATGTGTTTCATGCATGTCAGTCTCCTTATCTTCTACAGTACCAGCAAGAGAGATACCGTCAACTATTTGTAATTTACAGATACCGCACCTGACCATGCCATCAGCCATGTGTAGGTTAAGAACGGAATCACATCTAGGACAACGGCCTGCGTCCAACCGCTTTTGCATAGACCCGTCCCCCACATCAGTGTTTCGTGTTGCAGTCATAGTTGTAGTCCTCCTCTTCTTCTTCCTCTGGGTCCTCAACATCAGTCATAAGAACCTGCTTGTTAGCCATAATCATGGCTGATGCTATCAACTGAGTAGCAACAACCGAAGAGTCTCTGTTCGCAGAAACAGCCAGCCCACAACCTGCGGACACCAGTATATAAGCCGCGAAATCAGGGTCCAACTCCATCTTCTCAAAGGCTATCATCAACTCCTGTATCAGGACTTGTGCCTTTTCGCTTTTGCGCTCTGCTTCTGTATCCATAATTCAATCCTATAAATTCTTTTTCCTGTGCATCGATAGCTTCAACGTCACCAATACTATACCCAAGCCTAGTCATGACAGCAGTCTTAACGCGTGTCCTGTTCTCTGCTATTTCCTTCGCCTCTTCCTCATCGACAGCAACCACGTTCAATACCCGTGTATATTCTGCAATGATAGTTACTTCGTAGTTCGTCGCCTTTGACTTGTATGCAGTCGAAGTCTTTAGTTTAGTCATGCTCACCTCCGTTACCTCTACCCAATCCACCGAAATAGCTCGGCCTGCGCTTGGCTGTTTCAAACACACCCAATGTTATAAATACCCCAGCAATCAACAGCGCGTGTATCGATGCGCTAATACCAAAAGCCGTGATGCTCCCAAGGTATAAAGAAAATATAATACACCACATCCAAGCCAATAACTGCATTACCAAATGCCTTGTATTGTTGTCCGGTATATGCTTCAACGGATTCTTATCGCTGTTCATCACCAGTTCCCATGTTCTTTTAAGCATAGTAACTATCCTCCCATTCATAATCAAAAATTTTGTCCAGATGTTCAATGATATCATCCGGTAGATACCGCAGTGGATCTTCATAGCCCAGTGATTCTGGGGCCCTGTCCGCAGCACCTCGGTCCTTGATCCTTTGAACTATCTCCGGCTTCCAATCATCCAAGATACCTTTGTTGTCCTTGTTAAACAGGATAGACTTCCCGTCCTTCAAGATGTCCAGTATCATGTAGTTATGACAGCCCCAGCTATCAGTCTCGCAGGTATAGCCAAGCTTTTCAATCTCGCCCTCAACCTCATGCGTACCGTTCCATGCATCTCCGTCCCCGAACCCGAACTTGTCGAACGCTTCGGGCCACTCCCATTCTATGTATACTCTAGGCATTATTAATTCTCCTCCGCCCATAAAATTGTGGTGTAAACTTTATAGTTTCTACCTTTGCCATTGAAATGCCAAGTTGCTCTAGCCTTGGCTATTGCCCTCCACTTAACACCTCTCACTGTTTTGGAAGAACCAACACGGTCCGCGTATGCACCTATGGTTCTTCTTTTTCTGGAGTGATGATAGCTATCCGACTCCAGCATGTACCCAATCGGTGGGCTCCACTCACCTCTGTTTGCAGGGATGTTTTCACAAAAATCTTTCACCACTGAAGCATGCTCCTCGATGTTCTTTGCTACAGAATACTCAGCCATTATCCATTTTCCCTTACATCCAGATTAAAGTTAAACCTTAACGTATCATTAGCATCAGCAAGCTCCTGCAACTCAAACGCGGTGACATATTTAATCCCGCCGTTCTCAGGATATAAAACCGTGTCCAACACACTGTCCAGCTTGTCATATAAATCCTTCACCGCCTGCCGCTGGTCAGCGGATAAGGCATTGAAAGTTTCCAGTCTAGCAAAAGCCTCGCGCTCACGCCGCTTCTCCCAATATACGATGCGCTCTTCTTGTGTCATGTTCTCAATATTTTTTGGTCTACCCATAACTATACTCCCATCTTCTTTTGTAATGCCCACAATCGGGCTCTAATTTTTGCAACTTCTGCCTGCCAGTTTTCATCTGGGTCATCAATCAGGCAGGCTAATTCTAAATCAACGCTGTCGAATGTAACGTCCTCCTCCTCCTCTTCTTCCTCACAATAAACAATATCGAACACCGGAGATAAGCTGTAGGTCCAATGCCCCACATCAACATGGTCCTCAATCATGTCCACAAACCTATTCCTCATCGGCTCACGGTACTCATTGTGCAAGAGTTTCATAACCCTCACCTTTGCAATCTCCTCATTAGGTGCCGAGATTACGAAGTTCTTATCGCAGAAAAAGCTTGCGTCTATTTTGATGTTGTATTCTTTTTCCATTTACCTACACCCTCCCTGATTTAATTGCCTTAGATATTAGCTTGTTCGACAGAGCATGACGCTCAACGCATTTTTTCCTGTCCTCAATACGTTGTCTTAAAACATCCATCTCTATGTCATGCGCCTTATCTGCAAGGATGTATGCTATCTCGTCTGCATACTCGTCCTGACATGTGCCAGTCTCGAAGCAGTTTTGCCAGTGCCGTAACGCCGCCGCGAATTTCTTGTTATCCATAAACCTGTTCCCCAAATAATCCGAATTGAATAATCATGTCAGCCTGCTCGGCATCGATGTCACATGTGCTGGGGTTGCCTATCTGCATCTTTAGTTCTGCAGGCAGTGCATTGATACCATCAACAACAACACTAAATGCAAGGGCCGAGATAGTCTCAGACTCACCATCGCCCCAGCCCTCATCACCATAGTGAACTATGATAGGAAAATCCCCGATGATATCCTGCCCCTGTTTCAAGTTGTTGCCGCCAGTATGGATGTAATCCATCCAATAATTACAGCCGCCCTCAAGAGCCGTGACCCATACGGCCTCGGCAATCTCCGCCCAGCTATCCCAGCTTGGCGTATACTCAATCTTTATTGTTGGTATCGGCATCTGCTTCCCTCCGTATAAAACCTGTTTGCTTGTCAAAATTTTCCCATGTAAATCGAGCCTGAGTTTTTGTATTTGGGTCTTTGCCCCAGCTTACAAACAAAACATTTACAACCTTGTCGGTCCTAGAAAAATCAACAAACTGTGCTTTATCTTTTGCCAGCACTGTCACAAACTCCCCTTTCAAAGACACTTCAGAACCAACCCTCGGAAGCTGATGACCCTTCGGGTTGTGATATCTCTTGTGCCTATACCCTTTCGGAGGAGTATAATTTTTATAATCTTTCGGCAAGTTTTCTGCGAAATGCTTCATGGCTTTCTCATGGCCCTTCAAAACTTTCTTAGGGGCCGTTGTTAAATCCTTAAAGGTCCATACATCAGACATCTGATTCCCTCCACTTAATTTCTATGCCCTGTTCCCTCGGACCATAGACCTGCTCTGTTATTGGATCCACACCACTTATCGAGTAGGCATTTACCTCAGATATATCCCTGCCCTGTAGCTTGTAGATGTCCCGAAGCTTGAAGATAAAATCCCCTACCTCATGCCACTCAAGGTCAATGGTTGAATGCCGCGTGAACCTTGTACCATCTCCGTGCAACTCGCCTTCTTCAATGGCCTCATCCATGATGGCAATCATTTCCTGTTTGAGCTTACCCATCTTCAAAGCCCCTCTTCATTACAGAGTGTGTCATCCTGCCAGTCTCTCTCCAGATTGTTTCCTCAAGCTCCTCATCATAATTACTTTCAAGAATCTCCACCTTGAGGTCCTCATCTTTTTGGCTGTAGCTCACATAATAATAATAATCACAGAAACTTTGCTCCTCCATTACAGAAGGCACCGAGTCATGATTAAACAAACCTATCAGCCTGCACTCACCACCGTTAGGGTTCTTGTTCGCCGCAACAAAAGCCGCCGCAAATTCATCAGCCTCAAACCTCGGCAACTGCCATGCATATTCTTTTGCCGCCTCAATATGAGATGCCGCACCTGATGGATAGTTATCATAGTGCTTGTAAACACCATATAAATCTTGAAAATCTTCATCATAGAAAAAATATACTGCTCTAGTTCCCATTGTTTCGCTCCATTTCTTTATATAATTTATCTAATTCTTTGGTGTGTGTTTCAATCTTCTGACGCTGTGCATCATACCACCGCCGCCGCATACTCTTATCAAGGGAGGGTGGCGGCGAGGCATCCAGTGCCATCTCTCGCCAATGCTCCACCTTCCTGATGCGCTCAGTAATAGATAGCTTACCCATTGTCCACCACCTGTTTTTCAACACTGAACCTTTCAAACTCATCTTCATATAAATCTTTGTAACATTCCCCAGCATACCAATTTCTGAAGAAAATTTCCTTGGCCTCCGCCTCAGAGTCAGCAATCACCGAAGTTTCATGCAAACAAATTCGGCTAACATTTACTTTAAAAATAGCCATTAGCTTACCCTCCAACCTTCTGCATTTAATAAACCTAAAACATTGTCCAAGTACCGAGGCTCAACAGCCAAGGCATTGCCAAAGAACTGCCATTCAGAACCAGCCTCATACGCGGACCGCGATTCTTCAGCCAACCAATCAGACGCATGGTCATTCTGTGGGCGGACCAAACAGATTGAACCGTGCAACTCGATAAAGAAATCTCCGTCCTCGGTCCAAGAACCTATGTCCTGAATCTTCTGTGCTTCTGTTGTCATATCAATTTTCCTCCGATATAATAAGATAAACTATATACTAATTTATAGGGATTTATCTGATAGTCAACTAAATAATTTATCTAATAGTGTTTTCTGTGAGATTTTATTTTTTAAAATATTTTTTTTGAAAATGGTGATACAAACGGTACAAGTGATACAACCCTTATGGGACAAGGGCTGTAGCTGTATCACTTCTGTATCACTGTAACACTTCACAAGTCTGCTGGGAGTTTGAAATTTGAAAAAAGAAAAAGAAAAACCTGTAGAAAACACTATAGGAAAAGCTGGTAGGCCAGCAGGTCTTACTGAAAGGCAAAGAACTTTTGCTAAGTATTATGTCGAGGGCAGGTACAGCAATGCAGAGTGTGCGAGGATGGCAGGCTACTCTGAAAAATCTTCTATTACTATGGCCTCTAAACTTCTGAATGGGCGAGACTTCCCTGATGTGCCGGAGCTTATAAAAGAACTGAGGCAGGCGGCGGAAAGAAAATATGGGGTGACCCTGCTCAATCAGCTTAAACGTCTTGATGAATTGTCCAGAGGTGCAGAAGCAGAGGGACAATTTTCTGCCGCTATTAATGCTGAGAAGATTAGGTCTGCACTCGGTGGCCTCACAATAGACAGGAGAGAGGCAACCCATGTTCATCAACTCGATAGCATGAGCCGTGATGATATTGTCGCCAGACTTTCTGAGCTTAGAAAATCTTATCCTCATGCATTCATCGAAGGGGAGATGAAAAGTGCCAACAACCGAAGCGAAACTGTGGAGCTTATTGAAGAAGCACCTGCCGAAAAAGACACACGCACAGCGGATTGAAAACCGAGTATCAGAGGGCATGCCTGATTCATATATCTGTATGGATGGCATCCCTATTTGGTGTGAATTAAAAATAATAAAAAGAAATGGGGTTGCCCTGCAACCATCACAGATAGCATGGCATCTCTCCCATTCTAGGTGTGGTGGCGTGTCTTTTTTTCTTGCGTTCGCGCCCTCTGAGGGACTTGCTTTTTTATTTGAGGGCAGTTCTGCATTGGAGATCCAAGGTTCGAGGGCCTGCGACCTGCGGCCCTTGTCCATATGGGAAGGACCTGTGTCCGATGCGCCCTGCGCCCTGCGCCTTATGGCTATAAAGGGCTGGGCTTTGCCTGCGCCTGCGACTTGCGCGCCTATGTTATAGGGGAAGAACATAAAAAATTGGCTGCTCTTTCTTTCCTATTTTTCAGCGTCGCGCAAAATTTCGACAAGCTCTAGGGCCTGCATTAATTCGTCATTGTTGCCGTTCAAGGCTTCTTGAATTGCAAAGCTGATCCAATCTAATTTTTGATAGTCTGTTAAATGTTCCATCAATTCGCCCTCTAGTTTTTAAGTGATTTAGAATTTGGACCATGCGCCACGATGGCTATTGATTTTGCCGCGATGGATGCGCCAGCGCAAAGCTTGCATGTCTTGCATGTTGTCCGCCTGCCTGCTTCTTCTGATGCAGGACAGAGAATCTCGGCACCTTTTATAACGTCTTGCACATTGCCAATAACGCGGAATGTCCGAGAGCCTATGGCCCATGCATCTAGAGCCTGCTTTTCATCGTCCGCCGATATCATAAATCGCGACGGGTCCGCATGAACGCCGGGAACGTTAGTCTGGTGTGTGTATGCGGTATGCCCGGATGATTCAGATAAAAGACTATCCCAGATATAAGACGGGACCGCCGCGCCATCTCCATAGGTGCCGATGCGGACCATGCGACCTGCGCCAAGCTCGGCAATGTCTGTATGTCCTGCCGCTGTTTCGTATCCGCCCGACATGTAATGTTTCCAGACAATTAAAACGCCTTGCGCTAAGTTAACGTAGCATGTCCGCTTTTTTGCAATCTTGCGCTTGGGGTCTGTTGTCGCTTGTCCGCGATGAACACAATTCCCGCAGATAGAATAGTCCCCGCCGGTCTTGCTATTCTCGACCGGACTCTTGCCATTGTCAGCCAAGATATAAGTTTGGACCATGTCACCGGTCTTGCTATTCCGACTTTTGGCAATTGCAATAACTACAATTGGCTCTCCGTCTATGAGTGACGGGCCTTTATATATGATTTTATTTTTCATTGTTTTTAATCTCCATAAAAGTCTTATCTTATTTTATAGGCTAATCAGATAAACACAAGCTTTATTTCTTGCGCCTGCGACTTGCGCGCCTATGTCGTAAAAGAAAACTTGCGCGGCGCTTGCGCGCCTTGAATATAACCTGCGACCGCAGGTTATATATTTAAGAACCAAACAAATAAGGCCCGCGCAAGCGGGCCTTATCTGGGAGAAAACTTTATTTTTCGAGGGACCTCTTAAACTTTTGGAGGTAGTCATCTTTGGATCCAAAATGCCGGACCGCTTCCATAATCCACGGCGCGGCTTTTTCCAGTCGGTCGCGGTTCTCTAGGTCCATGTATGATACGGCTGAGTGAAGGTCACTTATTGCCGTGTATAGGGAAGGGATGCGAGTGTCGGCAATCCCAGCGTCTAATAAAAATTTTTGGTATTCATTCATTTCATTTCTCCTTACCATGTCATGCGGATGCAGATTAGAATTACCATGCATGCCATCCAAGCTAGCAGGAAGTAACCTGCCGCATCTTCGACCTTGCGCTTATCCATTATCCTCTGCCTCCCTTTTTTCTTCCAACCTCTGCCAAGCCCAGTCTGATACCTTGCCCTCGAACAGTCGCTTCAACCATTTATTCTGAGGAATATTATTGGCGTTTGTGTGAAGCCCAACCATCTTGGTCATGAACTCTCTGTCTTCAAACGGGTAGAATTCTTCCCCGTTTTCCCTGACAGCGCGAAGCCAAGCGCCGCCGCTGTTCCGCAGGAACTGTGCTCTGTCACACCACTTGTCAACATTGTCTTTCTTAACGCCACTCATGCCAACTGCCATGGTCCAGTTGATAACGTCGAATTTATATTCGGGCAGGTCATCCCAGTCTTTAACCGATTCTGCATTCCAATTTAAAGGCATTATTTTTCTCCCTTAATCTTATTAGCAAAGTAATCTGCCACACTATCGAGCGAGTCAAAGAACACACCCACTGATATGTGATGACGGTTATAAACATGATAGCCGCTGTATCCATCGGAAGAACCCCTTTGAATTGTGTAGCCGTATGCTGATGCGATTTTCTGTAAATACTTCATGCTTTTTTCTCCATATATAAGCAGTTATATCCCTATATTATCAGATATCACAGAGAGGAGCAAGGGTTACTGGGCCCAGTTGGCATTTCCCACAAAGAAAAATAAGACCCCCGCCCCCCTTGCGCGGCGGTGTACATATATGCGTAGCATATATGTATGTTGGGTTGATAATTTCATTGCTGTGTATTATCGTTCGGGTATGGAAACAGCTACAAATTTAGAGATGCTGCCTGAAGATGTGCTCAAGGAAATCTACCTCCTTGAAGAACAGGCCAAGCGGCTAGAGATGCGTGACAAAGCACAAGAGCAGTTTATGCCTTACGCCCATCATGTGTATGATAATTTCATTGAGGGGACCCATCACAGAGTCATCGCGGAAAAGTTAGAGAAGATTGCCAGAGGCGAGTTGAAAAGACTAATTGTCAATATGCCTCCTCGACATTCTAAATCTGAATTTGCATCCTACTTGATGCCCTCCTGGTTCTTGGGCCGAAATCCAAAGCTAAAGATTATTCAGGCTACCATGAACACTGAACTTGCTGTAAGGTTTGGTCGTAAGGTTCGTGACCTCATTGCTGACCCCAAATATGCAGAGGTATTTCCCGACACTGACCTGAAACCGGATAGCCAAGCGGCAGGTCGTTGGGAGACTAGCGCTGGTGGGGAATACTTCGCGGCAGGGGTGGGAGCGGCGATGACCGGTCGTGGCGCTGACTTATTAATTATTGATGACCCGCACTCGGAACAGGATGCTTTGTCCTCGACCGCCTATGATAATGCCTATGAGTGGTACACTTCGGGTCCTCGGCAGAGACTCCAACCGGGGGGAACCATCATTATTGTGCAGACCCGGTGGTCTAAGAAGGACATTACCGGCAGGTTACTTGCTGCCCAAGCAAAAGATATTATGGCTGATCAGTGGGAAGTTGTAGAATTTCCTGCTATTTTGCCTTCGGGGGAACCATTGTGGCCTGAGTTCTGGATGAAGGACGAGCTACTAAAGGTCAAAGCATCGCTGTCCGTGGGCAAATGGAACGCGCAGTGGCAACAAAATCCTACATCAGAAGAAACCGCGATGGTCAAGCGGGAGTGGTGGCGACCGTGGGAAGAAGAGGAAGTACCCGATCTTGACTATGTAATACAGTCATATGATACGGCGTACTCCAAGAAAGAGACTGCTGACTATTCTGCCATCACAACGTGGGGTGTATTCCGTCCATTTAGAAACAGTGAAGAGCATTTGATATTGTTGGACGCTAAGAAGGGTCGTTGGAACTTCCCTGAGTTAAAAGAGATTGCTCGTGAGGAGTTTGATTACTGGGACCCAGAGCTTATGTTGATTGAGGCGAAGGCATCTGGTCAGCCATTGGCTGATGAAATGAGGTTACTGAACCTCCCTGTTGCTACCTTTGCCCCCGGTCGCCGGAAGGGTGGGGGCGGTTTAGATAAAACAGCGCGTATGCATTTAGTGTCTCCTATTTTTGAATCGGGCAAAGTGTGGTATCCTGAAGGGGAAAAGTTTGCCGACGAAGTTATGGAAGAGGTCGCGTCATTTCCTAATGGCGACCATGATGACTTTTGTGATAGTATGACGATGGCACTGATGCGTTTTCGTCAGGGCGGCTTTGTCAGATTAGACGGCGAAGAGTTTGAGGACGATTACATCCCACGCAAGAGAGAGTATTACTAATGGTCGCTGTCCCTGTACCAAAATCCAGACCCGCAAATTTAATGCAGCGCGAGACCCGCGACCAAAGAGATCGCCGCCGCGCTATTCAAAATGTTGAGCAGCAGTTAAAAGGTCGCCCACTTCTTGGTAGCGAACTCACTGCAGCAGGATTAGCCGAGCGTCGGTCCGAGGGCCTAGATGCTTTAAAGGGAGTGGCAGTGGGTCTACCCGCCGGGTTACTGGGTCTACCTGCAGATCTGTTAGCTCTTTTAATGAGAGATGCTCCACAAGCGGCAGCGCAACTTGCTTCTGGTAAATCTATAGATGAATTAGAAATTGAAGATCGCACTTTGGTTGATAAGGCGGTAAGTAAGTTTCAGGAGTATGCTGGCGCGGAAGCTATCGCTGGGTATATGGGTTTTGGCGATGAGTTAAGTGCTGATCCTGCGGAGTTTGAATCTTCTACTCTTGGCATGAATCCTTTCCGTCAGGGTATGTTGACTGGGGAAATTGTAGCTGATCCGTTACTTGCGTACAAAGCTTTAACAAAGTTCAAGGGCCTTGGTCCAAGTACCAGAGAATCTCAGGCTCTTATGGAAGCCGCGCCTGGGACCCCGGACCTTGCACCTGGGCCTGTAGAAGCACCCGGCATTACTATGGGGGCTCCTTTAGATTTACCTAATGAGTTACCTTTAGCTGACCGAGTAGACCTTACAAATCAGTTGGAAGACCTGATGGGGGAATTGGCGCGTCAAGAGTTAGACGAAGCTGAAGGCATAATTGCCGATGAGGGTATAGCTGCGTTACCTGCTGCGGAGGATGTTGTTGATGTTGAGCCTGTGGCCCAAGCTGCTTTATCTCCTATACGGCAAGCAGCCCTTTCTCAAAAGACTTTCCCTATTACACAGAGTATGGATGAGTTTCCTGAAGGTGGGGTATCAACATTAGGTTCGGGGTACTTTGATGCAGATAAAATCATTGAAGAAGTTATTCCCGGTTCTGGTCGGAAAGGCATAGCAACCACATTTGATTATGGTAACACCAGCACTCTGCAGATAAATCGGCAGGGAGCTATTGCTGATTACTCACCAACCTTTCAAACAATTGATCGTTTAGAAGATAGAGGCCCTAATGGATATAGTAAGGAAGAACTTATCGGCATTCTTGAGTCGCAGCCTGCAGAAGCTGTGCGTGATTTAAAAGGTTCTGGATTTATAGACTATCTTAAATCTGATTTTGCTCCTAACACATATGGTAGCGTAGATGAGATAAGAGCCGACTTTATAAAGCGTACTCCGCAGTTAAAGGTTATGACTGTAACTGAGGGGGATATACAGGCACAGGCGGCTGCTAAAGCAGATGCAGAAGCTATGAATATAGACTTTGATGAAACCAAGTTATTGCCATTTAGCGACGATCAAAAACTTCCATTTAGTGGTCAGCAGTCATTTTTTGAGAACGACGATGATCTATTGCTTGATAGGGGCGCTATAATTATTAACAACCCGAACACAAACATTGTTCAAGATTATGAACTAAAGTCATCACACAATTACTTTGGCTCTAGGTATAGCGGTGTTCCCGGTTATATAGCGCACTCACGGTTCTCTGTTATTTTAGACCCCAAAAATTCTAAGAGAACAGCAATTATAGAAGAGATTCAGGGTAACGCTGTTTCAGACGCAGTCAGAAACATAAACCCTTCTGCCACGCCTTTGGAAATAGCTAGAGCAGAGCGCCTTTTAAACAACGAAGATTACATGAATTCAAGGAAAGCAAGAAGTATTTATGAATCATTTGAGAGCTATCGGGAAAGGGCGGCAAAACATCAGCAGGAACTTATAGATGGAGATATAGACAACTTCGATGATACAACCCTCCTGCGAGGATTGCTCCCAGAGAAGCCTGCCAGCGAGGTTTATGATATAGCTCTTAGTGTTTTTCGTAAAGATTTAGAAGAGGGCGCGGGACAGTTTAGCAAGGATGCATTAAATGAAACAGGTGGTTATGGTTTGGTTAGACCTAATGTGGGGGAAGATTCGTTAAAGTCGGCATTAAACAGACACGCAACGCCGGAGCAAAAGCAGAAGATTACGGACATTCTTCAGGAAAACCAAATTTTGAAGAATAGGTTTGCAGATATTGGCTCCGACGAAGGACAAGATCTGTATGCTACTTTTGATGATTTTATAGGAACAGGTGATAATGATAGAGGATCAAGGCACAGAATTTTTAATAACCTGAAACTTAAAAGTAATGCCGGAGAGCTAACGCCGGAAGGTGAAAATCTTTTCCAGTTAATAGAGTATGGCACAGATCTTCAAGACGATTTAGCACCGCGTCTTGTCTTCACCGGCTCTGAGGCCGATACATTCTTGAGAAAACTTCAAACAAGGTCACAAGAAGGATATCAAAAAGCAAGAACTGAGCTTATAGACGAACTTGGTCCTACAGTGTTCGACGATATGGACGATGCTGTGACCAGTCTTTCGGACGGGGAGACAATGCCGGGGCAACCCTTTGCCACAACAAAAGACTTTGATGAATACATGCCTCGTTTAATTTTGCAAGAGCTTGTTCGTCGTGGTGATATAGAACAAGTTATCTTTCCAAGCACTGGCTCCTTACTTTCAGTCGGCGGCAGAGAGGCGTTTAGAACAGGACCACAAGCAGCAGGTTTTAAAAACACTTATGATAAGAATCTTAAAAAAGGTTTGAATAAACTTAAACAAGACTTTCCAGAGTTTAACTATACCTTAGAAATGGGAGGGCGGTTAGCGGCGCTGCCTGCCTATGGCAGCGATATTGTAGTTAATCTACAAGATCCTGCTATTAGAGCCATCTTCGAGAACCGAGTAATCCGCCGCGCCAAAGGTGGTCCTGTGGACTTACGTCCTAAAAAGATGATACACTCTGGAATCGGTGCTATGGCAAGGGAGATGATGTAATGTCTGATAACAGACTACCGGGTATATCTCACTCTGAAATTAAAAGAATATTAAACAAGGGAAACACCAAGGGGGTCGCCAGTTTAACTGACGATGAGCTCCCTATTTATAAAATTGGTAAAGAGAACCAACTTATCGGTGTGCCTAACTATGGCAGCGTAGTTAACAAAAAGCGTGGCGGAACATTCAAGGGAACATTTTAATGGCACTACCTCCAACATCAGTAGACATGGCAATGGGCGCAGGTGGCCCGGCAATGCCTGAACAACAAATGACCGAGGTCCAAGTACCTAGCACCGAGGAGCAACTGCCTCCGAACGTGGTTATGTTTGATGAGTCCGAGGGCATGGAAGTTGAGGTTGAGGAGTACGACCACAATGCTAACTTGGCTGAAGTATTAGATGACTCGATCCTTGGCTCCTTATCTTCAGACCTGAGTTCTAAGATTGATGATGATAAGTCTTCCCGTGATGATTGGGAGGAGTCTATCTCCAAGGGTCTTACGTTATTGGGGATTAATTACGAGGAGCGCAATGAGCCATTCATGGGTGCTTCTGGTGTAACCCATCCGTTATTGAGTGAGGCTGTTACGCAGTTTCAGGCGCAGGCTTACAAAGAGATGCTGCCACCGGGTGGACCTATTAAGACGCAGATTATTGGACAGCAGACCAAGGAAGTAGAAGACCAAGCCCAGCGGGTTAAGGACTTTATGAATTATCAGGTTACTGAGGTTATGGAGGAGTACGACTCTGACACTGACCAGATGTTATTCTATTTGCCGATTACTGGTTCTACATTCAAGAAAGTTTATATGGACCCAACACGGGGCCGTGCTGTTTCTAAATTCGTACCTGCAGAGGATTTGATTGTTCCTTATTCTGCAACGGACTTGCAGACGGCTAGCAGGTATACGCATGTTGTTCGCATGAGTGAGAACGACGTTCGCAAACTTCAAGTAGCAGGAGTATATAGAGATGTTGAACTATCTGTATCTGATGACGATGAGTCAGATTCAACAATTAAGGACAAGTCTGATGAGATACAGGGGATTCATCCGGGGTACTCTGATGACATGTATACTATATACGAGACGCACATTGATTTGGATCTTGAGGGATTTGAGGATTTGGACGAGACAGGTGAGGACACAGGTATCAAGCTCCCGTATATCGTCACTATGGACGAAGCTTCTGGACAGGTATTATCTGTAGTTCGCAACTGGCGTGAGATGGATCCGCTTCGCCGCAAGCGCCAGTTCTTTACACACTATAAGTTTTTACCGGGCTTTGGCTTCTATGGCTTTGGCTTGTTGCATATGATCGGAGGATTATCTCGTGCAGCGACTTCTATCTTACGTCAGCTTATTGATGCAGGTACTTTATCCAATTTGCCTGGCGGGTTTAAAGCTCGTGGTGTGCGCATTAGGAATGATGACGAGCCTGTTAATCCTGGTGAGTTCCGCGATCTTGACGCTCCTGGTGGGGATATTCGTAACGCCATTATTCCCCTTCCATATAAAGAGCCATCAGGCACCCTTGCCCAACTTCTGGGAGTTGTTGTTGACTCTGGCAGAAGATTTGCACAAGTGGCAGACTCAAAGGTCGCTGATGTTAATTCAAACGCTCCGGTCGGCACAACAGTGGCTCTCATCGAACAGGGCTCAAAAGTAATTAGCAGTATCCACAAGCGCCTGCACTATGCTCAGAAGTCAGAGTTTAGAATGCTTGCTGAGATATTCTCGAATAATCCTGTACCATATCCGTATGCTATAGGTCCTAATGTTGCCCCAGAAGTAATGGCACAAGACTTTGATGGGCGTGTAGACGTTCTCCCTGTCTCCGACCCATCAATCTTTTCTATGGCACAGCGTATGTCACTGGCGCAGACGCAGCTTCAGTTGGCACAAGCAGCGCCACAGTTGCACAATATGTATGAGGCTTACCGCCGGATGTATGATGCGATTGATGTAAAGAACATTGACAGCATTTTACCGCCACCACAGCCACCGGCTCCGATGGACCCTGGCACGGAAAACTCTAAGCTGTTAATGGGCCAGCCCTTGCAGGCATTTCCACAGCAGGACCACATGGCGCACATTCGTGTTCATGCGGCTATGTTGCAGCAGCCATCTACTGCCACAAACCCGCAGGCGTTTATGATGTTGAATGCCCACGTTCAAGAGCATGTAGCTATGCATGCTCGTGACTTGGTGCAGGATATGTTTACTAAGGTAATGCAGCAGGCGCAGATGGAAAATCCTGGTGAGCCTGTTCCGCAGATTAATCCTGACGCACTTGAAGCTGCTGTTGCACAGCAGATTGCAGATACAACTGAACAGTTGGCTCCGCTCCTAACGCCTCCACAACAGCCTGACCCACTTGTTGCTATCCGCCAGCAGGAATTGCAGAACGATACGCAAGAGATTCAGCGTAAGGCAATGAACGATGCGATGGATTTCCAGATTGACCAAGCTAAGTTGATGCAGTCTTATCAGATGGCGCAAGAGCGCCAAGCTCTACAGCGTGAAGTTGCTGAAGACCGCAACCTCGTAAATGTTTATCGGATTGACACACAGGCTGAATTGAAACGTGAACAGTAATGCCCATAGAGTTACAATATTGGCTAGTGTTAATGGTAACCTTGAACACTACTGTTAACCTAATACTGTTCTACGGTAGGATAAAGAAAGATAAGTAATGGCTAAAACAGCGGCTACAAAATTAAACGAGGCAAGCGAGATAACTATTCCTTTAAGGAATCTTATCAGCATGATTGCTTTCACAGCCGTATCAGTTTGGGTGTATTTTGGCCTGACCGAGCGAATATCTTTCTTAGAGCATAATCTTGAGCTTACAATGGAAGAGGTTGAAGAGAACGACAATTGGATAGACGATTTTCAGCCACCCAAGTCTGTTCAAAACACAGTGTCTCAAGTACATCAACTACAGATAAGCATAGCTGAACTACAGCTTCGTCTGGCTGTGCTGGAAGGAAAGTGACATGTTACAAGCTCTTATTGGTCCCCTTGCAGGTTTGGCATCATCTTTTGTTGAGGGGCAGGTATCCAAGCAAAAGGCGAAGTCTCATCTTGCACAGACTGAGGCAGAAGCAAAAGCAGAGATAATGAAGACTGCCGCTACCCATGATAGTAAGTGGGAGCTTATCATGGCAGAAGGTACAAAAAATTCTTGGAAAGATGAGCTAGTCACAATTATTATATTAGTGCCTGTGTGTCTTGTCTTCATTCCCGGCATGGAAGATGTAGTTAAGAATGGCTTTGATAGATTGAATGAATTACCAGAGTGGTATCAGAACGTCCTCTATGTTACAATTCTAGCAGCGCTTGGTTTAAAAGGCGTGGATAAGTTTAAGAAAAAGTAATGTGGTGTAAAGACGACGTAACAACTGAAGAGCAGGCCAAGAAAAACCATGACAGCAGCAATGGAAAGAATTTTAGCTTGGAAGCTACTCCCCCGGATTATGATGATTATGATGTCAATATCCGCTTGGCGGGTAGTGGAGTGGTTTATGACGCTTCCCAACCCAACAATTGAACAGTCTGCACTGGTTAGTGTAGTAACAGGAGCCATGACCGGCGCGTTTGCTGTATGGCTAGGCCACGAGAAATAGGACATTTATTATGACAGGTGCAGGCGGCAGACCAAGAATCCAGCAGATGGCGGATGACTTAGGTATTTCATATAAAGAAGCTAAAGCACTTATGGCTGAAAGCCGTAAGAATGTTTCTCCAGCGGTTAAGCGTGTTCTCGAAGGATATGACAGAAAAACTGCAGACCGCATTGCACAAGAGGATACAAAGATGGTTCTAAAACGTAAAGCTGGTGGTAGTACGTCAAAGGTAGATAGACCGATTACAAAAAAAGAAGAAGAAGAAAGAAAGAAAAAGAAAGAGCACCCGTCTGACTATGGAGGCACCATAGGAGGAGGTGGTCTTGAGGAAGTATATCCTGAGTCTGTACAAGAATACATGGACACCGCTCCTAAACAACAAGTGAAGCTAGAGCGTCGTGGTGATAAAAAGAAAGTTATCATGGCTAAAGACGGCAAGTACATGTCTCACGGTGGTGGCTGTGGATGCATGGAATGCGGTGGCGAAACTGTCCGTGGTATGGGCAGAGCGTATCAGGGTTCAACTCGTTCAGTAAAGATTAGATAGATGATAGGTACTCCAGGAGAAAGAGGCGGGGGTCATGCTGGCGGCGGGGGGGCTATTTCCGACTATACAGGCACCCCAAGTCCAGTAGATACTGGCTCTCAGGGCGAGGGCGATAATTCTTATACCGCCGCTATTCGTGACTCTAAGGGAAACATAACCAACCCCTACCCAGATGGTTTCTTCTCCAGAATCTTTGGTGCAGAAAACGTGTCTTATGCTGGCTTACTTGACCAGAATCAAATGGCTGGTATTGAGAACATGCGTTACAACAGATACAGCAACCCTCAAGCTGCTGTATCTAAAGGCTTTGGTTCTTTATTCGGCGGCGCTGAAGGTGAAATGACCGTAGCAGGTCCACGGGTCGCGCAGATACAACCCGCTACAACCAGCCAAAGTTTGGCAGGTATCGTAGGAATGGGTCTTGGTCTTCCTGTTGGTGCTTTAAGTCGTGCCGCAAGAACGACTTACGCTCCAGAAGGTTTCCTTGATGAGGGCTCTGCATCACCAAGCGCGGTAAGTGCATCCTCAGAGTTCTTAACTGGTGTTAGCCCAGAGGCCGTTGGAAGTATATACGGTCAAGCTGCTGACTTGGTTGACCAAGCGAAAGAAGGTATAAGAAGTATTTTTTCTGACAAAGACGTTGACGATGTTATAGACAATCTAGAAAGACCTATGGATAAATACGCAGGTCAAAGGGGCCGAGACTTGTTGGCGGCTCAGATTACCCCTGCTGATCTTCCCTCCTCTGTCAATCCATCATATGAGGAACTATCCGGCGCATTTATGGACAGGGAATCAACCACCAATGACGATTTTATATACACAGGACTAGGATTAGGTCCTAGACCTGAAGTAGATTTAAAAATAGATGATACAAACAGCGTACTTATGGCTATACAAGAAGCTGCTCTTAGGAAAAGATCATGAGAATAGAAATCAATATTATACCTGACGGCATTGACCCGGCAAAAGAAATTCAAGACGGCACTCCTGTTGATAAGATGGATGGTGGATGTCCTGAAGCCACGCAGGATATTGACCTTAACCTTGATAACAGGCAGACGGCTATAGATGAATATGGCTATGGTCCATTAAACCCCGGTTTAGATGACTCAGGAAAGAACGATACTTATTGGCAGTCTATCGCGGATACTTTTGACACAGACATCGAGGCAGCAAAAGAAAGTCGTTGCGGTAACTGCGCTGCATTTAATCTGACGGATAAGATGAAAGACTGTATTGCAAAAGGCATTGGCTTTGAGGGTTCTGACCCTTATGCTTCTGTTTCTGCTGGAGACATTGGGTACTGTCAGTTCTTAAAATTTAAATGCGCCTCTATGCGCATGTGTAATGCTTGGGTTTCTGGAGGGCCAATACTAGACGAAGGGGCTGTTTAATGGATATATATGAACTTATAACAAAATATAATAAAGTCTTGCACAATCACATAGAAGACCTTAGTGTTTCTATAACCAGTGGTAGTATTTCTAGTATGGAAGACTACCGCGCAAGAGTCGGTGAAATACAGGGTGTCACCTATGCTCTTGACGAATTGAAGGCCCTGCTCGAAAAGGCTAAGTATATCGATGGCACTGATAGTACCTGAATACGTCCTTGCGCAACGCGCTGCTAAAGAAAAGGCTGAAAAAGCCGCAAAAGAAAAATCCCTTTCAGAACGAGTACCACAACCCACAGGATGGCGAGTTCTTGTCATGCCTTATATGGGCAAGGAAAAGACTGATGGGGGTATATATGTACCCGATGAATCCAGAGAACGCGAATCTCGCGCAACCGTTGTAGCTTATGTGCTCAAGGTAGGCCCTTTAGCTTACCAAGATAACGATAAGTTCGGTGGCGAAGCTTGGTGTAAAGAGGGTGATTGGGTGTGTATCGGAAGATACGCTGGCTCTCGATTCCAGATCGAAGGCGGCGAAGTTAGAATCATCAATGATGACGAAGTCATTGCAACAATCGTTGACCCCGACGATATCAAAACGTATGGAGCATAGAGATGTTACCCGACGCAGAAGAAAAAGAAGTTGAAGTTGTAGATGTAGGCACCGACGAGCAGGAAGTTGAGCTTGAAGGTGTTGAAAACATCGTGGAGTCTGAGGAAGCTACAGAGGAAGCGGAACCAGTAAAGCAGGAAGACGAGCTTGAAGCCTATTCAAAAGGTGTCCAGCAACGTATTAGTAAGCTTACTAAAAAGTATCGTGATGAAGAAGCACAGAGAGCAGCAGCCGTTGAGTTCGCTGAATCTGTTAAGAAGCAGAACGATGAACTAAAAGCACGTTTGGAGGCTTTAGACCAGTCTTATGTGGGAGAGTTCGGCACTCGTGTTGATTCTCAGATTGAGGCTGCAAAGCAATCTTATCAAAAAGCTTATGACGAAGGCGACTCTGAGGCGATGTTCGAGGCTCAGAAGAATCTTAGTAAGCTGGCGCTGGACCAAGCTCAACTAGAGCAAGCAAGGCGTACTCAGGAAAAAAGGTCTCAAGTTAGAGAAGAACCGGTTCAAGTTCAACAGCCTGTTCAGCAATCTGCACCCGCGAAGCCTGACCCAAAAGCAGAAGACTGGGCTTCAAGAAATGAGTGGTTTGGCACAGATCAGACTATGACTTATGCGGCGTTCGGGGTTCATAGGACTTTAATTGAAGAAGAAGGGTTTGACCCGCAGTCCGATGAATACTATAATGAACTTGACAGTCGTATGCGTACTGAGTTTCCACAAAAGTTTGGAAGCGCACCTCGCAAAGATACTGGGCCCAGAGTCGCCTCTGCTGAGTCCACGGCCTCACGGTCGAAGTCACCAAAGGGGCGCAGAACAGTGAAGCTGACCCCTTCGCAGATTGCAATCGCCAAGCGTCTTAATGTTCCGCTTGAAGAATACGCAAAGCATGTTAAGGAGTAAAAGTATGACTGATTCTACAAAAAGAGCCTCACGGGACTCAGAAACTCGTGCAAAGACCACAAGACGCAAGTCTTGGGCACCGCCTTCAAAGTTGGAGGCACCTGAAGCTCCCGCAGGCTTCAAGCATCGTTGGATAAGAACCTCTATTCGGGGGGAAGACGATTCAATGAATGTGACATCAAAACTGCGGGAAGGTTGGGAGCCTGTACGGGCAGATGAATATCCTGAGTTAGCTGGTCAATACCCAACTATTCAGGAAGGCACAAATGCTGGTACAATTGGTGTAGGCGGTTTAATGCTTGCACGAATCCCAGAAGAGACGGTCCAAGAACGAACTGAATACTACCGGGAGCAGACCCGCACACAAATGGATGCCGTTGATCAGAACCTAATGAGGGAACAACATCCTTCAATGCCTATCCATAACGATAGGAAAAGTCGTGTATCATTCGGGGGTAAAGATTGACCCCTTTAACTTACAAGGAGTAAGCAATGGCAAACTCAAATGTTGCCTTCGGCCTCAAGCCGATTAATACCGCTGGTAGCACTCCTGCTACTCAGGGTACTAATGCATATTTCATTGCTAGTGATGCAGCAGCGATCTTTCAGGGTTCTCCGGTTAAATGCGTGAACGGTGGCGAAATCGCTATCGGCTCTGCAACTGGAGACACTGTAGCTTTTGTTGGTGTTTTTGCTGGTTGTGAATATGTTTCATCAGAAACAGGAAAGAAAGTCTTTTCTAATTACTGGCCTGGTTCAGGTGCAGACACAAACTTCGATATTATCGGACATGTGTATGACAACCCGATGCAGCGTTTTGTGATTGCAACAGACGCAACTTTCACAGACCAAGCAACTGCTCGTGCAGCAATCTTTGAGAACACAATGCTCAATGGCGGCGCGTCAGGTAGTACAACTACAGGTAACTCTTCTGCAAAGATGGATGTTGCAACACTTGATTCTTCTAATGCCTCTCTTCCTTTGAAGATTGTTGGCATTCAGACAGATGTTGACAACGAAGATTATGCAGCAGCCGGTCTTCCTGTAATTGTGATGATTAACAACCACGCTTTGCTTCAGGCTGATTCTGAAGCAGCGATATCATAGGGAGGCTAACTAATGGCTATTTCTCGCGCACAACTCGCCAAAGAACTAGAGCCTGGTCTTAACGCTCTCTTTGGTATGGAATACAATCGTTACGAAGGCCAGCATGCCGAAATCTTCGACTCCGAGTCATCAGACCGGGCGTTTGAAGAAGAAGTAATGCTGTCAGGCTTTGGTGCCGCTCCTGTTAAACAGGAAGGTACTGGCGTATCATTTGATGATGCACAAGAAGCTTACACTGCTCGTTACAACCACGAGACAGTGGCGATGGCCTTTTCAATCACAGAGGAAGCAATTGAAGATAACTTGTACGATCGTCTAGCATCACGCTACACACGCGCACTTGCTCGTTCAATGGCACACACAAAGCAGGTTAAAGCTGCTTCAATCCTCAACAATGCGTTTACTGCTGGTGCTTCTGCTGGTGGCGACGGTGTAGCACTTTGTGATGCATCACACCCACTGACAAACGGCGGTACGTTTTCTAACGAGCCATCAACTGCAGCAGATTTGAACGAAACTTCTTTGGAAGACGCTCTAATCAACATTGCAGGGTTCACTGATGAACGCGGTCTAGTAATTGCTCTTAAAGGCATGAAGCTAATCGTTCCACGCCAACTTCAGTTCGTAGCAGAACGTCTGCTTGTATCAAACCTACGGGTCGGTACATCTGACAACGATGTGAACGCACTGAAGAGCATGGGTATGCTCCCTGAAGGTTATGTGGTCAACGACTACCTAACTGACACAGATGCATTCTTCATCAAAACTGATGCGCCAAATGGCTTCAAGCACTTTGAGCGTATGGCTTTGTCAACAAACATGGATCCAGATTTCGACACTGGTAACATGCGGTTCAAGGCTCGTGAGCGTTACAGCTTCGGTTTCTCTGACCCACGCGCAGTATTCGGTTCACCGGGCGCTGCATAAGGTTAAAGACATCTTTACGAAGAGGGCGGCTTTCATGCCGCCCTTTTTTGTTGTATACTATTTATATCCCTGACAGCCGCATCCCGTGGCTGACATTAGCCACGACAGGAGATTATCATGGCTCTTTCTACCTTTTCTGGTCCAGTCCGTTCAAATAACGGCTTCCAGATTCCCGTTGTAACAACAGCAAACCTTCCAGCGTTTGGCAGTGTAGCAGTAGGTACTGTATACATAGTCAGCGATAATGGGGCTGGTAACGACGAATACTGCATTGTCATTAACACAGGCGCTGCTTGGGTTACCGCTGTAGGCGCAGCACTTAGCTAATAGGAGGCGGAAATGGCTGCTTCTATTACAGCAAAAACTGCTACCGCCACAGGTACATTTCTTGGTGGTAGAACTAGACTAAAGTCTTTTTATGTAAAAACTGCAAGCAGTGGTTCTCCAGCCGTTGTCTTTAAAAATGGTTCTGGTGGTGCAACATTATTGTCAATGGTGTTTCATACCTCAGATGACAATCAAATAACTATACCTGATCACGGTATTATATTTGATGATGAGTGCCACGTTACATTAACCAATGTAGACTCAATCACAGGGTTCTTTGGATAATGGCGGGCAATGAAGTCATTGCTAAACATTTACACGCTTCCGGTGTCCTTGCAGACTGCCGGGGGCGTTTAAAAGGTTTTATTGTAAACCACGACACAGGTGCGTCAGGTCATATTATTTTATACGACAATGATTCTGCCGCATCTGGTACTGTTGTTTTAGAAGTAGATGAAAAAGGTGCCGGGACTTTTGGTATGGAAATACCGGGCGATGGTATTATATTTCGTGACGGTTTGTACGCTTCTTTGCCGTCCGACACTTCAATAACTGTCTTTGTTCAACTGGGAGGTCGATGATGGCCCCAAAGAAAAAAAAGAAACAGGTTAGTCTATCTGTTAAAAAGGGTGAGAAGTTACCAGCATCTCGCGGTGCAGGTCTTACCGCCAAGGGCCGAGCTAAATATAACAAGGCCACTGGTTCAAAGTTAAAAGCACCACAGCCGGGCGGTGGCAAGCGTAAGAAGTCTTACTGTTCCCGCTCTGCAGGTCAAATGAAGATGCATGGTATTAGTTGTAAGAAGACCCCTAAGAAGCGTATTTGTGCCGCAAGGCGGAGGTGGAAGTGCTAATGGAAAAGCTTATGCCCGTAGCTCTACTAGCCTTCCTTGGTTGGATAGGCATTGAAGTCACTCAGCTTAAAACAGATACTGCTGTTGTGGCTCAAAAGGTGACAGAAAATCATCGCATGTTGACTGTGCTTTGGGATGATTTTTTACAGGAGAAAAGTAATGACAATCTCGCGTGGTTCGATAGGTAAGCAAATGTCAGGTGGTTCAAAAAAAGATGCATGTTACAGCAAGGTTAAACGCCGTTATAAGGTCTTCCCGTCGGCGTATGCAAGCGGGGCACTCGCAAAGTGTCGAAAAGTCGGAGCAGCCAACTGGGGTAACAGTACCACCAAGAAAGCAGCAGGCGGAACATATAAATACAGAACAACAAAAATCTACTGATGAGAAATAATGGATCCTGTAAGCGCAATAGCGATAGCAAGTACCGCCTACAAAGCGATCCAAAAAGGATTTCAGATAGGCAAGGACATCGAGTCTATGTCAGGAGACATAGGCAGATGGATGGGTGCTATCCAAAGTGTCAAGGAAGGACACGATAAAGCTAAAGGTCGAAGGTTCGGCAGTGTAGAAGAAGAGGCTCTTGAGACTTATGCGGCTAAGAAAAAAGCCGAGAAGATGGAGAATGAGCTTAGAAATTTTGTTACAGGACAATATGGTTTTAATGCTTGGCAGGATATTATTCGTATCCAAGGCCAGTTAAGAAAGGCCCGAATAGCTGAAAGAAAAAGGAAGGCCGAACAAGTTGAGACTATAATTACATGGGCGTTGGCTGCTTCAATAGCTATTTTGCTATTTGGTTTTATGGTCTTTGTAGTCAATACAGTTTTAGAATGAGGAAGCCGGCATGGCTGTCAGGAAAACAAAGAAGGGCTTGGCTCTCAAGCGCTGGTTCAAGGAAGAATGGAAGGATGTCCGCACGGGGAAGCCGTGTGGCAGACGCAAAGGAGAAAAACGGGGTACTCCATATTGTCGCCCCTCTAAACGTGTCTCTAGTAAAACCCCTAAAACCTCCAAAGAGATGACGGCTGCGGAAAAACGTAGTAGAATAGCACAGAAGAAAAAGCTTGGTCAGCCGGCAGGTAAGCCAAAAAGAGTTAAATCATTGAAGAGAAGGAAAAAATAATGCATTGTTCTCCTCGTAAAGCTATGGGCGGTGCCATGTCTATGCCCACTCGTAATTCTAAGACTCCAAGTCGCACACGTTTTAAAATGGGTGGCGGAAACTTTCCCGACCTTAGTGGTGACGGTAAGGTTACACAAAAAGATATTTTGATGGGCAAGGGTGTAGTTAAAAGAGGCTACGGCGGCACACACAGGAAAAAGTAAATGGCAACTTCAGGTTCAAGAGACTTCGACTTAGATGTCGCTGAGATAATTGAAGAGGCATACGAAAGATGTGGCCTTGAGCTTCGTACTGGTTACGATGCTAAGACTGCTCGTCGTTCTATGAATCTTATGTTCGCTGATTGGGCAAACCGTGGTTTGAACTTGTGGACTGTAAAGCAGGGGACTCAGGCACTGACTGCTGGTACAGCTACTTACACATTTACTTCTGACTACACAGACCTCCTTGAGGTTGTTGTTAGAAGAAGTGGTGTAGACTATGAGTTGAGCCGCATGTCTCGTGGTGAATATTTAACCCTGCCTAATAAAACAACTCAGGGTCGGCCTAGCCAATACTATTATAACCGACAGATAAACCCGCAGATTACTTTGTGGGCTACCCCTGACAGTTCTACTGATACTCTAGTGTACTACTTTGTACAACGCATTGAGGATGTGGACACGTTAGCAAACACAACAGACGCGCCTTTCCGATTCCTTCCGTGTATGGTAGCTGGTCTAGCTTATTACCTTGCTCTCAAGAAAGCTCCAGAGCGGGTTCAAATGTTGAAGAGCATGTATGAAGAAGAGTTCCAGCGCGCTGCAGATGAGGACGAAGACAGGGTGCCACTCAAGTTGCAGCCTAGTGTTTCGTATCTTCGGGTGAACTAATGGCAAGATACGCATCAGGTAAACAGGCTTGGGGATATTCAGACCGCTCCGGCTTCCGATATCGTCTAGCAGATATGCTGACAGAGTGGAGCGGTGCAAAAGTTGGTCCTGATGAGTATGAAGCAAAACACCCACAGTTAGAGCCAATTCGTCCGGGCCCTGACCCGCAGGCTTTGCACGATCCAAGACCTGATCAGCGTACCGAAGTACCTACACAGCAGTTGCTCCCTCCAAAACCTTTTGTATCAGGCGATGCTGGCACTGCAGTGATTACTGTTATTGAGCCATCACATGGACGTAGCTCTTCAGATACTGTAAGATTCCGCAAGGCAATCTCGTTTGACGGGTTTACACAAGGGGTATTAGAAAATGCATCAGGTTACTCAATTACTGTTGTGGATACGGACACATATACTTTCACGGCATCAAGTGGAACAGCAACCTCCGGTAACACACGAGGCGGTGGTGACCATGCGACCGCTGGCCCCGTCACGTTGGAGAATTAAATGAGCTTCACTTACACACAGTTAAAGACAGCTATACAAGATTTTGCGGAAAACACAGAAACATCTTTCGTGACTAACCTTCCTGTGTTCATCCGTGGTTGTGAGGATCGTATCTTTACACTTGTGGATCTTGAACTGTTCCGTAAAAACGCGACAGCCACACTGACTGCTTCTGACCCATACCTTTCAGTTCCCGGTGATTACTTAGCTTCTTTTTCTTTGCAAATCACAACAGCAGGGAAGCAAGACTTCTTGCTTCAAAAAGATGTGAACTTTGTTCAGCAGTATACTATGGCTGTTGGTGCTACAGGCACACCAAAATATTATGGTGTGTTCGATGTAGATAATTTTATATTATCTCCTACTCCTGACTCGGCACTTACAACTGAGCTTCATTATTACTATCGCCCTGCCAGCATAACAGCCGGCGCTGATAGTGGTACAACATGGTTGAGCGAGAATGCCCCGAACGCTCTTCTTTACGGTTCTCTTGTAGAAGCGTATACTTACATGAAGGGCGAACAAGACATGATGCAGTTGTACGAACAAAGGTTCGCGCAGGAAATACAGCGATTGAAGGACTTGGCAGAGTCCAGAGAAAACTCAGACGCATACAGACAAGGACTACCATCCAGGCCAAGGACTTAGGAGTTAGATTATGGCAACAAGTAACGCAGCAACAACCTATTTAGAACATGCTATTTTGCAGTTCTTATTTAAAAACAATGTCGATAGCTTTGCAACACTGGGCGACAGCATTTATGTTGGCCTAGCCACAGCAGTATCAGATGCTGAAGCAGGGACAGTGACAGAAGCAACTTTTGGAAACTATGCTAGACAGCAGGTCGCCGCTTCTGCTTGGACCGTTCCAGCAGTTAGCACAGATACGCAGACAGCAACGAACTCATCTAACATTGAGTACCCAGCATCTGGTGGTACAAATAACACTATTACCCATGCATTTATTGCGGACGCTGCTTCAAGCGGCAACATCCTGTTTATTGGCGCTCTTGATGCTAGTAAGACAATTGAGACTGGGGATATCTTCCGCATTAACGCTAGCAACTTATCAATTGAGTTGAAGTAATGGCGCTGGCGCTTAAAGACCGTGTAAAAGAAACCTCCACCACTACCGGCACAGGCACTTATACGCTTGCTGGAGCGGTGACTGGTTTTGAAACTTTTGCAGAAGTGGGTAATGGAAACACTACCTATTATACTTGTACAGATGGCACGGACTTTGAGACAGGTATTGGGACTTACACTTCAAGTGGTACGACCTTGGCCCGTACCACTATTCTTCAGTCCAGCAATAGTGACAGCGCTGTAAGTTGGGGGGCAGGAACTAAAACTTTGTTTGTTACTTTACCAGCGGAGAAGATGGTGTACTTGGATGCTAGTGGAAACCCTGTCAATGTCACAGCCGGTGCGTCGGCAGGCTTCGCGGTGGCGATGGCAATCGCGTTATAGATAGGAAGAAAATATGGCACAGGATTTTGAAAGAGTTGCAGCTTCAAGCATCTCGAACACACAGACACCGGCTGGTGCTACTACCTTGTGGACATCTGATTCAGATGACGCATTGATTGGCATCAACGCCGCAAACAAAGGGACTTCTCAAATCCTTGTGACTTTTCTAGTTACAGATGCTGATAATACGCCCTTCTATTATATTTTAAAAGATGCCCCTGTTCCTGTAGGTTCTGCTTTGCAGGTACTAGATGGTGGTGCGAAGGTAGTTCTTCAAAGTGGTGACATCTTAAAAGCATACGCAGACACTGCGTCAGCATGTGACGTTTGGATTTCTGTTGTAGACACAATTAGTTCATAAGGGGCGGTAGATGCCATATATTGGTCAAAAGGTTCCCGGTTCTTACCAAGCGGTTAAAGCTGTACAACGCTTTAATGGTGATGGTAGCACAACTACATTTACACTAACCACTACAGTTTCCTCTGTACAAGATGTACTTGTATCGGTTGATGGTGTTGTGCAGGATACTGCGGCTTACACTATTCCTGATGGAACTACTCTAACATTCTCTGCCGCACCTTCTAGTGGTACTGGCAATATCTTCGTTAATTACCTTGCACCCCAAGCTGGCACCATTACTCCTGCCGCTGAGAACAAGGGTAACTTCAAGGGCGGTGGCTTGTTTCGCACCAACGCACAAACACTTACATCTGACATCACTATACTAGCCACAGAGAATGCTAATGTTACTGGTCCATTTACTGTAGCTTCTGGTGTTACATTAACCGTTGAAGACGGTGGGACATTGGTGACGATATGAGTACATTAAAAGCAAATACCGTACAGACAGATACCATACAGAGTACAGGCGGTGGTGCGGCTACTCTGACTAAGCAGAGTGCGGCGAAGGCTTGGATTAACTTTAGCAATTCTCCTAACCCTCCTGTAATACAAGGTAGTTTTAATGTTTCTGCTTTAACAGATGACGGTCCTGAAATTCAATTCAATCTTACTTCTGCAATGGCTGATGCTTTTTTTGCCCCAGTAGGTAGTGGTGGCGGTGCTACTTTAGGAAACCCCGCTAATAGAAACTTGGCTATGAACGCTCTTTCAACAACTAAAGTTGATACTGAACTGTACACTACATCTAATGCACAAACTACAGGTCATTGTTACGGTGGCGTTTTAGGAGACCTAGCATGAGTGAAATTATATGCGGTAATGTTACACAAACAGCCAAAGAATACTTCCAAGTTAATCTTACAACAACAATAGAGGGCATTGCAGATTCAACACAAGCTACTGTTGATTTTGGTGGCAATGGTACAGTTCAATACGATACTAAATCTAACTTTGATTCAAGCAACGATGCTTATTTGTTAGACAGTTCTTCTGGTGTTTA
>Ga0208791_1000078_pt1 | contig 51673 bp, 87 predicted proteins | sample 11_taG_FD_184084 | JGI IMG/M metagenome (GOLD analysis project Ga0208791, IMG submission 184084) | Marine viral communities from the Subarctic Pacific Ocean - 11_ETSP_OMZ_AT15265 metaG (SPAdes) (version 2) | ecosystem: Environmental > Aquatic > Marine > Oceanic | place: Pacific Ocean | collected...
ATAATCTTGATGTCCTTGACGCTTTTGCAGCAGGATATCTATCCAAATCTGTAGCAGGCAGTGCTGACGTTACACTGACCACGGCCAACGCTTCTGCAACCGCTGAATCTTCTAATAAAGTTATCGAACTAACAGGAACATTGTCTGGTAATATTACCGTCTTTATTCCTGCCAAGGAAAACAATTATATATTTTTTAATAATACTGCAGGGTCACATACTGTAACTGTCGCTGCCACAGGTCATACGGCTAATGGTGTTGCTATTGTTCAAGGTGATCACGCAAATGTTTATTGTGACGGAGCATCTGACTTTAATGTAAAAATTGCAAGTCAACCCACTCATGATGCTTCTCAACTGACATCAGGCACACTAGCTAATGCGAGACTTGATGCACAACTACAAGACATTGCTGGTTTAAGTCCAACAGATAGTAATTTTATTGTTGGTGATGGATCAAACTTTGTTCTTGAAACAGGGGCCACGGCCCGTACTTCTTTAGGTTTAGGTAGTATTGCAACACAAGCTTCAGGTGCTGTTGCTTTCACAGGTGGCACGGCTGTTGGGATGACTAGCGTTACTTCAACAACTATTACAGCATCAACAACTTTTGCAATCGGTGCTAATTGGACCGTTGTGCAATCAGGAAATAATTTACAATTTAATTATGATGGCACTGGTAAAATGAAATTAGACGAGAATGGAAATCTTACTTGTGTTGGTGATGTCACTGCTTCAGGTACAATCTAATGACACTACCTAGTAGTGGAGCAATAAGTATAGGAAATCTAGCCTCAGAGTTTGGTGGATCTGCTCCACACTCTTTATCAGAATATTATAGAGGAGGAGGTTTAGTTCCTTCCACAAAACAATCAACAGTCACTGCATCTAGCACTGGTTCTACTCAATCAGGCACAAACTTTAGAGGTGTATCTTTTGAACAAAATCCTCCTATTTTTAATTCAGGTAATAATATTATGTTTGCTTACATATGGGCAGACAATGGAAGCACAGGTAATTTTACAACGACACAAGTAATTAATGTAACTGGTACATATAGACTGACTTGTTCAACATATTTATCTACTGGAGATCCGGGTTTGACTTGTTCTCATTCAGTGAGTGTTAATGGTTCGGTAGTAGGCACTGCGAGCTTTAGTCAAAACGGAAGTCAACCACAAACCCCTAGTCAAGTTTTATCATTTTCTGCTTCTGCTGGACAAACAATCACCACCTCATGTACTTGGGGTAGTCGAGGACATGCAGCAGGCCAACAAACATTAAATGGTGATGCTGGTCAACGATATATTACTGTAAATACAAACACAGGAGTACCCACTTCTGGTGTAGTAACTCTCGAAGATTTTTACGGCACAAGTGCTTAAACAAGAAAGGTAAATAATAATGATAGAAGGCGATCTTAAAGATCATAATATAAAACTATATTTGGGGATGCCCATGTATGGTGGAATGCTAAGTGAAAATACACTACATGGTGTATTAGGACTACAAAACTGGGCATCACAATCAGGTGTCGATATGAGACTACAAACGATGGGTAATGAATCATTAATCACTAGAGCAAGAAATACGATTGTCTCTATGTTTTTAGATGATAAAGATTATATAGGAACACATCTTTTATTTGTAGATTCTGATATCGGTTTTCAACCGATGAATATTGAACGATTAATTAGAGCAGACAAAGATATTGCTTGTGGTATCTACCCTCGTAAGTGTATTCATTGGAATCAAGTCAAAGATGCCCTGATAAAAAACCCTGATATTTCAGAAGAACATTTGCAATATAAAGCCTTAGGGTACAATTTAAACTTTGAAAATACACAAAGCATTAAATTACAAGGTGGATTTTGTGAAGTTATGGAAGCTGCAACAGGTATGATGTTGATAAAACGAGATGTATTTAAAAAGATGAAAAAAGCCTATCCTGATCGCAAATATAAAACTGATCAAATTGTTAATGGTAAAAGTTATTTTTCTGATAACTGCTATGATCTCTTTGGTGTCGGTAAATTACCATGGGATGAAAGTGAGAGATACCTCAGCGAGGACTATTATTTTTCTAGACTATGGTCTAAGATCGGTGGTAAGATATGGGCTGATATAGCATCACCTTTAACGCATATGGGAAGTATGCATTTTCAAGGTCATGTTGGATCCATGTTTAGTTTAGCTGATGACATTAACAAAAATACAACTCAAACCGGGAATACAGAAACAAACAAGTAGTCTAGGTGTAGCTAATGGTTACACGGATTGCGATAATATTCGTTTTCGTTACGGACTTCCTGAAAAAATAGGGGGTTGGCAAAAGACCACAGACAATAAGTTAATTGGTGTGGCTCGTGATGCTCACCATTGGGTTGCACTAGATGGAACACGATTAGCGGCTCTCGGTACAGATAAAAAATTATACATATATGCTAATGATGTTTTGTATGACATCACCCCTGTAAGACAAACTAATTCTTCTGTAGGTAGTATTTTTAATACAACAAACGGTTCAGCCAATGTGACTGTTAATATCACAGGTCATGGGGCCAATGTAGGAGATATTGTTACTTTCTCAGGAACTACAGGATTATCAGGCACAAGTTTTACAGCAGAACAATTTGATCGAAGTTTTGAAATAAAATCAGTAACAAGTACCAATGCTTTTGTTATCCAACAAGACGCAACAGAATCTACAGGAAGCACTACAAACAATGGAACAGCAACTGCTGTTTTTGACATTGCTATTGCACCTGCCTTTTCTACTTTTGGTTATGGTTGGGGTACATCAACTTGGAATACAGAAACATGGGGCACAGCTCGTACAACTTCTTCTGTGACATTAGATGGTCGAGATTGGTCCTTAGATAATTTCGGTGAATTATTAATTGCAACTGCATTAAATGGATCAACGTTTCAATGGTCGCCAACCACGGACGGTTTAACAGGTAAAGCAAGTTTAGTTACAAACGCACCAACAACTTCAAAGTTTTCTTTAGTTTCTACACCCGACAGACATTTAATTTTATTTGGTACAGAAAAAACTGTAGGCACAGGCTCTTCACAAGATCCTTTGTTACTGCGTTTCTCATCACAAGAAGATATTAATACATATCAACCTGCTGCAGAAAACACTGCAGGATCACTGCGAATACAAGATGGTTCTAGTATTGTGGGAGCAGACAAAGCTCGTGGTCAAATATTAGTATGGACAGATACATCACTGCATGGCTTACAATTTATTGGTCCACCCTTTACATTTGGATTAAGTCAATTAGGTCGTAACTGTGGACTATTAGGACAACACTCTGCTGTTGTTGTTAGAGACGTAGCGTATTGGATGGGTCAGAATGCTTTCTTTGTCTTTGATGGTACTGTGAAAAAACTACCTTGTAGTGTTGATGACTTCGTATTTGAAAATATTGATTTAACACAATCCGATCAAATCTTTGCTGGTGTGAATACAGAGTTTGCAGAAATTATTTGGTTCTATGTAACTAATCCTGATAATATTGCACAGCCACAAGTTAATCGTTGTGTTGTCTATAACTACTTAGAACAAACTTGGTCCGTAGGCACACTGAATCGAACATCATGGGTTGACCGAGGTGTCTTTCAGTTTCCTTTAGCAACAGAATATTTAACAAATACTGCTACCAATACAACACCCACCGTGATTGGTTTATCGAACGGTGTTTCTAATTATTATCAACAAGAGTTTGGTACAGATGATGATGGATCTGCTATGCAGTCTTTTATTCAAACAGGAGATTTTACCATTGATCAGTCTGGAGAAAACCCTATGAGAATTTCTAGATTTGTTCCTGACTTTAGAGATCAATCAGGCAATCTAACTGTAACATTTAGTTTTAAAGATTATCCTTATGGAAATGTTGTTAGTCAAACAGCTTTAACAGTAGCTGCAACAGATACAAAAAAAGATATGAGAGGTAGAGGTAGACAAGCTAATTTTAGAATAGAAAGTAATACTGCAGGTGGTAACTTTAAAGTAGGAACGTATCATATAGATGCGGAACCTGATGGAGGACGATAATGGCTAAAATACCTCAAACTAGATTTCCTGATCCACCACAAGATTATGATCCTAGAGCTTTTGCTGAAATGGTACGACAACTAGAACAGATTGTTCTACAATTAAACTCATCCTATCAACAAGACAATAAAGACGAAGTGAATAGAAGAACTACATTCTTCGCAACAGGAGGTACCACCGATGCCTGATCGTTTTAGAACCTTTGTTTTAAGTCCTGCAGATACAGCAGCGAATACTTTATTTACAGTTCCTAATGCCAATGTGGCAGCAACACCACCCGTTCCTGTGACTACATTTATGGTAAAAACTATTGTTTTGCATAATCAAGCAGGTTCTGGAACACTTAATGCAATATTGACTTATAATAATGGAACTACTGATTTTGAGATTAACAATGTTCAAGTGGCACATCAAGCAACAAAAATCATCAACGGCACCTTTGTATTTGAAGGGGGTGATAGTTTAAAAGTAACATCAAGTGATGCAAATGACCTTGTTATTAAGGTTTCTGTACTTGAAATGAAGGATCAACAATAGTACAAATAAAGGTTAATATGAATAAAATAGTAGAAGAACCAAAGCTTTTAGGACACAAAGAAGTTGATGGTCAACAGGTTCCTGTTTACAGTTGTAAAACAGAAACAGTACTTACAAATAAAAATACCAATGAAACATACGAATCAGAAGAAGCGTGCACCGCGGACATTGAAAATCCAGATACAGATACCGCAGAAGAGCATATTCAAAGAGATGTAACAATTTTCGCACCACGACTTGCTAGTTTGGGTGCATCAAATAAAAAATAAAGGTGAAAAATGGATCAAAAAGAGTATGCACAGGTTTATGAACTAGGTCTTGGTTCTCTTGTTGGTGATTTTTTTCAAAATGTTAAAGATACAGTTACAGGTGTTGCTAAAGCTGTAGCTCCTATTGCACCTTATGTTTTACCTTTCGTCATGCCAGGTGTTGGTGGATTGGTAGGAGGTAAACTTGGAAGTTTTTTGGCAAGTAGGTTAGGTCAATCGGTTGTAGGAGCAGGTATAGGAGCTTTAGCAGGAAAAAAACCAGTAGACATCGCAAAAGATGTAGCAATTCAAGCAGCCACTTCAGGTATTTCAGGTCTTTTAAAAGGTGGAGAGGGAACTGCGAGTCAAAGATTCATGAAGGGTGTTACAGGAAGAAAAATACCACAAGTGACAAACATACCTGTAAACGAACAATTTGCAGATGCAATTAACAGAGACATCGCTGTAGGGAACATGACTCCTAGTACAGTAACAGAGGCTTTTGCTAGTGCTAACGCTACACCTGAAAAAGGTTTTTTTAAAAAAGCAGGTGACAAGCTCATGACTTCATTTGATCCAAGACAAAGAGCAATAAATCCTCAATTTCAAAAAATGAAATTATTAGGAGAGGCAACAGGAAACCCTATATCAGATGAAATGATAACTGCAATGGGAATACCTAAAGAATCAAGTTTCATGTATCAATATGGTCCTTCAGCATATGCTGGACTATCTGCATTACCTCTAGCTGAACAATTATTAGGTCCAAAACAACAAGAAGAAGAAGAGGAAGGATATGTTCGAGAGGATTTATACACTCCTAATTATGCTCAATATCAATTGAAAGATATAACAGGTCCTCAAGGATATGATCCAACCGTATATGCTGCCATGGGTGGTGAAATAACAGGTTTTGCATCTGGAAGTGGTCAACAAATAAAACATCCTGATGGTAAAGTAAAAGAGCATCCAAAGCGTATCGGTGAAATTGCAGGCCCTGGGACAGGAACTTCTGATGATATTCCTGCGATGTTAAGTGATGGTGAGTTTGTTATGACAGCTAAAGCTGTGAGAAACGCGGGTGGTGGATCGCGAAAAGCGGGAGCAAAAAACATGTATAAAATGATGAAAAGTTTAGAAAACGGTGGTAGTCTATCACAGCAAAGTATAGGTATGGTATAATGGAAACAACAGAACAAATAGTAAGAGAAGCACCTGAAATAGAAGCTAGGAAACTGGGTCTTTTAGACACTGCAAAATCTTTAGCAGACAAGCCTTTAACATTACCTGAGCAACAAATAGCAGGATTAACTCCTGAACAATTACAAGCTATTCAATTAGGTCAACAAGGTATAGGTAGTTATCAACCTTTTTTGACCTCTGCTCTTCAATCACAGGCCGCGGGCCTTGGAACATTAGGTCAAGCAGCACAAGCTTACACAGATATTGGTACAGCTCCAACTATGGAACAGATTCAACCTTTTATGAATCCTTATCAACAATCAATTCAAGATGAAATTAATCGTGCATATAACATAGCTCAACAAGGTCAAGCAGCACAAGCAATTCAAGCAGGTGCTTTTGGAGGTGGAAGAGAAGGAGTTGCACAAGCAGAATTAGAGCGTAATCGTGCGTCAGCGTTAGCTCAATCTCAAGCTCAAGCATTTTTAAATGCACAACAACAATTAGGTCAAAGACAACAAAGCTCAGCAGCAGGTCTTGGTGCACTCGCTCCTCAGTATGGAACATTTGCAGGACAACAAGCTCAATTAGGAGCAACAGGACAACAATTAGGTGGCCAAGATATTAACACTTTATTAGGGTTGGGTTCTTTAGGGCAACAACAAACTCAATCAGAGTTAGAGGCTCAAAGACAAAATCAATTACAACAAATGTATGAACCGTATAAAAGAGTAGGTTTCTTATCTGATATTTATCAGGGAGCACCGACATCACAACAAACAATTCAAACATCAACTGCTCCCACAGGTTCTTCAGTCTCTCCTCTTCAACAAATTGCAGGTTATGGTATTGCAGGTCTTAGCGCTTTAGGTGGAATGCAAAGTGGAGGATTATTTTAATGATGAATCAAGTTATGCAAAGACCTTTGTTTAGGCAACAGGGAAGCCCTATGGGTGGTGAACAGGCTTTTATGCAATATTTACAAACAGCCTTGTCTCCTGAACAATTACAAGCCTTAATGCAAGACCCTAATAGAGATCAGATTATAGGTCAGCTATATCAAAAATTTATGTCTGAACAACAAGTTCAATCTAGTCCTATAGCAATGAGACAAACAGGGTCTCCTGATACAGGTGAAATGTCTGTTCCTTCTTTTTTACAATTTAATATTTTAGATAAATTAGGAGTTATTGATAATTCAAGTTTAAATAGAGAAGTTCCTGACAAGTCTTATAAAATTAATCTTGATGATGCGATGACTAATCCTCAATTATTAAACACAGTTTTTGAAATGATAACAGGGTCTACTGATTTTGACCTTGGTGCATTTATGAATATGGGTAGTGATCAACAAGACGACTATTTAAAAACTATTAAAGGAAGAATTATATTTGGCAAAGCTGAGGGTGGTGAAATGAAATCTGATGCTGTTGGCATTGCTGATGGATTAGATCAAGAAGAACCGATGATCGCGGATCGTGATCCGTCTCAAGAAGGTATCGCTAAGGTTTCTCCTGATCAATATGTTGAATTAATGAATGAGATTCGTGGTGATGAAGTTCCTATGGATGGTAGAGTTCAAGAACTAGCAGGCGTTGTTGGTGAAAAAGATGCTACTGATACTCCTTTATCTGTATTAGCTTTAGTGCAACCAGTGTTTGAATTACAAGAACAAAAACAGCAAGGTATTGCTAACGCTCCTCAAGGACAAGAAATGATGGCCCAAGGACCGATGCCAATGGCTTCTGATCAATTAGCTAATCCACAAAATATGGGAATTGTAAGAGCTAACACAGGGTTAATTGTTGATGCACCTTTTAATTATAGAAACATACCTTCTACTAGCCTTCAAGGTGATCCTAGTTTTCTTCCAAGAACAATGAATACTACTTCTGCTCCTACTCCTAGTTACACTGATATGTCTAGTGCTTTAATTTCTGATTTTATGAAAGAATATGTGACTCCAGTAAAAATGGATGCAGAAACTCTTCAAAGTGAAATTAATCTATTAAGACAAGTTACAGGAGACGGTAAAGAAGAGGCAAAAAGAGCTTTAGCTTTGACAGGAATTCAAAGAGGCTTAGATATTGCCACTGGAGCAGATATCAATGAAGTTTTAAAACAAACAGCAGGAGATATTTATAAAATAACAGGAGCAGTGAAAGCTCAAGATAAGGCAATTGCAATGCAAGCTTATAAATCTTTATTATCCAAAAAAGCTTCAATGTCAGAGAGAGAATTTAATCTAGCTAAACTAGGGTTAGAGAATCAATTAAAAATGCTTTTTGAACAGTCAAAGGGCATGGAAAAACCAACGTATCTTAGAGACCCAAACTCAGGTAGGGTCATCGTTTTAGACCAAGTAAGAGATGCTAGAAAAATAGCAGACTTATTAGATGGTGGATTTGTCCCTGTTTCAGCTACAGCGCAACAGCCTTTAGTTGAACAAACTTTTACAACCACATCTGTAGAGGGAAATAAAGACGGTGGTGAAATAGTAAAAAGATCAACAGGAAGCACTCAAAGTGGTGAAAAAAGTGGTGGAAGTTTAACTTATGAGGAAGCCATGGAAGGTATTGAAAGTGGAGATATGGGCGTTCCTTTTGAACAACAATCTGGTCAAGGTGGTATGGAGCTTATTAAAGACAAGAACACAATTACCAAATATCAAAACAGAATTATTTTAAGTCAAGAACTAGAAGATTTATTAGAAGAGTCTATTGGATTGATTGAAACCAATCCTAAACTAGCAGGTTTAGTGGGTGATGCGATACAGGTAGCACAAAAAGGAGTTTTACCTATAAATCAATTGTTTGAGGTATTTGGTGGAACAACTCCTATTCCCTCACGTGTTACTGAATTTTTATCTGATCCATCTATTCAAAGATTATCAACTCTAGAACAATTGATACCTGAAAAACTTATAAACTTTCAAAAAGATATTTCTTCCACTCGTATTCCAGCGATGAATAGAATTGCTGATCAAAGAGGTAAGTTAAACATTTCAGGATTTAGTGATGCTACCAGAGCAATTAATACCTTAAAAGGTATTTTATCAGATGTAAGAGACGGAGCTAATATGATGAGAGAAGCCATTGGAAGAGGAAAAATTCCTTATGGATCTAAAATAGATCAAATTTTACAACAATTTAATTTAACAAAAGATGATGATTTAGTAAAACAAGCTTTAAGTGCAATAGAGCAAGTGCCTGAGTCTGAGTCACAAATATTAGATTCTTTATTAGAAAAACTTAAACAACAGTCAGGTCGATAAAATGGTCGATAAAAATGTTTTTTTAGAAGAGCTAGACGATCTTCAAAAGAAAAAAGATGAAAGAATAGAAGAGTTACAAGAGTTTGAAACAACAAAGACTCCTAATATTTTTTCAGAATTATTAAGATCATTAACAAAACCAAATATAGCTCTTCAAGATCCTGAAGCCTATGAAGGAGGATTATTAGATCCTAAGAGCTTAGAGAAGATTTTTTCACAAAGAGAAGGTATGGAAAAGTATGGACTAAATAGAGAAACATTTGAAGCTGTAGGTGGTATCTCAGGTTTAGCAGTAGGAACAAAAGCCTTAACATTAAAAGCTCTTCCTTATGTTCCTAGTGTCCCAGGTAAAGTACTATCTTTAATTCTGTATGATGCTTTAGGATCCACGGCAGGTGCTCAAGCTTTTGATATAATACAAAGTCAATCTACAGGGGAAGAAATGAGTCTTTGGGAGCAATTAGAAGTGTTGCCTGAAGACATTAAAACAGGTTTAACTTGGGCTGCAGTAGGTCCTATGGCTGAGGCTGCTATTCAAGCTTTTAGAGTTTCCTTATCTAGTGGTGTATTAAAAGATAAAAATCTTAAAGAAGCTTTTCAAAAATCAAAAGAATATTTAGGAGATAAACTAGCTTTTACTATAGGAGATTTGGATAATAAAACCTTAACAGGTAAATTCATAAATGTTGCTAGAATGGGTTTTGCTCAGATTCCATTTTTAGGAACTAAGTTAAAAGGTGCAACAGCAGAGCGATCAGCAAAACTATTTGATTTATTAGGAGACTTTTCTAATAAAATGGGTAAAGGATTGGATGACGATACCCTTGCAAGAAATATTTTTGAACAATCAAACAAAGCCTACGGTACTTTTAAAAAAACCATGGGTAGAATTAGTGATGAAATAGTCAAAACAGAAAAATTAGTTCCTAACAAAGGGAAGGTAATTCCTGTTAATAACATGAGAAATTTTTTAACAGAGTATATTGATGATTTTGAAAAAACATATGGTAAAAATGTATCTAAAACGACTGATCCAGGCTACAGTGAATTTTATAATTTTGCTAAAAGATTTGTAAAACTATATCCTGAAAACGCTAGAATAAATTACACAGGTTGGAAAGCTGTAATGGAACAGTTAGAAAATGCAGTGAAAAATTCTAAAGGAAAACCAGGAACTTCAAAACAAAAATTAGGTGCATCATTTGATGAAATGAGAAAATTGTTAGATAACGCTAATGCTGATGATTTTTTAGCTAAGTTTTCAAAAGAAGATCAAGTTATAGTCAAAAATTACATACAACAAATTCAAGATTTCAGACAAATATACACGACAGCTAGAGAACCTTTTGAAAGAGTGGTGGCTGGAGAAATTGAAAAAGTAGATGATATTTTTACTGCTTTGAGTGGTAAATTTAAAGGAGAGTCAAAAAAATATGTTGATGATTTAGTTGCTCCTTTACTTCGAAGAATGTCTCCTTCAGCAGTTGATGATTTAGTTCGAATAACTGGTGGTGATAGAAAATTAGCAGGCGAATTAGTAAGAACTTGGTTTGATGACGCTTTTGCTGCTTCAACAAAAAACATTAAAGAATCAGGAATGGATGTCTTAGACACAGGAACATTGTTAAAGAAACTAGGATTGGATGGCTCAGGAGGTAAGGTAAAAGGTAAGGCTTTTAATCAATTGGTAGATTTGGTAAACGAGTCCCTTCCTAAATCTCAAAGATTACCTAGTAATTATGTTGGTGATTTAATTGAGATGTTAACGAGACAACAAAATATTAATATACCAGCAACAGGAACTTTCTTGAGAAGAAGTATCGCTATTGGTGGTATGGGTGGAGCAAGAGCCATTACTAACAACCCATTTGCTAGAATTGCTAAAGTAGTTCTTGGTGGTCCTTTAGGAGTTGTAGGATCTCTTATAGGTGTTAGAAGCTTTTCTAACTTTTTAACAAGTCCTGAAACATTAAAATTTGCTATTCAAGGGTTTGACTCAACTTTACCTGCTATACAAAGAAAGACCGCATATGTACAATTTTTTAGGGCATTATCAGCAGATTTAGAACAAAGAGGGAGGGACTCTGCTATTAACACGGAATTACAAGCTTTAGATCCTAGTTTTAATCCAGATGTATTAGAAGATGCACAAAACAAAATAGATACTTTATTAGACAATATTCAGTTATTCGAAAAAGATCCAAGTAAGACTGATCAATTAGATCAAATAATTAAAGAAGTCGATATCTTTCAAGGAGACTCAAACATATTCTTAGATGAACTTAACAATATAGAAGAAAGCAAAGAAGATACTTTACCAAGCACTGCTCCACCAAGTGGAGGCACAGTCACCTTTTCAGAACCTCAGGTTAGCAGAGGAGATACAGGTGTTGATGTTATTGATCCTATTGAAATGCCTCAAATGGATGTAGCTTCTATTGATGGAATAAATCCACAAACTATGGCTGGCTTAGAATCTGTTGGATTACCTTTGTTCAATGCAGCAGAGGGTGGTATCGTGGATCTCTATGATTCTAAAAAATTTAAAAAACCACAGGTGGTAGCATAATGGCTCCTCCAGGAAGAACACCAACTAGTAAAACTGCACAACTAAAAGCTAAGGCTAGTAGAGCTAGAACAAGTAGAGCAGATATTGCTAGAGATTTAGACGCTGCTAGAGGTCGTAAAGAATTCTTTTCCAACAGACCAGATGTCTCTGACGACAGAGCAACTAGAAGAATGAAGCAAGCTGATGAACTTCAGCGATTCAAAAACCTATACACAAAACCTGTTTATACAGATACAGGAAGTCGTGTTTCAGGTGTTACTCAAATGAAGCTAGACGCTCCAAGAAGTTTAACTGAAGAAAGACAAAGACTAGTTCAACAATATGGTCCTACAACAAGAGAAGTTATGGGGGATATTGGATATGGACTTGGTAATATTGGAAGAGGTATAAGCGATTTTATAGGAAGAGGTGGAGCTATTGGGTCTGTTTTATCTGATCTTTTTAGTAGAGTTAAAAGTGGAACTACACAAGGAATAGAATCTGTGAAAGGTGTGTATGATAATTTAAGAAAAAATCTCTCAGGAGAGCCTACCGTAACAACAGGTGGTGGTAGTACAATTTTTACTACCACAGAAGAACCTTTTAAAGACTTAACTCCTAGAAATGATATTTTAGTAGAACCTTTGGAAACTCTCCCTAGTCAAATGTCAAATGAAGAATTTGATAATGCTTTTCCTTTTTTGCCTGATAGAGATTCTAATTTAGATAATCCTTTATTTAATCAACAAGTCTATGATCCCATAAGAGTAAGTGATATGGATATGTCAGGTGTTATGGCAAGTAACATGGGTCAGAATGTGATTGGTAATTTACAAAATTTACAAAATCTAGCTAACAAATATAACTTAAACAAAATTCAATTTGATCCATTAAATCCAAATAGAATAGGCTACTCGGATCAATTTATGTTTAACCAAACTCCTGTTAATTACAATCTTTCTGCTACACCTGAAGGAGTACAGGGTGGACTAAATTTCACATTTAAAGATGGAGGAAGTGTAGACAAATACTCTGGTTTAGGTTATAAACTTAAATAAATGAAATTAATTCAATTTATTATAAATATATTTAAACGAAAGGTAGAAAAAGATCCTCATGAAGAACATTGGGGTATAGGTGCATCATGATTGAAATTACAGATGAATTAAGAGCTAGAGTCACTTCTGCGGAAGGAATTGTTGACCACGTATATTTGGACAGTTTAGGAAAAGCCACGATTGGCATAGGCCACCTTATTAAACCACATGAAAGAGAAAGATTTCCTGAAGGAAAAAAAATTTCTAGAGAAGAAATAGATGAACTATTTGATTTAGATTTAAACAGAGCAGCAGCGGGAGCTGATGCTTTAATTGAGGAATGTATTGGTCACGATTTACCTGTTCATATAGAACACGTTATTGTGGAAATGGTTTTTCAGCTAGGAACTCAAGGTGTCCGAAATTTCTCCAAGATGTGGAAAAACATGAGAAACAAGAAGTGGAAAGAAGCTTCGGATGAAATGAAAAATTCTAGGTGGCATAAGCAAACCACCAACAGATGTGAGCATCTAGCTGAAATAGTAGCTAATACTTAAAGAGTTCTTCTAATAAAATTAGGGAACTGACCTTCTTCTTTATAAAATCTGTAAGCTGCGTACCAATCTTTTTTGTACTCTGATTGACAAAATTCTTTGATGGATTCATCTTTATCTTCTTGCTTAAAGAAGTTTAAAAAATGATTCTTGGCTTTATTAGTTAGGTTAAACATTATTATCTCCTTGGTTTATTTCGAGGAGAATATAATACTTATTTTTCTTTTTTACTTATGCTTTTTTGAGACGCTAGGTGTTCTTCTATAGCTTCCCACACTTCTATATTAGACCAGTGTGCTTTGACACAATCAGATATATCCTCATGTAACACTTTCAACATTTTAATATCCATAGTCACTGGACTACCTGTGTTATCTACAATGTGTTTTATTTCTTGTTTTGTTAAGCTAAGTTTAAGTTCTCCGTTTTGATACATTATTCTCATTTTGCTTCTCCCCAATTGTTTCCTATTGCTACATCGACCTTGGAAGGAACACTCATTTCAATCGTGTTTTCCATAATATCGATAACTTTTTTCTCCACTTCAGGATCACCATTAAGACTAATGGCTAGTTCATCGTGAATTTGAATCATAGGATTGATACCTTCTTTATCTAAATCAATCATGGCTTTTTTTGTTTGATCAGCCGCTGATCCTTGTATCAACCTATTTAAAGCTTTATATGTCCCTGATCTTTTCAAAGGAGTATATTCACCATACTCTTCTTTAGCTCTATCCAAAGGATACGCTTTGTAAGAACCAAATGCTTTTGGCTCCCATAATTCAAAACGACATCTTCGACCTAAGAAAGTCTTCACTGCACCTCTTTTATTCGCATGATCAGAGACTGCATTAGCTAACTGTCGAACAAAAGGAACTCTCTCATTATATTGTTTAATCAAAGACTTACCTTCCTCAGGATCAATACCTAATTGATCAGATAATTTTCCTACACCCATACCATAAAATAGTCCTAAATTTATGGTTTTAGCGCTCTTACGAGGTATATTTCCTATTTCAGCCATGATTGTATGAAAATCTGTTTCTTTATTTTCGTTATAAGCTTTCACAATTTTTTCAGCACCCTCTAGTTTCACGATATTCGCATAGTGGCTCACGAGTCGTGGCTCTTGTTGAGAGTAGTCAAAAGAACCCCACTTCTCTCCTTCTTCAGGCAAAAATAATCCTCGAACTAAGGAACCGATTTTAATATCTGATTGAGCATCGTCTTTCGCAGGAATTTGTTGAAGATTAGGGTTAGAATAACTAAATCGACCTGTCAACGTACCACCATTTTCTGTTCGTAGTTGATTAATATTTGCATGTATTCTTCCATTATGTTGATATTTTTCTATCGTATGAAGGAACGTGGTCCGTGCCTTGTTGAAATTTCTGGCCTGAACAATTGCCTTGGGTACAGGATGAGGGTGAAACTCTAAAAAGCTTTTTGTAAAACTAGGATTACCTTTATCTGTTTTAGGGTATTCAATCTTACATTGATCAAAAACAGTGGCAATAGAACGAGCAGCCCATATATCACATTTGAGTTCTGTCTTGTCGAAAATAAATTTCATTAACTCGTTTTCTTTTTTAATAAACGTTTTTTCAGCTTTCTTTAATTGTTCTAAATCAACTCTTACGCCTTTTTTTCTCATCTTCATAAGAATAGGTATAAGGTCAGTTTCTAAATCAAAAACTGTTTCAAGATCTTGTTTAACTATTTCAGGTTTTAATCTATCCCAAAGTTTTAAAGATAGCACTGCATCTTGTTCAGCATATTCTCCTACATATTGAGAAGGTATTTTAAACATTTCGCTTTTAGGATTAACACCCCATTGTGCTGCTGTTTCATTTAAAAGAAATTCGTTTTTACTTTCAGCTAAATACTCTTTTGATACTGCATTCAAAGAATAACTAAATTTGTTTTCATTAATTAACGGAGCAGCAATCATTGTATCAATGATACGACCGTTCCATTTGACTCCTTCAGCTTCTAACCAACCAAAGTCATAGGTAGCGTTATGAGCTATCTTTTCTCCTTCGCCTGAAAGCATTTCATTTAGCCAGTCAAACACGACTCGTGGATCGTGATTAAATCCTGTCTCATGTCGGATAGGATAATACCCCTTCCAACCGTCTACAGCTATGGCAACACCAATTATTTCTCCGTCATTAGTAGCCCAACCTGGGCCTTTCGCCATAATGTTTGGATCCTTAGTCTCTAAATCTATTGCTATTTTATCTGCGTCTTTGATATTTGGAAAATCCATAGGTGGAACCCACTCGGATTTTGGTTTAAACATTCCTATTTGTTTACTCATATTCTATATGCCTCCCGCGATTGTGGCGTTATTATAAATAAGTTTTCTTTAGCTCTAGAAAAAGCAACATAAAATAATCTATGTTCGCTAATCGGATTAATACGATATTCTTCGTATGCCATTTTTCCTATATCTAATGAAACAATAACATTGTCTGCTTCACCACCTTTTTGTTGATGAATAGTAGATAATGTTACTCTTGGTTCTAAGGCTAAGTCTTCGCCTCTTGTTTCTAAGTTTTCTAAGTACGCTTTTGTTTCTGTATTAATTGTTGTCATTACTTCTGTCCAAGGCGTGTCAAAGTCAACTGTTAGTCCAAAATCATCTTTCAGATCTTTGAAAGATAATTTCTTATCAGGAAAAGCTTTTCTTTGTTCTGCGATAAGTTTTTTATTACCACGAACTACGTATTCTTTTCCTAAACACTTGTATAGATTTTCTATCAACCTTATAGGAACTTGATTGCTTTCATTTCTCATCAAATCTTTCCAAGTAAGAATAGCATTTCTTTCCTTACTTCCAATAGAATATCTGTATTTACTGTCTTTTAATTTAACTCTAAAAAATATATTTTTCTTTCTCATGACTTCTTCCATGTCATCACGAATAGTTCTTGTTCTACCCATTATCAACCATGAACCTTGGTTCATATCTAAGTGATACATGCCTCTAATAAACTCAACAGATCCATCTCTGTTAGCAGGAGACCATTTAATATCATCATAGCCTATAATCTGTTCTTCAACACGATTAACAATTTCCCAAACTTTTCTTGGAACTCTCTTTGATTGATCCAAAACAATTATATTTTTAGCTTCATCTTTAACTTGTATTGCTTTTGATACATCTGCATCTGCCCAAGTATAAATAGCCTGATTAGGGTCCATAGCGAGGTAACTTTTTTCTGAGTTTCTCCATATTTTTTCTGCCATTTTCCACTGTATCGTAGACATGTCTTGAGACTCATCAAAGAAAACAACTTTAAAAGCCTTATAAAAGCTTCCACTAACATAGTTAGTAATTAAGTCAGTAAAATCTACTTTTGGTCCTTGGTCCTTAACTAAATACCCATTAGTTCCATTTGTAAATTTTTCATAACCAAAGTTTTTGTAGTCTCTTAATCCCTTATCTATGTACTCTAGTTTGTGCCAAATAATATCTTTTGCAAACATGGCCCAACAATCACGTAAAGGTATGTCTCTTCTTTTTGCTTTTTCTATAAGATCAACATATTTGTCGTCATAGTTGTTGAAAAATATGTCATCATCATTATTAACGTTAATATTAATCCTAAGTTCATTTGATATATTCCTCCAATCATTATTACTTAGTATGTGCTCTCTCGTAAGACCCATTTGCCTTAATGCGAAAGAGTGTAAGGTACTAAAATTTTCTAACTGATTTAACGGTACTTTAAATTTTTGAGAAGCTCTTTGTTTAGCCTCATCAACTGCTTTATTAGAAAAAGAAAAAAAAGCTATCTCATCTATGTTTATTTCATTAGATAAATATTCTTCTATTTTATTTAAAATGAAAGTTGTCTTACCTGTCCCTGGGGGACCAATAACAACTGTAGGAGTTTTCTTATCCAATAAACTCATGTGCGTAGCAAACCCTTTCTTTATGTTTTTCTCTTAACTCTTGACTATAACCACCGAAATTAGAAGTCTTTTTTCCTGTAGCTATTCTATTTAATTCCTTTTCATAATCGTCTTTTCTATTTTGTTTATTATGAGTTGTTGGTCTCCATTTTTCAGGATGAGCTTCTCGATATTCACCGAAACGAGGATGAGCTGTTTTAGAAAAGAAACGATGACCGAGGACCGTGAATTGTTTTGCCACTGCCTCAGACAAACGAACGCCTAAGCCTAATCCTTGAAAATCAGGAAGTATCACTGTCCTGTGTTCCCTCCACGCTTTTTCTTTGATTGTTCCTGAGGGAAAAAAGATAACTGATGAAAATCCGACTGGGGTTCCGTTCCATGTGGCAACCCAACATCGTGTAGCTGTACTGATGTTTCCTGTGAGATAGTGATGCTCAGCGAAGTATGACCAAATTTTGTGGGAACAAGGAACGACTTCCAAAACAATCTTGGGTCGCCTAAGAGACCCCCGTGATACCACCTTACTAGAGTTTGTATCAAACACCCAGTCAGGTTGTAACCAGTCAATGATATCATAGTGACATGACGCAAAGACAACATTTTTAATATCTTTATTTCGAATAAATTTTTGCAAAGCATTAGAACAAGACTTCGCTACATTACGGTCCACCACACTAGTGAATTCATCAATAACTGCATTATCTTTTACTCTCCTAGCTAAATCAGATCGAAATCTTTCTCCTGTACTTAAAACGTGATAAGGTCTCATCCAAGAAGGAATAGAATTAAATCCAACAGAAGATAATCTATCTTGTGCTTCTTCTGGTGTATCAAAGTGAGAACAAACAGCTTTGTTTGAGTCCCACTGAATATTTTCTTCTTCTCCATATTCTTTTAATAAACTTGATTTACCACTTCCTGAAGCTCCAACAATTAAACCAATATTAAATCCTTCTTTTGGTTTTTGAAACTCTGGTAGAGTAAACTCTGTTTGACCGTCAAATTGATAGTCAAACATTCTACTGATCTCATTAGTAATGTTATCAGTTTGTACTTGTGATCTAAGTTTTTTCAAAACGGTATTTCCTCCTCGTTATTTTCTTTTTTCATATCAGGAATATCTAGCTCCACATCTTCTATGTTCAACTGTTTTATTTTCCATAGTCTCATTCTTGTGTTCTTAACACTCCTAATAGTGTCTTCAGCATCATATTCTTCTTTTAATCTCATTGTTACCCAAGGTCTTGACTCCTTAAAATCATTTCTTTTTAAATGATCCATTAGGTCTTTGAGAGCAAAATAAGTAAATCCTTCTTCAGTATAAGATTTACCTAAAAATATATCTGCTATTGTTAGAGCCTCACCTTGATGTAAGCAAAACTCTTCTAACAATTCTTTAAACTCACCCTTCTTTGTGACTTCCTCAGGTGGGTGATCAATAGAAATAGACTCAAATAAATCACTATATGTTTGATTCCATTCTGCTGAACTCATATTCATGATGCCTTTATTAAGTTGTTCTAAACAAGCTTGAATAATTTTTTTATGTGTCATCAAGTCTTCTGTATTAGCTATCTCTATTCTTCTGTCATCAACATTTAAAAAATAACGAGGAGGATCAGACTTATATACTTTTAAATCGGAATAAACTGGATGATCTCTATCACCTTCACTTCCAATACCAAATTTTCTTTTTTTACAAAGTCTCTTATTACATAAAGACTCAATCGGTGGTTGAGAACAACGATACATATACTTAGGCGCACCATTACCGTCACTTTGACTTACCTGTTTTATCACGACTAAAACTTCATCAGATTTAAGAGGAGGTGAAATATAGTTTCTGTTATACTCTTCAACTAATTCCTTGTAATTATCAGGATCAGCCTTACGATAGTATACGCCTACATTGAACAGAGCGTTATTACGTGATCCGTCAGAAACACCCTGTTCAGTTAGTATTTGTAGGCATGGAGGTCCGTCTTTAATAACCTCGTTCTTGAAATCGGTTTTAATCGACTTGAGAGCACCAACAACGAGACTATCGTAGTGAGAAAGAAATTCTTCTAAACTTAACGCGTTACCATTTTGATCTAATCCATATCGACTTCTTCCATGGTAAGGCAAATTAATCCAACTGCCTGTATCTCTTTTTTCTTCTCCCTCTCTTTGATACAGTTCAATTTGTTTTGGAAATACCTCAGCTTTTGGATAACCTAAAGCTGTTGCCATTTCGCTTAACTTGGTTTGTATATCTTTTGCTGTGACATATGTTTTTGTAAATAAGTATAAATGTGCTCCACCACTTTTTGATAGACACATAATTAAAGGAAACTTTTTTTGTTTTACTATTTTTAGTAAAGCTTTGTGATCAAGAGGATAAACATCGATATCAATTACGCCAAACTTACATTTGTCTTCGTCATTAATAGGAACAATACCCATAGCAGGATATTCTCCTTTTAGGTGTTGCTCAAATTTTTCCAAGGTCGGTGCTTCGTGGACCGTGGTCATTTTAGCCTCTACCTTTAGCCCTTCTTGTGGCTCGTTCTTTTTATAAAAGACACCATGAGCCCTCTCAAGACCTGTAAAGACCTCTTTAAACTTTTTAATTAATTCTAATTCCATATTAACCTCTCAAATTAATAGCCTCTCCCTTAATTAAGTTGGGGCATGGTCCGAAAGGAGGCTCGAAAAAACCACACCCCAACCGATTAAGAGTGGGAATAGGAGGACAAGACCACTCTTAATTTTACGCGGGCTATTAATCAGAACGGTATGTCGTCACCATTCTGTGAGGCATCCCCTTGAGGGGAACTTTTAGCATCATCCTGTGTCGGAGTGATTTCAATATCACCACTATGAATTGATTTTTCGAATTGTGTTGCATCTTCAATTATTGTCTGAACACTCTTCAGCCCTAATTCATCAATCCATTTATTTTCAATGATGACCCAACCATGCCAAGAACCCTTTGAGTTCTTTTCTTTGACCGTGGATAATGTGTATGCACGAGCAAAGTCTTTTGGTTGATAAATTTCATCACCTTCAACACGTCTCTGATTGGACATTAATGAATTCCATGTCCTTGATTTTTTTAATTGTGTTGATTTCATTTTAATGATCGCTTTACTCCAAGAACCACCTTCTTCAAGTACGATCACATAATGTTCAGCAGTATTTTCGATGTAGGTATCGGATTTTCCTACAAAGCGTTCTTTGTTATCATCACCTCGAACAACTTTACCTTCCATTTGGAATTTTTGAAATTGCTCTGGAGTATATATGTTAACTGGAGCTCCTGATCCTTCTCCACGCTCTGCCCATTCTACAAATCTTCTGCGATAGTAGACTGGTAAAACGGTTATGGAGTCATAAACTCTGTTAGTAACAGTATTAAAAATCTGTCCTAACTTTGCGCCTTCGATATACTTACCGTCATCTTCTTCTAGCTGAGGAGCACCCTTACTTAAAATATTAAAATAAGGAATTTGATAGTCTTCAGCATCTCTCTTTGAGAGTGAGGGACCCGCCTTTAATAGACCACTTAGTGTCGCTACGTCTGTTCCCTTTTCTTGTTTCGCTACTTGCTTTTTTACTGTCTCTGTCATTTATTTACCTTTCTTGATATTGACTTTGTGTCCTACAAATACTCCAAAAGTATCCATAGGAAGTTCTTTTCCACCCTCGACCATTTCACGAATAAAACCTCTGAGAGTAGACGGTTCGACCTTAACATTTCTGTCAGTGTCCAACCCTTGGTTAGCTAAATCAGAAAAAAGATTTTTTGCTTTATCATCTTCAGCTCTACCAAATTTTACTATGACTTGATTTTTTATCAAGTCTTCATACCCATTATCACGCAACCATTCAAAAGCTTCTTCTTGTTTTTCTTTTGAAATAGTTCCTGTATAAAACGGTTTTATTTCTACGTTAGAACCGTCTTTCATTTTTATAGAAGTGACTCCACGCTCTTCAAACAACTGAACTAAATTTTCATTTGCTTTTCGAAGAACTTCTTTTTTTACTTTTATAAGAGCTTCTAAATCTTCTACTTCTTTTTCAGCTTTCAAATAATCTTGAGAGCCTTTCGATATAGGATCAACTTCCGTTACTTGGAAATCTTTTTCCTCACGTCTTAAATTAATAGCCATGTATTACTCCTTTTTATTCTAATTATAAATGTCAACTCGAATAGGAAAATAATCTTTTTCTATTCTATCGTATTTTAACATATTATATCTACCATTAGATATATTACTTACTACCGAACAAGTCAACCCTATCAATGCTGGATCTCCAACTAAAAGTAAATAATCGTTGTCTTTAAAGTCTTTTAGAAGAGTTCTGAGTTTTCGAATAGTAGGTTGTGGAGACATTACAACTTGTTTATTTCCGTCAAATAAAATTATAACTTCTCCAAATCTTTCAGCTTGAGTGTAGTCTAACGATCTTAAAGTTCCGTCAGGATATTTTCTCATTACGTTTTGTACAATATATACTTTACTTTTTTGTGTCATTTTATTATATTCTCTTATATAGAATAAAATATTATATATGTTAGTAGAAAAATACAAGTTTAAAACAAAGCCTATGGAACATCAATTGGTTGGTCTTGCTGGGATGATGAATTCTTTTGACAAAGATACACCTGAGTATGCTTTGTTCATGGAAATGGGTTGTGGAAAAACAAAAGTTTTAATAGACGGTGTTTCTATATTATTTGATAACGGAAGAATAAATAATCTTTTAGTCATCTGTCCTAATGGAATTAAATATAATTGGAAAGAAGAATTAGGAAAACATTTAGCTGATCATATTGAATACGATGTTCATGTTTGGGAAGGCGCAAAAACAAAAAAAGAACAAACTGAAATTAAATCAAAATTATTTGCTACCGATAATAAATTAAAAGTTTTAATTATGAATATAGATTCTATCATTACAAAGAACGGAAGTTCTATCGCTGAAAAATTTACTTACACTGACAAAACTTTAATGTGTGTTGATGAGTCTACTATTATTAAAAACGGTTCAGCTAAAAGAACAAAAAGGTGTATTAAAATTGGAACATATGCCAAGTATAGAGTCATCTTAACAGGTTCTCCGATTACTAAATCTCCTGAAGATTTGTATTCTCAGTGTGCTTTTTTAAACGAGGATCTATTAGGTTTTAGTTCTATTTATACTTTTAAAGCTAGGTATTGCGATCAAATGAAAATGAGTTTTGGTGGAAGAAGTTTTAATAAAGTAACTGGATACAAACGCCTAGATGAACTGACAGAGAAGATTAGAAATTTTTCTTATCGAGTCACGAAAGACGAAGCGTTAGATTTGCCTGATAAAATTTATTTAAAGAGACGTGTACCGATGACCGATAATCAATTAAAGGCTTACGTAATGATGAAAAAATTGGCATTAGCTGAAATAGAAGGAGAGCAATTAACAACAGCTACATTGATTGCTCAATTAAAAAGACTTCATCAAATAGCCTGTGGTTATATGACAACAGATGAAGGAAATTTAATTGATTTTTCAGAAAATAGAGTCAAAGAGTTGATTGACACAGTTGAAGAGAGTGGTGGAAAAATAATTATTTGGTGTTCTTATAGGCATAACATTAAAACTGTTATTGATGCTCTTGATAAAAAATATGGAAAAGGGTCAGCAGAAGGTTTTTATGGTGAAACACCTTCAATAGAAAGACCTAAAATTTTAGATAGGTTTAAGGACCCTAATCATCACATGAGATTTTTAGTTGGGCACCCACGAACAGGTGGTTACGGACTAACTTTAAATATAGCCAACACTATGATATTTTATTCTAACGACTATGATCTTGAAATACGAGAACAAGCCGAAGCTAGAAATCATAGGATTGGTACAGAGAAGAAAGTAACATACGTTGATCTTATCTGTGAGGGAACGGTAGATGAAAACATTATTAAAAGTCTTCGTTCTAAAATTAATATTGCCTCTGAAATAATGGGTGAAGAATTTAAGGAGTGGTTAATATGATATTAAGTCCTAACCGTGAAAAAATAGATCACAGGAAATTAAAAGAAGCTTGTGAATGTTTTAATGAATTAATTAAAATGCAAGAGAGTTTAGATAAATACGAAAAGTGGGCTATGGCTAATATTGTACATGAGACTGCTTTAGAGTTAGCTAAAACAATAACGGAGAAACTAAAAGAATGAGAAACAGAAAAGTTTTTTCAATAGATAGATATCATCAAAAGTTATTAAGTCTTTATCAAAGACAATTAAAAAAATGGAGAAATGATATCGACAATTGGGATGATAGAAATTTGAAAATGACAGAGAGCAGAATTAAATCTGTGAAATTTTTAATTAATAAAAATTATAAATATTATGTGGGGTTTTAAATGAAACACAAACCTATTTATGAATATACCGACAAGAGAATGTCTGTTCAATATGCATTAGAACAAGAAAAAAGAAAAATAAATAGATTAAAGGCTGATAAAATTTTGACCAAAAATTATTTTACAAATTCAAAGGAGAATAAAAATGAAATATCATGAAATTCCTGGGTGGTTTAATGGCCATGAAGAATACGACAAGGCTGTTGATTATTGCCCTACTAATGGAAAAATTTTAGAAATTGGTTGTTTTTACGGAAGATCAACTAATTATATGTGTACGAATATTATAGACACATGGAGAACTGACCTCAAAGTATACGCTTTAGACACGTTTAGAGGCTCCTCAGAACATAGTTTTATTCGTTCTGCTATAGGTAAGGACGGAACGTTTAAAGAGTACACAGAGTCTAATTTAAAGATGTTTATTGACTCAGGTATATTGGAGCTTATTGAGAGTCGCTCTGATAATCCAGAAGTTATCAATAGATTTGAAGATAAATACTTTGACGTAATTATTATAGACGGAGCTCATGAATATGACGCTGTTTTAGAGGATATTGAGAATTGGTGGCCTAAACTTAAAAAAGACGGAATTATGCTTTTTGACGATATGTACATGAACTCAGTTTCTGAAGCAGTAGATAAAGGCTTAAAAGATAGGGTTTCCACTTATTCTGTCATGCAAGGACGAGAGGCCTATGGCATCGCTTATAACAGTGAAGATCAATCAAAAGCTAAAAAATACCATAAAGTAATTCCTGAAGATCATTTTAAATAATTGAAGTATTTCTCGTTTAGAAATAATATTCTAAATATGAAAAAATCTTTAAAGGATAAGGTTGAAGTAGAGTGGATAGACGCTTATGAAATGGAAAGTGGTTGGCATGACTTGGAAGACGCTGAAAAGATCACGCCTCCCACGGTCTTTAGTTTGGGGTACGTGGTTAAAGACACGAAAGAATTCATCATCCTTTCTGCTGACAAAGGTCGTAAGGGAGACTCTGATTGTGGTCGTGTCCAAGTTATTCCAAAACCGTGGATTAAAAAAATAAATTTACTGTGAAAGAGTTCCTAAACAAAAAACATATATCAGGAACGGTCTCCGAATATTCAGCAGTTAATAAACTTTTACAGTTAGGATTTTTAGTTTTTAAAAACGTAGCGCCTCATGGTATGATTGATTTAATTGCGATCTCTCCAGATGATGAAACTTTTCGCATTGATGTTAAAACAATTTCTAGAAGAACCAAGAAAACAAATTATAGAGAAGAGGGGGACCGAATTTATAGGACCCCCACAAGTGAGCAAAAAAAATATGATGTTGTGTTGATGATCGTGGACCGTGATGAATTTAAAATTCATCCAATTCGTTCTAAGTTGTCAAAGTGGTTAAGAGTTTAAAAGATAGTCTTCTAAAATAACTGAATTAACACAAGTTAATTTTATTTCTACGTCTTCAACTTTTGATAATTCTTTCAAAACAAGATTATAATGTTGTTGACAACTTTCTAAAGAATTATGAATAACCTCAGATCCCATTCTAACACAACTTGTTTCAGTGCTAGAGTAGACACAGGCCCAACCAATTAAGAAAAATTTAAGCATGGAACAATGCTATCATAAAAGTCAAATCATTTATTTAATAAAATGAAAAATAAATGTGTGGCTTTTTATACACCAAGTTTGATATGATGATCTTTCACGCTAAAAAAAAGGAGATTTAATGACCGAAGAACAAGAAAACAAGCTAGTTATAGCCTACTTACAGGACGTAATAGCCCAAATGACTGCATATAAGGAATATAAACCAGAAGACAGTCAAACAGAAGAGAGAGCAAGAACTATTTAAGTTCTTCTTCTCTCTAAAATTTCTTTTCCTCTTTCAACTACTTTTTTCCAAAAAGTAAAATCATAAAGCTTCTCTGAACCGTCTGTAAATTCAACTAATACCTTTTGAACAGTATTTTCTTCTTCGTCAGGTACGTCAACGTATTCGACTTTATAGACAGTCTTCTGAAAGAAGTGTGGATTATCTTTTAATATCTCCAACATTCTTAAAAAATATCATAATTTATCCATAAATTATACTAAACTTTTTCTAATTTTTCGTAATATTCTTTGACAATTATATGTAATTGAGTCGGTTTTGTTCTCATTGTATCTTTACAAATTCTTTCTAATAACTTTTGTGTGTCTTTAGAAATTATTTGAGACACCCATTTTTGTTCTTCTTTTTTAGACATTGTTCATCCTTTCATAAAATGAATTATTTATTTATATAATATTTAAACAGATAGTAAAATAGATTTAATGAGGGGGTGTTTCCCCCTCATTATGAATTAGATGACATCAAGTAACTTATTGATGTTAGTTAATTCGTTTCGAAGTTTCTCTATTTCATATTCAAACTTCTTGTTTACTATATCAACTTTAGATTGATTTCGTACTTTGATATATTTTTCTAACAGTGATAAAATATCACGTTTTCTTTTTGCGTGACGGTCTATCGCTGATTTTTCTGTATTCTTACAAGGCATGTTCCAACTCCAATCTTCTTGTATATTTGGCCACTTTAAAAAGAAATTTAGAATTGTTGTCGGATCTAGCTTTATTAACTGACCAACAAACACATTTTAAATTTTCTTTTGTATGTGGTTTTGTGTTATCAATACGATCAAAAGAAACTACATTTGGGCCTGAAACAGTAGTAAGTGCTATTGTTTTTATAGCTTCGCAAATGTGTTGTTTTTTTCTTTTGTTATATGTTCGATTATAGATTTCTAATAAATCCTCTCTTGTTAACTTTAGTTTATGTTTAAATTTCTTTAAATCTTTTTTTCTCATACTTCTTAATCGGATACCTAATAAGTTCCAAAGAGTTTCTTTCCATTCTTTTGATTTCTTTCGAAAACTATCTGCGTCTTGTTTACACCGAATGCATTGACGATTGCTCGTGGCTCGTTGAGCAATATGTCCCCACTTACAGGGTACTCCATTGTAATATCTTGTAAGCTTCTGTTTTTTAGCTTCAGACCAATTTATTATTTTTACAGTCATTTACTTCCCTTTCTTTTATTTCTTGTTCCATTATTAATTTTAATTTTACATCTAAATCACAATGTGCTGAATTTTTAATAATGTTCTTTATTTTATTGAGTCGAGCCAATAGCTCTTCATTAGAATATTGGCTCAACGGATAATCAACAAAGCCTCTAATATAAATAGACATCGCTAACTTTGTTTTTTGCTATGCGAATGATCTCTTTTATTCTTGCGTTTTTGAGTTCTTTCACATCATTGACATATTTAGGATCAACACGAGGAATTTTTGTTTTAAACAAATAATTTCCGTGATCGTAAACGTAAACCTCTTGTTTGTTTACTTGTACTAAATGAAAATCAAACGGTCCTTCGATATGACCGTGATTGATTGTATTGTTGAACGCGTGCTCGTGTTTCATAGTTATTGCTCCTTTCTTGTTCTCTTTCTTGGTCTTGTGGTACCCACCATGGCACTCTTAACCAACCGTCTCTATGAAGAAGTATATCGATTATATGATCAAACTTATATTTCATTCTTTCTCCTTTTCTAGCGCTAACTTTTGCACTTCTTCTAATCTACGTTCTTTTTCTTCTAAAGGTAAACTATCCCAATCGTCAGGAAAACTTATTCCATTGACTGTTTCAAAAAATCTTTTTTGATATTTTACTTTACCTTCTCTGTCGTCTCCAGACATAATACCAAACATAGCTGATACCATGCCCACTGTTTTTAATTGATCGTTCATTTTTTTCTTCCTTTCTTTTTACTTTTTTTCTTTTTAGCTTTTCTCTTTAACCTAGCCACACCTGTAGATTTTTCGTCATAGCGAACGCCTCCAAATACAATAGCCATTATTTAGTCTCCTTCCATTTATCTATTATTTGTTCTCCTGTTGAGTCATCAATATAATAAACAACTCCCTTTATTGTGATATAAACACAATCTTTCGATCTTACGTCTATTTTCATTCTTTCTCCTTTTCTAATTGTGACTCCAGAAACTTTTTGATTTCTAAAGTTCTCGTGCTTTTATTGAAAATTCTGTCCATAAAATTATCGTTCGGATTTAGAAAATTTTCAAATTGTTGTTTACTCAAAGATTTTGGACTCGATAAATAATCGAAAAGCTTGTCCTTATCTTTCTTATAAACGTTACGATGTTCTCCACTATATAAAGCGATTGCCTCGTAACTTCTTTCTTTGTGCTTTACAAAGATTAACGTGTCAGCTATGGGAAGACCTTTAGGGTCTCCCAAATAACCTTGATGTATAGTCCACGTCATTTATTCTCCTTTCTGATTAAGTTTTCTTTCTGATAGATATCGCTCATAAAAACGTCTATCCATTCCGTCTATCTTCACTCTTAGCGTTTCTTTACCCAAATACTTTGAGTGAGTGAAATCTAAAAGTAAATAGCCTTGTTGCTCTCGTAGTCTTTGGAGCGTGACTCGTGGATCGTTGGTCTTGTATTTAAGATTTCGACCGACAATCATTCTTCTTTTTTCTTGTACGCCTGATGTCATTCTTGTTCCTCCTGTTCTAACCATATACCTTTAATTTTTTTATCTGTAAGTATGTTTAAAGGGTCATACTTTAAAATTGCGTCTAGATCTTGTTTAGAAAATAAAAACATTACTTTTCTATATAGCAGTTTTAGTTTACTCATTTTACCTCCTTATCTAGTATTATAATATTATAACCTAAAAGTCCAATCCAATTTAATTCATCTTCATTTAAGGTTAGTTTTCTTGTTAATAAAGCAAAAGTTTCAGCCCTAGCACAGTAAGGGTGAAATCTTTTTGAGTCGACTGAATTGCGTTTAACAAGTAGGTCTTGTTTTTCTCTAGTCATTTGCTCTCCTTTTCTTCTAGTTTATTTTTAAAAACAAATAATTGTTTTTTGAGTGTCGGTGTAATTTTGATACCGTCAACGTCATAAGTTTTATTATCAAGCGTAATGTGATTGATCAAAAAAGGAATAAACTCGTCTCCGAATTCATATCTTTTTTTATTATCATTCCAATATTCCCAAATTTCTTGAGAAGTATAACCACACCATTGATCAAAAGATTTGAGAAGATACTCAATCTCTTCAAATAGCTTGTCTTCATCGTATGCTTTATCAAAAAGATAATTCCACACGAGTTCATGTATGTCTTGTTTAGTCATTTGCTCTCCTTTTATTTTAATGAAAAGTAGCCCCTAAGGGCTACCATGGGTCTAGAACTATAATCAGCATTATAGCCTCCTTTGTTTGAAACGTAGAAGGACCTGAGGGTACTCGTGGGGTTTGAACTGTTACCCACAACTTTCGGACGGAACAGATAGTTTATCTCTCTCTACTCGCACTTACTTCTCAAGACCTCAGCCATTTGGCCATACTTCTTGAGCCCTATACCTTACGACTCTGTTTTAAAATCGTTATTCAGTCAGAGTGCCTCCAAACAAATTGCAATTTGTTTGGTTTCAGGTCCTTCTATATTTCTTACTTACTATATCGAGACATCGTAAAAAAATTCAAGTTTTTTTTTCAATCTCTTATACTCTTTATTGTTAGTTTTATTTTTTTTTCAACCAACTATTTTAAAAAGTTTTGGTCAGTGGGACTTGTGAAGATTGATAACGAAAGCCAAGGTGATGATCCTTGTAACTTAGGAAATCCTTTTGGTTCACTTTAGACAGTCCCACGTGCCTTGCTAGTTAAGTTTGTTTTTTTTAAAGTGGTTATGAAAAACTTAGAGGCTACCTCTGAAACTAATCCACTACAATGAAAGGGACCATAGACACGTCTATTGATTGAGGGATCAAATTCAATCTCAATCGTGCTTAGTATTTACACATTGTCCAAGACCCCAAATCGGAGTCTTAGAAAATGTATATTAGAACGAAGGGTCCCAATACTCGGACCGATGTCCCAAGGTGATACGATTACCGTCTTTTGAAAAACGGTTCGTCTTAGGATTAAATTCTCTAGGTTCGAGAATAAACCCTCTTTCACCTTCTGAGGTTTCAATGTCGATAACCTCAGCGTAATGTTTACGCCCCTCAGGGTTAGGCGTAAATTCATAGGTCTGGCTTTCTGAAAAGCCATTACTATCGGTACGCTTAGCATAGTCCATTTGAACCACAATAAAGCGTCTACCGTTTTTTTTAGTGATAACGTCAATTAACGTACCACTATGGCGATCGGACCAATAATAGACCGTAGCACCATTACCAATAGTTAAAGCGTCAAGCTTAAACCATGAGCGAGAACGTGACCAATTAATCACGCTTCCAAAATGTGTACCCAATTTATTAGGTAACAACTTTTGATTTTTGTCGATAATTCTAATTTCCATTAGAACCTCCTTTCTTCTTTATATGCTCTGTTTAGTTTTAATTCGTATTCATGATCTTGTGCAGTTTCCCACAAATCACAAAAACGCTCTAAAAAGTTTTTTTGGTCTGTCGTCAAGGACTCATCAAATAATAAAACATCGTCTGCTGAACCCTTATCAACGTTTTTATTTTCGTCTTGGTCTAACCAACGATTATAGATGTCGGTTAGCTTGGTTATATGATCTGCCATTGTTACCCCCTATTTAATATTTTTTGAAATTTTGAGTCGACCACTAACTCAAATTTAAACCCTAAGTCTAAGATTTTACAAATGTGATGATCATTAAATGTTTTGACACATAAAAGATCAGCGAACTTTTTTGCTTTGTCACAGACAGGGTAGACGAGATCATTTCCGTAAACGACCTTGTTTTGTACTTGTAATATATTGTTATTCATTTTGCTCTCCTTTGTTTGAGTTACTCGTCAGTAGGCTCTTTCAACTCGTGAGCCTAGACACGGACCGTTTATCGTGGACCGTGTTTCGTGAATTACTTTTTATTATCTTCTAAATCATTTTTTAAATCTTCAAGGTCATACACAAGTTGATTAATTATATTTTGTATTTCCTCAAATTTCTCTTGTTGTTCTTTTGTCATTAGTCCTCCAATCTTTCTATTGACTCGATCTTTCCGTCTTTGTTTTGAGTCACTAAATGCTCAACGCCATTAACGTCTTTTTGTAGATATACTTTATGATCGTGTCCATTACTGACATGATCATGACCCTCTCTTAATAGTTTAACGAATGCCCAAGTTTCCTTAGTCAAAGGGTTTTTACTCGATATTACTCTCATTTTATTAGCCTCCAATTGATATTAAATAAGCAATATAAATTGCTTTTACAACAAATAGACCGATAATAAATCGGTCTACTATAATTTCTGCTTTTGGTTTTCTATACATTAAAGAACCTGTCTCGCTTCGTTGTATATTTTAACAAATTCATCATGAGGAATTCTTGATTTTTTAGCGCCTCCGTCAATTTGTGTTAAGTGTTTGCCAGTCGTTCTGGACCAAACGTTTTCGCTCACGAAAAGTTTCCCATATCTTTCGAATGCAACTGGAGTTGCATAGGAATAGTAAGTATTAAATCCGAATGAGGACTCTTTTCTTAAGCTTTTAGTCGTATTTAAATAAAATGTAGTCATTTTTTGCTCCTTTTGTTTGTTTATTCTTTTGGGCAGTTTTAGGTTTGAACACAAGGTTCGCTTCTTTTTACCTAGGCACTACCCTAGCCTATTGAATATATAAATATTCATGATTACTCAAATAGAGTAATCAAAAGTATTTATATTTTTTGTGCTTCTTTGATTAAGACTCTTGGTCCCTCTTTAAAGTATTTATAAGTAAAACCTTTTTCATGAGTTTCTAAATAGTCTTTATCAATATCAAGTTCTTTTAAAACATCGTGTAAATTATAAGTATCTTTAAGATCAAAAAAATCATTGTTATTTATTTGATCGTTTAACCATTCGGTAAAGCTACCGTCTTGATGTAGGTCCTGACTCTTGAACAAATTAAAAACAGTTCTAAGAGTTATTTTAATATTTGGTAAGTTCATTGTTTGCTCTCTTTCTGAATATTGATAAATATTCATGATTACTCAAATAGAGTAATCAAAAGTATTTATTTACTGAATACAAGTTCTAGTCTTTCGTTGTATTCTTCTTTTTCTTTTTCATATTCTTTACTATTTTTTAAAATATGAAGAGCGTTTTTAATATCTAGTAAAAGTAAATCTTGCTTTTCTCTACCGATATAAAGGTAATCTTCTCTGTGTTTCTCGACTAAATGTCGAAGAAAGTGAAGTTGATCAACGTTTAAATAAAGTTTTGTTTCTGCTTTTTCCATTGTTTGCTCTCTTTCTGAATATTGATAAATATTCATGATTACCCAATAACGAGTAATCAAAAGTATTTATGCTGACTGTTCAGCTTGTTTTTTAGAGGCAAGATAAAGTCTGTTGATAAGAATGTCTTTCCACTTACTGTGTAATTTATGTTGTAAGTCAAAAGCTTCTATTTCCCAAGGTCTTTGTTTATAAGGAATTCTTCTCTTTGGACCTAGTTCCTTACCTTCCCAACGTGTGTGAAGTTCGTTATCAGATTTCCACCAACGTTGTTGATATTGCTTTGTAGCAATTTGTTTAACATGCACTAATTCGTGCGCCAAAGTTTTGAAAATATCAGCAGTATGATCGATTATGATCTTGTGATTTTTTTCAGGGCTAGAACCTTTTGCGTTGGCTAAGTGAACACCTTGGCAATTATCTCCCCACTTTTTTTTGACTGTGGTCTTTCTTACGTGAATTTTGATCTTCAAAGTGTTTTGAAGTCTTTTAGATACTAACTCACTAAGAAACAAGTTTGTTGCTTCTGTAAGATCGTCAACTAATTCCTGATCTCTCTCATTTCTTGGTAGAGATATTTCTAGTTTTTTCATTGTTTGCTCTCTTTCTGAACGCTTTATGCATTCATGATAAGGCTAACTTAGTAGCCCTATCAAAAATACATAATTTGAATTCTGTTTGACTGTTTCCTTATCGGTGTCACCGATTGAGCTCATTGCTCTGAAGACTTGCTCTCAGCGTCTCAAGATAAGGTTTGGAAGCTTAGCCTGATTGGTTCGAGTTATCTACGCACTGAGGGGCAAGTATGTAGCGCCCAACCTCAGCAACCCACCGAGTCCGAAGACCCAAGAAACTTAATTCTTTGAGTGTTTTAGCACCTTAGACCCGATGGCTAAAATATCGTCAGCATTCCCCAAAGTGGTAACTGGCTTATTGTCTTCTAGCGCGGTTTCTAAAGTATGGTTTGTTGTCATCTAAGTAAGACCTTACACTAATTTATGATAATACCTAATAAAAAAAGATAAATAATTGATAAAAAATGAAAAAAAATTAGAAAAAAGTCGAAGTTATCCACAGGCATTTTTTTGCGTTTTAAGAGCGTTTTAAAAAGGTCCGTGTATGTTTTTATTAGATAATTTATCATATGCTCTAGGGCTCTTAAAATAGCTTTAAAGACTCAATTCTTTAAGGTGAATATTGTTCGATATATCGAATGTAGTGCTAAAGTGAACAAAGTATGAACGTTTCAGGGTTTGAGGGTCGTGAGGCGTGGATCGTGGAGCGCGGACAGTACTAGAGGTTTTTTGAAAAAATAAAAAAAAAATAAAAAAATATTTTAAAACAAGTGTGATAGTGTCCGCTTATGTGTTTTAGCTTTAATTAGGTGGGTTTTACCTATCACACTACTCATTTTTAGAAGTGTGCATAGTGTCCGCTTGTTTATTGAAAAATAAGGCTTTTTTATACCCTCTAGGTAATTAGATACTTTTTCCAAATTGATTATTTTAAAAGAAGTTGTCAGAAAATCTCTAGTACCATAATTGTAAATCGTTAAATTTTCTCTATTGTGTAACGGTGTATTTTTAAATGAGTGCAGAAAAAAACTTATATAAAATGGTGAAGGATAAACTACCTGAATTTAATCCAATTAGGATTGAAACAACTACAATAAACGGTTTTCCTGATTTGATATTGTTCAATAAAAAGAAACGTGTTTTGTTTATCGAATGTAAGGTTTGTGAACGTTCTAGATTGTTACAGAGCCTGAGACCTCATCAAAAAGCTTTTCATCATAAATACAAACAGATTATGAACGGACTATTTATCTTGCAACGCTCCCTCAAAGAGAGAGCGTTTTTTCTGTATAGGTCCACGGATATCGACTTTCTTGCAGAAAATGGCGAGTTTCCACCACTTTGCACAGTTCAAGTGGGACAACCATGGTCCACGATCAGCGAAATTTTGCATGAGTACCACTAAATATAGACATACCAATTCGCGAGACGCGAAAAACGTTGATAAATATAGCGTTTGGGTGGCTGATAACATATATTATGCAACAATAGGGCCTAGGTACTTAGGGCCAACGGTCCGAGGTTCGCGGAGATCGAGCACCGACCCCCAAAAATTTGGCCCCGGTCCGCATGACGTTGGCCTTGTCCTGGCAACATACACACACTATAGGGGTGAAATATGCACATAGACTATAAAAACTTAGATGCGAACCAATTAAAGGCGATGGTATTGCTTAGAAAGCGTATTGAACAAGAACATGCACGTGGAAACTTCATGAGATTTGTCAAAGCAGTGTGGCCTGAGTTCGTTGAAGGCAATCATCACATCAAAATCGCGCAACAATTTCAAAAATTTCTGACAGGGAAGAACCAAAGGCTAATTGTCAACATGCCCCCACGTCATACAAAAAGTGAGTTCGCCTCATTTTTATTCCCGGCATGGATGATGGGGCAAAATCCGAGACTCAAGATCATTCAAGCGACTCACACTGGTGAATTAGCGATAAGATTTGGTCGTAAAGTAAGAAACTTGATGAATACCAAAGAATACAAAGGAATATTTCCCAATGTTAACCTTAGAACTGATAACCAAGCGGCGGGAAGATGGGAAACTAACCTAGGAGGCGAGTATTACGCGGCAGGTGTGGGTGGTGCCATCACAGGTCGTGGTGCTGACCTACTAATCATTGATGATCCACATAGTGAACAAGATGCTTTGTCTGAAAATGCGATGGATAACGCCTATGAGTGGTATACATCTGGTCCTCGACAGCGTATGCAACCAGGGGGAAGTATTGTAATCGTGATGACTCGATGGTCTGACAAGGATCTGACTGGTCAATTGATCAAAAAGATGGGTGATATCAAAGCTGACAAATGGGACATCATAGAATTCCCGGCAATTTTAGATGACGATGACGAAGAAAAGCGTATACCTATTTGGCCTCAGTATTGGAAGCTTAATGAACTAGATAAAGTGAAAGCTTCTCTTGTTCCTACCAAGTGGAGCGCTCAGTGGCAACAAAATCCAACACACGATGGCACGAGTATCGTGAAACGCGAATGGTGGAACATTTGGGAGAAGGAAGACCCACCACTTTGTTCTTATAAAATTCAAAGTTATGATACTGCATTTTCCAAAAAGGAGTCTGCTGACTATTCAGCTATTACAACTTGGGGTGTCTTTCATCCTGATGAAGGACCTGAAACACATTTGATCTTATTGAACGCAAGAAAAGGGCGTTGGGACTTTCCTGAGCTAAAACAAGTAGCAAAAGAAGAACTTCAACTCTATCAACCTGATAGTGTCATCATTGAAGCTAAGGCATCAGGGACACCCTTGATACAGGAGCTTCGGCGATTCGGAGTATACGCGACAGCTTTCTCTCCCAACAGAGGGCAAGATAAACACGTGCGATTAAATTCTGTTTCTCCTATTTTTGAAGCTGGTCATGTTTGGCGACCTGACACAGAATGGGCTGAAGATGTCCAAGAAGAGATAGCCTCATTTCCTTATGGAGAGCATGATGATTTAGTTGACGCAACAACACTAGCCTTGTTAAGATACAGACAAGGTAGCTTTGTCTCTTTGCATGATGATGAAGATGACATGGAACCGAGGAGTAAACGTAAATATGAGTACTACTAAAAAATTAATTAATCCTGAAGATAGGAGATTGAAACAGAAACTAACACCGAAACAGATGATTTTTGTTTATGAATACGTACACAAAGTTTTACTCGGAGAATGTTCCGCTGCCGAAGCGGCGCGCAGAGCTGGCTATTCTCAGAATAGAGCTAGACAAACAGCCACTGATTTATTAAACCCTAATCATAATCCTTTCGTAGTAGAGGCCATTCATGAGATGAAACAAGATCTTCATCAAATGTATGGAGTATCGACAGCGTCTCATTTGGCCTCTTTAAAACAGATCAGAGAAGAAGCGCGAGAACATAAACACTATTCGGCGGCCGTGGCTGCTGAAGTCAACAGAGGTAAGGTGGCTGGTTTTTACGATAACAAAGTTCAAACGGACACGCCTTTAGAAAATATGAATAAGGATGAACTTATTAAAGTCTTAGAGAATTACGACAAGAATGGTATAACTCATGATACCAAATTAATTATTGACGATGATAAAGAAGCCATGACTCGTGGCCCGTTGATCGTGGAAGGAGATTAATGATACAACAGTTACTAATGAGAGCAAGTCCCACGGTCCTCGGATCGTTGCTCGTGGGTGCTGTGGGATCACAACAAGCTAGTCAGATTCAAAAAGAATTAGCTCTCGGTAATATAACTTTAGATGATGTAGCTAATTTTATTACAAATTTAGCGGCGTCACCTTCGGTGACAGCATTAAAAGATTTAGAGAAGTCTAATCAAATTCCACCGAAAAAGGATGACGACAAAACTCCGACTCCTCCTGAACCTGATCCATTAGACTTGCTGAACCTTATAAATACTGATAGAAAGAAAGAAGATGAAACAAAGCCTATTACAACTAGCCAAAGCGAAGAGACTAAAGAATCAGTCTCGTCCAACCTCGAGTCGCAAACCACGGACCGTGGATCAGACATACAGCAATCTAACCAAGGAAGAGAAACAACGGTTAGTGGCGAGCTACCTCTAGTCAAAGCTTCTCAAGAACAAGGTGTTACTTTTTTTTCTGATATCTTAGGTGGGGAATTATATGTCCCTAAAGAAAGTTATAAACAGTTGTTGGATACTTCTGATGCTTTAGAGGCAACAGAAATATTTGATGAAAAGAGAATAGGCAATTTTGAAAATCACATTTACACGAGCATACCAGTTTTTAAGGAGGCTCAAATAGCAACTGCTGAGGCAATATCTAAGACTCTTCCTAAAGGAGGAACTATTATTGATATTGGAGGAACCGAAGGTGGTTTTGTTAATACAATAGCAGAGCTTAATCCTAGTATTGAAGGTATCGTTTTAGACCCTAATCCCAAGGCTGAAGAATCTTTTTTACAACAAAAATTACCCAACACAGAATTTATTCTTGAAGCGTTTACAACTAATCCTGAAGAGTTCGGTAAATACGCTTTTACAGAAAAAGGAGTTGATGTAGATTATTTTGATCCTAAAGATATCCCAGATAATTCTGTTGATGCTTTTTCGGAGAAAATGGTATTTCAATTTATTGATAACGAGAGAGCTTCTAAAATTAAATTGATTGCTGACAAACTAACAGATACTGGCTTTGCTGTCTTTGAAGAAAAATTTTTTACATCGAAACAAGATCCTGTGTGGAATGCCAATGAGGCGAAGAAGAATGAATTTAAGTCTCAGTATTATGATCCTGAACAAATGACTGAAAAAGAAGAGATTGTTTTAACAGGTATGAATGAGAGACAAGTGACTTCTGAATCTTTTGAAAAGATACTAATGAATAACTTTAATAATGTAGTTCAGTATTGGGATTCAGGAAACTTTGGAGGATATGTTGTATCTGACAGCGCAGATACAATTACAAAATTTTTAGATAATATGGTGGATCTTAACAGTGACTTTTCTAATGTGGAAACTCCTAGATTTGTGACACCTAAAATAAACAAAAAGAAAAGAGGAGGACCTATATCACTACCAAAAATAGACATGTTGTAAAAGGTCGATTAGGTGATATAAATTAAATTATGGCAGATAATATTGACAAAGGACTCTATCAAACAGGAGCTCCTGAGCTAGAGATTATTAAATCAGATACAGAAGTACAGATTGATGGACAATCAATACCCACTCCTGAGGGAATGGAAATTGAAATAGATGAAGATGGAGGAGCAACTCTTGACTTCGATCCAATGTCCGAGATTCCTGAAGAAGTAGAATTTTATTCGAACTTAGCTGAAGTGATGGACGACAGAGATTTAGATCAGTTGTCCGATGAATTGTTGAGTGAATTAGAAAACGATCGCTCATCTAGAAAAGATTGGGAAGAATCTTACATTAAAGGATTAGATCTATTAGGATTAAAATACGAAGAGAGAACCAAACCCTTTGCAGGAGCAAGTGGTGTGACTCATCCTTTATTGGCTGAAAGTGCTACTCAGTTTCAAGCATCAGCATTCAAAGAGTTACTACCAGCGAATGGTCCTGTTCGAACAGCAGTTATGGGAGAAGAGACTCCTGAAAAATATTCTCAGTCACAACGTGTTCAAGAATTTATGAACTATCAGTTGATGAATAAGATGGAAGATTACACACCTGAGTTTGATCAAATGTTATTTTATTTACCTCTTGCAGGTTCGACATTTAAAAAAGTTTATTACGATGAGTTAATGGATAGAGCTGTTTCAAAGTTTGTTCCAGCAGAAGATTTGGTTGTAAATTATATGGCTAGTGATTTAGATTCTTGTGAAAGAATTACTCAAATCATTAACATGAGTTACAATGATTTTAGAAAAAAACAAGTTTCAGGGTTTTATAAAGATATTGAAATAATGCCTTCAGACGCAGATCCTTCCGAAGTGCAAAAAAAATATGATGAGATGGAAGGTCTTCGTCCTTCTTATATCGATAAATCTATTCGACTATATGAGTTTCACGTGTCTTTAGATTTAGAAGGTTTTGAAGACAAAGGTATGGACGATGAGCCTACAGGAATTAAAATACCATACATTGTAACTATTGAAGACAACTCAGGTAAAGTAGTAGGTATTAGAAGAAACTATGAAAAGGGTGATGATAAAAAATTAAAGAAAAGATATTTTGTGCATTACAAATTTTTACCAGGGCTTGGTTTCTATGGCTTTGGTTTAATTCATTTAATTGGTTCTTTATCAAGAACAGCTACAAAAATTTTAAGACAATTAATAGACGCAGGTACTTTGGCAAATTTACCAGCAGGATTCAAGTCACGTGGACTTCGAATGAGAGACGATGATCAACCTATACAGCCAGGAGAATTTAGAGACATTGATGCACCTAATGGTGATTTAAGAAATGCTCTCTTACCTCTACCTTACAAAGAACCCTCTCAAACTCTATATAGTCTTTTAGGATTTGTTGTTCAATCTGGTCAAAGATTTGCTGCTATTACTGACATGCAAGTTGGTGATGCAAATCAAAACGCTCCAGTTGGTACAACAATGGCATTATTAGAGAGGGGCTCAAAAGTAATGTCAGGTATTCACAAAAGATGTCATTACTCTCAAAAAAGAGAATTCAAATTATTGTTTGATGTCTTTGCAGACTATTTACCTGAAACATATCCTTATTCTGTAGAAGGTGCAGATCGAACTGTAAAAGCTGAAGACTTCAGCGATCGTGTTGATGTATTGCCAGTCTCTGATCCAAACATATTTTCTACAACTCAAAGAGTAACTCTAGCTCAAACAGAATTACAACTAGCACAAAGTGCACCTGATATTCATAATATCAAAGAAGCTTATAGAAGAATGTATGAAGCTTTAGGTGTCAAAGATATTGATCAAATTTTAAGAAAAGATAGTCCTAATGAACCTAAAGATCCAGCCACGGAGCACGCTGATTTACTCGATGGTAATTTACTGAAAGCCTATGAAGGACAAGATCATGATGCTCATATTCAAAATCATTTAATTTTTGGAACAAACCAAATGGTTCTTGGTAATCCTCCAATGGCAATGAAATTACAGAAGCACGTCTTAGAACATATTTCTTTAAAAGCAAAAGAACAGACAGCATTCCTAGTACAACAACAACAAGTTCCTGAAGATCAAACAGATAATGTTATTGCTAAATTAGAAGCACAATTTATGGCAGAAATAAAACAAATGTCAGCTCAGTTAAGTGGTCAAGGTAAGCCTGATCCTGTCATACAATTAAAGCAACAAGAACTACAACAAGACGCACAAAAAGATCAAATAGATGCGCAAGTGGATCAAGCAAAGCTACAATTAGATGCAGAAAAACTTAAACAGAAGACAGCGATTGATCAAGCAAGAATACAAAAAGATTATGATATTGCAGATAAACGTGCTGAAGTTCAGTACGACAAGATGACAACGCAAACATTAAATCAGGAAAGAAGAGATGCCACTAACAAACAAAGGTAAAAAAATTATAAAATCTATGAAGAAAGAGTATGGAAAGAAAAAAGGAGAGCAAGTATTTTACGCTTCTAAAAACAAAGGTACAATAAAGAAAGTAGAAAAGAAAAGTGGAAAGTAAATTAAAAGCAAAGTATGTTATGGATATTATGGATGAAACAACAAAACTAAGAGTTCAAAAAATTATTGACAGCACAAGGGATTTTGTTCAAGAACAAGCTGAACAAGGTATTGATCTAATAGAGTTAGCGCAAGTTATGCTTTCAATGAGTCGAGAGGCTATGGTTGATGTTTATGGAGAAGTTGTTGCAGATAGTTATATTTCACAGCAAATTAGTTATTTGAAAAATCCTGAAAATAGTCTAACATTACATTAATGACTAAACGATTGACAAAAACAACTCCTCCTAAAAAAGGACCTAAGTCACAAGGTATGGATATTCCTTATGGAAAAACAGTACCAGTTGGCGCTGTCCCTGAGGATAAGAAAAGTAAACGTGGCTATGGAATAGCATCAAAAGGACTTAAATTCGAAGGAGTATTCTAATGCAAAAATGGATTAAGGACCTTTGGGAACAACACCCAAAGAAAAAATGGCTCATAATCGGTGTAATAATCGGTTGGGTAATCGCTCAATATATCTAATCAATGTTATCTAAACTATTAGGTGGATCTTTAGTAGACACTGTCGGTAAAGTTATTGACAGTGTCCACACTTCAGAAGAAGAAAAAGGTCAAATTAAAATAAAACTTCAACAATTAGAAAACGAGATTAACTCCAAACAAATGGATATTAATTTAGCTGATGCTAAGTCTACTGCTATAGGTTTTGGTGGTATGATGCAACGGTCGTGGCGACCCCTCATTGGGATGTCCTGTGCGTTAGCCATATTGTGGGAGTTCGTATTAAAACAATTTATTGTTTTTATCTTAGCTGCTTTCAGTATTCAACATAACCCTCTTCCAGAGCTTGACATGTCGACTTTATTCCCACTCGTCACAGCTTTACTCGGAATGGCGGGGCTTCGTAGCTTCGAAAAATCTAAGAAAATTACGAAATAGTGGAACAGTTTGACTACAAGGTAAAAAAACTTATTCAACAAAAAATTGAAGATCAAAAAGAAAATTTGTTGAGTAGAAGTCTGAGTTCTTATGAGCAGTATCAATACGAACTTGGAAAATTACATGCTTTAGAGCATTTATTAATAGACTATCAAGAACTAAAAAAAAAGGTGATAGAAGAATGAGTAAACTAATAGTACCAAGTTATTTAAAAAATAACGACAGTAAAAAGGAAGAAAAAAAGAAAGAAAAAGAACCTGCTATGGAAAGAGTTCCTCAAGCAACAGGTTGGAGAATGGTAATTTTACCTTATAAAGGGGTAGAAAAAACAAAGGGTGGTTTATTACTTACTGATAAAGCCATCGAGGAACAACAACTCACTACTAATGTGGGTTTAATTTTAAGTATGGGTTCTGATGCTTATGCTGATAAGAATAAATTTCCTAATGGACCTTGGTGTAAAAAAGGCGATTGGGTAGTATTTGCCAAATATGCTGGCTCTAGAGTCAAAATTGAAGGTGGAGAAATACGTATTCTTAATGACGATGAGATATTAGCAAAGTTGAAAGATCCGAAAGACGTACTAACTATCTATTAAGGAGATAAAAATGACTGAAGAAAAAATGGTAGACCTTGACACTACAGGAGAGGGTCAAGAGGTTGAGCTTCAAGAAGAAGAAAAATCTACTGAAGAAAATAAAGTCGAAGAAAAAGTAGAAGATTCTTCCGAAAATAAAAAAGAAGTTTCAAGTGAAGAAAGCTCAGGTGATGATTCTAAAGAAGATGGTTTAGATAAGTATTCTAAAAATGTTCAAAGAAGAATTAAGAAGCTTTTAGACAGAGTAGAGAAGACAGAACAAAGAGAACAAGAAGCTCTTCGTTTTGCTGAAACTGCTAAAAAAAAATATGAAGAGTACGAGAAAAAAATTAAATCTCTTGATGAGAATTATATTTCAGAATATGAAACAAGAGTTCAATCTCAAATTGAACAAGCAAAAAAATCTTATCAAGACGCTCTTTACAATAACGATGTCAATGCTCAAGTTGATGCTCAAAGAGCTTTAACGAGACTAGCGATTGAGGAAGAAAGAGCACTTGTTTCTAAACAACAAAGAGAACAGCTCTTAAAACAACAAGAAGGTTTGATGGCAGAAAAACCTAAAACGGAACAACCTGTTCAAAGACAACCTGATCCCAGAGCTGAACAATGGGCAGAAGAAAATTCATGGTTTGGAAAAGATGAAGCTATGACTTTTACAGCTTTAGCTCATCATAAAAATCTTTTAAAAGAAGGTTTTGACCCAAAGAGTGATGAGTATTATTTGGAAATAAACTCTTATATGAAGGAACAATTTCCTAATAAATTTACTTCTAAAGAAGAAGAAGTAAAAGAAACAAAAGAAAAAGCTCCTCAAACAGTTGCTGGAGCTTCTAGAACATCAAAATCAAGTGGTTCTAAAAAAGTAAAGTTAACCCCTAGTCAAGTAGCAATTGCGAAAAAATTAGGTGTACCCCTTGAAGAATACGCAAAATATGTATAGATTGGAGATAATATGGTAAATAAAACGTCAAGATCTAATGAGACTAGGGAAAAAACAGCTCGTAAAAAAGGTTGGACTAGACCCTCTTCATTAGACGCACCCCCAGCACCTGAAGGTTTTAAACACAGATGGATAAGGGAATCAGTCAGAGGATTTGATGATACAAAAAACATCATGGGAAAATTACGAGAAGGTTGGGAATTAGTCCGAGCTGACGAGTATCCTGATTGGCAACTTCCTACTATTGATGATGGAAAACACGCTGGTGTGATAGGGGTAGGTGGGTTACTGTTAGCTCGTATGCCAGTAGAAACTGTTGAAGAGAGAAACTCTTATTACAAAAACTTAACCGAGAGCCAAAAAGAGGCTGTCGACAGCGATCTACTGAAAATTGAGGATCCTCGGATGCCGATCAGTAAACCCCAAAGACAAACCAAAGTAACTTTTGGTTCAGGAAACAAGTCGTAATCGGCACGGTTTGTTAAACGACCAATACTAACAACGTATTACAAAGGAGTAATATTATGGCAAATCAACAAGGCAACTTTGGATTTCGTCCAGTGCTAATGATGGGTTCTGCATATCAGGGCCAAGGTCAACAACAGATGACTATCGCTAGCAACGAAACGAATTCCATTTTTATGGGAGATCCTGTCGTGCTAAACGCAAACGGATCAATCTCTCGTGGGTCCACTGCTGGTGCTGAGATTGTTGGTGTTTTCAATGGTTGTTTCTACACAGACCCAACTTCACAAAAACCAACTTTTTCAAACCACTATCCAGGGGCAATTGTAGCTGATGATATCGTTGCAAACGTAATCAGTGACCCAGACGTAGTGTTTGAAGTCAAATGTGACGATGCAAACGCTGGACGAGCGCAAGTCGGTTCAACTGCTAATATCTCAACTTATGCAGCAGGATCTACCAAATCAGGTATTTCAGGCGTATCAATTGACGGTAGTACATTTGCAACTAGCAGCGCTTCAAACTTCGCTGTTTATGATCTTTCAACAGATCCTGACAACAGTGACTATACTGCTGCTAACGCTAACATTCTTGTTAGAATTAACAAACATCAGTATAGAGATACCACAGGAATATAAACTATGGCTATATCTAGAAGTCAACTCGTTAAAGAGTTAGAACCAGGTCTAAACGCACTGTTTGGCTTGGAGTACGCAAGGTATGAAAACGAACACGCAGAAATCTTTGACAATGAATCTTCAGACAGAGCGTTTGAAGAGGAAGTAATGTTATCAGGTTTCGGTTCTGCACCCTCAAAAACAGAAGGTGCTGGCATATCTTATGACACAGCGGTCGAAGCATACACTTCACGTTATACACACGAAACAATTGCATTAGGTTTTGCGATAACAGAAGAGGCAATCGAAGATAATCTTTATGATCAGCTTTCATCTCGTTACACAAAAGCTCTTGCAAGATCAATGGCAAACACAAAGCAAGTAAAAGGTGCTGATGTTTTAAACACAGCCTTTGCTGGTGCAGGTGCTTCAGGAACTAATCCTGGTGGTGATGGTGTGTCACTTATAAATACACAACACCCATTGGCACAAGGTGGTCTTTTATCAAACAGATTAGCAACTGATGCTGATTTGAATGAAACATCACTTGAGCAGTCATTAATTGACATTGCTGCATTCGTGGATGAGCGTGGTCTTAAAATCGCAACACAAGGTAGAAAACTTATAATTCCAAAAGAATTACAGTTTACTGCTGATAGATTAATGGCATCTGCTAACAGAACAGGCACTGCTGATAATGATATCAACGCAATCAGAAACATGGGAATGATTCCTGAAGGTTATGTAGTAAATCACTTCTTAACTGATGTGAACGCATTCTTCATTAAAACTGATGCACCTAATGGTCTAAAGCATTTCACAAGAACTGCTCTTTCCACAAACATGGAAGGCGATTTTGATACAGGTAACGTAAGATACAAAGCTAGAGAGAGATACTCATTTGGTTTCTCAGATCCTAGAGGTATTTTCGGAACTTCAGGCGCATAATTAGCACAATAAATAAAATAGCGAGGGGGCTTTCATGCCCCCTTTTTTTATGATACTAATTAAGAACTAGCATAATAGATTACATAGACTGAGCTAGTCAGACGGTATAGAGACTATGTAATCGGTCTATACAACCTAGGAGGTTTATAATGGCAAATACTACATTTTCAGGACCAGTATTATCAAATAATGGTTTTGTCGCTCCAACATTCACATTAGCTACACTACCAACAGCAACAGCAGGTTTATTAATCTATGTTTCTGATGCAACAGGAGCTTCTTTAACAGGTTCTCTTTGTTTCGGTAATGGTACAAACTTTGTGGACGTAACTACTGGCGCAGCAGTAGCGTAAGGAGTAAGTTATGATTAACTATAGATCAGCTAAAGTAACAGCAACAGGCAATGTGGGATCAGGTCCTGCAAGACTGATAGCTATTCATGCTATCTGTGGTGCATCTGCTGGAAGTATTGTTTTGAAGGACGGAAGTGGAGGATCGACTAAATTAGATATAGATACTCCTGCTTCAGCTACAGCAGTAATTGAAACTTACATCGGTGATACAGGTATGAGATTTGAAAACGTGATTCATGCTACATTAACTAATGTGACTTCACTAACTTGCATCTTCGGATAATGGCAGACAAACAGCCACCAAAAACTAAAAAATATTTCCGCTCCACTAAATCTGGAGCGGGAATGACTAAGGCTGGAGTGAAACGCTATAGAGCGGAGAACCCCGGTTCTAAATTAAAAACAGCAGTCACAGGTAAAGTAAAGAAAGGTAGTAAAGCTGCGAAACGTAGAAAATCTTACTGTGCTAGATCTGCTGGTCAAATGAAACAATTTCCCAAAGCAGCTAAAGATCCGAATTCAAGATTACGACAAGCAAGAAAAAGATGGAGATGCTAGATGAAACTACTTATAACACTTCTCTTTTTCTTCACACTAACAGCTACAATAACTGATGTAAAAGCTGAGACGAACACCGTGTCGAGCACGGTCGTAACCAATTCAACACCCCCTACAGCAAATGCTCCAACTATCATGAATAATAATAGTGATATATGCAAACTTGGAATTGGAGCTAGCGTACAAAATAATGTTTTAGGATTAGCTTCAGGCTATGTCGTTACAGACGAATTTTGTGAGACTCTTCGTGCTAGTCGTGCTATGTACCAATATGGCATGAAAGTTGCGGCAGTGGCATTATTATGTCAAGATCCTCGTGTCTGGGATAGCATGCTCGATGCAGGGACCCCGTGTCCTGCTGAAGGACTTATCGGTACGGAGGCTGCTAATTACTGGAAAGAAAATCCTAGTAAAATTCCTGTAGGATCTAAATTTAGAGATGATTACACCATAGTTGTAAAAGATGAAACACAACAAGGAGACTTTGATGCTCTTAAGAATTTTGGTCTTATGGCTCTCACTTTATTCCTTATCCTCTAAAGCTGCTACGTGTTTACCTAACACTGAAGGTCTTTGCACTCCAGAGGTATTAATTACAGAAGAATCTGTTGTTGTTAAAACAGAAGAAGACAAAGGTACAGAAATAATCTTTACTGAAACCACTACCAAAACAACAACCACTACTACTATTACGAATGAAGACTCAGGAGACATTCTTGATGGTTCTAATGGATATGTAGCTATAAACAAAGAAGGTGATATGGATTATGACTGGTCGGGTCAAGGACCTGCAAGTATTCCTACAGGTAATTCTTGTTATGGTTTAGGTGCAGATAAGTGTGCTCAAATTACAGGAGGGGGTAATTCAACATCTACGATGGGTGTATCAGGTATGGGTACAACTTTTATCAACACTGTTGACATATCTTCTTTAAGTATAGATAACGGTGGTGAAGTTAAATACTCTATAGAGGTTGATAAACAAGATGATCAAGATCGAATCTACATGCACATTACAGGAACTAATGGAGGGACTACAGTCTTTTCAGGAACTGATATTTTGTCTGAATCTGGCGTATCAACAGGCTATCAATCATACGATGGCTCTTTCAATTTCAGTGGCGTTCTAAAAAGTTTAACAATAGAAATAGGGGGCAGAGATATTAATCTTGCTGTCGGTCCTTTATTTGATGATGTATCTGTCAATGTATTTTACAATGTAATCAATACAATTATTGAGCAACAAATTACAACTGTAGAAGAAATAGTTTATCTTAATATTTTTGATCCTGTAGAGATAGAATTTGCGACAGAGGTAATTGAATTTAATGATGTCGTTGTTGATGATGCAGGAGATATTAAATTCGAACCTATAGAGCCTCAACAAGAAGAAGTTACTTACGAAACAGTTGAGATACAAATGGCAGAGCTAGAAGAGACAATAGAAGTAGCTAGTGTTGAAGAACCAGAAGAAAAAACTGCAAATGAACCTTCAGCAAAAGAAAAAACAGCTACAAAAATAGTCAAGGATATTGATGACAAAGAACGTTATGACGACACTGCTCAAACAAAAACATTACTCGTAATGCAAATATTAAGTGATACAAAAACATTTTTTTCACCTACTCAGAGCTTCACAGAAGTTGATGTAGGTGAGTATTTAAACAAGACATTAGAAGATCAGTATGGTATCTTTTTTGACATGGCACAGGAAAATACAATTCAGGAGATGATAAATGGCCAGTATTGAGTATCAGGGAATTAAGTTTTCTGGAGGAAAATTCTTTATTATCTTATCCTTATTAGGTGCAATCATCGGTGGTGGTTGGACAGTATATAAGTTCTATGATGATTATCTGGATATGAAAGCCAAGATAGAAGAATATACAGCTCCCGATCTATCTAAATATGATGAAGAAATAGCAGTTTTAAAATCAGAATTAGATATGATATTAGACGAAATTAATCTAGTAGCTTCTGTAGCACGTGACCTTAAAGGAGATATGAAGGTGGATTTACGCAACGCTAGTAATGACATCCGTCACATCACCGAAATTGTAAATGACATAGAGGACAGACAAAAAGCTGATACAAGAGAGATATTTGATGAGTTAAAACTCATTGAAGAAAGCCTTGACTTACAAATCAATAAGGCTTTAAATAACCCTTTAAGTAATATGAGTGCTAAAACAAAATGAAACTAGAAATTAAAACAGTATTACCCTATCTAGTGCTATTTGGCACTTTAGCCATGACATGGGGTATGTGGTCAGAACGTTTAAATGCGGTAGAAGTTAAAGCAGATAGTGTTGCAGAAATGCAACAGGATCTTGCTGTTATAAAAGTACAAATTCAAGCAATTGATGAAAAGATGGCTTGGATGGAAGAGTTTTTAATAAAGAACTATAATGAGTATTAATGGTCATATCACGAGCACAAATGCAAAAGGAAGTATCCACAGGAGATAAGAAAATGAAGAAAAAACTAAAACCAGTTTCACCTAAAAATAAAGGTCTAAAAAAATTACCAACAAAAGTAAGAAATAAAATGGGCTATATGAAAAAAGGTGGTAGAGTAAAATAATGTGTAAATGCAATGAAGATTATGATTGTATATGTGAAGTAAAAAAGGACATCATTAATGGGTAAACTGTGTGCAAAAGGCAAAGCCGCCGCAAAGCGTAAATTTAAAGTCTACCCTAGCGCGTATGCAAATATGTATGCAAGTGCTGTTTGTTCTGGAAAAGTAACTCCAGGTGGTAAAAAGAAACCAAAGAAAAAGGCTGATGGTGGTATGATTAATAAAGTTTCTCAAGAAAGAAAGATGGTATCTAATTATGGTCAAGGTGGAGTAGCTAAAGGCTGTGGTGGTGTCATGGAAAGTAAAAGAAAAGTTACTAAAAAAACATAATGGCTAAAAAAGGTCTTAAAGCTTGGGTAGGAGAAAACTGGGTAGATATAGCTAATAAAAAATCTGATGGCTCTTATCCTAAGTGTGGGAGAAGTGGTAAAGAAAAAAGAGCAAAGTACCCTAAATGTGTCCCTGCAGCAAAAGCAAGATCTATGTCAAAAGGTCAAAAAAGATCTGCTGTAAGTAGAAAACAAAAAGCTGGAAATCCAGGTGGTAAACCCACTATGGTAAAAACAATTGTCAAGAAGAAAACAAGCAAAAAAAATAAAGCTTGATGTAATCAATTGGTCTAAGACAGTCTTGGAACCAATGAATAAACACATAGGTTTTCCTGCGTGTCCTTTTGCAGCTAAATGGAGAAGAGACAATAAACTTAGAATTGAAGTTCGTATGGATAAGTCTAAATACGAGAAACAATTAACTGATGTCATTAAGTCTTGGGATAAAAAACAACATGATATTATTATTTATTGTGACCCTTTTTTTGAACAATACACCCCTGAACAATTTCAAGATAAGATAGATTTTTATAATAAAACCTATAATAGAAGAGATGTTTATTTTATGGGATTTCATCCTGAAAATCCAGCAGACCCAAATGAACAAGAATTTTTAGTAGATCCTACTGAAGAAAAGGTTATTCATGGAGATTTAGAGTATTCTATGATGCTCATACAAAAGTTTAAACAGTTGTATGATGCAAGTTGCAAACTTCATAAGATAGGCTATTATGAGAAATGGCCTAAAGACTACTATGAAGAGGTAGTAGCTGAAAGGCAACGTACGTACGAACAACTAAATAAAAAGAGGTAATTACCATGATGAAGAAAAAGCAAGTAATGAAAAAAGGTGGCATGGCCAAAAAGCGTGGTGGTGGCATGATGATGAAAAAGCGTGGCGGTGGTATGGCAAAAAAGAAGCAAGTTGCCAAAAAGCGTGGCGGTGGAATGATGAAGAAGTAAAATGGCTACCTCTGGAACAACTACTTTTAATTTAGATATTGATGATGTCATTGAAGACGCTTATGAAAGATGTGGTCTTCAAACTAGAGAAGGTTATGATCTTAGGTCCGCTAGACGTAGTTTAAATATTTTATTTCAAGAGTGGATGAACAGAGGTATTCATTTGTGGAAAGTAGAAAATCAGACTGATAATTTAACAGCAGGAACAACTACTTACACAGCTCCTAGTGATGCGAGCGATGTGTTAGAAATGACTTTTAGGACTGTCTCAAGTGGAACAACAACCGATACTACTATGACAAAAATATCTAGATCAGAGTATCAAGCTATTCCCAATAAATTTTCACAAGGACAACCAACTCAGTATTATGTAGAAAGAAACTTATCTAATGTTTCTATTAATTTATATCAAACACCAAATACTACTAATACACAAATTAATTATAATTATATAGGTAGAATACAGGATGTCGGATCGTATACTAATCAACCCGATGCTCCTTTCAGATTCTTACCTTGCATGGTTTCAGGATTGGCTTTCTATTTATCACAGAAAAAAAATCCACAAATGACTCAAACTCTTAAACTGTATTATGAAGATGAGTTACAAAGAGCTTTAACTGAAGATGGCCAAAGAGCGTCACTTCATTTAACTCCTCAAAATTATTTTATAAACGGATCATAATATGGCTACCTTTGCAACAGGTAAGCATGCTTTAGCGATTTGTGATCGATGTGCTCAAGAATATAAATTTCATCAACTAAAACAAGAATGGAACGGTCTAAAAACTTGTCCTGAATGTTTTGAAGTAAAACACCCACAATTAGACTCATCTCATCACAATGCTGATGCTCAAGCTTTACCGTGGGCACGACCAGCGAGACAAGAACCTATAGTGGTTTTTGTTGGGTCGTCAGGAGATAGTAGTTTTGAGTCCGATGGTATGCAACCTTCAACAGAAATCAGGAAGTTGCTAATTGCTACGAAAGTTGGTAATGTAACCGTGAGCACATCATGAATTATTCTGAACTTGTATCTAATGTAAGAAACTATACTGAGGTAGGATCAGAGGTTTTAACTGATTCTCTTGTTAACACATTTATTGTTAATATTGAAAACAGAATTCAAAGAGAAATAGATATAGATGCTTTTCGAAAGTTTCAATTTTCTAGTTTTACAATAGGAAGCCCTTTTGTTACAGTGCCAGATGATTTTGCTTTTGAGCGAGGAGTTCAGATAAAAGATCAAATTACCAAAGATAGAACTTGGTTAGATCAGAGAGACACCACTTTTGTTGATGAGTACAATGTCGATAGATCAGATACTGGTAAACCTAAATATTACGCTAACTGGGATGATAACACGTTAATTGTAGCTCCTACTCCTGATGCAGCTTACGAAATAGAATTATGGTATAATAAAACACCAGACAGATTGTCTAGCACAAATACAACTACTTGGTTGTCAACTAATGCTCCTGAAATTTTATTGTATGGAGCAACATCTGAAGCTTTTTCCTACTTGAAAAATCCTCCATATGTGCAATTATACGATCAAAAGTATGCTCAAGCAGTGCAAAATTTAGCACAGACACAAATGGGCAGAAAACGAAGAGATGAATACGCAGATGGGGTCCTCCGTATTCCTCTAAAGTCAGTAGATCCCGGAGGTAAGTAAAGATGGCCATTACACAAGCAGTCTGCAATAGTTTCAAAGTAGAACTATTAGAAGGCGAACACGATTTTCGATCATCTGGTGGAGACGCATTTAAACTTGCTTTGTATACAGACTCTGCAACCCTTAGTGCTGCTACTACGGCGTACATTACAGGTAACGAAGTAGGTGCTTCAGGTACTTATGCTGCAGGTGGTGGAGCATTGACAAATTCAGGTGCCTCAGGATCTGGTGCAACAGCATTCATTGATTTCAGTGATTTAAGTTTCACAAGTGCAACAATCTCAGCACAAGCTGCCGTTATCTATAACGCAAACACTACTGCAACAACTAATACAAATGCAGCAGTTATGGTTTTAGATTTTGGTGCAGTGAAGACTTCAACATCAGGTACATTTACAATTCAGTTCCCAACAGCAGATTCATCTAACGCTATATTAAGAATATCTTAATATAATCATTTAGCTTTTGTTGTAGTTGGGCT
>Ga0208791_1000080_pt1 | contig 51328 bp, 85 predicted proteins | sample 11_taG_FD_184084 | JGI IMG/M metagenome (GOLD analysis project Ga0208791, IMG submission 184084) | Marine viral communities from the Subarctic Pacific Ocean - 11_ETSP_OMZ_AT15265 metaG (SPAdes) (version 2) | ecosystem: Environmental > Aquatic > Marine > Oceanic | place: Pacific Ocean | collected...
TAGAAGTAAACTTCACACCTTTAAAAGAGGGAGTCAAAGTGGAATAAGCTTTAGAGAATTCTCTGATAGTTCTTGTGCTGTTTTTCGTGTTAATGATCAGTGGTATGCATATTCTTATGGATTGATGAGAGATATCCCTATTACAGCAAGAAAAGCTGTTGAATTGTCTCATTGCTTCTTTACAACTGCAATTATTGAAATCAATAGACTTGTTAACAGCATCGAAGGCATCGAAGACTAAAATGTATACAATAAGTTTTGTCACGTTATCACATGGTAGTGTATCAAACAAAGGTCGAGTTGGAACAGGTGATGAAGCACCTAATCACTTTTATCTTTTTGCTACCGAGAAAGAAGCAATCGAAGCTTTAAGCAATGGATACTTCAGAGGAGTTTTAACTGCTGATGGTTTGTCAAAAGGTTACTGTGATGTAAAACTTGGGATTCTAGTTAATTACTTTATTGAAAAGCTATGTTAATATCCTTTTTAGTGTAACTTAGTTAAATTTAAACTTATAATATATCATAATCAACAACAAACCTTTAAAAGGAAATTAAATGTCAACCAATCAATTTACTGTTGAAGTCTTTAAAAAAGATAAGCGAATTTCATCTAAGTCTAAATCTGTTCGATGGGGAAAAAACAAGCCTGGTTTAAGATTTGTGACAGCAACAGATCATGAAGGAAAAAGCAAGAAAGAAATCGAGGAATTTTGTAAATCACACTACCCTGAAGGCAAGAATTTCGTTACACGTATTCATGAAACTTATGTTACTAGAAAGAACTTGATGTCAGGAGAAGAGTTTAGAGAAAGGTATGATACACCTTCTTACTGTTCTCCTTCGTCAGAGTCTTATTTTTCCATGTGATAAAACAGAAAGCACAAGTTACATCATTTTAATATACGACAATAAACGTTCAATTAATCATTCAAAAGGATTTAAAATGAAATATTCAAATCATCAAGAAGTTTATGACTTTGGTTTCAAGTCGTTCAAAAATAATATCTCTAACTTAGGCAAGTATGAAGAGGGTGGATCGATCAATTCTTACAGAGGAGTCGAAGACGGTTTGTCTATTATTGTAAGACTTGGTAATCCAAATGAAATTCAATCTGCAAGGGAACTTGTAATTCTTAAGCTTAACGACATGAAAGTTGAAAGCTTTAATTATGAAACAAGCGAAGATCGTTCTGCTATAAGCTATTTAGATAACGATCGTAGAAATAAAGATATTGGTTTACTAGAATACTTCTTGATCCGCATGGAAAACATTAAAGGTGTGGTTAGTGTCTGATGCTTGTTATTTTATTTGAGATATTAATATTGTCGATAGTGCTTTTTGTTGTTGTTAATATGTTAGAAATATTCATATAAGAATTAAGGTATAAAATGAACATTGCAGTCTGGTCGTTACCAAAAGACAAATCAGCAGATAGTCAAATTGACTTTAGCGATAGGTATGAACATTATAAACTTTTCGTTACTAATAAACTCAATAATGGTACTATCGTTTTCCCTAATCTAGAGACTGCTAAATTTATATTTCAGTCATATGATAACTTTGGTTTAACGTTAGTGATATCTTCTGGTAGCTATAGAATTAAAGATAAGGAGTTAAATATTGTTTGAAGTCATGTCTAAAGAAGAATTGTCGCAATTGAAATTAAGAGTATCTGATATTTTGGGGTGTAAGGGAAGGGTCCTGTCGGTTGAAAGTGGAGGTGGCTGTCAATGGGATGTTTCTATGGAGATTCCTAAAAAAACAAACATGGGTTCTGTGTGGCAGTGGGGAGATGAGATTGATCTTCATGTAGGTGGTTGGAGCATTAGACCTGGACATCATGAAAAAGAAAACAGTGGTTTAATCAACATAACTTTTGTTTGTGGTGAAAATGATTGTGATTGGTGTTGTGATTAATTTAGAGTTTATATTTAATAATATGCATGCGTGTAATCAATTACATTAATTTATATAATAAAGTATAATCACATCAAACATTTCATGAGGAATTAAATGGACCTTAAAAAAGTTAGAACAGAGCTTTTGGAGCATAGAAAATCAGGAATCAAAGATTCTTTAAGTATGCTTAAAAATTGCAATTCAGCAATTGACTTCTGGATTATAAGCTCATTAAAAAAAGAGTTATCTGGCGTTGAAGAAGAACTATTAACTCGTACATTGGAGAACAGTAACGATGAAAAATAAAGAACATAAGAAAATAATGTTTGATACTTTTAGAAAGTTCAACGGAGAACAAATTGAATTTAGCAGTAAACATGGATTTTACAAGTTTTCTTTTAGCGACAACGAAATTTCAGAGGCAGCTTTTCAAGAATATAATAATCTTGGAGGATATTCTGCTAGAGAAAAAAATGAAATCACTGTGTTTATAAAGAATGAAGAGAGTAGTAAGATTGAAGAGTTTAAAAAACTAGACTTTAAAATGTATACTTTAAGTCTAGTTATTTTCTTATACTGGTCTTTTGCTATATTTAGTGTTCTAACATTTTGTTATTTACTTCCTTATAATGCATTGACGATATTAATTGGTATAGTTATTTATAATCATTTTGACTGCTATTTACAATGAACATGTCAAATATTTTATTTCTTTTAATGTTAGCCTTGACTTTCGTAATATTAGCAGTATGTGATTACAATAGAGAAGTCAATGTAATATATTGTCAAGAGCAAGGAAGAATCATATATGCAAACTACTCTTATTTTCCTTTAGGCAAATCATATAAAACGAAATACAAGTGTAGGTCTAAAACGATGGAGCATTATAAATTCTATAGACTTAAGAAAATAGTAGACAGTAATAAATGAAATTAGCGTCTGTTTTAACTTTTACTCAATTACATAAGGAATATCACATTATTCGACTATTAAAAACGTTAACAATCTTATTTATCTTGTCTAGTACGGGATGTACTGAAGCTGCTAGATCAAAATATACAACATTAGGAAGGAGGGCTGAGGTGGTTTGCTTGAATGGCGGAAAGGTTTACTTTCATGGTATATCAACAGGACGTGTTGAAAATGAAAATCAAAGCAATGGATACTATGCTGTATGGGAAGTTATATCTGCCCCTATGTTTAAACATATCAAAACGGGAGATACAGTTCCATTTTCAGTTGCGGATGGGTGTGCGATAGGATATCCAGATAGTTTAAATCAGTAAGGAGAGAATATGAATGTCGTCTATGTTTCACCAGAGTTTGCTTGTCTTTTCATACTACCAATAATCATATTTTGTTTAATGATTAGAGACTTTTACTTTGACTTGAGTACTTGTATAGCTGTTTATTTTGTACTCCAGCTATTGTTGTGTATGTCTGCAAGGTATTTATATTCGTAAGTGTATATGACTTAATCATGTTAATATAATATATTATAAGGTCAAACAAACAAAACAATTCAACAGGACTTATTATGAATAACGATCTAGACATTGACTTTGATGACATTGATGGCATTTATCCAGAAAAGCCAGAAGATATACTTTCTTTTTACGGTTTAAGGGGAGATGTTTCTGAATTTACTGAGACGTTGGAGTATCTTAGTTATGGAAGAGGAGGTTGTAATGAAGAACGACAAATACACGATCAAGCATTAGAGACTGCAATTGATATATTAAATAATCATACAGTTCATCACAGCCTACAGTTTATGGTACTTTCAGGAACTCAGACAGGCAAGACTAATTTAATGACAACATTTACTCACCTGTTTAGTGATTATGTTGCAAGTAAAAATAACTTTATTGGAAAAAGCTCTAAAGTTGCTGTTTATGTTTTTGGGCCGCCTGTGAATGACTTAGAAGATCAAACAATAGAAAGGTTTGAAGCTGTTGGTCATGAGTCGGCGATTACTAGTGAAGAAGAACAAACTAGATATATAACTTCAATGAAGCTAGGTGAAAACAGTTCAGGTCGAGATTTGTTTTCTAGAATGATAAAAAAAGACAGACGTGAGAGCAAATCAATTATTTACTTTTTTGATGAAGCTCATGAAGGTACAGGTCAGAAATTAGTTTCTGGTAATTCTGAAACTTCTCATATGGGTATACAACAATTCTGTAAAGAAAACAGCATACCGCTTGTTGGGTATGAATCTCCTATTGGGCGAGAAAATCAAGAGATTGGAATCCACGTTACAGCAACACCTGCACACTTAATTCATGAGTATAGAAAAAACAAGAAAAAGTTCAAGGTTTGTGTCTTAAAACCTGGCCCGGGATATTGTGGAGTATTAGATCACGATTCAGGTGATAATAGTCGACTCTTTGATGTAAAGAAATTCCCTTCACTTAAGGAGTTAAGAAATAATATTGATAATAACAGAAGTCGAGAATTTATCTTTTTCAAAGAGCTCTTGACAAAGTTTGTATCTCATAATTTCAAAAACAAAGATAGCGGACATTTAGTATTTAGATATAGTTCATCAAGAAGAAAAAATTTAAAAAGCATACATCCGAAAGTAATGTTTAAAAAGATTTTAGGCTCTGTACTTAGTAACAATGTACAGTTTAAAGAATTTAATTCATCAAAAAACAACATTAAGAAGCTCAACAGCTACTTGTCTTCAAAGCCTAAAAAAGGAACAACAAACATTGTCTTTGTCAAGCAGGGTCTCGGAAGAGGCATAACAATTAAAAAAAAGAATCACATTCAACTTTGTTATGAGTACAGATCTTCAGATTCTTCAACGCTTCAGAGTTTTATTGGAAGGCTGACAGGCTATAACTTGAAGTTTCACCCAATGTTAGAAATATATACAGACCTGAGTGTTATCGAAAGTCAAAGAAGATGGCTAGAAATATTTACTAGTACATCATATGATAGAGAACTTTCATGTATACAAAACAGTATCATAAATATCTTAGATGACGAGTCTTTTTGCCAAAGTGGAACTAACGCTCAAGTTCTGTCAAAAGAAAACTATGAGGCTGACATGGTTAAAGATCGACTCTTTTCTAACTTACAAGAAGCACATAGTTATGTCGAAACTCTAAAATATCTTACTCCTGGGAACAAACTTTCTTGTAGCACATGCTCTGGTAATAATGCAAAAGATGTTGCACATTCAGCACTCACAGGAGATCAGTCTGCAAGATTTAGTGGTTCGCTGAGGTTGAACGATTTTAACTGTGGGTATCGAGTTGTTATGCTTTACTTAGATGACAAAAATATAAACAACGAAAAATCTTGGGAAATGCTCAAGGCTTCGAAGCCAGAATATATAGGAAAATACTTGGTCAGGCATTCTTACGCCAATGTAGATAGAAAATATTCAAAGATTAACAGTAATTTCGGAGGATAACATCAATGATATTAGAATTAGCTTTATCTACTTTAAAAGAATTTCAGGAAACTTACAATATATACTTTATTAATAGAGAAACTATTTTTTTTCTGTTTTTAATAATTACACTGTTTAGTATTAAAAATCTAATAAATAGTAATCCTTTAAAAGACAAGGTACATTATCGATGTCAATTAACAGTCAACAATAAGTTTGTAAAAGAGTGCAGTGCCAGTTGGCTTTTTTATAATTTAGTAAATAATATTAGTGAAAATAGCTTTAATATGTTAATTAAAAAGAAGATAATCGACATAGAGATATTAATAACTAATGATGAGTTTTACAAGTTAGACAAACAAAAACAAAGAGAATATAGAAAAATAAAAAGCTGTCATGTTTTATGTAGATTTGATTATAAAAACTCTAGAAAATACATCAAGAAGATAAACAAGATATTATCTGAACGTGTAGAAATAAAATTTTTGTAAATTAAAAAGTTAAGACTATAATATAGAAGTAAATAAATTAATACTGAGAGTACAATGTTAAATAGCAAGAATTATACTATAGAGAAAATTAATAGCACAGACTACTACATGATTAATAAGAAAGGTGTAAAGTATCTAGTAGAAAACAACATTAGATATATGGGAGCTAAGAATTCTGATCCTATCTTAGAAGATTATAATTACCCAGGAACTCCATCTATTTCAGACGTTTTAAAGTTTAACGACAGAAAAGACTTTGAAGACTGGCTGGCTCAAAGAGCAGCACATTATACAGGTGACACACCACTTCAGGCAAAGTTAAACTTCCAGAAAAAGTCTAATCTTTTAACACAATTAGCTAATGACTGGATGCTCAATAGAGACACATCAGTCTATGGTGATGCCAGGTACATATATGAATCGATTCATTGTGGTATATACGTTTCTGGTGAAATACATAAAAGCGGAAGTATTGGAAAGTGGTGTGAGATTGATAAACTGTGTAAGGTTTTTGATCTACTTAAATTAAACAATCAACAATTGAAGATTGTTGATTTAGGTGCTGGTTTAGGTCTGACTTCAATTTGGATGGCTTATACAATGCCAAACAGTATCGTATATTATTTGGATGCTTCATCTGAGTCTGAATCGATTGCTCGGGACATGTGTGCTAGAAGTAATATCACAAATCTTAAGTTTATTAAAAGTTTATCTGAAATAGATGGAGAAATTGATATTGCTACTGGCTTTGAATTTGTTGAGCATATTGAGGATCCTATAGAAAAAGGTGTCGGGAAACCTTTTCTTGGAATTGACTCAGTCTTAAACAGGATTAAAGATAATGGAATCTTTATGTATTCAACAATGTGGAATGCAGAACAGAACAATGGTAGTACAATTGGTCACTTTCTCACATACGACTTTGACAACAAAAGATTAGTAATGCCGGCAGGAAAGTCAGATCAAAGAAGTAGAAAACATCACAGGTATTTTGTTGAAGGACTCAAGAAAAGAAATTTTCATATCTTAAATGGTGGCCGCAGAGGAACTAAATGGGATTTTAAAGGTCATACTCCATACTGCTTTATCAAAGAAGTTCCTAAGAACGAAATTTGATATCGTGTAATATTTACAACTTATAATTTATAATATTAAGTAAACACCTAATAAGGATATTTTTTGAACAAACAAACACTATTATCTTTTCTAGCTTATTCTCATCTCGTTTATTTTGGTGCATGTATATATTGGATAATCAATGAATCATCTGATCTTGATAGTTGGCTTCATATGTCATTAGCATGTTTACTTTCAACATGGTGGAATACAGAAGATAAATAACTTTAATACAGATACAAGGCAAAAAATGGACGATCGACTAGAATATCTTTTAGAATGCATTATAGATACATTAATACCACTTCCTAACAATATTGAATTCAACAAAGAAAGATTTGATTATGTATCAAGAAATGATAGTGAAACAACGAAGTTAGCAATGATGATGCTTGAAGCATTAGACTATGAAGTCTTCTACACGTCAGACGAAAAGCTTTTCTTAGTGAATAAACCTGTTATACATTGATGTCTGTTAACACTTTTTCTTATTTAATATTGTTACTCCTGTCTGTGGTTTTAATATTAAACGGGATCAACTTCTTGTACGTACGAGTTATCATAAACATTTACTCACCTTTTCTGGCACATGTGATATTTAATTGTTTTAGAATATTCGATAAAATAAACAATTAAGTGTAATTAAACAAAAACGATATTATAATAAATCAATACAACACATCAATAAATTGAGGAACTAAAATGACAAATTTCTTTGGAAATCTTGGACATCGAGACTTAAGTCAGGCAAAATCAAAAAGTGTTGATCACTTGATCATTAAGTCAGAAGACGCTGAATTTGTTATTAATCATATGACTAACAAGTGGGGCGAAAACAATTTTAGAGTATATACCTTCACTAACTATAACAAAAACGAGACATTCACGGAGATTACTACAAATGAAGAGTAAGTTAAGCCAGTCAACTATTGAAAGTCTTATTTTAGCTTCAAAGGAAGCTGAGGACTATTTTGGTTTTAAACTATATACTGACGATATATTTTCTAATAGACTAAATTCCTACTTTAATTATCATTATGACACCTCAAACGATACGCTAGAGCTTAATCTTGAATTAGACGAAGGAGAAGCTTTTTTAATTATCAAGAACGTTTCTACAACACCTATTTACACCTTAAGTGAAAGACTTGAAAGCGAGGTCTTATTAAGTTATGATAATACATGTTCTTACTGATTGCTATAACCCTCATCAAAAAGATGTCAACGAATTTCTGGAAGTACCTAAAAGAGAAATAAAATCTTACGTGAAAGATATATCTAAGATGTCAAGTTTAAATATATCCCTTTCAGGTCAGAAATTAACTGCAGTCAACCGTGGCAAACTGTTGTCGTTATCTATTATTAACAGCAACATTTCTTGGTCAAATATTTTAGGGGGTGATTTCGATGAATTGTTTTTATGATTACATTAATGAAGCTTGTGTATGTATTGATAGCAGCGAAATAATAGTTGCTTCAATTGAATTTATCTTTAAATTTAACGCCTAAGGAGGCGAAATGAAAAAAGTATCTTTTAGTCTAGCAATTTTTCTAGTTCTTATATTAAACTATAATCTTGATGATGTGGATACAAAAATCCAGTATATCGAAATTAATGAAGCTGATGCTCCACAATTTATTATTAAAAAAGGAAATAACTAATATGTCGCTTTTTAAAAACAAGTTTGAGTTTGCATGTGAAATATTTGGATATGATAGAGCTATATCTATGAACAGCAAGATTGTTGATAACTACTTTGAAGACTGGAAAAATACAAAGCTATCACTAAATCAATACAAGAAGCTATTACAAGTTAGAGGTTGATTTTGTCTATTGAGAGTTTTTTTATTCATATTGATGATGAAATAACTAATGCATGCAGTCAAATACTTACCAGTAAATCAAAAGATGTTTTGACCTTCAAGCTTAAAGACTCACCCGAGCATTTTCGTTCCCTTTACAGAAAAACAAAACATGTTGGCAGCTTAACTCTCAAAACAAAAAGCGAAAGCATTACATGTAAAATGCTAACGCTAAATGGTGCACCAATAATTTCTCTAGAGTCGAGTCTTGATAAAAGACTTCTTATAAAGCAAAGCGATTTAAGGATTACTTTAAATTGAAATTTAACATTCTATTACTATCTCTTGGAACTATGTTTATTTGTCTTGTCCTTGTGACTCAAACTAGAAAAATTGATGTTGTTACATGCAAAGATAAAAATGATATGATTACTTATTACAACTCTGTTAGAAACTACATGTTAGATAATCAAATAAACGTTTATGAAAAGTGTAGGACAAAGTCTATTGACATTTTCAAATTTAAAAAATACAGAGGCCAGTATCTTAAGACTAAATTAATATACAAATAGTTTGATACAATCAGTCTCTTTATCTTATAATAAAGACATAAGCACCTATAGCTCAGTAGGAAGAGCGTCGGACTTCTAATCCGCAGGTCGCAGGTTCGAGCCCTGCTAGGTGCACTAATTAGGTCCATTCGTCTAGTGGTTAGGACGTCGGCCTTTCACGCCGGTAACACGGGTTCAAATCCCGTATGGATCATTAATTTCTATATCGTGTAATCCATTTATATTTGATGTATAATAAAACATCTAATACAAAGGAGAATCATATGAATAATTCCGACACTCTAACAGTCAAATTCGATACTAATCCTTCACCATGGAGATCAACATTTGTTGAGTTAACTTTTAACAAAAACAAAATTCAGACAATTGTTGACAAGATCTTATGTTCATGTAAAAACAAGACCTATGACGCATCTTACATGTACGACTATGACATTGAGTTAGTTTTAAAAAATCATCATGATAAAAGTATAGGATCAATTAGACCTTTGCTTCAAACAATACATACCATGATTGTAGAGCAGCAACCAGAAAATACAAAAGGTGACTGGCATAATGAATACACTTCAGCTGCTAGATCTCTTTATTCAATGATTGCTTATTCTACTCCTGGTTTTGTTGAGGCTCAAGCTTATAACTCTATTTACGGTTCCTGAAAGTTTTAGAACATGCTTAACGAAATTTGGATCGACAAGAAATATAATGATGTACTTGATGATCAATTTTATAATATCTTTGATGAAGTAGAAAATGTTTGGATTGCCGGAGGTTTTGCAAGAAGAATTTACGAGTATTTTTACTCTACACCTGAAAAGGTAATTACTCAAGATAGAATAAGAAATTATATAGGAAGACTTTACGATCAAAACGTAGACGTTGATTTTTTCTATAGCGATATCAATGACTTGTATAATACACGTCATGTTTTAGATAAAGTTACAAAAGTCAAAAAAGGTTTTCATCATAGCTCTCCTTTTGCAGAAAACTACAATATTTTACTAGAAATAGGTGGACCACAATTTGCAAGTAGTCAGCGTATACAATTGATAAACAGCTTTTTGTTTAAAGATATTAGTGCTTGTCTAGACAGCTTTGACTTTGAAGTTTGTAAGTTTGCTTTGAAAAAAGTTGATGGAATATATAAGGTTTATTATACAGATCAAGCTAGAGAAGATAACAGACATAATCGGTTAAATATTTCAAAAGTAGGTAGTCCTTTTTTACCGACTAGAATAAATAAATACTCTATAAAATATTCTATGTCGTTTAGACCAGATGATAATAACTTGTCAAAGATTAAAGAATATTGTTATAAAGTAGTTTCTGGTAAGTGGAACATTAACATGTCTTATGTTAATAATGACCAAATATTTAGACAAGTAAAGACTTTACATAGACATAAAACACTTTCTAAAGAAGAACTTTCAATAATGATTGGCATGTTTTATGATGTCGTTCGACGAGCTACACAAACATCTTCAGGAAATATGCATTATTACTTTGAAGAAGAATCTTCTGATTGGGCTTGCAAAGAATTATTAAATGTCTAATGAAGAAACAATAACTTATGAAGACAACATGCTTGTTTACTGGTTTGACTTTTGGACTCTAGAGTCAGGAATTGGATTAACTATTAATTCAAAAATAGAGTTTTATGCTAAACCCAACAGCGCAAATAATATGAGAACAGGTTCTTGGGTTGAAGTCTTAACTGAACGTAATAGATCTTTTATCGTTGTTAAAATGCCTCCTAGATTTATATTTAAAATAGATGAATATAGTTCGTATGAAGCATTTAAATCAATAATTAAAAAGAAAAATAGAAGAGAATGGAGAATATAGAATACTTTTCTAGTAAAAATTTAAAAGAAGGAGACGTTTTTATGTCTTTTGATCTTTATAAAGAAAAAACTAAAAGTGTCTATATGGTTCTAGAAAAAGACGTAGATGAAGTTTTCAATGTAGTATATTTAACTTTACTCACAGATAAGGGACAAATATTACTTGTTAACTCGATGTATCTAGACGTCAAAAGATATACAAGGAAGATAAATGATTAATTATGCAGCAGGCGACCTAATAAAAACTAGAGTCATCGATGAGGGAGGTATAATATCTTTTTTTGAGCCGAGTAATAACGACAAAAAAAACATTTATCTAGTTGCAGTCGATGAAGAATTCGATGTAGTTCACGTCAATAAAACCATAACTTGTGTAGAAGTATATTATGATAAATGCTTTTATACAATTGAAACAATTAATTTAGAAAGATGTTAACATGTTTTATGTTATAAGATGTTATACTCCTCCAAGTATAAATACAGAATTCAATGAAAGCAATATAAACACTTTTAGTCTAACACAAAACAAAGAAGATATTAAACATGTACAGCGCTTTTTTAATATCTTAGAACAAGGCCATTCAAAAAAGAACATAAAAATCATTGCTGAAACTTTTATAGAAAGTCTATCAGGCAAAATTACTACTAAAGACTTGGACTCTTTACTGAATGTATATGATCAATATTACAAGACATTCCAGGGCAGACAGTCAAACGCTTTAAAATATTTCTTAGTAAAAGTTAAAGATGAAAAGATAGCGGATGTTTTAAATTCTTGGAGTACGTATGAACAATAATCAAGTGTAATATTGAAAAAAATTTAAGTATAATAATAAAGACAACAATCAACAACATATAATAATCATATATTCAAACAATCTACAGGAAAAAGATTATGGACAAAAAAGATATAGTTAGATTTTTTAATAATATTAAAAATCTCAATATGAGTAATAAAGAAAAAAAAAGAATGATGAGGTTATTTCAAGTAAAAGATGCTTCAGGTAAGCTTAAAGCAATGAGTTACATTGATTTTAAAAGAATACTGTTGGACAATAGAGGAAATATAACACATCTAGTTCTTGGTCCCAAATGGAACAGACTAGTTTTTGTAGATATAGACGTGGATTTTTAATATGGATGATCAATCTCAAGAAGATACAAATCAAGAAGAAAGTGAAGACGTTTTTTTAGACAATCTAAAAGCGACACTCCAGTCAGAAACAATTGTATCTTTGTACATTACAGAGAGTGGAGAATTTATCATGCTTACAAATGGAGAAATGAATGATGCGCAAAGAGACATAACTACGAAGATGTTAACAGCAGCTGATCCTGGAGCTTCTTTCGTACTTAAGACTTTTATCTATATTGAAATTCTAATTCATAAACTAGAAGAAAAGATTACAAAATTCTTCAAGTTACCTTGATAGTGTAAATAGAAAAAAAACAAATTATAATATATTATATCAACCTTTAGGAGACATCATGTCAATTAACTCAAGTAAAAAATTAATTCAAAATCGATATAAAGGACGAGGAAATTCATGGGTTAAAGTTCAATCAGGAACTCTAGCATTCGAGCAAATTATACAATATATTACAGACATTGGTACTGAAGCTGATACTTTTAAGACTAATATTAATAGAGAAGGCTTTGCATGGCTAAGATTTTCTAGAGTTGAAGTTGAGCAAGACAATCTAGTTTGTTCCTTTGAGGTTAGATTCAAAGGTAGTAAAATCGACCATCCAGAAAATATAATTAAATTTGATGACTCTGTTGCGAAAGACTTTTCTCTTCTCGGTAATACTCCACACAAACTACAAATAGAAATAGATCCTTTAGAAAGAAAAACTCAAAATAAAACTGTAAAGCAAAAATCAAGAATAGAAAAAAGCAAAGAAGATGCTGATGTGGCTGATCAAGTTATTACAGTAATCAGAGAAGCTTCTCTTTCTAAATCCACAAGTATAGAATTAAAAGAGTGGAATGATTGGCTTAAAATTAATAATATGTATGAAGAGCACGCTGTTTAGAGGACAATTTGTCAGACATTTTTTACATCACAATATTTATACTTTTCTTCAGTTATCTACACACAATGTATAATAGAAGAAAAAGAATTGACCTGTTTTTTACTTTTGCGATAACAGAAGTAGCTATGATATATAGCGTTTTTTATAATTAGAAGGAAAAATTATGCAGTACGTTGAAATAAAAGAAAATGATGTTTTAATCTTTCCTGGCTCAAATGGCTCAGGATCAGTTGTTAAAACACAAAAGCATGGTTATTATTTTATGCCAGCTAAATATGGCATGAGACTAAAAGGTGTAAAAAGTCCTATTCAAAAAAATGAGAGATTTGTTTTTTCAAGTTATAGAGTCCAGAAGGCTGATGCTGAAGGTCGTATCATCAAGTGTATTCTAACTAGACTTGATGATGGCACAAACTTTGCAGTAAGTGAATATTTTTTCCATAGATACTTTAGAAAAATTGATTTGAGCAATTTGTAATATGATTAAAAACAGAAGAGAAATGAATAGAAAAATAGAAATAGACTTGCAGAGCTCTCAAGGTAATGCATTCTATTTATTAGGTCTAGCTGGCGAATTAGGAAAAAAGCTAGGTTTAAGCAAGACAGAAATAAAAAAAATTCAAGACAACATGTCGCTTACAGATTATGAAATGCTTGTTGAAATATTTGACAAAAACTTTGGAGAATATGTCGACATCTACAGATAAAACAGAATATAAAAAAGGTGATATGGTTTGGGTCTCTATTAGAGGTGCAGACCAAAATTATGGTTATGGTGAAATAGAAGATTTATGGTATGAAGAGTCTATAGATGATGTATGTTTTATATTCTATGACTTAGTTAATGGTGGAACTAGAATGGGAAACGTTAAAAACATTATTGAAAAGTCAGGAGCAAGAATGACTGCAAAACTTGCAGAATCTAGAAGAAGTTTTGCAGAGTATCTCAAAGGAAAGTGGTAGTGTAAAAAGTTAAATTTAACTATATAATAACGTATAAGGAGAATTAAATGAACATTAAAAAAGCCCAAAATATTATTGATCCTGCCATTTCAAGACTAATCAATCAGCTTAAAGAAGATGGAATTGAAATAAAAATAACAATGTTAAGATCGATCATTAACGAGTCAATAAATAAAAATCTAAATATCAGTTATACAGATAGCTTACATATTAAAAGCATGTTTAGTGGTCGTGGAAAAGCTTGGGCAAAGGTGTTCATTAGTCAAGATAATCCTGTTTGGGAAAAAATACTAGAATCATTTACGATCAATAATATTGACAGCTTTTATGAGACAAACGTTATTGATCTGTTTAAAGAAACAGGATTTGCTTGGATAAGATTTGGATCTTCATCTAAAGGAGAAACTACTTTTCATCTTAGGTATCGAGGTTCTAAGTCTGAGGATCACCTTAAAATCAAGGTTAACGACAACGACATTACAGAAGAATATCTTGTTAACTTGGAAGGAGTTCCTCATAGACTTAATCTCGAAGAAGGTTATTATGACAAGTCAGACTTTTCTAAAAGAGTAATTAACAATGACAAAGAAGTTTCAAAAGAAGAACTCAGCATATTTAACATAACTTCTTTAGACGAAATACTGCAAAGTTAAAAGGTGAAAAATATGAGTAGATGTACAAAATGTTCTGCCGGCATAATGTGTCAATGTAAGACACTAGATAATGAGAAATGTAGTTACCCAAGTAAAATAGAAAGTAGACTAATATGTTTAAACAAGTCAAACAAGGAAAGTGTTAATCATCCAGATCATTATTTAAAAGAATCTGGATACGAAGTAATAGACGTCATTAAAGCTTGGAAACTGGATTTTGAATTAGGTAATGCTTTAAAATATATTGCTCGTGCAGGAAGAAAAAATCCAAGCAGCTTAGATGAAGACTTACAAAAAGCTATGTGGTATATTAACTACAAGTTAAAACAAAAAAAATAGTTCTATATCTAAGACATAGTTAACTCAAAATAAGGAGTTACTATGATTCGAATAAATAAAATTGTCTGGGATTTCGAAGGAACAGAGTTTGAAGAATGTGATCATGATGAAGCATGCAACATTGCAATACTACCTTTATCATTAAAGCTTAAAGAAAAAGACATTGATTCTGATGCTGAAATTGATGATATCATTGATTACATATCAGAAAACTATGGGTTTCAAATATTGTCGATCGAGGTTGATGACATGTAACGTGTATCTATTTCTATTGTAAGTTATAATATAATATAACCTCCTACAGTTAAGGAAACAAATTGAGAGATCAACTAAACAACAAGTTCAACGGAATCAAACACAAGTGGTTTACTTTTCCTTTTAAGAGTAATGAGTTTTCCATTATATTAGACAGGCTTACAATAGGAATAAGGGATAGAGAAATAAGCAAAGATAACGCTATGCACTTAGTTAAGTCTTTCAAAGAAAATAACTTTGTCTTTGTTAAATATAAAAGTGCAATAGGTAGAAGTAGGATTCAAGCTTCTTGCGAGTTAATTGATAAAGACAATAATAAACTCAAAATTATTTTAAGCCCAAACATTATAATTGATTCCAGTCTTTTAGAAGGTACACCTAAAGGATTAAAATTATACAGAAAGTCTGGCAAGAAAAAAGGTGCTTGGAAAAAGCCTAATGATGGTTTTATTGATTCTATTGAATATCCATCAATGGAAGAAGAGCTTACAGAATTGGGTTATGAAATGTATAAAGATTGGCACAATGAAATTAAAAACTCAGGCATGACGAGAGATGATTATGTCAAGAAACTTTTTAATGTCCCTTTTCTTTCGACAATAAGAGACTAAATTTTTCTTTAAGACACTGTTTCGTAATATAAACATATAATAGAAAAAGTAATGAAATCATTCGTTTTTGAAGTAAGAAAAGATAAAACAGTTATCGGATATGAAGTTTTAGACCTTAATAAAAGAGTAACTAATACGTATTTAAATGAAGGCTTCTATCTTGCTTTTGACGAAGACAATTCAGATTTAGACATGAAAAAACTCCCAATATACCTATCAGTTTTTTACGAAAAAAAAATAATCTACATTACGACTAGATTTCTTAGAAATTCTAGTATAATAAATTAATAAATTTCCTACTTAAAATAGTGGGAGGTTTATTATGAAATCAAGAAAACTAATAGTAACTGTTTCCAGTGACGATCAAATATTTGATATTGACAATAAAACTAAAATTTATATTTTTGAGAATGTCAATGAGTACAAAGAAGAACTCTGCGACATTCTTGAAGAAAACAAATTAAGCTATTCTGAGTTAGAGCATTTAATAAAAAGTTGGGGTGGTAAAATTGATTTGGTTCCCGTCTCACTCTTGGTTAAAAAATATTTTGAAAAAAAGTAACATCTAAGGGTTACATTAATTCTTTAGGTGTTTAAATTATAGACAGCAACAAAAAAAGTGAGTTTTAATATGATTGGTTTTTATTCAAACGTTTTTACAACAGACAGTAATTCAAGTCACTCTGGAGACTATATCTTATATGAAGAAGACAGCAGTGTAATCCTGAAAGTTTTGGCTCCCGAGATCTTGAAGAAAGACATTGACATAGACGTCGACAACAAGTTCGTCTTAATTAAGTCGAATAAGGAGGATCTATCCAATAAGACTTTTCAGAGAACATTAAATTATAAGTTTAGATTACTAAAACCTGTTGATAAAGATAAGATCACAGCTAATCTAAAAAATGGTGTTTTAACACTTCATATGCCTATTCAAAAGTCTTCATTGACAAAAAAAATTAGTATTACTTGATGTAAGTAAACAATATTTCTAAAACAAAAAAACCCAGGGGTAAAATCCTGGGTTTTTTTGTATCTAATAAAAGTTTTTTTAAATTTAGCTAAATTCTTTTTGACGTGAAAATTACCTTGTCTCCTTCAATTATGTCAATAGTTTCTAGATTATCCTCAATGTTTCCTATGAAACCTGAATTATTGAAGTATAGTTCACATCCATTCGAATATAGTTTTGCGTCATATTTATCTAAAAGCCCTCTAAGCTCTAGACAAAAAAGTGTTACATCATCTTTAGATGTATAAGTAAAATGAGTTAGATCTTGCTCTTTAAAGCTAGACGACATTTTTTTCCCTTTCTTAGAAAAAATGGCTTACTAGGCCAGATATAGTAAATGTAATAAAATAAAAACCCGAAATAAACAAAGGTACTCTGCTATCGTTTTTCATAGTAATATTATTCCTTGATAATGATTCAAACTAATTATATATTAAAAAACTAAAATCTACATAATAAATGATAAATTTATGTTAACATATTTAAATATACTTTTTTCTTCTAAGACTGTATGGATCTTCAGATTGTCGCTTAGTATATAATCTGAAGTCGACAGTACTAGACATATCTTGCCTTTAGACTTTCCAGACTTAATAATTGCTAACCTAGGTAATTCTTCTTCTCCTGTGCAAGGGCTTGTTTCGTCAAAACTCAAGCTATTTTTCTCCTTAAGATTGAGATTAGACCAACTAAATAGATAACAAATAAATTTACTGTAGAATTACTATTGCAGTTTTGTTCAATAGCAACTTCTTTTTTGTTAAACACTGAGTTGTACTCAGAGTCATAACCTTGTTCATAGTAAATATCATTTCTAATAGGATTGATTCCGTAAGAATATTCTTCGCTACAATAATCCCCAAAATGCAGAGGACAAGTATCATTGATATCCAGAACACCATCACCATCATCGTCCGAATCACATGCATCACCATCACCATCATTGTCATGATTAATCTGTTTTGGGTTCCAGACTGATAAGCAGTTGTCACATGCATCTCCTCGTCCATCACCATCAGAATCATATTGGTATGGATTTGAAACTCTTAGACAGTTATCACTCGAGTCTTCAATTCCGTCATCATCATAATCGTCAGCATTTTGGTAGGTGTCACCTAAGTCTGTATTGTTAACAAGAACTGAGCCTCCACCTCCACCACCTCCACCACTTCTATTTGGTTGTCCACAATCACCAAAATTGTTGTCGCATTCAATGCTTTGAGCATATGATGTATTGTTTATAAAAAACAAAACTATTAAACAGACTTTAAATAAATAACTCATATCAATCTCCATATATTGTTTACTTATATAATATATGAACATGCACTTTATTATATAAAGTCAAGTTAAAAGAAGTCTGATGTAGCTTCTAATTAGACTCTCTTCTACAACTTCTTGTTCTTGCGAAAGCATTCCCTTTTTTGGGAAAACTATACGCATTTGAAATTTTGAGTGTTTATCTAAATTATTACAATAGCTTAAGATTAAATCACTGTCAGTCTCTAAGTGTCTTTGATTTTTTCTTATTCCAGAAGCAAGACAGTCTCTAACTACTATTCTTTCACTATTTCCTAGTTTGTTTCTTCCATAACTAGTACTTAGATTAATAAAGTTTTCATAAACTATATTTCTTAATTCATCATTAGCATAAGCGAAAAGAGGTTTTGAGATAATGTTAGAAAGAATTCTTTTGTCAATACATATGTCTCGACTGTTTAGTTCAAAAATGGCAGGTATTATGAGTTGGTTATAGATAAAATTATTTTTAACAATTTTTTGAGCTGTTTTTTTGTGTTGTAATAATGATTCAATCATGTCTTTTGACGTAGACTTAGCAAGAAATTTTGCTACTAATGTCATACTTCTTTTAGAACCAGAAAAGCTTTCTAGAAAAAACCTAAAATCATCAGACGTAACTTTATGATCTTGATTAATGACAAGAAGACAAAAGTAAATGTAAGGATCGAATTTGAAATCATTTGTTTTATCTCTATAACTTTCTTTATTAAGAAAAAATTCTTTTAAAGACGGGTAATTAATTACCTTTAATGCGAAATTATCTTTATAACTTAATGATGTATTAGAAATAATATCATTCTGCTTCGAGTATTCCACAGAGTCAATAATTAAACTTGAATATACGTTTAAGTTTATTTCTTTAAAAGCAATATTTAAAGCTTTAAGGTAAAATTCTAAACTTTTTGCGTCGCTAATCTTGTTTGACGTGTATATGCTTTTATAGTATTTATCTGAAAGTAATAATGGCACTAAGCCTAAAAAATTTTCTGCGCCATAGTTGTTTTCGTCTAGTACACTTATAACAGTATCAAAATCAAAATCAATATCTCTATGAACTACTGTGTTTTCCAGTAAATACTTAAATATTTCAAACGTAATAGTGCTACTTGTATCGATCATTTTATCACTGCCATTCTTGTACGCAGTGATAAACTCGCTAAGCAATAACGTTAATATTTTATTCTTTTTCTTTATACCTGTGTCAAGTAATTTGACTGTTTCTAGATCACTGTAGACTTTTTGTTGTATGATATCAAGGTCATCTTTTTCAAAACTAAGAAAACTGTTTTTAAAATTAAAAATTTTTTCAAAAAACCTTTTGCCGCGAAATTTAGTAAAATTTTTGTTAAGCAAATAAACGTCAGCGGCCTCTAGGTCCAAGCCTAAGCCTTCTAGTAAATTTTTAGTTTTTTCTTTATTTCCAAGAAATATATCAGTCAAATAGCTTTCATAAGTTTTAGTACCGTATGCTGAAGACCATTTTGTAATTTCCCCTTTATTTTGTTTAGCATAATTTTGTAATCCTTTTGTTTCAAATATTTCATGAAAGCCGTGAGGACTTGGTAAAAATCTATAACTCATGTTTTCTAAGCAAAAATCAAGAATTTTTTCAAAATTAGCGACGTTATTTTTGTCTAAAGATATTAAGAGTAATTCTCTAAATCTTGCGTTAATGTCTGTGTATTTGTCAAATGTGCTAAAGAAACCACATAAAAAATAAAAGTATCTAACGTGGGATCGTTTGTTTTGGGCAGTCTCTAAAACTTTATTACAAAAGTAAATGTTTGATGATGTTTTTTCTAAAGACTTTTCCCAATCAAATTCAAAACCAAGATTAAAATGAACATCAGTAAATGAATCTGCAAAAATGTCAAGAATTTTTTCTTTTTTGTTCTGATCACTAGCATAACTCAGTATCTCTTCAATAAAAGGCCCAAAATCTTCATCATCACTATATTGTTCTATCTTTGATACTATATCTTTAATTACATCATGCTCATTAACGTCTATAAATTTCTTAACGTATTCCAAGTAAGTTTTTAAGTCGTAATACGTTTCATTATTAATATTCACCTTGGTTGTCATCTCTTTAACAGCAGATCTGCCGTTGACACCTATTATTTTCATAACTTCGTTTTCTGTCATGTAATTATTTACATAATCACATGTTTTATGGAAGATAATTTCTCCATCAAGTGCGACTTTAAGACTTATTATTTCTTTATGTTTTTTGTCTACAGCAATCATTACAAGCTGGTCAGAATTATATGCTTGCCAAGTGCTAGGGTTCTGTGTACACCATGGGACGTCATAACCATTAATGTCAATAAAATTGTTAAATGCTCTACTAGACTCAGGATATACAATTCTTGTTGATTTGTCTTCAAATATTTTATAAACACTTGAATCTTCAATCTTAATGTCTTCCAGTTTCTTTGAAATATTTTTATAATAGCTTACTTTCTTAATTAAATCATCAATTTTCATTTTACCTTTAGCAACTAAAGATTGTTCAGAGCTGTCTGCATTTCCATAGAATCTTTTCATGTAGTAGTCTGAAGCTATTAGTGCATCATTGATAGAAACTTCCTTTTCTGTGCTAATATAGTTAATAATGCTGGTGTAAAGAGGGCTTATGTCTTTGAAACTAAAAGGACTTCCATCCATTCCTTCTACTACTAATAACTTTTTATGTACAACAACTTCTGCTTTTTTTCTTGCTTTTTTGTCACCACTAGAAATAATTGATTTTATATCTAACTCTTTAGCTACGTTTTCTAGTAATATAATCAGTATGTTGCTTTTTTCTATAGGGTTTTTTTCTACATAGTTTAATACTTCAATTAAAAAAGTACTTTTGTCAATCATAGACTCAACAAGTAGATTCTTATATGTATTTTTCAAACTATAACTATTCATTTTCACCTCTAACGTTTTCTAATAAATATTCATCTGTCTTGCAGTTTACAGCTTTATTTAATTACTTTGAGTATCTAACGCTCAGCTTCGTCAAATCTCAATTCTTTTCGCAAATACTAAAAAACCAGCTTATAGCTGGTTAATAATAAGAGAGTCTTCTCTAACAATATCAAAAGTTCCATTTGGAAATAATACGATTAAATTTTTAAGACTTGAGGTTTTAATTTTATCGTGATTGCTTTGACTAATAATTTCTATTACTAAAACGCTTAATCCTGCATAAAGACATAAACAACCAGGTTTCATAGCCTCAGAAGATTCTTTCAATTCCATGAATAACCTTGATTACAGGAAATCTTAAAGAAAACTGTTCATTTTGATTTTTAGACTCTTCGAAGTATTGGACTGTTATTGTTTTTCCTATTATCTCCTCTGGATTATTATGGAAGTGTTTTCTTTGCTCAATTGTAAATCCGCTTCCTACTCTTACGATATTGTCTTTATGAATAATAGATACTCCACTTAGCATGTTTTCTTCAACTTCTATTCCTTCGTTAATATATCGAATTGGCCCGAAAAAAGTGTCTTGAACAACATACTCATTATCAAAGAAAGTTTTTACCTTTAAGATATCATTTGACCTTTTGCCTTGATAGACAGAATCCTTTCTAAGCATTAGACCCTCCCAACCCTTCTCAGTAGCTTTTTCTGTTAAGTCTTCTAACTCCTTAAAAGATTCAACAGGTGTCTGCTCTAACATTGAGACTTTTTCTGTAATGTTTTGATCTAACAATCTTTTAAGTGCTGTAAGTCTTTGAGAAAACGTGCCTGTTTTAGACAATCCTTTGTTGAATATTTCGTACGGAATGAAGTCAAAAACTTGAAACAGACAATTCTGGATTGTGTGATCTTTTCTTCCAATTTCTTTCATAACACTTTGAAAATCTTCGTTTCCTTCTTTATCAACAATACAAAGCTCACCATCGTAGACCACGTTTTTAACACCCAATGACTTTATCTCTTCCTCGACTTTTGAAAGAGTATGAAATTGTTTTCCTGATCTAGCGTAAGACGAAGTATTTCCATTGCTATCGACAAATATTAAACATCTAACACCATCAAGCTTTCTCGATACAAACCAGTCGCTATTTAAGAAGTCGACTTTCTTCTTTGTTTTATCATCATATTTATTAGCTAAAGCAACATTAAAGGTTGGTATTAAGTCTGGACATGCTTTGTTAATTAGCTTTGTTGAAACTCTGAGCTTTAAGTTTCTATTTAAAATCAATGTTAACATGTTCTTATATTCTGGGTTGTCCAGAATAAACCTGTTTGTTTCTTTAATTGCTCTATGGCCTGTAATACGCTTGTCATTTAAAGAATTAAGCAGATCAAAAATATTATCAAACGTGCTTACGTCTGAGACGAGGTCTTTTCTTTTTTCTAGAAGTTTGTTGGTTATATTAAACTGTATATACGGGTTGTATGTATAATACAATACTTTTCTAATATCTCTTGAAACATGTCTCATTGTTTCAACTTTATCATTAGATGAAGTATTATTGTTCATAGCAATTAAAAAGCTGTTAAATTCTTGAATCAAAATAAGTCCCAAACATAAATTATTATAAAATAAAGAGAAAAAATAATTGTGGTTATAACAATTGAGCTAATAAAAAATAAAGAGCTGTAAACATATGGGTTTGAGTCGTAATAGTCTTTATTAAAGCGAGTGAATGATTTGTAATTATAATAAAATATATATAGACTAATTACACAAAAGAGAACCGATTCAACCATTAAATTCCAGATCAGTTTCAGCTGAAATTGCTAATGCTTCTAAAAAGAGTTTAGAGTTATACGGTATTCTCTTATTTATTCTCTCGCATCTTTCATAGACAGCTTCAACTCTCCTAAGTGCATCTTTCGGAGAAGAAGACTCAAAGACATAATCAACTACTTTTCTTTCGTAGTCGCTCAAACCATTCTTATCAATAGTAACTCTATAACGATTTGATTTTCTCATTTTTACCTCTTAGCTAGCATAAAGTCTTGCAGATGTCTTGGCTTTTTCTTGATTAAGATATGTGCCTACGTAAGTCCAACCATTGGACCAACGATTTTCTGCCTTGTGGTAAAGCTTTGTTTTTCCGTTTTCTGTAACAAGCTTGAATGTTTCGCCATTCTGATTATATAACATATTTGCCTTTTTTATATTTTTATTTCATGTTAATGACGATATCTGGTCTGTCATGTACAAAATTGAGTTTTTGATTAGGAACAACAATCCAACATCTTCTAATTCTTTTAGCTGACGTAGGTTTGTACGCTGCACCATCTGTTAATATTATATAAGCATCAAATTTCTTTTTGTTTTTCTCTGCATGATCTGTTACTGCTTGAAAACAAGTACCACCTGTAAGGTTTCTTTTGAACTTAGGCTTAGAATTCTTTTTCCAAAGAAAAGCAGAGTTTTCATCAACATTGGTATCGAACTTGTATACATAAAAGTCTGTTCTTGCTGATAAGTTGTCAAGCTCTGAATAGAATTTTTCTAGCTCTTTGTTTGTAATCGATCCGCTTTCGTCGACATAAACTGCAATCATAGGTTTATATATTTTCTTGTGTCCTGAATGGACGCCAGGATATTTCTTGTTAAGACGTCTAATAGATGATTGTCGTTCGTCTCTATTAGTAAACCCACAAAATCGTTTAAGAAGGGACTCCCATTTAATCTCCCTAGATATACGACGCATAACTTCAGTCTTAACAAGCGAACTGCATGAACCCCAGTGACGAGAGTTAGCCTCCTCAGCTGCATCCTTTAATATTTCTCTAATTTTAGCCTCAATCATGTCCTGATTTTCTTCAGACATTGATTCCCATCCGTCATGATCATCAAATCCTACCCTTGGACATATTCCTTCATTATCTCCTTTACTAAGGTTTTCTATAGCTTCTTTAGCTTCTGGATCAGACATTAGCTTGTTAAAGTAAAACTCTGACGTTTTGTCTCTAGGAAGGTTTTCAATAACATCAGAAAGCTTTTGAAAGCTTTTGACTTGATCACTAGACATTTGAGACATCACTGCAGGATCAACATGGAGTGGTACTCCCGGAATCAAACCACCTTCTGGAAGTTCGTTTTCCGGGATTGTTGAATTGATTGCAAGATCAGTTCCGTAATTCCAAATTATATGCGGTTCTCTACGGCGGTCTGTTGTGTGTCCAAAAACAAGATGAAGACATTCATGTTTAAGAAGTCCAGTGTTTTGCTTTTGAGTTAACCCAGCCATAAAACTTCTATTCCACCAAAGTGTTAGATCACCATCCACTTCAGAAACGCCTGCTGTTGGAATTGATTCTGTTTCAATCTTGTTTAAAGATCTTAATATTCTACTGTAAAAAGGTTCATTCCATAGAAAATTGACTAGATGCTTAGTTAAATTATAATTATCTATTTTTTCTTGATCAACAGCATTGACTGTAAGGTGCGTGTTGTTTTTATTAGTAGACATATTTATTACCTTATTTGTTTCCAAGAAGGCTTCTGTTACTGTTGACGACTTCAACAATGTAGTCACCTATTTCTCTATGAAAGTTCTGGATCGAATTAACGTTCTTACCCTTTGTAACACAAGACCAAAAGTGAATAACCATTTCCTCAGAAATCATTTTTGCAAGCTTTCCAGCGTTTTTTGCTTGCTTGACTGTCCAGTCATTACTTACAGAATGTTCCCCTAGACGTTCAATCAAGGAGTTGATTCTATCATTAGACATTGCTTCTAATCGATCCTTTACATTATCAAAGCTTTGAAGAATTGCTTCAGGCGAAACATCAATCTCATATTTTTTTACAAAGTCAGTAAACTCAACTGAAGTTTCTGATCCTAAAAATCCAACTGCCGTGTTATAAATGTCAATACTGTTTCTATCTTCTAACAGGCTTTTCGACATAAACTTTAAAACTTCATCAAATCTTGCCCATGAAGCAGGAGTTGGGAAAACATTTCCTGGAGTCAATTTTTCCAAGTCTACAAAAAGATGTGTAGATCTAGTCTTAAGAAACTCGATAATGAGAGGATCAATGCTTTTACTCTTAGCCCAACTAATCCAGTCGTCCTTCGAGGGATCTAGGTCTATTGTCCAAAAGCGTCGTAAGAGAGCTGGATCCATTTCATTAACATCATACTCAGCGCCATGATTGATTGCAGCATAAATTCTAGTTTCCGGGTGTAGAGTATAAGGGTTGCCAGATTCATCGTTACCTAAACATCTATCTAAAACAATTTGGAAAAATGCTTGTTGCACTGTTGGTAGACCTCGGTTGAGCTCGTCCAAGAACAATATAACTGGTTCGTTACATGCCCTAACAAACCATGAAGGCATACAAAAAGACATAACACCTTTTTTCTTCATACCTTCAATATCTGGGTAACCAATAACATCACCTTCAGTCATAAGTGCAGTTCGAACATCAAGAAGGGGTAATTCAAAATGATCTGCAATCATGTTAACTAGAGATGATTTACCGACACCAGTACTTGCCCTAACCAGAACTGCATGGTGTGAAGGAAGAGTTTTGACTATGGAGAGAAAGTTTTTGATATTCAATTTAATTTCCTTTGATTTGTTGTTGATTACCTGTTATTATAATATTGGTATAAACTAATTTACACTTCTGCGTTTTACTAGGTTTATAACTTATACTGAATTATGAGAATTATAATGCTGAAGAATATGCATAAAAGATTTTTTAAAGTGAATGGTGTTTGTTGCAGCAACAACCATGTTAGTACTGGGTATATAAGGTAGGACAGGCCAAAAAAAATAAAGCGTGCTGACCATACAGATCCCCCAGAAGCATTGACAAAAAAAGTCCAGGCATAATAATATGCAAACGATATTGGGTAGCTCAAAATAACCAGCAAGTATATCTGCTTGTCTTTAAACCATGGGTCAACAAACTGAAGGTTGTGCTGCGAAAAAGTCATAATTGCTGCGATAATATAAACTAATACTGCTAATAACAATTAGCGAGCTCCAACTCTTGCGACTTCATCAAACCCTCGTTTCTTTAGATCTAAATAAAAAGTCCATCCAGAACCGCCAAATCGATTCTTTACAGTTTCTAATACACGAAGACCTTTAAAGTCTTCATCTTTCTTTTCAATAGAAAGATGAAGCATAGCATCTACCATATGCTTAAGCTTTTGAGATCCTGCCATGCTCCCGCTCTTGTTTACTTGACCGATACAGATAACATTAACATAATGCTCTTTTGCATAGTCAGTTAGTATTTGAAGAGCTCGAACAGCTGACTGACTGTTTGTATGATCTTCTCCATACTTGCCGTCGTTTAAAGTCTGCAGAGAGTCTACAATTAAAAAGAAAGGTTTGCCTGGGAACTTTTTTCTAAGAGAATCACATTGACTAATCAACCTAGGGACATAAGATTCTTGGCCTGCAATAAAGCCGTCTTCAAACTTAAGTCTTTCACATGTAAGCTTAATCTGATAAAGGCTTTCTTCAGCTGTGTTAAACAAACAGGTGTAACCTTGTGCAGTTAATGCATTTGATAAAGCTAGCATTAACGTAGTTTTTCCAGCACCAGGCTCTCCTGTAAATAACGTCATTGTTGAAGGGGTAAATCCTTCTCCACCAAAAGCTGCATCAAGATAATCGATATTACATGGATATCTTTCACGAAGCTGAGCAGGAATCTTGACGTCTAGAATGTTTGTGCCAAAGCTAATGCCTTCGCTTTTAACGTTAAGCTTCATATTTTTTCCTTTGAAATAAATTTAATTGAGTTTGTTGATATGAATTATGTTTTATTATAATATTAATAATTTAAATATTACACTTCAGGAATAGCTCTAATTTGTTTGCCATTAAGCATGCAAACTGTGTTATTAACTAACACAAAAAAACAGTTTTCTCTTACAGACTTCATGAAGTATTCTTTGTCAGATATAATAAGACCCAGATCTACGGTGCCCGAATCATAGACATAGACGACTTGATTAACTTTAAAGTTCCAACGTCTTGTCTTCTGTTTTCTGTTTTCTCCAATCATATAAGTTTTGTTCTTAAGAACTTCCTTCACAGCCTTTTTTCTTGACTTTGACGCAACCTTGATCTTTTTAAGCATATCAGGGTCGTTCTCAGCCATCTTGTTTTTTAAGGCTCTTAACTCTTTTTTTGATAATGGCATAATACCCTCCTAAGTAATATTATATTAATTAAATATATTATATACACTTTCAAGAAGGTTTAATTAGACATACTTTGTATAAATTATATTTGCGTTGATTTCTTTTCCATAAACAGAGTCTAAGCCAGATCTTGTATAAGACATAATAGCATCTGACATGTATCTTTCCAAGACAGACTCTTCGAAAGACATGTTTAATCCTATGACAAGAGACTTTCCATAATTCCATGCCAAGATTTCTTCATTCATAACGTGAACAAAATCTCTTTTTGACTTGACTGTTGAAGGTCGATTTTTGTTAAAGCAAACAGCACCAGACTTTCTTATGTTTTTATCAATCAAAGCGTGTCCTGCTTCATGCATTAAAGTAAAAAACCTTTCTCTGTACTTGAGATTCTTGTTGATAAAGATTTTATTAAGTAAAGGATACCAAGCGTCTTCAGCTCCACACTTTTGAATAACTTCAATTGACATAAAGTTTTGTAGATAGTAGTTTAAATTATTGAAATTATTTTTGTATTGTACCATTATTGTCCTTTTGTATTAATATTAAATTGATTGATAGTTTTATTACACGCCAATAAATCTCATAACAATATTTTTCTCTAAAACATTATTGATTTTTCTTCTAGCCTTAATAAAAAGCTTAACATACTTTGTCTTAAAATCGTGTTTTGGTTTACATCTAGGCTTTCTAGAATCGTTATAAAAGCAAATAGCTTTATTGATCGGCTTAAATCTTTTTAAAAGATATTTGACTGCCTTTACTCCATCACTAAAAGTGTCACAAGAAGAAAGCTTTTTGTCCTTACACCAATATATTATTTTTATCTGTAGAGGTCCTACGCAGCCTGAACTGTTTGGCTTGGACTGTGCAGTAAACCTACTTTCAGTCCAAGCTACTGCCAATACAATATCAATTGGAACGTTTTCTTTAATCGCATCTTCTATTAACATCGTACATACTTCAACGTTTTCTGCACTTGGAGTAACATTGTCTGATAAGTCTTTGTAAACCTGAGTACAAAAGCTAGTACTCAATATTGTAGCAATAAATACGCTAATCAAAATGTTTCTGTATGTCTCCCATATTATATGTTATGATATCTTCATCATGGTCAAACTTAACTTTGACAAAGACTCTAGCTTGAGTAGTCCCACCAACAGTCAGTTGATTGTTCTTTACAGAAACAATATCAACAACTGTTCCAATGTTATCCATATTTTGAAAGTGATAGACTCTGTCGCCAATTTTAATCATTATTTATCTCCTATGTTTAATAATACAATTTTTATTATATTAATACACGTGGAGTCTTACAAGTATTTAAATTCTAATTATCCTCTATAGACGGAAACTCGCCGGCTCTATTATGATCGTCGTCGACGATGTAGTATCGATTAACTCCTTTTTGTTGTAATAATTCATTAAATATGTATTCAATGCTTACATGATCCCCACGTCCATGATGATCCCTCAAAGCTTCAGGTAAACTTTTACATGCTCTAATAAATCCAGCTATCTGATCGTCTGGATACTTCTTAGAAATTTCTTGATCTGTAAGCGAGTTCCATGTAGTAACTCCTGCATCATATACACTTTTAACAGTACTTGCTCCTGGAACGTACCCAAGTGCTTGATCTTTTATATGAGGCGCAAGTCGTTGGGCAAGACCTGTTGACATATTAGGATCTTCGCCTGCTTCTCTAATTACTTGCCTAATAGTCTTTCTTAACTGGCTTTCTGTGATTTTCATATTAATCCTTTTTCTTTAAGACATTTCAAAACATCTATAATACTGCAAAGTGATGACTCAATACAAGACGAATCTGTCATTTGAACAATTGGATTAATTACAGAATGTATTTGATCTGGATTAGACATAAAGTGTTGTGAGCATGTATCATAAGTGTCTTTGCAAGGTACTAATTCTCTAGAAGCAGAGCTAAGATCTCTAAATTTATCCAGCGTTTCAGGATAAGCGGCGTGGTACTCAATATGATCAACATATTCTTGTGGAGTAACTCTGCCGTCATTATCTAAGTCAAAGTGATGGAACAAGTCCTGCTGTTCAATAGTGTTATCGTCTTGTACTTTTATGTCACAGCTAGATTTTCCATGACTATGGTCATGCGAATAATCGTCTAGATGAATTCTATTAGCTTGATCTAAAAATTCTCTAATTAATTTTCTTTCATTCATTATAAGAAGCCTTTCAATACAATTAAGTATTATGCATCAAAAGAAAGTTCTTGTTGAATATCATGGGAATCTTTTCTGCTTTTCCCAGTTCTAATGTTATCCATCATCTTTTCTTGAGAATTGACCTGATTAGAAGCAAGATTGCAATTTTCAAGTGCATTCTCGGGAAAAAGCTGTATGTCTTGAATTACAGTAGATAATCTTTGCAGAGTAAAACATGCAATATGTCCAGCGTCTTTAAATATGATTCGTTCTGAAGATGAATGTGAGATGTCTCTTTCAAAGAGTGTTGTACAGTTTTCTACTGCAACACTAAAATATGATTTATAAAGCCTTGTTAGACCGCAAATATTTTCTGTAAGAATTGGATTTTTTTTATGTGGCATAGCACTTGACCCTTTTTGTCCTTTCCTAAAAGGTTCAGACATCTCATTAATACCATCAATACTATACATTCGAATATCAAAAGCAATTTTCTCTACTGAGATTATTATCTTAAGGATACAATAGAAATAGTCTAAAAACCTTTCTCTTGGAATAATTTGTGAGCATATGACAGGATAAAGCCCTAACTCTCTAAGTGCATTGACTTCTCTAGAATAAGGATTTTGTATGTTATTTCCGCTAACACCAGAAAGTTTTCCAATAGAAAGCTTTTGCTTTGTTACACTAATTTGTCTTAAGTTCTGTTTTATAGAATCATTCCATCTTTTAAAAATATCTTTGTATGACTGGACTTCTGCGTTTTTCCCATGCGTCCTTGCCAAAATAGGACGAGTGCTAATGTCAAAAGATATTAGTTTAGACAAAGCCCCAGTTAGCTTTGTGCAGAAATCATTAATTACTTCAAGTGTTTCTAAACATAAAAGAATATTTGAAGTATCTATAACATCAGATGAAGTAAGACCATAGTGAACCCACCTTCCCGCACTATTTGGAATCGATTCCTCTAACATTTGAACAAAAGCTTGCAAATCGTGTCTAGTTAGACTTTCTATCTCTTTCCATCGATCTTTATCTATTGATATGTTGTTAACAATATCATCATGTTCTTCGCTAGTAATTGTATTGTCATTTAATAAGCTATTTAAATGAGCCATTTCCACCTTTAACCAAGTGTTTAGCTTGTTGTCTGTTTTCCAGATATCGTGGATTTCTTGTACTTTGTATCTTGGTATCATTTTTCTCTCTTAATTTAAAATTTTTAAAGTAATGTATAGGGACTTAAATTGCAGCAAGTGTACTGGTTAAATGATAAGTCAATATTAGCTTTCTTGATTCATCCAAACAATCTCACCTCTTTTTGGTCCTGTTGTAAAAGATACCAGATTTACTCCTGTGTTCTTTTTTACTGTTGACAATAATTCTTTAAACCCTTCGTCTTCTAGACAAACGTCGTTTATCTTAGGCAGCTGTAGTGTTTTGTTTTGATAATAGTATTGAGGATTATTAACGCCAGGATGAGACATGACGTCAGTCTTGACAATACAAATATGATCTACACCGTTTTGTCTAACAGCTAGCGAGACCTCATCTAGATCAAGCCAGCCACACTTCCTAGGTCTTCCTGTTGTTGCACCATATTCACAACCAATTTCTGCTAGTATCTTTTCTTGACCGTCAAAGATCTGACTAGGGAAAGATCCACTTCCAACTTTTGTCTTGTACGCCTTTATTACCCCAATGACTTCGTCTATTTGTCTGTGATTTAGACCTGTTGAGTTTAATGCGCCGCCTATTGTTGGTGCTGAAGATGTGACGTCGGGATAGTTGTTAGAGTATATGTTTAGTCCTGTAGCTTGTGCGCCTTCCAGAAGAATGTTTTTGCCTTCTGTATAAAGATTTTGTAGAATGTCTTCGTCTTCTAAAAGGAAAGGCTTTAAATGTTTAACTACATCTGTAATATTCTGTAAATATTTTGCAAAGTCTCTAAAGTCTTTTTTCCATATAGAATTTGGACTAGTATCATTATTTTCTCTTGCAAGAATTTCTTGTAGTTCAAAAAAATTATCTTGCAAAGTCTCAAAAACACGATCAAAGTCAATAAATAAGTCTCTGAAAAGAATAGCGTCTCTTGCATAAAAACTAGAATAAGCAGGCCCGATTCCACGTGCAGTAGTTCCTAACTTCTTTTGATACTTAATTCTGTCTTTTATTTTATGTGTTGGTTCTACAATAGGACAGTATCCTGATATCATCAACTGTGACGGGTGGACATTAAGATTATTAATCTCGCTAAAAAGTTCGACTGGGTCTACTACGCAGCCGCGCGAAATAATGTTTGAGACATTAGGTGTTAAAACGCCTACTGGGAGCATGTGAGTTACAAACTTTTTGCCTGACGCATCATACACAGTATGTCCTGCATTTGCCCCTCCTTGGAACCTTACAACAACATCAGCCCAAGACTGTGTTATATCGTCGACGATTCTTCCTTTACCTTCGTCTCCATGCTGGAGACCTAGAACTATTTTGATTGGCATATTTACTTCCTATTAAAAATATGAGGACTACCTTCAGCGTGTGAAGCTGTTGTTTGCCTGTATGCTATTGATTTTTCTCTAAACTCATTTAAACTTCGTACGCCACTGTAAGACATACCACTTCTTACGTTAGCCATGATTTCGTTTACTATTCTTGAAACAGTTCCTTTGTATGGGACAATAGACGATACTCCTTCGATAGAAGAGTAAGATCCTTTCCAGTCTTTTTGTGCTAGTTTTGAAGCCATACCATTATATCTTTTAACTTTTTTGTTTTTGTCATTAATGATAACTTTACCAGGCGTTTCTTTGGTACCACTTAACATTGATCCGAGCATTACAAAATCTGCGCCTGCAGCTAGTGACTTTACTATATCACCGCTATTCTTGATCCCACCGTCTGCGATAATATACGGCATGCCTCGGCCAGATATATTAGGCTCGCTATCAATCATTTCCTGTCTCGCTCGACTGCATTCAATAACTGCATGTAATGTAGGAACGCCGTGACCCGTCTGGATTCTTGTAGTACAAATGCTTCCACTTCCGACTGAAGTTCTTATTGCGTCTGCACCAAATTTTGCGAGATTCTTGTAAGCATCACCTGTCGCAACGTTTCCGGCGATCACAAACAAGTCTGGGTATTCTGACTTAACAAAATCAATTGCATATTCCATAAGTTTGTGATCACCATGCGCGACATCTATACAGACAATACTCAAATCTTTTTCAACTAAGGCAGATAATCTTTCTTTAAAGTCACCTGAAACTCCTATTGCTGCTGCTCTTGTTGCATTGTTATTGACAAAACCTATTAGTTTTGCCTGATAATCGATTGAATTATATCTATGAATAATCCCAAGCCCTCCTTGAACATTCATTGCATTACACATATGCGCTTCTGTAATTGTAGACATTGGGCTACTAATAATAGGTATTTTAAAGTTTATTGTTTTTTTATTGTCATAGTTTGTCATATGAACGCTTGTATCAATTTCAGATCTAGAATTAATATCTGAATGTTGTGGTACAAGAATAATATCATCAAAGCCTATAACGTCTTCATTTATTATTTTCATTTTGTCCTCATTCTGTCTAATTCATTATAGAATAAACAATGCAAATTTATAAAGCTTAGTTTAACAAAAGTCTTTAATGTATTTCTTTAATGCTTTTTCTTTACACTTAGACTCTAACATAATATCAACAGACTTATTACAACTATCAAAAGGCTTATAGTAGTAGTTTGAATGTGCTGCAGCTGATCTTGTGCTTGGATCTTCGAATTCTTTTTTACCATTTGAATGATGGCAAGTAGGACGAATGCCTTTTGGCCAAGAATCATATGCCATATTAAAAGACTCGTCATAAGGAGCATCTTGTGGGCCTAAACCGAAGTGATGTGAATCGAAAACTATCGGGACACCTGTAACCTTGTATATGTTTTCATACAAAAACTTTGAACTAAACATTGCAGGTTTGTCGTCATTTTCTACAGTAAGCCTAGACTGTGCAGATTCTGAAAGTCTGGCAAAGTTTTTGTTAAAGTTATCTGCTGCTAGCTGCAAGTTGCCGCCGCAAGTAGAGCCTAAATGAATATTGATCTTGCTCCAGTGATTTCTGTCCAAGCCCATAAGGTCAAATAATTTAGCGTGAATTTCTAGATCTTTGATGCAGTTTTCTACAACATAGTCTTTTTCTGAAGCAAGACAATTGAATTGGCCAGGATGAAAAGAAACTCTTTGTCCTATTGCTTTTGTATACATACCTGCCATTTTAAGATAGTGACATATTTCTTCGTAATCTGGTAAATCGTGAAGCTCGTATTCAGAAGCCCATGGAGTAATTTCTGATGAGATCCGAAAAACCTTGACATTGTTTTTGTAATTCCAGTGAAATATAGGCATCATATCTTTAACATTTTGTAGGACTAGTTTTGATGCATAAGGCAAGCCTTTAGCTTCAAAGGTAGCTTTTCTCATTGTTCTAGAATTAAAAATACCTTTATCGCGCAAAGACATGTTGATACATGCATAACCAAAACGATTCATTGATTTGTCCTTATTATCTTATTTTATATCTATAATATAATAATTAATACTAATTTACACTATCGATTATAAAACAGGATTTATATAACATGAAAAAAAGTATAAGATGGTTATTAACTGAGACTAGGTTTCTAATTTAGAGCCGAAACAAGTTAATTTTATAGATGGAAAGTTAATATGTTATCACTTAACCTCACATTTTAAGTGGGCAAAGTATAACAAAAGAGTTGCTGATCCTCAACTAGACTTAAGTCATAGAAAAGTATTTGGAAGCACTTTAAAAGAGGTCTATAGTTTTTAAACATTTCTCATTAAGATATCTTTTATATAGTATTGTTAATATTTACTATTAAAGCATAAAGGATTACTAAATGTCAAACCACAAAACAATTAAAGCATATGTTGTAGAGGTATTAGAAAAAAACACAAACAACCGGCTATCAGAAGGCCTTAAGTTTCATATAAACGAAAACATACCTATTAGCACAAATATATACAGACCTGGGTCTCAAAAATACTTCAGTCTTTTCAATGAAGCTCGCGTGTTATATAATACAGGAAAAATAGACTTGCATCATGATATAGACAAGATGTATATTAAAGAGCTTGATATAGGTGAATGGGCTGAGTATAGTGGCCAGATGGTTCCTTTAGACTATCCAATGTTAATTGAAGAAAGCTTATACGAAGCAAAATATAAAGGCAAAGAAGTCAAGTTGGGTAAAGCTGGAGTAAGAAGAGTTAAAGGTAAAAAAGGAAAAGCAGAAGTCTTCGTCAGAGATCCTAAAACTAAAAAGATTAAAAGAGTACAGTTTGGATCTGAGATGTCTATGGCTATGGGTTCTTCAGACGAGCACAAGAAAAGAAGAAAGTCTTTTGGTGATAGGCATCAGTGTAGCAAAAAGAAAGATAAGACAAAAGCTGGGTATTGGTCTTGTAGGGCAACAAAGCTTTTTGGTAGAAATATTCCCGGGTGGTGGTAATAAATGTTTCCTTTTAAAGAGGTTTTACTCGAGGAAAAGAGTGATTATCTGTTAGTGCAACGAACATTTAATGGTGATCTAGATGAAGAAGAGTTAGTCTGGCATAGAGACAAAGAAGACAGGGAAGTAATTCTCATAGAAGGAAAAGACTGGTACATACAGTTAGATAACGAGCTGCCTAGATTGCTGTCTAATGATACTTTTTGTAATATTCCTAAATCAACATGGCACAGAATAATCAATAAAAACAGAAGCAAACTAGTTATTAATGTTAGGAAGTACAAATGAAAACAAAAGCAATGTTAAAAGAGTGGAGAGAATTTTTGGCGGAAGGTGACCTAAATAGTGTTAAATATAAAAAAGATCAAAAAGTAAAACACAAAGAATGAAGAAATCTAAAAGCAAGAAATAATTATTATAATTAAGAGGTTATTATGAACAATTTGTTTTTATTAGAAGAGCTTGTCTTTGAAGTTTTATTAGACGAAGCTAAAAAGAAAAAGAGTAAATACCCAAGTCAGTATAAAGCAAAAGGTAAAAGAAAAAAGAAGTTAGACACAGCAACAAAACTTGCAAAGAGTGATAACGAAGCTGATCGACAAAGAGCTTATAAGATGAGGGATAACATGGAAAAATCAGAGAGAAAGAAAAAAACATTTAAAAGTGTCCCAAGACACGATACAAAAAAGTAGAGTATTATTATGAATGATGTGCATCTATTAGAAGAGTTTATCTTTGAAGCTTTATTAGACGAAGCTAAAAAGAAAAAGAGTAAGTCTAAAAAGAAGAAATCACCCTCAGGTGGCTTGTCAGCTGCTACAAAAGAAACACTTAAGAAGAAAGCTGAAAAGCGTGGTTTGACACCAGGCTCTGTATACGCTGAGTATAAAAAAGGTTTAGCAGCTTGGGCAACTAGTGGAAGTCGAAAAGGAATGTCCCAGCACCAGTGGGCGCATGCAAGAGTTAACTCTGCAACTCCTTCAAAGCCGTGGGCAGTCGTTAAAAAGTCTAAAAAGAAAAAAAGCGGGAAAAAGAAATGATATTAGAAAATGCATCTTCAATGCCTATTCTTGGGTACTATGACAACGATATTGTCGAAGTATCAAGAAAGCTAGGTGAAGCGTATAATAAGTCTGTAACTAGTTTAAATCCTCATAAATTTCTAGGTTTTGATTTAGATTTGCCTAGTGACTTAATGGGACTTAGAGGAAGATTAAACAAAGAAGATAGAGTTTTAGAAATACATTATAATAAGAATACTACGCTTATTGTGCCTAGCGTATATTCAAATCTAGTGACAACTAGGAAATATTTTGAAATTTCAGGTGAACAAAATAGTCTATTGGAAGCTTCATCTTTAGACGAGTCAATTCTTTTAAAAGGTAAAGCAGGCGGCAAAAAATCTTTTAAAGCGGGCATGAAAAGTGCAAAAAAGTTTTTTACAAGAGATATTGAAGTAAAAAACCCTAATGACATAAGAGATCTTGCTGAAAATATTACTTCTGATTTAAATAAAATATTGGGTGGAGAAGTTTTAGAAAAGGAGGAGTTTGTTTCCTTTGTAAAAGATTTTATTGAAAATCCTCATAAAGGAAAGTCTATAGACAACTTGTATCAAAAAATGTTTGATTCAGCTATTCAAACAAAAAATGTAGATAAAGTAATTTCTGAAGTGGTGAAAGTTATTGATCAAAGTAGAAATTACAAAGGGTTTATAAAAGGTAGAACTCAAGTATCTAGTCTTAAAAAAGAAATAGCAAGTGCATATGGTGTTAAACCTAGTCAAATTGAAAAAAGATCAAACACTGAATTTCTACCTAAATTAAAAAATGCTGCAAATATTATTGTGCATTTGTTTAAAGCATTAATAAAGTCATTAAAAGCAATAGTCTCTGGAGGATTTTCAGTTAAAATATATTCAGTTGGAGTCGGGTCAACAATTATTTCAATATTTGAGTTCTTCTTTTGGAAGGTTATGACTATGCTTGGTTGGTCTATAGGAATTGAAATAGACAAAGACGAGTTAATTCAAAGGTCAGAAAAAATAGAAGGATTTTTCGCGAGTGCTAAAGACGAGTTAGCTGGGTTATTCAATTTAGCCTTCGAAGGATTTGCTGACGCTTTTGTCTGGATTGTTTCTCGTGCATTCAGTATTCTCAAAGCTTCTACTCAGTGGATTGAAGAGCTTCCTGCTTTAGAATATCTTAAATGGCCTTTTGTAGCTTTTCTTGCGTACACTTGCATTACGCAAATAATCCAAATTTTTAAACACGTTAAGGAAATTAAACACATTAGAACTATTGATAACTTAGAGCTTGCAGGTCAAATGAGTAAAGAAGAGTTAACTAATAACTTTGGGTTTGACAAAATACTTGCGTCTGAAATGATTATGCTTGTAATATCAACTCATATTCAAGGTGCGATAATAAAAAATAAAGGAAACTTTAGTGATGGTGAGTTAAAAAGACTTGAATACTTGTCAGTTCAAATAAACAATACTGGCAAAAAATATTGTGAGGGAGGAATTAAGTTAACAACAAAATACACGAAAAACATAATAAAAGAGTTGATAAGTATTTTTTAAATTATTTTACATCTAGTATCCTTTAATTCCTCTACCATCATATTTCAAAGCAAGAAAATTATCAAGAACCTTATTAATATTAAAGTCCTTAATTGTTTCGTCATCATTTTTTTCTTCGATATACTTTATTAAATATTTAACAAAGGATTCTTCGATGTCATTGTCGACAATTTTTTGTATTTTGTCATCTAAGTCAAAGTTTGACAAGAAGCCTTTCGGCCTTTTACCGTCTGGAATGCTTATTAAGCTCATGACTACGTCCCCTAAATCTCTTGCGCCACCTAGAAAAGGAACAAATCCCACAGCAGACTTCGCTACACCTTTTCCTTTCTTAAGACCTATAAAGTTCTTCAACTGCTTTTTTAATTTTCCCCAAGTCATTTGTTGATCTTCTTCTTCTAAAATCAATTTAATGTATTCTTCTATTAATAACATTTCAAACCTCATAGTTAATGAGTATAAATATTATTTAAAAGGATTAATATGAAGCCTTATTATTATAAAGCAAAAGTTATATCTGTTTATGATGGCGACACGATTACTTGTGTAATAGATTTAGGCTTTTCGCTTTCAGCAAAAATAAAAGTTAGACTCTTAGGGATTGATACACCTGAAATTAGAACTAAAGATTTAGTTGAAAAGGAAAAGGGCTACGTTACAAGAGACTGGTTGAGAGATAAGATTCTTGATAAAGATATTCTTCTTCACACAAAAGAAAAAGGAAAGTTTGGTAGGTGGCTTGGTTTGATCTGGACTTTGGACGAAGATAAACCTGACTTTGAAAATTCATATAATGGTCAACTAATAAAAGAAAACTTGGCAAAAGAATATCGGGGAGGAAAAAGATGAAATATAGTTTAAAAGATCAATATAGAGAATTATTAAGTGAAACTAATTTTTTTGACTTCTATGAAGATAATAGTGACTTGTACTATGACGAAGATGTTGAAGAAGATTTAAACGATAAGAAAAGAATACAAATATTTCCAACATATGATGCAATTGCTAAAAATTCTAATTTAACAGGAAAACGTTTTATTTATAAAATTGACAACTCTGACTTGAGTCGACTAGGAAATCCCGGAAAAATTAGCATAGAATTTGATCAAGTCATTGAGTTTGGACGACTTGATAAAATTCAGACAAGCTTAAAAGGTGAGTACAGTGTTTTATCAAGTAAAACTTCATCAACAACGTCTATTTTAACAATCGCATTCAAGAGTTTTTTTCAAGCTTTTGAAGCTATTTATTTAAACAGGGCGCTAACAACTTCTAGTGATTCAATTTTATTTAGAGATGAAAATACTAAAAATAAAATAAAGGATTTGTACAAAAAGACAATAAAGGACTTTCCTAGCAAAATTAAAAAGAGTGATTCACAAATAAACCGTAGAAATGCAACATACGCTCTTTTAAAAAGTAAATACAATTCTATAGATAATGTGTTAGGTAATAAAATAGAATATATTGAAAATAATCAAGAAGACTTTTTCTTTTTAAATAGTGGTAGAGAAAGCTTTTTTGATGTCTTGTACAAATTTTTACTAGATAAAAATGATATTGTCTTTAGTTACGAAGTAGAAAATATAAGTAATGAAGACTTTTCAAATGTTAAAAAGAAAGAGCTAAGCAGTCTAATATTACAGTACTATACACACGAAAATCTAATATCGATAATAGAATACTTAGACGATATAAAAGTTCGTCAAAAAGTATCAAATGTTGAAGAAGTTATAAAAATATTAAATAGCAGTCAATTCGCTAAAAAAACACTTGCTTTTAATAATGCGAACAGAATCGGTCCTGGAGAGTTTATTTGTCATTTGCTTTTTGATACAAAAAATGCTTTACTTGACGTAGAACCAGACGTTATTTTTTCTTTTGACAAAGGAAAGGCATCAGTTAAATCTTTTAGGTCAAAAGAAGCGCAGACTGGAACCAACATGAAAAAAGAGCTAAAGGGTGCTCTTAATGATTTTTACAATCTAATATTAAAAACCGAAAAAACAAGCAAAGTATCTATAGGTTCATGGAGTTCAAAAAAGTATCCTTTTAATGATCTTAACAATTATATAAAACAAAACGATATTAATATTGAAAAACACAATGAAAGCCCGTTTACAGAAATTGTATTAAAAGCTTTTTTTAATAAAAAAATAGAAAATGATGAAATAATTAATGCAAGTGATTCTGAGTGTGTTGATGCTAAAAAAGAAATTAAAAAGTCGTGGAATAAAGTAAAGCTTAATACAATATTTGAGCACGAAGCTGACATCATAGTGTGCGTAAATGAAAAAAGTTACCCTAATGATCCTTTTTATGTTTTTAAAAAAGATAGAATAGATATAAACAACGACAGTGGAACAGATGAATTAGATAGAGTGACCTTGTCAAGCGCAGCAAATAATAGAGTTAACTTTAGAATAGATAAAGATAAAAAATCAAAAAAAGATGACACAGTAACGGGAATTATCAGAGCCATAACAGAAGGTTCAAGCATCAACAAAAAAGAAAATAATGTAATCACAGAAGGTGGCAAGGCTGGTCACATGATGCATCCTTATGAGAATCTTCACATGAAGATATCTGATATGAAGAGGATGATAGAAGACTTTCAAAATGATTTTGAGATATCTGAAAAGGTTGATGGTGCAAATCTATTTTTTACAATTGACCCGCAGCAAGGAAAGATTCTTTTCTCTCGAAACAAGTCAGACATGAGTCATGAAGAAACTCTAGAGAAGTTTGGTCCTGATCATCCAGCACATGTGCTATTTACAGATGGTGCAAATGCAATATTTAACTCTGTAAAGAATTCTTTAAGTAAGCAAGACATTCAGAGAGTCTTTGGGCAGAGTCCAGAGGGAGGCAAGACTTACATTAACTTTGAGATCATGCATCCTCAAAAGCCTAATCAAATAAAATATGACATGAAGTATATTGTATTTCATGCTATAGTTGATTATGACATTAATGGAAACGTTGTTGAATCTTCGCCAGATGACGAAAGATTAGTACACCTATTAAATCAATTGCAGCCGAGCTTTAATGTAGAAAACAACGACTTTAGTCTAGGATCGAATCTAAAGATTAAGTTAAATAACTTGTCACAATCAGATGTTGATGAGTTACTTGATGAGTTAAATAGCATTACATCTTCTCTTGGTCTAAGTGATGACATGACAATCTCAGATGCTGTTAAGAGTGAAATTAGATCTTTACTTGATAGAGAAAACATTACAGAGCTTTTACCAGAAGACAAGATCGAGATGGTTTACGATTTCATTACAAACGAGTCTACAGAAATAAAAGGCACAGCAATTAAAAAAGGACTCGATAGAGAATTGCAAAAGACTTTAACATCTTTAGGTCTAACAAGCAAAGCTAAAGCACACAAGATAATAAAGCAAGTAATTCAAGAGTTTAGACCTTTGTTTATTCTTTTAGGAATTAAACTACTTGACAATGTTCAAAGTAGATACATGTCATCAGATGCTAGCAATAAAAACGTCGACGAGCTAAGAAGACTACTTGATGCAGCAATGGAAGATTACGACAACATTATGCAAGCTGGAGATTTAGGTGATTCAGAAAGCAAGATCTTTAAGTCCTTAACTCCACATATTGCAAATGTTAGACATCATGGTGTTGAAAGAGTTGTATCTTCTCCTGTTGAAGGTGGTGTATTTATTGGCAAAGACGGAAACACTTACAAGGTAACAGGAGGATTTGCACCCCTCAATCAAATACTAGGCACGGCAATGAGAAGTTTAGATCATATGCCTACATTCAAAAAAGAGTTTGTTGCTCAAGAAAGAGGAAACTAATATCAGTTACCTTTAAGAGTATTGAATATTTCATCTTTTTGACTATCACTCAATTCAGAAGGTAAACCTGATTTAAATTCATCGACATTATCTTTAGCAATGTGTTGACGCATAAGTGTGCCACTTATTGCCATAGTATCTTCACCTCTAGACATTGTTTCAATATTTACTCTGTCAATCATGTCTTGAAAATATTTTTCATTATATCTTCCTGCATCTTCTTCACCTGTATAGACTGCGTAGTGTTTATCTAGATTTTCTTCCCGTAAGCCTTCCTCTAATTTAACATATACATTCCTTACAGGCGAGCCTCCGTATTCACAAGAAACATTCGAAGGAAGAATGTCTTCTAAAATATTATCCCATATAGACTTCATGTCAGCACCTAAAATTGGGTGTTCTCCTTTTTTCTTTCTATCTGATGTAGAAACATAGACAATTACGTCTTCACATTCTTCAGAAGCTTTTCTTACCAGCGTCATATGACCTTCATGAAAAGGCTTTGCTGACATTGGAACAAGTCCAACACTAAATTTTTTATCACTAGAAGACTCGTTTAAAAATCTTCTCCAGTTTTCAACTAAAAGTTTTGTTTTCATAGTAAACCCATGTCTTTCAAATATTGTTTTGTCCACTCCCGGTCTTCATGCCAGGTTGTTTTTCCGTCCTTGTCGAATTCTTTATCATTAAAAGGCATATAGGATTCATCAGGATGGCTACCGCTCAAGCTTTTTCTCTTCTTTGATAATTCACATATAACAGCAAAATATATCACGTCAGATAAAATCTGGTAATTATTTCGAGACATTTACATCATTGCTTTCTTTGTAAGAAGCTTAAGGTCTTCTTCTCCTATATTGTTGTCAATACAAGATTTTGCAATTTTGGAGCTTAAGTAATCTGTAATAGATGAAAGTTCGGCACTACTTCTTGCTAGTTTATAATGACACCACTGCGGCAAGTCATCGTTGTCTTGAAGTAAACTATATAAATTATACATGTCTTTTGCCATTGTAAGAAGTGTTGTCTTCATCATCTTTCCTTCTCCAGCATCAGACTTTTCTTTACCATAATCTAAATTTCTTTCGTTCATAATTATTTTCCTTAATCGTATTATAATAATTATGAAGCAAGAATAGATTTAGATTATTCTCCACATGGTGGGATAAAACATTCAGACTGAGGTAGTTGAGTTTGCATTGCATCCTCACAAGAGATGTCGACTGATAGTTCTGGCGCCCATGCCCAAGTGTTCATCATTAGATAACCAGCGTGACTCGGAAAACCATTTATGTCGTATGCAATAATCTCTGATATTTTGGCGTATCTTGTTGTTTGTCTAAAGAACACCCCAAACCTTCCTCGAGGTATATATCCACTATAACTAAATGTTGTGCTACTAGAAGAAGAGTCGACTATAGTTTCAGCGATACTTTGTGTGTTACCTTCGGTAATAACCTTACCACTTGATCTACTTGCTGACATGTTCCATACACGTCCAGATGATGACGAAGTTGAATCAGAAACAACGTTAGTTGTGCTACTCGATAAAACATATGAACCGGTTAAAGAGTGACTTCTGGATTCATTTTGTACACTTCCAAAAGATCTTTCGTTTTGAGACGTTCCACTAGTTGTATATCCTCTGCTATTTGTATTAGAATTTGAGTTTGTGTTTGAAGAAGAGTTGTTCCACGAAGAATTGACACCAGCTGTTACCTCAACTTTACCGCTAGCTTTTGCTAAAAATGGAATTGATCCTTCACCACTAAAACCAGTTGTAACAGATCCGTCAACGCCTGTAGTTGTGCCATCTATGTTCGACTGCACATTACCCTGTGTATTTGAATCAACTATATTCCAAGACCAAGTCTCGCCATCAGAAGAACTATAGTTTATGTTACTAGCGTTAGACGCAGTACTGCCGACTGTGTAAGAATCACTCTGTGTTTCAGAATTAGAAAGCGAAGAAGATGATACAGTCCCTTGTGTTTCAGAAACATTAATTCCTTCAGAATCTGTTTTGCTTAAAGTGGAAGACATACTGTCAGACCAACTATTACTTACGTTGACTGATACGCTGTTTTGTCTAGTTTCAGACAAACTTTCAGAATACTGGACACTATTCCCTATAGAGCCAGGTATACAACCAGTTACTGGGATAGGCTCGTAAACTTCAGCTATTTCACTTTCTCCTGTATGTTTTATCTCAAGAGGCCTAACTACTTTAACAGGCAAGACGTTTTTTATTGTAATGTTATCTTCACTAACTGCAGTAACTTCAATCAAAGCAACATAAAATGACAAGTTATCTGGGACAGTTTCAAAGATAATATTGTCTACATAGTCTATGTTTGTTAGTGTTTCATATTCATTGACAACTTCATATGAAAGCTTTGGTGTTATAATTTTATAAGTAAATGATTTAGATATTAATTTATGCGTTTCTATAGATATAGTTTGTGGTATATTACCAACAACATTTCCGGATAAATAATCGCATTCTTCCACACCACATAAACTCTTTATAATTATTGAAGGTGAAGTCTCTATAGATATTTCTTGTGTATCATCACCTAATGATACTAATAACTTGTATTGATTAAAACGAGAAGTATTAAGAAGACTAAATCTTGTCAAGACAAGTCTGTCCTTTTCTACAATTGGAACATAACTTCTTATAATGTTATCTTGGTCATCTACTAATTTAACCAAATATTTATTCTTTGTGTCTAGGTCGTCAGAAAAATATATCGATATATTTTCACCTGATGCTACGTTTTTATTTTTTATATAAAAATTTTCTTTATCTTTTACTAAGTTTTCTGCGCAGCTAAATAACATACATAACATAAAGAAACATATAGAATTAAAGACTCCAGTCAACAGTAGATTCCTTTTCAGCTTTGTGTATACTTTCAAGTTCTTTATAAATACTTCCTAAATAGTCTTTTAATGCCAAAGACAATTCTTTTTTATGTTTTTCTTTTTTAATATTGTTATTTTTTGCTATTACATTAATCACACTATTAGCAGCTCTCTTTATTTGAGGTGCGCCACTAAAAACTTCCCGCTTAGTATAATTTGACATAGTCAATAATGCGCTGCTTATTTTTCTTCTAGGCTTGTTTACATCCGCTCTTGCAATACTACTGTTTGCTGTGACTTCCTTTATTTTTCTTTTAGCACTAGATATCTTAGCTTTTCCAGGAATAGCGTCATGTAGAGACTTAACAAATTTAACAATAGAATCTAGGTTCTTAAGGTCTTCAGAAAAAGCGCTTATTTTATCATTAAAACCATTTCTATCTACAGCCCGGTCTAAAAGATCAGACATACCACCTTCACTATTTTTAGAAGATTTTTTTTCAAACGTAGCTAGACCTCTTTTTTGAATGTATGTGGTTATGTGTGACAGCTTGTTTAGAAATAAAGCTATATGTTCGTCGTCTTCATTTTTCTTAGAACTCACAATATAAGATTTAATTATTTTATTGTACTTATTTGCGCCTTTTTTTCTAAAAAAGTCTATAACTCCTTCACCAAGCAAGTCTTCTTTTGACTCATAAGCTATATTTGCTTTTTGCAATGCACACCATTTCATCACAATATCAGACTGTATGTCTGTTAAACAATGTTCAATTACTAGCTTAGAAGTTGTCAAATTGCAACAAATATCTTTTTCTTTTTCTGATAGTGGTTGTGGAGGTCTTGAAAGAGACTTAGCTATAATCAGAGTAATATCGTCTTTTTTTGCCATAATAGTTTTTTCCTTTTTTATACTTACATAATTCTTCGTAAATATAACTATTATGTGACATATTAGATTTTAAAGCTTTTTCAACTTTTCTAATTGTTATTTTTTTTGTCTGCCTAACTATTTTAAAGAAATCTATTTCGCTATCAACAACTATCAATTTTTTTCAACCTTTTTTTTGGTTCTTCTTTTTCTTTTAGGCTTATCTATTTTTTCAAGCACTTTATCGACGATATCATCTTTTTCTGTTTCAACAGGTATTGCTTTTCCTTTTTCAGAAAAATTTACACTGTCTGCCTTGTTTTTGACTTCATTAAAGTATGTAATACTAGGTGGGTTAACACTTTTACTTCTCATTAAATCAGAAAAATTTTCGTATGTTTCGTTTTTATTTGCAATAAGATAAACAAGAAGATTAAAATTTCTTTTTGTACAAAATAAATTATAGTTTATTAGATATCTATCTTTCATTTTTTTTCCTTAAACAGTCAACAACTGACTCTTGTAATTCTGGAGATTTTGCAATATTAAATATTTCTTCAGAAGTATACTTTAAGTCATAAGCTCCTGAAATGTTTTTTACTACTTTGACAAAAGATCTATTTAGAATATTTCTTACTGTAGAATGATTCATCTTTTCACCAGAATCAGTCATGTTTCTTGCAATATCATGCAAACTCATTCCTACACCGTCAACTCTTACATTTTTCTTAGTCATTTAAATACTCCATCATTTCATTTGTAACTGGAAATTTTTCTACGTTGCTTTCATCTTCTGAAATGCCAAATCGTAATCGCAAAATCTTTTCTTCTTTGGGTGTTAAAAGAGAAAGACTCTCTCTAACTAGCTTTATTAATTCTTTTGAAAGATAAACTTTTTCTGGGTTTGCGTAAGTGCTTTTGTCTTCAAAAGAGTCTTTGAGAGTGGTTCCTGTTGTTGGGTTTTCTTTGTCAAGATAAGTTGCATGACCGTTTGCCTTTAGTGTATAATTGATTTTTCTTGGGTTTTCACCAATTTCTAAAGCAATTTCTTCAATAGAAGGCTGTCGATCTAACTCTCCTGCTAGTTTAACTGCTGCTTTCTTTATTTTTGCATTTAATAGTCTAGAGTGTGCCGGAACTTTTATGTCTGTAAGTGTTTCGTTTATATGTTTAAGTGCTGCTTCTCTTATCCACCATGTAGCATAAGTGCTAAACTTGTTACCACGTTCTGGATCAAAACGATCAACTGCAACGATTAAACCAATGAAACTGTCTTGTAGAAGATCACTGAAGTTTATGTTTGGTCTTCTATATTTAAGAGCTATTTTGTTAACCAATCTATAGTTGGATTGAATTAACTTAATTCTTGCTTCTTGATCGCCTGACTGAGCTTTTTTAGCTAAGTTGTATTCTTGCTTCCTGGTTAAGAGAGGGTTGTTTTTAATAATTTCTGAGTATTTATTATTAATGTTAATCAAGATAGTCCTTTTAAATGCCTTTTATATTATAATAATTAAAGATCAATCTCTATTACACGCTTAGGTTCAACTTTCTTTTTAACTTTCTTGATTTCATAATAAATGTCTTCAACTGGGAGTTGTAGTTGTGGTCTTTCAAATTCTTTCTGCCTGGATTCTTCGATGGATTTTGTCAAAATTTGATGTAGTGTTTTCAAGTCACACATAGCAATGTCCTTTCTAAAGATATTAATACATATCTTCAGCTAACTGCACTAATTGAACTCCTTGATCATAACTCTGAGAATTTAATATTACACAACCTACTGATAAAAGGGAATTGCTTACACTCACTGCATTTGATATTGCTGTAGATGTTACCTTTTGCGGGTCAATAATTCCTCTATCTATCATGTTTGTAAATTCTTCGCTTCTAACGTCATAACCACTTTCCCAGTCATCAGCATCGTTTTGTTTAAGCAGTGTGATAATATAGTCGACTGAGAGGTCTGCGTTTTTCAGTATCTGTCTTAACGGAGACAAGCAACTGTCAGCAACAATTTTCCTTACAGTATTAGAGAGGAGTGATTCTCCTGCAAAGTCTTCTTTGAGAAGTTGCAACCCTGCTTTAGCTAGAGCAGTGCCGCCACCAGGCAAAAAGCCACTTTCAATTGCAGCCTTTGTTGCATGGAGTGCATCATCAATACGATCAACTAATTCAAGAAGCTCAGACTCTGTATGCGCGCCAATTGATAAAACTGCTACAACACCTTTATTAATAATAAGGCGCTGCTTGTAGAATGCTTCTTCTTCTTTGGAAATGTCCTTGTCATTAAGGTTTGACTCAATCTCTTTAATTAAATCATCTGATTCAGATGATTCACTACATTCAACAAAGAGAGTAGTGTTATGAGTTGTTTCGGCTTTCTTACAAGTGCCTAAATCAGAAAGTACTAAGTCACTCATTTCTTTTTCGTCTAAGTCATAAAACACCTTTGTCCCTAATGCTCGAGCAAGGTCAGAAAGAATAGTGGCTCTTTTTTCACCATAAAAAGGCGACCTTACTGCACAAATTGCCAATAATCCTTTTGAGACATTTGCTATTAGAGCTTGAATTACCTCTTGATCATAGTCATTAGCAATAATAAAAAGTGGTTTAGTACTCTGGTGACACTTTTCTAGTAAAGGCAAGATCTGTGTTAAAGAGTTTAACTTACAAGAAAGTATTAGGACTAGCGGGTCTTCTAAAATAGTCTTTGATTTTTCTTGATCTGTAATGAAGTAAGGTGATATGTAACCTCTATCAATCTTGACGCCACGAACAAGTTTAAGTTCGGTACTTGTTGTCTTTGACTTTTCGACTGTAACTAAACCTGACGTACCTACTTCAGACATAGCATTGGCAATTAGGTCGCCAATGTAATCATCACCATTTGCTGAGACTGTAGCAACTTGTTTTATCTCGTCGTTCGATGAAACTTGTATTGCCTTTTCCTCAAGAAGATTCTTAATCTTATCAACATACTCATTCATCAAGACAGTAACTTCTGAAGGTGTGCCAATGCCTGATCTTAAAGCTTGTGAAGCCTTAAAATAGAATTCCTTTGCTAAAACAGTTGAAGTTGTACTACCATCACCAGCTACAGTTGCAGTATTTTCGCTAGCTTGCTTTAAAAGCTTAGCACCTAAATCTTCTACTCTATTTTCAAGAACTATACTTTTAGCAACAGTTGCGCCGTCCTTTGTCAGGTGAGGAGGTTCATTTTGCTTTTCAATTAAAACTAGCTTTCCTCGAGGACCCATTGTAATTGATACTGCATCACATAGCTTCTTGACACCTGACTTGAGAAGATTTTGAGCCTCTGCGTCGAAATGAATTAGATTTGACATTAAGTTTATTTACCCTTTTAACAGTGTTTTGTTTGTCTCATTGAGACGATTTTCTTGTGTTAACGTAGAAATTTCTGTGCTATTCATTGTCCTCTTGACATTTGTTAAGACGTCTTTAGCATAAAAGAGATCTCCGGTTTGAATAACAACTTCGCTCTCTGAAATTAGAGAATTATTGCGTAGCTGTTTCTGGATACTTGGGTCTAATACGGTTTCAATTGACATTTTAAATGTTCCTTTCTAAATTTTCAAACGTTTTAATATATTTATTCCACGACTTTTCTTTACCTATTATAGATGAAAATCCCATGTTGGTAAATTCATTTTTAACATCTTTCCAGTCCCAATGAGCAATTGAAGCCTCGTTAGAGTATAGTTCTAATGCATCAAGATCAGGAGTCATATCATGAAATCTAATCATGAAACAGTTTTTATCAAACTTTTCTTTGTTTTCTTTGACAGACATAAATTCATTAAATCTATCCTTTGAAGACAGAATCTTTACTGCAGTTTTATTGCCAATGCCTTTAAAGCCTTCAATGTTGTCGGACTTATCACCCACTAGAGCTTTCCACAAAACATAGTCGTATTCTGTGGCATTGAAAAACTCTTTCTTGATGGGACTATAAACCTTTGTTGTTTCATTAATACTTTGGATAAAATCTGTGTCTGAAGATATTATTGTGACGCTATCTTCTGCATGAACTGTGTTTGCTAAATGATTGATGACGTCATCACATTCATAGTCATTGTGACGTGCAACTACAAAAGGAAAGTAGTCGTTTACCATTCTAATTATTGTTCTTCGTTGCTCGTTGAAATTATCATCGTTATGATAAACTCTTTGTCCTTTATAATCACTAGAAACTTCCAGTCTAAGTTTTGGTCGACCCTCTAGGACAAAATAACAAACATCAGGATTGAATTTTTCTACAAGTGGCCTAATGCTTCTAAAGAAATTAAAAATAGTAGAATATTCGCCTATTGACATCCTAGCGTGTCGAGCTCGATAAATTAAATTATAACCATCTAAAAGAAGTACGTTCTTCATTTATTTCCTAGATATCAAGTTTTAAATTTTCAATAGAACTTGCACTTATTGTTGCTTTAGTCCCGTCTCCTAAGTCTATTTTAATTTTTTCGTCCTCATTATTACACACAAGGTCATCTATATTTTCTTTAACTAATTCTTCTTCTTCTTCTTTTTTTTCTTCCAAGAAGAACTTTTCTTCTAGCTCTAGTGCTTTAAGAGATATATCTTCTATAGCTCTCTTAGCATTATCAATTAAATAACTAGATGCTTCTTCAATATCATCAAAAAAATTATCAAATTTTTCTAAATCTATAATTTCATTTTTCATGTTTGGTAAAATAACTTTATAAGAAGTTTTCTCGAAGTTAAGTTTTTTTATGGTTATTTCTTCTACAACTCTAACAGGTATTATAATCTTCTTTTTTTCTAAGATACAGTATAATATTTGTCCAACGCTATTCATATATCTCTCCTTTATTTTTATTATAGGAGGCCATTTTATAATTTACATAAACTTTTTTAAATAAATAGTATCTCTTACTTTTCTATATGTTTCTTCGTCTAAATGTTCTTTAAGAAAATCACTATTATAATAGCTCTGAATCACAGCATCCTTAACAGTCTCTGTATCACTTCCTTCGACCAAATCTTCACTGTCAAATACTGCTGCTATGAACAAGACGCCAGGTGTACTTTCCCCTTTATCAATTTGCATAAAAGGAAAACCGCTAGTTAAGCCTTCATGTGTCTCTTCATAATAAATACTAGGTTGTTTTATTGTTTTCATCTTCTTTGTCTAGACTTTCTTTGACTTTGTCAATAGTTGAATCTATATTAATATTGCTGTTTTTTTCGTAAAATTTGTTAATACCTTCTTTTAATTTTGTAAAATCACCATTATCAGAATTAGAATATCTATTGAGATTTTCAATATAATCAGATATCTTTTGATTCTCATATACATTTTTTTGTCTTATATTATCTAAAGCAGCTATTAAAAATATAGCACAATCTTTCTTGTTTTTCCCATTTAAGTTTTTAAATAGATCAGTACTAAACTTGTTTATTTCACTTCTAGCCTCATCAGACATTTTAACGTTAGACAGTTTTATTTCATTTGCAACTTTTTGTTCTTGAATATCATTGCTATTTATAAAATTGTTACATGAAGCATAAACTGTATAATCACAAACTAAAATCATTAGAAAAGTGCTTATTTTTTCAATATCTTCTTTAACGTTTCCTTCTTCGTTTGACACATTTGAAAGAATATCTTTATTTATTTTTTCTTGTAGATTCAAAGCTTCAGCTATTGAAACTATGACATTTAGTTTTGATTCATTTGAGTATTTAACTTTACCCGTCTTTTTCTCTGATATTAGAAGACTAGTTCTTTTAATAAAAGATTCTAGTTTTTGTTTTCTGTACGCATTGAAAAAATCATATATCGCTTTTTGTCTTTTTTCTCCTTTAAGGTCTTTATCACTTACTATCTTTATAAGACTTCGTGCTCCAACTGTGTCTCTATCGTTTAAGACGTCATCCAAAACCTTAACAGCATCTTGACCAAATTCTTTTCTAAACTTAATTCTAATCATGTCGATTTTGCTAATTTTTCTAGACTGTTCTTCCTCTTTG
>Ga0208791_1000082_pt1 | contig 51134 bp, 71 predicted proteins | sample 11_taG_FD_184084 | JGI IMG/M metagenome (GOLD analysis project Ga0208791, IMG submission 184084) | Marine viral communities from the Subarctic Pacific Ocean - 11_ETSP_OMZ_AT15265 metaG (SPAdes) (version 2) | ecosystem: Environmental > Aquatic > Marine > Oceanic | place: Pacific Ocean | collected...
TGAGATACGCGAGAGTTCCCCTGCTCCTGCGCCATCACCGTCTCCAAGTCCAAGTCCAAGTCCAAGTCCAAGTCCAAGTCCAAGTCCATCACCGTCTCCATCCCCTAGTCCAAGTCCATCACCCAGCCCGTCTCCTGCCCCAGCGGAGAGTATTTTAACAACGGTACAGGAAACTGCGACGGATGTTTTGAGTGGTATTGGCAATGATTTAGCTATGGGCTTGGGATTGGTTCCCAAGGATCAGGATTTTATTGACCGTACTGCGGAGACTATTGCTAGAAACGGGGACCCTGATCACGCTAGTCGATATGCGGCTGGTCAGGTAGATAATGGTTTTGAGGATAATTACAACGCGCCAGCGTCGGCTCCTGCTGCGAAGACGGATTACAGTGCGTCGGATAGTTTCAGCGATGCGTTTAGCGAGGCTCGTGAAAACTTGGGTGCGGGGAGCACGTTTACTTATAACGGGGAATCGTATTCTACTGCGGTAACTGGTGAGGATCCTGCGTTGGACGCGGCGATTGCTGCCCAGCAGACACCTGCGCCATCCCCTGCGTTATCTCCTGAAGAGCAGTTGATGTCGCAACCTGTGGTAACGCAGGATGCCCAGGATTATTTGGATACGTTGGGTACGTTTGAGTTTGATCCTGATGATTTCCAGACTACGACTACGCAGCCGAGCGATCCAGATGCTCTCGATCCTCGGGGCGATCAGATTGAGTCACCTACGGGCACGGGCATTGGTCAGCCGAGTACGTCTGTTACTGATATACAGGACACGTTGGATCAGATAGGCGGCGGTGCTGGCACGACTATTGAAGATTTATTGCCGAGCAACGCGACGGCGGACGGTGGTACGACGGTTGCGGACATGAATTTCACGGAGCGGTTTGAGCGTCAGAGTGAGTTGGCGGATGCTGATCCGACGGGTCAGAGCACGGCGACGGGTACGATTTTGTCGGACGGTTCGTCTGTTGATACATTAGTTACAACGGACCCTGAGACTGGACGCCCTGCTACATTTGAGGCGACGACTGTTGCTGGCGAGGATCCTGTGATTAACAAGGTCACATATTCGGATTCACAGGGTAATACTTATGACACGCTTGCGGAGGCTCAGTTATCGGACTCGCAAGAGTTAAATCGTCAGTTGACATCGATACAGAACATACCGACGCAGAGTAATTACATTGTACCAGGTGGCGGACCAGAGCAGTTACTTAACGCGGCGGGTCGTGGCACCACGCAACGGCTGAAAAATCAAGCGGCCCCACAGTTAACGGAGGCTCAAAAGGAAGAGATTGTAATGTCTCAACCTGTGGTTCAGCTTGCGGATACATCTGGTTTATCGGCGGGTCAAAACTTTATGGACACGCTTTACAACATCGGTGGCGGCTTTGTTGAAGAGGCGGGTCAGACGGTAGGTGGTGTTGGTCGTTATATCGACGAGGGATTAGAGAGTGTTGTTGACAAGTTTCGAAATCCGTTGACGTATAAGATGACAGACGAAGACGGTGTGGAGCAGCGATATCCATACTTTAGCACCCAGTTGTTCACGGATCCTTTTGGTGCAGCGCAACCGATTGAGTATGATCCAGCGGATATTAATATCGTTGGTACAAACGTAACGCAGCCGTTGAAAGAAAGTATGCTTGGTGCGGCGGAAGATATTTACTCGAACATCAGTCCCGAGCGTCAGTTGGCGCAGCAACAAGCGCAACCTGCTGACTTTACGTTGGGTCAATTGGTTCGAGGCGAGGCGACGGACGTTGTTGGTCGGCCTTACGGTTCAGATTTAGCATCTACTGCGATGACGGCAGCGCAAGAAGTACCTGACTTGATTACTGATGCGTTGGCATTGGCATTGACCAAAGGCAGAAGTGCGCTTGGTGGCGCATATGTGTTTGGTTCTTCGGCGGCTGCGGGGTCCGAATCTCAGATTGACGAAGCAAATGCGGCGATTGATGCTGCTTTAGCCGAGGGTTCTTTGCAAGAAACAGATCAGTATCAGGCTGTTGCGGATCAATTTGGCGAAGAAAACGCGGAACGTATATTGAAGGACCGCGCAACGGACCAGATTCTAACTACGACGGGGCCGATTGCGGGTGGTACAGATTTTGTACTGGGTAAACTTGCGGGTGGAGCGGGAGTTACCAACCCATTTGGTGCATTTGGACGCGTCGGCACGTCGGCTGGTGTTGAAGGAAGCACAGAATCGGCGGAAGGTATCTCAGGAAACTTGGCACAACAGTCGGCGGGTCTTGATACTGGCACCTTTGCACAGTCTGGGTCTGACTTTGTAGAGGGTTTAGCTGGCGGAACAACGTCCGCAGGTACGGTTGAAGCGGGTCGAGCGGCAAGAAACGCTCTTGGAGGCGGTCCAAACGTAGATACCAGCGGTCCAGCGCAACCACAGGCCCCCGCAGCGTCGGTTATTAGTGGTCAGTCGCTTGTTCCGTCTACTCAGGCGGACGCTGACGCGGCGATGGGCAGAAATGTTGCAACTAACGTACAACCTACGCAGCCTGTAGCCCCAAGTGCAGAACAAATGCCTAGTGTAATCAACATTCCTGGTACGGATGTGGTGGTTCAGGCTCCTGCACCCGCGCAACCACAGGCTCCGAACCAAGGTCCGCCTTCTGGTATCGAGGCTTTGGGCACGGGAGGCGCGTTCCGACGGCCTGATACGGGCACTGTAGCGCAGTTACCTGCGCCATCTAACGTGGATGCACAACCGACAGTAGAACAAACGCAGCCAACGCCACCTGAAGTGATGTCACAGGCTCCAGAGGGGCTGACGGCGGCGGAAATCTTGCAAAATGAGATAGATATTATCACGACGGACACGAATACGACGGCGGATCAGGCGTCACAGGGTCCTGCAAGCATTGCATTGATCGAAGCGGCTCAAAATGAGGGCGCAGATGTGAATGTGGGCGACAGTCGTGCGGAAGTATCGTCTAAAATTGTCAATCAGATTGCGTCAGACAACCAAGCTGCGGCGGAAGAGGCCATGGGTCGTACGCTTCCAGACATAGATGTGGGTACAATCAACCAACTTCAGCAGCCATCGGGCATGGAAACGCTACCGAACGTGGATTTAACCCCTGCGATTGCCCCTGAACCAGCGGCTCCATCGTTATCTGACGTGGATATTAGCCGTATTAACCAGCCTACGGACCTTCCTGCGGGTATTGGATCGTTAGATGCAGCGGTTGCGGCGGCACAGCAGAACACCACTCCAGAGGGCATAATTGGCCTAGAAGTGGCCCAAACGGGCGCATTATCGGCTGAAACGGCGCGTAAAGTGGCTGAAGACAACAACCTGTCGATGCAGGATGTGGCGAACATTGCAGAGAGTGCCATGGGTATTGAGCAATCTGAGGCCACTGGACCGAGCACCGAGGTTGATGTTGCGGCTACGGTTGACGTGGCGGCACCTGCGGCGGGAGGCACGGCCTTGGCTGCGGGACAGCAAGGAGCGGCTGAAGCTACGGAGTTTGTATTTGACGGCGATGTGCTTGGCCCAGACCAAGAGGTCAGTGTTGAGGTTGAGCCAGAGGTTGAAGGTGATATTCTCGAGGGTACGTTGGCATCGAGAGATGTAACTACAGTGGCACCTGACACGGTTGTTGAAGTGCCTACCGATTCCACAACGGATACTCGTCGCACTACGGTGACGACCACCCCGTCATCTGACATTCGTGGTACGGTTGATGTGCCCGAGGAAAGAGAAGAAGATGTTGTGGTTGAGGTGGATGAGCCGCCAGCGGATGATCCGAGTGGACCAGGTGGCCCTGCTCAAGAGGAAGAGGTCGAGGTTGAAGTTGGCGCACCCACGGGTGACGACGATGACGACGACGATACCGCAGAGGAAGCACCGTTTGAATGCCCAGAAGGGTTTGAGGCGGTTCAGATCAACGGCGAGTGGCGTTGTCAGAAGGTTGGTGACGACACACCGAAAGTTGGCAGAATGCGTCCAACGGGTGGGGCTTACTATCGTCCACGCACACCATCTCCAGCGGCGACGGCAAAGGCATATAGGTTTAGATAATGAACTTACAGGCACTTCCAGAGGAAGCATTAAAGGAGATCCTTGCGCTAACGGAAGCGAAGAAAAAGCTGGACCTCAGAGAGGAAGCCCAGAATTACTTCATGCCCTTTGCTCATCATGTGTATGAAAACTTTATTGAGGGTCGGCATCACAGGATTATTGCTGAGAAGCTGGAGCGTGTAGCTCGAGGGGAACTCAAGCGGTTGATTATTAACATGCCGCCTCGACACTCCAAATCTGAGTTTGCATCGTTCCTAATGCCAGCGTGGTTTTTGGGGCGCAATCCAAAGCTCAAGATTATTCAAGCTACACACAATACGGAGCTTGCGGTACGGTTTGGACGTAAGGTGCGGGATTTGATTGACGATCCTGCGTACAAGGAAGTGTTTCCTGATACGAATTTGAAGGAGGACAACAAAGGTGCGGGTAAATGGCAGACTGACCGAGGCGGTGAATACTTTGCTGCGGGTGTTGGAGCGGCTGTTACGGGGCGTGGTGCGGACTTGTTTATCATTGACGACCCTCATTCGGAACAGGATGCGTTAAGCGAGACGGCGTTTGACCACGCGTATGAGTGGTACACATCAGGTCCTCGACAGCGTTTGCAGCCAGGTGGTGCGATTATTCTTGTTATGACCCGTTGGGGTAAGAAGGATTTGACGGGCCGATTGATTGCGAACCAAGGCGGGGATGTCATGGCGGATCAGTGGGAGGTTGTGGAGTTTCCTGCGATCATGCCTTCGGATAAGCCGTTATGGCCTGAGTTTTGGGACAAGGACGCGCTTTTGTCCATTAAGGCGTCACTGCCTGTTGGCAAATGGAACGCGCAGTGGCAACAGCAGCCCACCTCATCCGAGAGTGCGATCATCAAACGGGACTGGTGGCAAGCGTGGGAAGAGGATAAGATCCCTCCAGTTAAATACATTCTTCAAGCATACGACACCGCGTTCTCGAAAAAGGAGACGGCGGACTATTCAGCTATCACAACGTGGGGCATCTTCGAGCCAGAAGAGGGCGGCGCGGACAATATTATCTTGATGGACGCTCGACGAGGGCGTTGGAACTTCCCTGAACTCAAGGAGATAGCGTATGAAGAACACGAATACTGGGAGCCAGACATGGTGTTGGTCGAAGCGAAAGCGACGGGTACACCACTCATTGACGAGTTGCGGCTGCGCGGTATTCCTGCATTGGGCTTCTCGCCTGGTAAAGGGCGGGATAAAATAACGAGGATGCACATGGTAGCACCGCTATTTGAAGCGGAGGTAGTGTGGGCACCAACGGACAAGAAATTCGCGGATGAAGTGATTGAAGAAGTTGTTTCATTTCCTAATGGTGACTATGACGATTTTTGTGATAGTATGACACTAGCATTGATGCGTTTTCGCCAAGGAGGCTTTATAGCTTTGGAAAACGAGAACGTCGGGGACGATTTTGTTCCCACTAGACGGGAGTATTACTGATGGCTATTCCACCCCGCCCGATGGGCACGTTAGTAGACGGGGGACAAATGCAAGGCGGGATGGATGAAAACCTACCCGCTGTTGATGTATCTGTTCCAGAAGTGGAAGACTTTGCAGGGGGCGCAGAAGTTATCCCTCAAGAAGACGGCACGGCTGTAGTACAGGCTTTGGCGGACATGATCCAACAAGCAGAGGCGGAAGCTCCGATGGAGCACAACGCAAACTTGGCGGAGTTTCTGGACGAAGGGTATCTTGGTGAGTTGTCGAGCGAGTTACGAGCGGCATACGAAGAAGATCAAGAATCGCGTTCCGAGTGGGAAGAGGGTTACACCAAGGGGCTAGACCAGCTTGGGATTAAATATGAGGACCGTACAGAGCCGTTTCAGGGTGCCAGTGGGGTAACACACCCCTTGATAGCTGAGAGCGTCACACAGTTCCAAGCGCAAGCGTATAAGGAACTCTTGCCAGCGGGTGGTCCAGTACAAACACAGATCCTTGGATTGCAGGATCAAGCGCGGGAGGCTCAAGCCCAGCGCGTAAAGAATTTTATGAACTACCAAATCATGGAAGTGATGGAAGAGTTCGACCCAGATATGGATCAGTTGCTGTTCTATTTACCCCTATCAGGTTCTACATTTAAGAAAGTTTACTACGACGAGGCTAAACAGCGGCCTGTGTCTAAGTTTGTTCCTGCTCAAGACTTGGTTGTGCCATACCACTCAAGTGATTTGCAGACAGCCCCTCGGGTTACGCATGTTCTACGGATGGATTACAATCAGGTTCGCAAGATGCAGGTCGCGGGTTTCTACCGTGACGTGGAGTTGCTTACGAGTGATCAGGGTCCAGACGAGGTTCGTCAGAAGGTTGATGAGTTACAAGGCACGAGCAAGACGTATGCGGATGACGTATATACGATCTTGGAAATGCATGTGGACTTGGACATCGAGGGTTTCGAGGACATGTCTCCTGACGGAGAGCCTACGGGTATCCAGCTTCCGTATATCGTAACGATTGACGAGGCATCAGGAGAGATCCTTGGTATTCGTCGAAACTTTGAAGAGGGCAGCGAACTAGCTAAGAAGCAGCAATACTTTGTGCACTACAGGTTTATGCCTGGTCTTGGTTTTTATGGTTTTGGTTTGATCCACATGATTGGTGGATTGGGTCGTGCGGCGACCAGCATTCTGCGTCAGTTGATTGATGCAGGTACGTTGGCGAACTTGCCAGCGGGTTTCAAGGCGCGTGGCGTTCGAGTACGGAATGACGACGAGCCGTTGCAGCCAGGTGAGTGGAGAGACATCGATGCACCTGGTGGAAACATCAGAGACTCGATTATACCGCTGCCATATAAGGAGCCGTCGGCTACACTAGCACAATTGCTTGGTGCGTTGATCGAGGGTGGCAGACGCTTTGTGTCATTGGCTGACCAGCAGGTTAGCAACATGAACCAAGAGACGCCTGTGGGTACAACCATGGCGATGTTGGAACGTGGCATGAAGGTGATGTCTGCTATTCACAAGCGGTTACATTACGCACAGAAAACAGAGTTTCGTATTCTAGCTCGGATCATTGCTGAGAACCTACCGCCTGAGTATCCATATCAGGTTGCGGGTGCGGAGCAGACGATCAAGGCTGAAGACTTTGATGCGCGTGTGGATATCATTCCCGTTAGCGATCCAAACATATTCTCCATGGCACAAAGGGTGACGTTAGCTCAAACTCAGTTGCAGTTAGCACAGTCCAATCCCCAGATGCACAACTTGCATGCGGCGTATCGACGGATGTATCAGGCCCTTGAGGTTCAGAACATTGACGAGATTCTCCCACCGCCGCCACAGCCACAGCCAACAGATCCTGCCTTGGAGAATGCCAAAGGTTTGATGGGATCATTGTTGCAAGCGTTCCCTGATCAGGACCACGACGCGCACATTAAGATCCACGTCATGTTCATGAAGACGCCTTTGGTTACGACTTCACCGCAGGTTATGGGTACGTTTTATGCTCACTTGCAGGAGCACATTGCTATGAAGGCACGTCAGTTGGTTATGGCTGAGATTCAGGGTTTGATTAGTCAGGTGCAGCTAAACGCTCAGATGGGTGCGGTAGATCCGCAAGCAGCGCAACAGAAGATCATGGAAGTGCAGCAAGAGATGCAAAACCCTGCCGAGGTAGAAAAGTTAGTTGCCTTGCAGGAAATGCAAATCATGCAGCAGACACTTGCGGAGATTACACCGCAGGGTCAGGACCCGATGTCAGATCCATTGGTGCAAATCCGTATGCAGGAGCTTGCGCTCAAGCAGCAATCAGAGCAGCGTAAGTCTCAGATGGACGAGGCGGACGTTATGATGAACGCAGCGAAAATGCAGCAGCAAGCGGCGACAGACGCCGCGCGTATTGAGAGCCAAGAGGAAATTGCTGGAAATAGAAACGACGTGAACCGTGAGCGCATTGAAGTGCAACGGCAAGCCATGTTGAGGAGAGGCTAGGATGGATTTAAGTTTGATACAGCCAGAGCCAGCCATGAACGGTCCGTTTATGGGTAGGCCGTTGATGGAAGCGGTTATGCCAATTAAAAGGCCAGACATGAATAACGGGTTCGACCTAACACCTGATTTAGGTTTTAGTCCGTTGCCAATGCGACCAGGTCCTCATATTCAACCTGTTGGCGGAGGTGGCATAGGTCAGTATCTTCAGCCGATGATTAGACAGATTAACAGCCATTACCAGCAAAACGAGGTGCAACCGTTTGTGCAAGAGGTGACAAGTCTAGCAAACGAACGGTTTCCTAATGCGTTTGGCGGTGGAGGCATGGGGGTAGGGGCGTTACTCCAGCAACAACGTCCTATGCCAACACAGGACATCTTCTCAGGTGTTTCGGGTGCGGCTCTTGGTTTGTTAGCTGCGAGGTAGCGATGCCACTCAAGAAGGGGTCCTCTCAAACCACGATTAGCTCCAACATTGGCAAGCTAAAAGACGAAGGTTATCCGCAGAAGCAAGCGGTGGCTATTGCATTGAACAATGCAGGTAAAAAGAAATATGCATCTGGCGGCATGGTAAACAGCCGTTTCAGCAGGATTGCACGTCCTCAAAGGTTTTCTGGAGAGTTTTGATGTGCGTACTTGTGTTCGTTGCATACGGACACATGTGGGTAAACGGATACGGTAGTTGGTTTTATAAAGCCTGTCAGTACGACTGCGGCTCGAACCGTTACGGATATTATGATAGAGTGTATCGCGTAGACCCAGATTATCAGTGTCCTGTGAGGTTTCGTAAAGATGATTGATCCTGTTACAGCGGTTGGGTTGGCGACTTCCGCATTCAACGCCATCAAGCAAGGTATTTCTGTTGGACGTGATCTGCAAGATATGTCTGGTCAGCTTTCTCAGTGGGGCAAGGCGTTCAGCGATTTTTCCTACGCCGAGGACAAAGCTCAAAACCCTCCGTGGTATAAGTTTAAGGGTAGTGACGAAGAGACGGCGTTACAAATCTTTGCCCAGAAAAAGAAAATGGAGCAGATGCGTAACGACATTAAGTCGTTTATTAGCTGGAATTATGGGCCTTCTGCGTGGGAAGAGGTTCTCTCTATCGAGGCCAAAATGCGAAAACAGCGTAAAGAAGAGTTGTATCGCAAGGAGGAGTTGAAAAGAAAGATCGTAGAATGGATTGCTGGTTTATTAGCCGCTGCAATTGGTATCGCGGTAATGGGTTTCATACTCTGGTTGATTGGGAAAGGCCAAGGCCGATGGTAAATGCGACTTGTGCAAGCAGGTAGGATGCGTTGGATTGTATATGATGCTCGAGGAAAGATTGTGATTATAACACATCATCGCAAAATAGCCGAGTGGGTTATTCAAAGGGGCGGATATGTCTGACGGGCTGACGGGTGTAAGCAATATGCCATTCAATGTGGGCAGTGACATACACGCCCAAACGAGGGCGCGTGAGCGCATAGAAACGCATTTGGTGGAGCAGAGGGTAGAAAAAGAACATAGGGCCAACCACAGCCACTTAGAGGCGCTCCAGAAGCAAAGATTGGACTTACAGGAAAGTTATGATAAGTTTGGGCGCAAGACTGTGGCGGATAGGCCGCAGGGAACGAAGTTAAACATAGAGGTGTAACATGTCAAATACCTTTGAAAAAATACTGCAATATAAACTTATGCCCCGTTTCATGATGATTGTTATGACGATCATGTACATAAAAGTTATAAACTGGGGGATGAGCTTGGATGACTTGTCTACGCAGCAATCTGCGATGATATCAGTGGTTAGCGGGGCGATGACAGGAACCATAGCCGTTTGGCTGGGGTCTGAGAAATGAGTATCTTTACTGCTGCATTAGGTCCATTAGCCAATCTTGCAGGATCATGGTTGCAAGGTAAGGCAGACAAAAATGCCGCCGCTGCGGAGCTAAAGCTAACGGAGGCGAAAGCGAAGGCCCAGATATTATTGTCTGAAAAGACAAGCGTAGCCGACTGGGAGCGCATTATGGCAGAGGGTTCTAAATCAAGCTGGAAAGACGAATGGTTCGTAATTGTCCTGTCTATTCCCCTTGTTTTGGCATTTATTCCAGGTGCAGAAGGTTGGGTTGATCGTGGTTTTGCCCAACTCTCCAAAGCGCCAGACTGGTATTTTTATAGTTTAGGTATCGCTATTTCAGCGAGTTTCGGTGTGAGAGGGGCAACTGCCCTGTTTAAGAGGAAGTAATGGAAAACTTAAAACTACCTATTGTACTTGTTATGGCTATGGCGGCACAGCTTGCAGGAGGTGTTTGGTGGGTTTCACAACAGGCGGCAACGATTTCAAGTCTTGAAGAAACAGTAAGCCAGCTTGGCTCTAAAATGGCTATTGAAGACAACATAAACTTAAAACGTGATGTACAGTCCAACGCCAAAGAGATTGACGATGTTTGGGATGACATGGAAGATGTTTGGGATGAACTGTCAAACTTAGCTAACTCTATCGGTCAGGTCACTAAATTGCAGCAGCGTGTAGCTGTAATTGAAAGTGAGCTTAAATATATTTCCCGCGATCATAATGGGGTCATGGATATGAGAGGCAACGGAAGATGAGCAAAGCAATGAAAGCCTTACAGCAACGGTGCGGGGTATCCGCAGACGGAGCCTTTGGTCCCAACACTGCTAGAGCAATCGTTGAGCATTACGAGTTATCACCAGAACGTGGGGCGCATTTGCTGGGTCAATCGGCGCATGAGAGTGGTTACTTCAAGCACACAGAGGAAAATCTTAACTATTCAGAGGGCGCGTTGAACCGTGTGTTCCGCCGTTATTTTGGTGAAGGCAAAGAGGATGCTTCTAAGTATGCTCGAAATCCGCAGAAGATTGCTAATTATGTATACATGGATGAGCATCGATCAAAAAAGGGTGCGCTCGGAAATGTTGAGGAAAATGACGGCTGGGCTTTTCGAGGCCGAGGATTTTTACAATGCACGGGCCGTACAAACTACCGAAAGTTTGCATCGGAAATGCGTTTGCCTGATGTTATGAAAGACCCTGATCTTGTAGCTACAGAGTATGCTTTTGAAAGCGCATACTGGTTTTTCAAACGTAATGGGTTGTTTACGATTGCGGACAAAGGTGTCAATGACGAGGTGATCACAGAGGTTACGCGACGTGTAAACGGTGGTACTCATGGTCTTGATGATCGATTAGAAAAAACCAAAAAGATATATGAATGGGTTAGGAGAACATAATGCCTACAATTATGATTAGTATATTACCTGACGGCATTCCTGTGGATAAGATGGAAGAAGATGACAACGGGAATAGTTGTCCTTTACCCACCCAGGATTACGAACTCAATGATATGAATCGACAGGTGGCGATAGATGAATATGGCTATCGTGAGCCAAACACTTCGGTGGCTTTTCGCAACGATGAAAGTTGTGGAACGTGTGGAATGTATAACCAGACAGAGGATATGCAGGAGTGCATTGGAGACGAGTCTGGAGAAACAGGCTATTGCCAACTTCTCAAATTTGTGTGTAATAGTGAAAACACATGTGATGAGTGGGCAGAAGGTGGTCCAATCACATCCGACTTACAAGAGGAATATAAGGACAACCTATAATGGATGTTGTCGATTTGGCAAAACACCTGTATAAGAAAATTGAAGAGCGGCAAAAAGATATCGGAGCGGCTCTTTCTCACGGTTCTGTAAAAGACTGGGAGCAGTATAAAATGTCTGTAGGGGAGATACGGGGCCTCGCTTACGCTAGAGAAGAAATCAAGACCCTGCTGGAGAGAAACGTAGACGATGTCGAAGACTTTATATCTTCCTGACCATGTCGCGCAGAAAATGAACAAAGAGAAAGACGCTGCTAAAGCTGAAGTCTCTGGTGTTGCAGTTGACAGCGCATATGTAAATGCACAGGACCGCGTACTAGATCCATCCCTTTTAGAAAAACCGTTACTCGAACGATTGCCGCAACCAACTGGTTGGCGGCTTTTAGTTATGCCGTATCAAGGTAAGGCTAAAACTTCGAGTGGCTTATACATCCCTGACGAAGTTCGAGAACGAGAATCGATTGCTACTGTAGTCGCGTACGTTTTGAAGTTAGGGCCGTTGGCATACAAGGATCCGAACAAGTTTGGACCCGACGAAGCACCTTGGTGTGAAGAGGGCCAATGGGTTTGTATAGGCAGGTACTCAGGTTCTCGTTTTAAAATCGACGGCGGTGAAGTCCGCATCATCAACGATGATGAGGTTATTGCTACGATTTTGGAGCCAGACGATGTGAAACAAGTATAGGGCAGGATTATGGCTGAAGAAAAGCAAGAGATTGAAGAACAAGAAGTTGTTCTAGAAGAGCAGCAAGAAGAACCTAAGTCGGAAGAAAAGGCGCAAGTAGCCTCGGCGGAAGGCGAAGGTGAACTTGAAGAGTACGGTGAGAAGGTACAAAAGCGTATTAAAAAACTCACTGAGCGTTATCGCAATGAACAACGAGACCGCGAAGAAGCGGTACGGGTGGCGCAGAAGCTATTGGATGAAAACAATAAGCTGAAGGGTCGAGTTCAACAGTTAGATAGTGGATATCTAAATGAGTATGGTAACCGACTAACCACGCAAGAAGAAGCGGCAAAACGTGCGTATAAACAGGCATATGAGTCTGGAGATTCTGACGCAATGCTCGCCGCGCAAGAGCAGATTGCTCAGATTGCGATTGACAAACAACGGTATGGCGCGGCAAAAACTCGTGTTGAACAACAGCAAAAAATGCAGGTTCAACAGCAACCGCAGCCACAACAACAAGCCCCTGTGCAACAGGCTCAAGCCCCTGCAAAGGTTGATCCAAAAGCAAAAACATGGGCAGAAAAGAATGAGTGGTTTGGGAATGATGAGATCATGACCACTGCCGCATTCACAATACATCGTAGACTTGTCGAGGAAGAGGGGTTTGACCCGAACACCGATGAGTATTATACTGAAATAGATGGTCGTATTCGTTCGGAGTTTCCGCACAAGTTTAATACGGCTAAGAAATCGGGTGGAAATCAGGTCGCTTCTGCTGGTAATTCCGCATCCCGCACTAACAAACAGGGGCGCAGGTCGGTCAAGTTATCGCACTCTCAAGTCGCGATTGCGAAAAAACTGGGCGTACCTCTCGAAGAATACGCCAAGTATGTAAAGGAGTAATATCATGGCTGACACAAGAGCACCGCGCAAAAGCGCAACACGCGAAACTGAAACGCGCAGAAAACCATGGGCACCGCCCAGTCACTTAGCCGCACCTCCTGCACCTGAAGGGTTTGTGCATCGTTGGATTCGAGTCGCAATGCGCGGCGAAGAAGACAAGATGAACGTGAACTCCAAGTTGCGTGAAGGTTGGGAACCCGTCCGTAAAGACGAGTACCCAGACTACGAGGCTCCAACTATCGACGATGGTCGGTACGAGGGCGTCATCGGTCAAGGTGGTCTGATGTTGTGTCGCATTCCTGCCGAAACAGCCCAAGAAAGAAACGAGTATTACGGGGGCCGAACCCGCGAACAGATGGTAGCTGTAGATCAGGACCTTATGAAGGAACAACATCCTTCAATGCCGATTAATCAAACTCGGCAAAGTCGTGTAACCTTCGGTGGATCAAGACGAGACACCGAATAATTTAGAGGATTGCTACTATGGCAAACACTAACGGTGCATTCGGGCTTCGCCCGATTGGCGTAGTCGGTCAGGCTACGAACACCACTGGTGCGACCGAGTATCGTATCGCCTCTGGAAACACTAACGCGATCTATCAAGGTTCTCCTGTTATCCCGCTTTCAACTGGCTTTATTGACATTGTTGGCGCGGCTGCTGGAGGCACTGTGGGTCTTTTAGGTGTGTTCTGGGGATGCGAATACGTTTCGTCCACTACTGGTGAAACTATTTTTTCCAATAACTGGCCTGGTTCTGGCGCGGATTCTAATCATCCTGTCAAAGCCTTCGTGTATGACAACCCAATGCAAACATTTGTTATATGTTCAGACGCTTCACTTACTAGCGAAGCAACTGCGCGTGGGCATGTGTTCGCAAACGCAAACTTTGCAACGGCTGCTTCTGGTTCTTCTACCACAGGTATCTCATCTGCTAAGTTGGGTGTTAGCACAATCGCCACCACCGCTGCGCTGCAACTGCGTATCATCGGAATCCAAGATGATCCAGAAAACAGCGACTTCACAGCGGCTGGTATCCCTGTAATCGTTCGATTGAATAACAGCTTCAACTCCGCCAATGGTGCGATTGTTGCTGGTACTCCATCGACTACTGGCGTATAAGGAGACTAACTTATGGCTATCTCTCGCGCACAACTAGCGAAAGAGTTGGAACCTGGTCTCAACGCCTTGTTCGGTATGGAGTACAGTAGGTACGAAGACCAACATGCAGAGATTTACACAACAGAATCTTCTGATCGAGCATTCGAAGAGGAAGTGATGTTGAGTGGTTTCGGCGCAGCACCAACCAAGTCGGAAGGTTCTGCAATCAACTACGACGACGCAAACGAAGCGTATACTGCTCGTTATAACCACGAGACTATCGCGTTGGCATTCTCGATCACAGAAGAGGCTATCGAAGATAACCTTTATGATCGACTAGGCTCACGTTATACTCGTGCGTTGGCTCGGTCAATGGCTCACACAAAACAAGTTAAGGCCGCTGCGGTTCTTAACAACGCATTTACTGCTGGCGCATCTGCTGGTGGTGACGGCAAAGCGTTGTGTGCAACTGACCACCCACTTACATCAGGTGGTACATTTGCCAACGAACCAACAACTGCGGCTGACTTGAACGAGACTTCTTTGGAAGACGCGTTGATCAGCATTGCAGGGTTTGTTGACGAGCGTGGTCTTAAAGTCGCGTTGCGCGGCACCAAGTTGGTCATCCCACGTCAACTGCAATTCGTTGCAGAGCGTTTGATGGTATCAAACTTGCGTGTTGGCACAGCCGACAATGACACTAACGCTATCCGTTCAATGGGTATGTTGCCAAACGGTTACGCCGTTAACGACTTCCTAACGGACCCAGATGCGTTCTTCGTCATGACAGACGCGCCTCGTGGATTTATCCACTTCGAGCGTACGCCAATGACTACTGGCATGGAAGCAGACTTCGATACAGGTAACATGCGCTTCAAAGCGCGTGAGCGTTACTCGTTCGGTTTCTCAGACCCACGCGCAGTATTTGGTTCGCCAGGTGCATAAATCTGTGCTATAGTGTAGGGGGTAATTTCATTTACCTCCTCCCTGATAGACTGGGGCTACTTCGGTAGCCCCTTTCTTTTTATCTGAAACTTCTGTATGGTTAATTTATCCCTGACAGTTGCATTGGGCGACTGACACTAGCCAAGACAGGAGATCAACATGGCTAATTCAACTTTTTCAGGTCCTATTCGGGCAGGAAACATTAAAAACACAACAGGAACTACTGTTGGTTCGGACATTGCCAACGTAGGTTATGTTGTAATGATGCAGACGCACACCATGGATCTTTCTGGTGGCGCGATTGCAGCGGGTTCGACTGACATGGTCATCCCAGCAAACTCAAAAATTATTGATTGTATTGTTGATCTATCAACAGCGGCGAATGCTACAACCAACATTAGCGTTGGTGACACCGTTGGTGGTGCAACTACAATCCTTAACACTTTGGCAACGGGCACAACTGCGGGTCTCAAGACTGTCACTACACAAGGTGGTGGGACAGGCGAGTGGGCTAACACAGGAACCTCGGATTTAAAGCTGACGGTTACAAACAGTGCAGCAACTACTGCGGGAGTTGCCGTAATTACAATCTTGTATGCACAGGCATATAACACTGTAATTCGTCCGTAAGGAGATAACTCATGGCTGGTCCAGTAACAGCGTATAATTGGGTTCAAGGGACATCGGCGGCTGTCGTTGGCCCATCTCGGTCACGTTTACGGCAGGTTGTAATTTACGCGGCGGCTGCGGGTGCTTTTACGTTGAAAAACGGAAGTGCAAGCGGGGACACTTTGCTAACGCAAAAGTTTCCTACAGGTCATCATGTAATGAACATTCCTGATGATGGCATCATTGCAAGTAGCGGTGTTTATGTCTCAGCGTTTACAGGATCGGCGAACGAACTCACCATTATCTTGTCGTAGGTGGCGAGATGGTTGGCAGTGAAGTAACATCGTTTTACTCACAAACTTCGGCAGCGTTGGTAACTCGACGCTGTCGCCTACAAGGTGTGCTTTTGACATATGAGTCTGGAGCCACTGGTCATGTTATACTTTACGACAACGCATCAGAAGCGTCAGGAAAAGTATTACTTAGAGTCGATGAAACTTCTCAAGGCATGGACGAAATATTTCTCCCTGGGGATGGTATACTAGCTAAAAAAGGTGTGTACGCTTCGATTCCTGCCAATACCACCATATCAGTGATTGTGGAGTAGTTATGGCTAAGATCGACAAAGATAAGATGAAATGCAACAAGCCAAAACGCCAAGTTTCTGGTGGCAAAAAGTTTGTCGTTAAAGCCTGTGACAAGGGAAAAGAAAAGATTGTCCGTTTTGGGGACGCCAATATGAAAATTCGAAAATCTAACCCCAAGGCTAGAAAATCATTTCGTGCAAGACACGGATGTGACAAAGGCACTCTTGATAAACTAAAGGCCAAGTATTGGTCATGCAAGCAGTGGTAAGTAGAATGGATAAGAACGTACAGCTTCTGTTTTGGGGCACAGGTTTAACATTAGGATCTGCGGGTCTTGTGTGGATGATTTCTACGTTACTTACGGTAGACAAACGCACAGAAGTCATGGACGTTAAAATAGATCATTTAGTTCAATCAATAGAGAGTTTGACAGAAAGGCAAGCAAGTTATGATCAGTCGTGGACAGATGCCCTTTCAAATCTCCAAACCTCCAGAGGAAATGACTAATGGCAAAAAAAGCAAAAACAAAAAAGGACGCGTGTTATCACAAGGTCAAAAGTCGGTACAAGGTTTGGCCCTCGGCGTACGCAAGCGGGGCGCTGTCCAAATGCCGAAAGGTCGGGGCCGCAAATTGGGGAAACTCTTCTAAGAAAAAACAAAAGAAGACTGATGGTGGGCTAGTAGCTTCGGTTGATAACCCCAAACGGACCACGCGCAATCGGTATAGAGATGGCGGAATGGTAGCTTCTGGCTGTGGTCAAGTCATGGAGGCTCGTCGTAAGGGGACGAAGTACGCATAATGGCGAAAAAGAAAAACTCTCTCCGCGAATGGTTTTCTCAGAATGATGGGAAGGGTTGGGTAGACTGTAAGACAGGTAAGCCGTGTGGTCGTCAAAAAGGGGAAAAGCGGAAGGGATATCCCGCTTGTCGTCCTACGATGGCTCAATGTACATCGGCAGCTAAAAAGAAAAAGTCGTCAAAACGGATTAGCTGGAAACAGAAAAAAGCCAATGGTGGGTTAGTGAGGGTGTTTTGATACAACAGTGGGCAGAAGAGTTATCGAAACCTACCGTTCATAACAACGGGGTAGCTGCCTGTCCCTTTGCTTTACCTGCTTATCAAAACCGTGAAGTAAAAATGCTCGTAACGGATGACCTATGGGCCGATGTCCTGAATGAGTCATCGAAGTTTTTTCGCACGGGTTACAAAGTCACTATGATTTTTGACTATGACTACGATAACGACTACGATCAACTAGAAGAAGAGTGTATGGCCCTGAACAAGTTTTTTACTTTTGCGGGTATTGATATATGGCTGTTGGCTTATTTGCGCGAACACGCCGTAGTTTTTATACAGCGTTGGAGCGAATTAGAAAACGCTGCTGCAAAGTTGGAAAAACTAGGGTATTATACAAACTATGATAAAGAGGATTACGAAAGACACATCTTAGCTCGGAGAGAAAGGAGACTCTGATATGCCTGGAATGATGCGTGGTGGAAAAAAGAAAATGATGCGCGGTGGCGCGGTCAGCAAGCCAAAGAAGAAAATGATGCGTGGCGGTAAAGTCAAGATGATGCGCGGCGGTAAGGTAAAGGGTAAAAAATGAGTTTTCCAGATTTAACAGGTGACGGCGAAGTCACAAAGAAAGATATATTAAAGGGCCGAGGCGTCGAAGGGTTTAAAAAAGGCGGCAAGGTTAAAGGTATGATGCGCGGCGGCATGGTTCGTAAGGGTTTTAAGGCTGGTGGTAAAGTAGACGGCTGTAATCCTGCGGTGCAAATGTCTGGCATAAAACAAGGAACTACTTACTGATGGCTACTTCAGGTTCACGCGACTTTAACATGGACGTTGGCGAAATTATCGAGGAAGCGTACGAACGCTGTGGCCTCGAGGTTCGCACGGGCTATGATGCCAGAACGGCGCGGAGGTCGTTGAACCTGATGTTTGCCGACTGGGCGAATAGAGGGTTAAACCTGTGGACTGTTAAACAGGCCACAATTACTTTGACCCAAGGGCAAGCCCAAGAAACTCTTACCAGCGATGTTGTTGATATATTGGATGTTGTGGTTCGTAGGAATAATACGGACTACTCGATAGATCGGATCAGTCGTGGGGATTATTCGGGGCTACCCAACAAAACAACGCAGGGGCGACCAAGCCAGTTTTATTTTGATAGGCAGATCGACCCCGTAATTAACCTCTGGGCAGTTCCTGAAAACTCAACAGATCAACTCATTTATTATTACGTTCGGCGGATCGACGATGCTGATACCCTTGTTAATACTACTGACATGCCTTTTCGTTTTTATCCTTGTATGGTGGCGGGGTTAGCATATTACATGGGCATGAAACGAGCACCCGAACGCTTGCAGATTTTAAAGTCGGTGTACGAGGAAGAGTTCCAACGTGCAGCGGACGAGGATGAAGGTCGCACACCATTGAAGTTGCAGCCTAGCATTCGTTACTTGAGGGCATAATGACATACGCTAGTGGTAAACATGCTTGGGGTATATCGGATCGGTCAGGTCGCCGTTACCGTCTTCGTGAGATGAAGAAGGAATGGACGGGTGCCTTGGTGGGTCCTGATGAGTATGAACCCAAGCATCCACAGCTAGAACCTATTCGTGTAGGTCCTGATCCACAAGCCTTGTACAATCCGAGACCAGAAACGGGGTTGCCTAATCAACGAGCGACACAGTGGGGCTGGAACCCTGTGGGGTACAATTACCAAGACGGGCTATCGCCGCCAAATAAATTGGTTGCGGTTGGTTCAGTCGGAACAGTGACGGTGACGACATGAGCATGACATACGATGAACTGAAAACAGCCATTCAGGATTATACGGAAAACGATGAGACAAGTTTCGTAAACAACTTGCCTTTGTTTATCAGGTTGGCGGAAGAGCGTATTTTAAAAAGTGTACAGCTTAACTTGTTCCAAAAAAACCAGTCGGGTATTATGACGACTGGCAATAAGTATCTTGCAGCGCCTTCCGATTTCCTTGCTCCATTTTCGTTAAGTATAGCTGTAAGCGGCTCACAAGAGTTTCTGTTGTTTAAAGATTTAGACTTCGTGCAGACGTATACACCTGATGCGACAACCACAGGACAGCCAAAATACTACGCGCAGTTTGATGTGGATAATTTTATTTTAGGTCCTACACCTGACGCTAACTACACTGTGGATATACATTACTTGTACCGACCTGCGTCTTTGACTGTGGGAGCAGGATCGGGAACTACTTGGCTGTCTGATAATGCAGAGATTACGCTATTGTATGCTTCTTTGGTCGAGGCGTATACTTATATGAAAGGTGATCCGAACCTGATGCAGATGTACAACCAGCGTTTTGCAGAGGGTATTTCACGATTGAAAAACCTTGGTGAGTCTCAAGAGGTTATTGATGAGTATCGTTACGGTCAGATTAGGAAACCACGCACATGATTCCAGAGTTAAATATAGATTTACCTAAAGATTTTAAGGTAGAGGTACACACCACTCAGAACCGTGGCTTTACGCCAGAAGAAATAGCAGAACGGTGTGCAGAAAAAATCATTTCGGTTTCAGATGAAGCACATCCTGCAATACAAGCGCAAGCTCGTGCTTTTCAGAAACGTATTGTGCAGTTGGTAGGGTTCTATTTACGCGAAGCTGTTAAAAGTGATCGAACTACTGTATATAATGCAATCAAAGATGCGGGGCACCCTGACCTCGCTGAACTTATAAGGAGAATGTGACATGGCCTTTTCAGGAAACTTCATGTGCACCAGCTTTAAGAAAGAGCTTCTTGAGGCTGTTCACAACTTTAAAAACTCAGGTGGTAGCACCTTTAACCTCGCGCTTTATACAAATAGCGCGTCCTTCGATGCCTCAACAACCGCGTATACGGCGACAAACGAGGTGTCTGGAACTGGGTACACTGCAAAGGGTGGTGAGCTTACTCGGGTTGATCCAAGCACAAGTGGTACAACAGCGTTAACTGATTTTGCTGATTTAACATTTAGCACGGCGACAATCACCGCCCGTGGCGCGTTGATCTTTAACGAGAGCGCATCGGGCGATCCTTCGGTTGTGGTGCTAGACTTTGGCGGCGACAAAACATCAACAGCAGGTGATTTCACCATTGTATTTCCCACAGCGGACGCCAGCAATGCTATCATCCGTATAGCTTAAAGGAGTTTGTAGGTGGCCTCGTCAACTCTATACCAAGGGTGGGGTCGATCCACATGGAGTAATGGGTCGTGGGGTAGTCCCATTCTCGAAGTCTCTGTGGACGGGGTTGGGGCCACGGGATCCGTGGGCTCTGTTTCAGTTGTAGCGAATGCAAATATAGCTCCAACGGGAGTTGCGGGTACAGGATCTGTTGGTAGTGTCACAATCGATGCCGCAGCAAATGTACCAGTTACTGGTCTTGAGGCTACAGGATCTGTTGGTTCTGTTTCAGTTGTTGCCGAGGCTAATGTGTCTCCGACTGGTCTTGAGGCTACAGGTCAGGTTGGCACTGCAACCGTTACCGCAGACGCAATAACTCCTGTTACTGGTCTTGAGGCTACGGCATCTGTTGGTTCTGTTTCAGTTGTTGCCGAGGCCGATGTCTCTGTCACGGGTCTTGAGGCCACTGGTAACTTAGGTTCTGTTACAGTCACAGGCACAGCAAACGTACCAGCGACTGGGGTTGAAGCTACAGGCACAGTTGGCAGTGTTTCAATCGAACTTGGAATGACCGTTTATGTAACGGGAGTTTCCGCCACAGGGTCCGTTGGCTCTGTCTCAGTTATTGCAAAAGCAAACGTATCTCCTACAGGAGTTGCAGCTACAGGTCAGGTCGGTCAGCCGTTAGTATGGGGCCGTATTGTTCCAGATCAAAATCCGAGTTATACTTCAATTAACCCGAACCAATCTCCAGGTTGGACGGAAATAGCAGCATAGGATAGAAAATGCCTAGTACATATACATTGAACAACGGTATTGAACTCATAGCCACTGGTGAACAGTCGGGTACATGGGGCGATACAACAAACACAAACTTTGAACTTTTAGACACTTCGTTAGACGGACAGGTTACCGTTACTCTAGCGTCCACGGGGTCATCAGGTTCTCCAAACACACTTCCTGTTTCGGACGGTGCGGCGTCGAATGGTCGTAATCGTTTAGTTATTTTTGATGACAGCAGCGACCTTGGAGGCACTGCATTTGTGCAGTTGACCCCGAGCGATGCCGAAAAGATCATTTACGTTCGCAACAGTTTATCTGGTTCGCGCAGTATTCTGTTGTTTCAAGGAACATATAGCGCGAGTAACGACTATGAAGTTCCTGCGGGGACGACGGCGGTTGTGTTCTTTAACGGTGCAGGTTCTGGCGCGGTAGCGGCGAATGTATTTAACAATGCGCACTTTGATGCGTTAAACGTCGATGGGGATGCTGTTTTTAAAGGCGCAAATTATGACATGACTTGGGACAAGTCAGCAGACACCCTTCAATTTAGAGACAACGGCCTTACAATTAATTCGTCTGTGGATGGTCAGTTAGACATTGATGCAGATACTGAAGTTCAAATTACAGCGCCAACTGTTGATATTGATGCGTCAACAGCAATGACAGTTGATACAACAACACTTACCGTAACTGGCAATACTGTTTTAGATGGCGACCTAACCGTAGACACCGACACCCTGTACGTCGATAGCTCGAATAATCGGGTGGGAATTGGAGCCTCATCGCCAGAGCAACTTTTAGAAGTTCGCGGAAACGATGAAGTTGCGAGATTTAGGGGTTCAGATAATGAATTTTTGGACATTCAAGCAAACGATGGTGGTCGTGTTGATTTAGATGCAAACAATGCAACTGGATTTTCTTTTTCTATAAACACAAATCCAGCGGTAGTTATCGACGGTTCAAAGCGATTTTTGATTGGAACAACCACCTCAAGAGTTGTTGGGGGGAGTGCGGAAGCAGTCACGCAAATTTATAGTACCTCTAATGGTGCGTTGCTCTCCTTGTTTAGAGATCAAGCCTCTAACAATGGTGGTGCTATTATCCGTGCGGGTAAAGCCAGAAATGGAGCGATTGTTCAAGATAATGACACAATTTTTAGTCTTGAAGCGGTTGCTCATGATGGAACAGATATGGGGTCTTTCGCAGGGACAATCGCGTTTTTAGTGGATGGTACGCCCGGAGCTAATGATACGCCGAGCAGAATAGCCTTTTACACCACCGCAGATGGTTCGTCTTCTGGAACCGAGCGTATGCGGATTACCCAAGAGGGTGTCGTTGTTATTGGGTCAAATACTTCAAGTCATGGCGCAAATGCAAGGCTTCAAGTCCGAGACACCGAAGATACGGCGATCAGCGCAAATGACGTTTGGAATGCAGGGACAACCTCTGTTTTAGACATTCGGAACGCAAGCAATACGCAGTTCAGCTATTCAGGTATCAACCTGTTTGGTGGGTCTTCCAGCAACTCGTTTGCTGGCATATATATGGTGCAAACCACTGCCAACAGTGAAGGTGCTTTGACTTTTTGGACTGGCGGTCTTGGCGCTGGGTCACCATATGCTTACGAAGCCATGCGCATTGACTCATCGCGGCGGCTTTTGATTGGGGCTACATCAAATAGTGCCGTTGGTGGGCACCAAGCGGCGTTGCAAGTTGTGGGTTCTAATAGCTTCAATGAAGCTACTATAACCATTCAGGGTAATCAAAATAACTCTAATGGCGCATACTTAGGGTTTTCTTCGAGTAGAGGTACAACAGCGGGTTCCACTACAATCGTTCAAGACGATGACACTTTGGGGCAAGTTTATTTTGTTGGTGCTGATGGAACAGATTTAGGCACCGTTGCGGCTGCGATGACAGCACAAGTAGACGGAACTCCTGGTTCTAACGACATGCCAGGAAGACTTATTTTTTCTACAACCGCAGATGGTTCAGCATCACTTACCGAGCGTATGCGGATTTCAAGTGACGGCGTTATAAAAATGACAACTGACGAGTTATTGCTTTACCAATCAGGCGATAGTCTTGTCGATTTAATTATGGACAGCAACCGCCCCAGCTCAAATCAAACGATAGGCCGTACACGGTTTTATTGGAATGGTGATGAGGTCGCACGGGTTGAGGGTTTAACAGGCGCAGACACCACAAATAAAGACGATGGTCGCCTCAGATTCCTAACACAGAAAAGCGGAAACACAACGCTAACCGAAGCGATGCGGATAGACGAAAACCAAGTCGTTCTAGTTAACACAACAACTGCATACGATGACATTCAAAGTCTTTTAGAAGGTTCAAATACCCCTGTCATGTTGCAAGTTGGAACTTCGGGTTCGGGAGAAAGCGCAGCGGCATTCATTAACAACCACAATTCGGCTGGTGGTTATGGCGGCAACTTAACGCTTGGTCGTGTAAAAAGCACACGCACTGTTTTGTCTAGTGATATGCAGCTAGGTGCAATTCACTTTAATGGTGATGACGGTTATAGCATCGTTCAAAGTGCCGCAATTCAAGGATACGTTGATGGTTCGCCTAGTGGTGGTGATATGCCTGGACGCCTTTCCTTCCGTACCGCTCTTGACGGAACAGACACTCTTACTGAACATATGCGGATTAGTAATTCAGGACAAATTTATCAATATGCAGGAATCGTAAGAGCGCAAAATTATGCTTATGTGAGCATGTCGAGTGGTACAGCCTCTGCAACTCTAGTTTCTAACATGAGTAGCATCATAACAGGTAGTTTTGGGATGTGTAAGATTCTTATGCATGGTAATGAAAATGCAGCAACAAACTCATCAGCACGACAATATATAGTTTTGAAAAGAACAGGTGGTTTTGAAATAACAGAAATAGGCACTGGAATTACATATGGAAACAATAACGGAAACTGTACGCTATCAATCAGTGGAATTGCTTTAATTGCTACAAGGGCAGGAACAGGTGGAACGGGTAACTGCATGGTGTCTTTTGAAGTTCTTTATCGTTAACCCTCAACAGCACAGGAGAAATAAACAATGGCTGTTACACACACATGGTCAGTAAGTGACCAACTACAAACCAGAACACAGGACGGACTTTCCGAAGTCGTATTCTCTGTTGTCTGGCGGCTTAACTCAGAAGAAACTATAGGATCAGGCGATGATGCTGTAATCTACCGCATCTCCTCTGCAAACCAAATCAGTTTGAATACTGACAACCTAGACCCTGCGACGTTCACTGCGTTTGCTGACCTGACAGAAGATCAGGTTGTTGGCTGGGCTAAGTCAACCATTGACGCTAACGCCGCTGAAGGCGAAGGTGTGACATGCGCCGAGTGGGAAGCAGGGCATGATCGCAATATTGCGAAACAAATCAACCCACCCACCGCCGTAGAAACCGCCCCTTGGGCAACCCCAAACCCTTAATTTAGGAGACTGACAAATGGCTGAGAAAAAAACAACGCCTATCGTCATCGACGACAAAGAATACACTTTTGAAGACATGACCCCTGAACAGCAGGAAATGGTAAACCACGTTGCAGACTTGGATCGCAAACTATCCTCGGCACGGTTTAACACAACCCAGCTAGAAGGTGGTCGTAAATTCTTTGTGGACATGCTAAAGTCTTCATTAGAAGGTACTCCTGAGAATGCACAGGAAGTTGCCGCCGAATAAATGCTGGGAGTAACGAATGCCACTAACCAAACTCCAGTTCCGACCAGGAATAAATAGAGAAACCACGTCCTATTCTAACGAGGGCGGTTGGTTCGATATGGACAAGGTTAGATTTCGGTTTGGTTACCCAGAAAAAATAGGTGGGTGGGAGAAGTCTTCTTCCACCTACTTTTTAGGTACATGTCGTGCATTGCACCCATGGGTTGCCTTGAATGGCGAACGCTATCTTGGCGTGGGTACACACCTAAAGTATTATATAAATGAGGGCGGCGGATATAACGACATCACTCCTATTCGTGTCACAACATCCGCAGGGGATGTAACATTTTCTGCTTCAGCAAACACGCTTGGTGCAAACGTCGCAATAGGTGATACAAATATTACGCTCACGTCTTCGTCGGGATTTCCTGAATCTGGTCGTATTAAAATAAACAGCGAGATAATTACCTACGCCGCTGTATCTGGCAATATATTGCAGGGTTGTTTGCGCGGTCAATCGAGTACAACTGAGGCGGCTCACACATCGGGTGACGCGGTGCTTTGTGCCACGCTTATCGTTACTGACGCCGACCACGGTGCTTTAGAGAATGACTTTGTCACTTATTCAGGTGCGACAACTCTAGGGGGCAACATCACTGCGGCTATCCTAAATCAAGAATATCAGGTTGTTAGCAAGGTCAACGCCAACAGCTATCTTATAGAGGCCAGAGAAGAAGCCTCTCTCCCCAGTATTACCACCACTACAGGTTACACTCCCACTTACGTCTTTGCGTCTACAAGCGACAGCGGAAACGGCGGCTCAAGCGTCGTTGGTGCATATCAGATTAACACGGGTCTCGACACGACTATCGTAGGCACAGGCTGGGGCGCAGGAACGTGGAGCCGTGGAACTTGGGGCAGCGCAGCTTCTTTGGCAGCATCAGGACAAACGCTTCGCATCTGGTCGCATGACAACTTTGGTGAGGATCTTTTGATCAACGTACGGGATGCGGGTATATACTACTGGGATAAAACCAACGGCATGACAAATCGAGCCGTGGCAATCAGCGATTTAGTAGGGGCAAACACGGCTCCGACTATTGCTAAAAAGGTTCTTGTTTCTGACAGAGACAGACACGTCATAGCCTTTGGCTGTGATCCACAGGACAACATCGGTACGCAGGATCCGTTGCTCATACGGTTCTCGGACCAAGAGTCCATTACCGATTGGGCGGCTACAGCAACCAATACAGCAGGGGACTTGCGCCTCGGTTCTGGGTCCGAAATCATTACCGCCGTCGAAACGCGGCAGCAGGTGCTTGTGTTTACTGATGTATCGCTTCACGCAATGCAGTTCCTTGGACCGCCGTTTACCTTTGGTATCAACACTGTGTCGGAAAACATTACAATTGCTAGTCCACTGTCTGCCATCGCCATTGAGGATCAGGTGTACTGGATGGGTGCGGAAGAGTTTTATGTTTACTCAGGTAACGTGCAACGATTGCCATGTTCTGTTCGGGACTATGTGTTTAGTGACATCAATAGCGATCAGCTAGAGAAAGTAACGGCGTCCACCAACACCGCATTTTCTGAGATATGGTGGTTCTATCCATCGGCTTCGAGCACCGAGTGCGATAAATACGTTGTGTATAACTACCAGCAGCAGATTTGGTACTACGGATCTATGAATAGAACATGCTGGTTGGATCGTGGCGTCGAGAGTTTTCCGATTGCAGCAAGCACAGACCACGCGTTGTACTTACACGAACGTGGGTTTGATGATGGGTCAACAACCCCTGCAAGTGCAATCACCGCGTATATTGAGAGCAGTCAAATGTCGATGGGTGAGGGAGACAACTTCGTATTCCTACGCAAGCTCATTCCTGACCTGACGTTCCGAGATAGCACGGCGGTGTCTCCGTCGGCTACAATGACGCTTCAAACGCGTAATTATCCTGGTGGCGCGTACCTCCAGACAAACAGCAAGACTGTAACCAAAACGGCATCAGTGCCTGTGGAACAGTGGACCAACGAAGTAAATGTCCGACTGCGTGGTCGTTCGTTTGCGTTTAAAATAGAAACAACAGACACAGGCGTGGGGTGGAGACTTGGTTCTCCAAGGGTAGAAGTGCAGCCTGACGGGATGCGGTAATGTCCAGAAATCTTGTCCTACCATTCTTTCCTGTTGCGCCGAAAGACTATAATCAACAATACCTCGAAGAGGTGGTTCGCTCGTTTGCGGTCTATCTTGAGCAAATGCAAAACCCAGGAGAGGGTCGCAATACTTTTTCCGTTTTTACCAACCTTCAAACCGACGACAGCGGCCTAGAGCCAGGGGCTATCTTTAACCACGATGGATATGTTAGAGTGCCAGTAGAACATTCTCCATATGTTCGTGGATCCCAAGCTACGGGCACAGTTGGAACAGTAACAGTGAGTACGCCATGACCGATACAATTATAACAATGCCCGACGGGTCGCGCTGGAAACCTTCGTCATCTTCTGATACAGTGCATTGTGTAAACTGTGATAACGCAGTTGACACGCCAGAAGAAGTCGCAAGCTACCCCGATGGGAACTGTCCAGATTGCGGACAGTCTTGGACAGGCGCAGAAAAACGCAGTACAACGATTACAGTAACTGCGCCAGAAGCTATTCGAGGTGAAGCATAATGTCATTATTAGGTGCACTAGGTGGATTAGTTGGATTTGCGATGGGTGGCCCTGCGGGGGCCGCGCTTGGTTCTGGCATTGGGTCTCTTGCATCTGGCGGTGATATAGGTGACGCCCTGAAATCAGGCATGTTAGGCTTTGTTGGTGGCGGAGCTATGGCTGGTATGGGGGCCGCAGGTGGTCAAGGTATTGGCTCGTTGCTTACTTCAATGGGTCTTGGAGGCCAAGCAGCAACAACAATGAATCCACTGGCACGAATTGGTTCGGCTATGACTGGTGGCAATGCAGCCGCAGGTGGCGCAGCAATGAACCAAATGAGCAACATGGCTCGTGCGGGTAGCGCAATGGGTGGCGCGGGTGGCGGTGGTCTAACCAACCTGTTTAATCTTGGTCCACAGGGCGGTTCGATCTTGTCCAACCCGATGATCCAAGCGATTGCACTACAGGCTTTAGAGCCAAAAGAAGTTAAGATGACCACGCCACTACAAGATCGGCAGTTAGCTACGGGGGAAAGACTACCAAGTTACCGTGGCACACAGGCTAACGACGTTCGCCGTCGTAACTTTGCTATGGGCGGTTATGTAGAAGGGCCAGGTACGGGCACGAGTGACTCGATTCCTGCACAGATTTATCAAAACGGTATGCCAGTACAGGAAGCGGCGCTTTCTGACGGTGAGTTTGTATTGCGAGAAAGAGATGTCAACGCTATAGGCGGCGGAGATCCTGGTGTTGGAGCAGCGCGGTTATACGCCATGCAACGCCAATTTGACCAAGGAGGTATGGCATGAGCGACACTGATGACACAGGTATGGGCCGCAGTGCGAACTTTATTCCCGAATACCAAGAACGATTTCTAAAAGACTTACTAGCCAACGTCTACAATGTTGAGCTTGATGACCAAGGTAACCCGCTCCTCGATGAAAGTGGGCAACCGATTGTTACGGGTATTGCCGCTGATTCTCCGTTGTATGGTACACCTGTACTGGATGCCGATGGCAACCAGATGTTCGAAACAGACCCGACCACAGGGGAGCAGCTACTAGACTTCCGTGGACAACCAATTCCTATGGTCGAAGGGGGTGTTCGTCGTCCTGACGTAGCACCAATGACCCCGAACCAGCTAGAAGCCATACGTCTGGCGGAAGAGGGCGTGGGAGCCTTTAGTCCCATGTTTGATCAGGCGCAAGCAGCGTTTGGTGGTTTTGAGTTTAACGATGACGGTTCAGTAAAAACAGACGCAGAAGGCAACCCAATCCGCTCGGGAGCCATTGGTCAGGTTGGTGAGGGTGTGGGTGCCGTAGGTGAGGGCGTTACAGAGTTACGCGGAACCACGGGCCTGTATGATACAGCCACACGTCGAGCGGCAACGGATCCAATATTCTCGGACTTCAAAGAAGATGTAATCGGGGACACCGCGACAGATGTTGGTACAGCAAGTACCTCTATAGGCAGTGCCGCAACAGGTGGGGCCGCTGGTATACGCAGTGCCGCCGCAGGTGCGGACATTCTTGGACAGGCTGGTACAGCGCAGCAAGGTATGCGTGACGCAGGTGCGGGTATCGCGGGTCAGGTCGGAGCGGCACAGACTGGTGTAGACGTAGCGGCACAACGTGCCCGTCAAGCGTCGGCGCAAGCGCAGCGTGATCTGTCGGGTGCAGGAGCCTTTGGTTTGGGAGCCGCCGCAGAAGGCATTAGCCGTCTAGACGACACCACTGGGGCGTTTGATCCACAGGGTATTGGCGCGTTTATGAACCAGTATGAGGATGCAGCCGTACAACAGGCCATCCAAGACATCGCTCGAGCAGGGCAGATGCAAAGAAACGAGCTTGGTGCACAGGCCGTAGGCGCGGGAGCCTTTGGTGGATCTCGCGAGGCGGTAGCGCAGCAGGAACTCGGACGGAATATTCTAGAGCAGCAGGGTCGCACCGCAGCAGGAATGCGTCAGGCAGGGTTTGAGAGTGCCGCGCAACGTGCACAATCAGCCTTCGAAGCACAACAGGGCCGTGGTCAAACAGCCGCGCAGCTTCGTGGTCAGCTTGGTCAGGCGGGTGCAGGTACGGCATTAAATGCAGCAGAGGCCGCAGGTAGACTGGGGCTATCCGCAGAGCAGCTTGCACAGACAGGATCTTTGCAGGGTGGTCAGCTTGGGTTGTCAGGTCAAACCAATCTAGCGAGTATCCTGCAACAAGCAGGGCAGATGGGTATATCAGCGGAAGAAGCTGCGGCACAGTTGGGTATCAGTGCGGAGCAAGCAGCCGCAGGAATGCAAATGCAAGGTGCAGGAGCACAAGCGGATCTATCCATGGGTCTAGCGGGTCTACGGGGCACAGGCTTCGAGATGTCGCAGAACCTTGGTCAGTCTGCGTTCGAGGATCAGATGCGCCGTGGTCAGAACGCTTCACAGATATTTGGTCAGCTTGGTCAGGGCCTTGGCTCACTGGCGGGTCAGCAAACAGACATCGGCGTACGTCAGGCTGCGTTGGGCGAAGCTGCACAGCAAGCCAACCAGAGCGATGTCAATTCACTATTCAACATCGGAGCCTTGGAACAGGGTCAGATGCAATCAGAGTACGACGTACAGCGTCAGGCAGATATCGAAGAAGCATACGAGCCATATCAACGGTTCAACTACATGTCCGACATTTTCCGAGGTGTACCTTCTACTCAAAGTTCACTAACCGTACAAAGTGTGCCAACACCAAGCCCCGTGTCCAATATTATAGGTATGGCGCAGGGTCTTCAGGGTTATCAAAACGCTGGTGGCGGTGGGATATTCGGATAAGGGTGTAGTCGATGGAACAAAACGTATTCAACCGCAAACTCTTCAAGCGTAAGTCCGATGCAGCGAACAAAACCGCTGCTCGGGACAAGCTGCGTTCGATGGGTGGGATCATGGCATCCTCGGAGCCGTTGCTTCAAGAGGCGATGAAAGCGGTACAGAGTGCGCCTACACCACAGATCGACATACAAGGGATCATGCAAGCACAGAAACGGATGGGTCCAATGCCCTCCGCTCCGATGCCACAGGTTGCCCCGCAGATGCCACAAATGCAGCCTCAAATGTCGCCGCAACCCGCACCTCCGCCACAAGCACCAGCGCAACCCGCGCCTCCACAGGGTATGAATCCGATGCAAAAACCTATGGGTTTGAACATCGGTGGTCGCCCGATGGATCGCAGACAGGAGTTGGCAAACTACTTGGGGGCAGCAACAGGGCCGATGCCGTCGGTTGATATACGCCGTCAGGCAGGATCTGTTGTACAACAGCCTGAAGTAGACATGGATGCCATCACACCTGAACGTGCTATCGAATTGACTAGCGCAGCACAGAGTGGGAAGTTTCCTGTAAACCTGCGTCCGTTTACGGCTGAAACCGCAGGTAGCGATGAGAATGCAAACTTATTGAACAATCAAGCGGAACAGCTTGCAGCGGCTATGCAAGATCAAAGTTTAAGTGATGAAGATCGTGCGCGTAATCTGTTGTCTGCATTAGGTGGAGACGCAGAAGCAAAAAGCGTTAAGAAGGCTTTAGCACAAACATCGGAACAAGTTTTTGGTAAGAAGCTAAACAGCGAAGCTAAGATCGATGCTATGAACGACGCTATCACAGGCTTTGCTATTGCAGCAGGTACAAGTCCACGAGCCTCAAAGAACATTGCCAACGGTATGTTAGTTGGTCTCAAAGCAATGAAACAGACTGAACAAGGGCGCATTAACACACAAAATGCTTTGGCTCTCGCGGCGGCAAAAGGCAGCGGAAGCGGTAAGTCAGGTGTTTCCCCTGTAGAACCATACATAGATCGAGTGTCTATGTTTGCAGAAGAAATCATGAAGTCTAATCCAGGTACTGATCCTGTTAAGGCAATGGAACAAGCCAAACAAATTATTGGTCCTTTGTACGCGGGTGGAGCGGGAGGACCTACTGCGGCACCTACTGGCCCGTCGTTAACACCAGACCAGCAAGCAATGGTAAGCCAAGCTCAAGAGGCTATTGCCAATGGTAGGGATCCTGCTGCGGTACGACAGATGCTGATTGATAGAGGAATACCCGCAGGAGCTATTGGCTAATGGCTGAAAATCCTTTTATGGCGGCACCAATGGCCCCGCAAGAAACGGAAGAATCAGAACAAACAACCCCGATTGATAATCCTTTTCTAAATGCACCGATGGCACCAGGAACCTCTGCTTCTGACAGGGGCAGAACCTTGATTGGAGACACGGGTATTGCTCCTGTTGATTATGTCACAGAAAAACTGGGTCAAGTAGGCTACGCCGTAGCAGATAACATTATCGGTTTTGATGATGGTGTGGACACTACGGGTGAAAGACTAGGTTCAGCCGTTGGGAATGTAGCAGAGGGCATTGGGGCAGGTGTGGTAGGCGCAGCCGAGGGTGTCGGTACAACTTTAGCTTTGGTTCCTGATATTGCCTTGGGAACAGAGTACGGAGACAAAATTACGCGTGGGGCAGAAAATCTAAAAGAAGCCTTGGACTTTACCCCAGAGGGATTTTTGGGTAAGGGTGCGGAGATTGTTACACAATTTGTAGTACCAGGTGGTCTAGCTGCAAAGGGTGTAAGCATGGCGGCTAAAGCGGCCCGTGCAAAAAAGGGTTTGGCTAATGTACCACTAACCAGAGGGCAGAAGTTTGGTCTAGCTGCAAAGGAACTTGCTGCGGCTGGGGCCGTTGATGCTGCGGTATCCACAGACGGTATGTCCACGATAGGAGACTGGGCAGAAACAGGATACACACAAACAGAAGACTTGATTGGTTTGAGTGGTCGGGAAAAGGCGCTGGCACGTTTTCGAAATAAACTCCGTCTTGGTGTGGAGTCTACTTTGCTAGGTGGCGTTGCCCAAGGTGCGTTGATGGCGGGTGGTAAAACTATCGGAGCCGCCGTAAAAACTCCAACGGTACAAACCTCTGCAAAAGCAGTGAAGCAAAAGTTAGATGACACAGGTGCGGCTATCGATCAGCTTTTGTACCAACGTATGACAGCCCCCGATGAATTGAGCAGCCTTAAACGAGGGATTGCGAACGTAATAGCGTACGGAAAACCAGGTGGGTATTTGCCAAGAATGGCTGCGGAGGAGCGGTTAGCTGTAGATGCAAAGGTAGGCAAAGAAGTCGGCAGAGCGGAGAGAATACTAAAAGAGTTTGAACAAGAAATAGACAAGGCACTTCCCAATCTTCCTGATGGAGAAGAAGCGGGCAACTTAGCACGAGCAGGGACCCTATCTAAAGTAGAAGAGTTTCTCACTCAATCAGACCCCAAAGTAAAAACCCAAATACTTCAAGAGTTGCCAGAAGGAATTAGACCCAGCGCGGTAAAGATGCGTTCGCATATCGACGAGTTAAGTAACCGCATGGTTGGCAGTGAGTTTCTCAGAAACAATAACTTTACCACTAAAGATGGTCGTACGATAAAGGATGTGATCGATCAAAACATCAACAGTTATTTACGTCGTCGGTACAAAATTCATGAAGATGCTAAGTACACACCTACAGAAGAAAGCATTGCTGCGGCGGACGATTACTTCCGAGCAAACCGACGGGCAACAGAAAAAGAATTAACACGTTTAGCTAGACGTGATGTAAATCAAATGGAGTTAAGCGAAGAGTTCATGAAGGCCAATGGCCTCAGAACCACGGGTCCAGATCGAACTAATTTGGAAGTAAAACTTGGATCAAAGGTTACCGATGCAGCAGCAAAGAAAGCACGAGAGGCTTTCCTTAAACGGCATTCGATTAAAGCAAGACAGCCTTTTGAAGGTGGTCGTATAGCTAGAGAACAATTAGATACAGGCATGCTAGTCTCTCGCGAAAACATACCTCGTACGCTTCGAGCCTTAATGGGTGAAGTGGGAACTACGGTTAAAAAATCAGACAAGGGTTACAAGATTTATAATGACCCGAGAGAAGCGTACCTTTCGACTGCGGCAGATATATCTCAGTTTTCTGCTGTCGATGATTTCTTTTCTAGTCTTTCGCAACTATCAAACAGGCAAGACGGCCTGTTAAAAAACATGATTTTAAAAGGGGAAGGATTGTCTCCTGACCAACGTAAAGAGTTGGTCGAACGTGGATACGTTCAGTTGGGTGGAGATAGCTCCACGGGCATAGGTGCAATGAGTACCCCGACAGTTAAAGGAAGAGCCGCAGATAAAGATGAGATTCTTGCGGGAACTTCAGGGTGGGGTAGCCTTAACGATCACTATGTCCCCCGCCCACTTTACAACAATTTAACCAATTACATTGTTGGAGAAGAAGACGCTGGATATCAAGCGTTGCGTTCGACTTGGGAATGGTTGCTTCGAGCAAAAGGTGTTTCTCAATATAGTAAAACTATTTTGTCTCCAATTACGCAGATCCGAAATTTCACTACCGCATCTGCTTTTGCGTTAGCCAACGGGAATATTCCTGTGGTTGGTAGAGGAGGGAGCTTATCCGACTCTGCTCAAATTGTTTTAAGTAACCTGTTTAATAAAGGTGATGACGCGTTCACAGCCGAGCTTATGGATGCTCAACGTAGGGGCATGATTGGGACAAACGCAGAGTTGCGAGAGATTCAAGATTCTTTACGCAAGGGCGTAGGCATGACCGCTCGAGAGCCTAAGACTGCGGCTGAAGCGTTGGTTGGGGAAAAGGTAGCCAAGGCAGCATCGGGTTATATGAAACCGCTAGAGGATGTGTATCAGGCGTCTGATGACTTTTGGAAACTCTTTAACTATCAGGCCGAGCAAGCCCACCTTCGCAAGGCATTAGAAGGAGCATCACTTAGACAGAAGGTAAACTATCTTACAAAGAATGGTGAGGATCTAACTCCCGAGATACAGCAAATGCTGACTCGAGGTGATGTGGATATGAACGAATTAATTAAAAATCGTGCCGCACAAATTGTAAGAGACACCGTTCCTAACTACAACAAAGGTGCAACGGACCTTGTTAAGTTCGGTAGAAAACTACCTCTAGGCAATTTTATAACTTTCCCTGCGGAAATATACCGAACAGGGTTTGGCATTGTAAAACAAAGTCTTGATGACATGGCATCTGATATCCCCGCTGTCCAAAGTCGTGGGAGAAATAGGTTGGTAGGCTTCATGGGAACTACCATGGTTGCGCCTGTTGCTGCCCTTGAGTTTGGCTATGCTATCTCTGGAGTAACGCCAGAGGAAATGGACGCGTACAAGAGATCGTTTGCTGCACCATGGGAAAAGGGTTCTGTTTTAATACCTCTAGGTAAAGACGAAGACGGCAAGATTCAGTACATGAACTTTAGTACCTCAAACCCTTATGATCAGCTATATCGTTTTGCCAACCGTGCCGTAAATGAGTTCGACGATGCAATGCGAAAAGGTGAAGGACCTGATACCACTTTCGGCAAGTCTGTTGGGGGCGCGGTACAGGAGATTTTTGAACCATTTCTTTCCGAAGCAATGCTGACAGAAGCTGTTGTTGACGTGATAGCAAGAGGTGGCAAAACAAATACGGGAGCTTCAGTATATAATCCAGAGGATCCATGGCCCACCAAAGGGTATAAAATGATTACTCATGTTTTAAACACTATGGTTCCAAATGTCTCTCCCGTAGATTTAGACGGAGAACCAGGGCGTTTTATTCGCGGAACCGTAGGCAATATTGCACCTGGATTAGTTAGCCCAAAAGACAATCAGTTGCGAGAACGGGATTTTGCTACAGAAGTCATTCGTGCTTTTAGTGGTTTAGCTTTGCAAGAATTTAATCCAGAAAAAGGTTTGGAGTATGCCGCCTTTGGTCTAAGTGAAGGACGAACGGACTCTAAGAGGATGTTTAACCAAGTAGTTGACGACGGTAACGCATCTTCTCGTAGCCTTGCCAACGCATTCCAAAAAGCAAACAACGCGAAGTTAAATGTAGACCGTAGGTTCTATCAGTTGTTCGAAGATTTAAAATCCATGGGCATCAGTGAACGTAAGATATTTGGTATACTAAAGAGAGAAGGGGTCAGTGGTTACAAAGAAGTAATCGATGGTAAGTTTGTGCCGTTTAAGGTTACTAGAAAAAACATTCGGGACATGCGTACGGCGGGTATCTTTGATCAATATCCACAAGAAGAGATACAAAGAATACAGCGGGAAATGTCTGGCGTATCTTTAATCCCTGATGACGCCACACCTGCGGAACGTCGTCCTGCCAGTAACCCGTTTATGAACGCACCAAAGGCTCCAACGACTAATCCATTCATGAGTGCGCCACAACAAAAAAGCAACATTCAACTGAACAACTTCCAACCTACGATCCAACAAACTCAAGTGGATCCACGTCTGCTCCCTGATCCTCGGACCCGAGAGTTACTAAAACCTTAAACGTCGATCTTAACCGACACTCCGTTGCCACCAAACAGGTGAATGACTTCGTCGGAAGCCTGTTCGATCTCTTGGATAATGTCCTCGTCGCCAGTTATGCATGCCAGATTTAGTGCGCGGTTAATCAAATCAACCAAAGCCTCCACTTGCATCGGGTGCATTTCCTTAAAGCCGAGGGTATTAATTGGTTCGTTCATTCTATTTCACCCCAATCATCTTGGATATCTACATCAATTTTCGAGGGGACTTTGAGCGGCACACCAGTTTCCATAATTTCCTGTATTTGAGCAGCTTGCTCCTGCCCCTCTACGTTAAAGCATAACTCATCATGCACTGTCAGCATAGGAGTAAGTCCCGCCTCGTAACAATCGAGCATGGCTTTTTTGGTTTGGTCCGCCGCCGAGCCTTGGATCAATCTGTTTAACGCCTTGTAAGTAAACGCTCTTCTCAGCTTGCCCATGCCCCCGTACTTTTTGTTGGCCTCGTCGTACGGCAACGGTTTGTTGTACCCGAACGTGCTTGGTTCCCACAGGTCGAAGCGGCACAGTCTACCCAACAGGGTTCGAATCTGCCCCTTGTCTCCCGCTCTGTTCGACGCCGCCGTCGCCAACTGCTTAACAAACGGAACCTTCTGGTGGTGCTTGTCGATCAGTTCCTTGGCTTCGTCTCCCGAGATAGCCAACTGGTCTGCCAGTTTACCAACACCCATGCCGTACATAATACCAAGGTTTACTGTCTTCGCTTCCTTACGGGTAATCCCTGCTAGGTCCGCAACCATCTGATGCAGGTCCACGTCCCCACTGTTGAACTCCTCAACGATGTTATCGACCAACGGTCCACGCATCATGTCTGGCATGTTCGCTGCGAAGTGTACCAAGAGCCTCGGTTCTTGGCTCGAGTAATCGAAGGACCCCCACTTGCATCCATCCTCGGGAATAAACAAACCTCGGATCAACTTCTTCAGTTCCTTGTCCCGTGCAGGAATTTGTTGGAGGTTGGGGTTCGACGCTGAAAATCTACCCGTGACCGTGCCCCCCTCGTCCCTACGCGTGGAGTGCAGTTCGGTATGGATCCGTCCGTTGTGCTCGTGTCGCAGGATGCTATCGATGAACGTGCTATCTGCTTTGTCGAACTCGCGCAGCCGTACCAACGCTTGACACACCTTGGCCTTGTGGCTGTTAAGGTATGCCTTGGTGAAGGACGGTGCACCTTTATCGGTGCGCGGATAATCCATATCTAATTTCTCGAACATCTTCTGAATGGAGGCGGATGCCCAGATGTCTACGTCGATACCTGCTTCTTTCTTGATGATCTTACGCAGGGCGTCTGTTTCTTTCTTGATGGTCTTCTTATTCCGATCGGCCTTGTCCAGATCCACGCGCACACCTTTGGTCCGCATGTCCAAGAGGCAGGGGATCAACCCTGTTTCCAGTCGCCAGATCGACCACAGATCCTGCTTCTCTAGCTCAATTCGCAAAGACTGCCATAGCTTGAGCGTAGCAAGGGCGTCCTGTTCTGCATACGCGCCAACATACATCGGGGGTAGCTGCCACATCTCCGCCTTGGGATCGATGCCCCATGCTTCAGCCGCAGCCTTGAGTAGCTTCTCATCCTTGCGGATACCTGCATAGTCACGGGCCATAGCGTCTAGGCCAAAGGACCACCTGTTCTCGTCCACCAGTGCCCCTGTTATCATCGTGTCGATTATGTTGCCCTTAACCTCTACCCCCTCTGCACGGAGCCATCCTGCGTCGTACGTCGCATTGTGCATGATGATGTTCATGTCAGGGACGGACAGTTGCCTGTTGATCCACTTGAGCACCATCTTTGCGTCGAGGTTGTGACCATTCTGGTGACGCATAGGGAAGTACCACTTGTCTTCTCCTGCGGCTACAGCCACACCAATGATGTGCCCATCTTTCCGCGCCCATCCTGGTCCCAGTGTTTTGATGTTGGGATCCTTGGTCTCCAAGTCTACGGCAATCTCCTTATGACCCGTCAGGTCAGGAAACTCCGATGGGATGTTCCAATCTTTGTCGATCAGGTTCAGTTCGTTCTTGATCTGGTGATGCAGGTCGCTGCCAAATAAATTATCCATCTTTGTTCGCCATAAATAAATTCAACCTTTTGGCTATCTCATCCTCACGATCAGTGCACTCGCAGCCCAACGCACTGTACCCGACCTTATCTACCCACCCGTCTGTGGAATCTAAGTTGTGCAATAGACGCGCCGTCTTCATCCAGTCGAGCATCAAAGCCACATGACGTGGGGTAATGTACCCGTTGGTTGTCTGGGCTTCCTTAACTATCAGGTTCCACCCGTCAGCTATGCGCGTGAAGTTATCGTATGCATCCCCGTAATCCTTGGCTCGATCACCGTTGATGTATTCCCCTGCCTTCTCTAGGACCTCATCTCTTTTCAATGCTTCACTCCCTCATATCCTGCCACAACAAAGGTGTCGCACTCCGCATCCCAAGTGAAACGCAAGGCGTCGATGTCCTCATCTTTTGTATTGTCCGAGACGCGCATCCGCATCTCGAGCTTGGTCATTTCCTGCCATTCTTCCAAAGTTATTTTTCTGTCTGTCATAGCTCGTACCTGTATGTTTTATCTGTATCCAATATGTGCAGTTCCTTTCTGGCTCTTGTGATGCCAACATAGAACGCACGGTGCTCATCGTCTGGGTGCTTGCTTCGCACACTTGCTTTTGTAGATGCCAAGAACACAACGCAGTTGTCATCCTCGCCGCCTTTCATGGCATGGAACGTAGACACTTTGATCCGAGGCGGCTCCGTTATGCTCTCCCCTCTCCGCTCGATAGACTGAACGTACAGCTTATCGTCGCTGCCTAATCGTACCACGTCCATCGGATCTCGGTCCAATGGGGCTTCCATTCCATACCCCAATAAATCTTCGTAACAGAACAGCTTCTCAGGAGGCGCAGCGTCGAGCAGTTTTATTGCCCCATGCTTCACCACCTTATGCTCCCCACGCTTTGGTACAGCGTCGTACAGTGCCTTGGCTTGGACGATGTTGATACGCCCACCACCCTGCAAAATACGCCACAACACAATGGCCTGACCTGACTTAGGGTCGATGGACGGGTGCCCCTTCACACTATACATGTACCCCGCCTCCCGCAACTTGGTTGCAAACTCTTTCACGAAACTGTTGGTTCGAGCCATGATGGTCCATGACCCCTGATGTAAGGGGATCGTATCCAAAGTAAGGTGGTAGTCGATCTTGCCTTCCTCTTCGCGAGGATGAAAGTCTTTGGGTATACGGTTGTGTATACGCTTCGCGATCTTCTGGGACAGCCCGTGGATCTTTCGAGGCAACCGATACGACTGGCTCAACACCTCGATGTTATTGGTCAAGGTGATAAACTTCTTCACGTCAACGCCCGTCCATCTGTGGATAGCCTGATCATCATCCCCTGCATAGATCACCTCATCCGAGGATGCAGCCATGTGCTTGACCATGTCCAACTGCAAAGGAGTGAGGTCCTGTGCTTCGTCCACGATCAGTAACTTGAACCGAGGGAACTCCACGCTCATGGCCCTCTCGATCAGATCAACGAAATCCAACTTGGACTGCATAGTCTTATAGACGGTCATGCTCTTCTCAATCTGCACCATCTTGACGTAGTGCATATTGTGGTCACCTTCCTCGTTGTACTCTTGCTCCAGTGACACGCCACGGTATCTGGCTCTGTCTATCATACGCATGTACTTGCTGCCGTCACCGCCCCCTGTTTCGACAACTAGCCGACCCTTCTCGGGATCCGTCTGGTCCATCCCGTCGAACGACACGCCGAGGTGCCTACCCATTGCTGCCCAATCATCCTTGTCCATGATGCTACCACGGGTCAGACCCAAGGCGCGGAAGGCTATCGAGTGCAGGGTGCGGAAGTACGCAAGCTGCTTGATGTCCATGCCGAACTCATCGAGCACACGCTCCACCGCTTCTTGTATGGCCTTACGGGTAAACGAAACAAACGCAATCTCCTCGGGACGGACACCATCCTCGAAGGCTTGGTGTATCCGTTGGATCAGAGTGTAAGTTTTACCGCAACCAGGTGGGCCGAGGATCAACTTCTCATTCGTCATTTTTACCTCGTGGGCGTGTCGCCAACCACTTCACAACCTCGGCCTCAACCCAACGACTGGTGTTGTTCTTGGACCCACTCTCCTCGCCCAAGATAATAGGCTTGGGGAAGGTGCCCTCTTTTACCCACTTGTATATCGTGGACTTGGATACGTTCAGCCAATCGGTGACCTCCGCTATCCGCATTAGTTTGTCTTCAGAATGGAATGTCATTGTTCATGCCCTCACTTTCTAATTCTATTTCAGCTTGCTCAAACGCAGGAACCCACCAGACACGCAGCGTTGACCGCTTGCCATCAGTCTTTCTGATAGCGTGGTGACCATGGCACTCCTGCCCCCCGTTCATCTCTTTCAGCCGCTCTTGTACCTCGGCTCTGGTATACTCGTTAAACCCTCGGTTCTTCAGGAACTGCATGATCCCTGCGATAGTGAACCGCGTGTAACCATCCTCGGTCCAAGGCTTGCCCATCTCCATCTCCTCGGGAACCATGGCTCGGATGCGGCTCGTGCAGTACACCTGCAACAGTTCCTTGAACTGACCTTTGATCGTCATCTCTTCTGGCACTTCTTGCTTCACAGACTTCGACATCAATTCGTTGACCATCTGTTGCCACTTCTGTGCCTTGAGTGTGGGAGGCATCATACTTAGCTGCTCCATGCACTGACGTTGCCAAAGGCTTTGGTTCTGTAGTTGCTCCGTGTTTAGTTGCATGCGCTGCCCGTCCACATCCATGAAGTACAGGCGTGGTTCTGATAGCAGGATCGTCAGGCCCCCTACGTTTGGCATGTCAGGGGCTTGGTTGCCCACGCCATAGGGTCGGGTCTTGCATACGTTCTTGTCACAGAAATCTTTGAGCGGACACACATCACATTGGTAGAAGTATGTAGGCTTCTTCTCCAAGGATCGTTGTATGTTTACAATCTCCGTTGCCTCGAGCGCAGGGTCGCAAAGCATACGGTTATACTCCTCGTGATGCTTCTTCCAATCGTCCGACCACTTGAGCCGACAGTACACACCCACGGCAAACATCGTGATGTTGCGGTTGTCCCTGATCTTTCCTTGTGATGCCATGACCTCGAGGCAGTATGGCCCGTCGGTAAAATGCTTTCGGTCTCCACCAAATGTCAGCTTGTCTAAGTCCGCTGCGCTGACCCGCGCCTTATCGACAGCTTTCAGAAACTGCTCGAGTTCCATAGCGTTGCCCTTCTTGTCCATGGCATAACGCATAGTCTCTTCCGCATTGTAGTACGGCATGTTGATAAAGTTACCAACGTCCCCTCGTTCCGCGAGGATCTTATCTTGCTTGGGGAATATCTCGCAGCCACTGTGACCAAGGGCAATCGACATCTCTGTCAAATACTCTCGGATCAAAGCCGCAGGTTCCCAGTCTTTCAGAAACAAAAACAGGTGTGCGCCACCTGACTTCGAGCGGCACAAGATCAACGGCATCTTCATTGCTTGTACCTTCTGGTTCAACGCTTCAAGGTTTAAGTCATAGGTGTCGATGTCCAATGCTCCGAACTTACAATCGTTCGAGGAGTTGATCGGAATAGAACCCACGCCTTGCTTGCCGTCGATGTGCGCCTGTATTTTTTCTTCGTCCAACGTACCATGAACCACGCGACTTTCCGCCTGGGTCTTGCCGTTCTTGCCACGTCGGCCCACGTTTGTTGTTCCGTATGCTGCATCCGAACCTCCGAACGCAGCCAACAATCTTTTTGCATCAGACATGCTTGGCTCCTGTTGAGGTTGAAACACGGTAAACTTTCTGGTGAAAACTTACCGTGCTTTGGCTACTTAAAATGGGATTTCATCATCCGCTACGGGAGCAGCAGTCTTCTCTGCTTGCTTACCCTCTGAAGCCTTAACCTCACCTGCGGCAATGCTTTGACGGAACGTCTTAGCTTCTTGATACAGGTTACGATCTTCTATCGCTCCAACCTTGGAGACCGAATAGTTGGAGTAGGTTTCGTTGCGCTTGTTGGTCTCATCCACAGTGGTGAGTTTCCAAACGGTACTGAAGATAGGAAGGATCTGCATCTGCCCTGTCTTCGGGTTCTTCGCTTTGTTCATAGCGATCTGTGTCTTCCAACGCTTGGAAACTTTCATCGCCGTGACCTTGAAGTCTACCACCGCAGGTTCCCATCCACCTTCATCGTCTACGATCAGGCAATAGTATTCATCTGCCTTGACCAGTTGGTTGCCACTCGGAAGGATGTCCATCGTACCTTCCTTGGTAGTCTGAGTAATCACAGGATCACTTGCATCGATCTCCTGCACAAACCCACCGCCGTTCTCGCGTGTGACGAACTCGGCATACTTAGTCGTGACGTAGCAGGGAACAACATTCAAACCCTCCTCGCCGTCATAGACTGCGTTGGTCAGGGTGTTGTACATGTCACCAGACGAAAGACCCTCGATGAACTTGGCGTCCTTCTTGTTGATCTGTGGTGACATCTGTTGTGCCAAACGAACGTATGGGATCATCAGTTCACTGGCGTCAAAGGCTGCACCTTCTCCACCGTCTGCGAACATATCGTCCATTACGTCTGAACTTAACTCTGCATTTTTCTTTTTTGCTACCGCGTTTGCCATTATGCTTTCCTCTTTATCTGCGCTGCGTTGGTGATGAATGCCCCGAACATATCGAGGTCGATTGGTTTACCATTCTCAAAGCGTTCTTTTACAAACGCCTTCAATGTAGAAGGGTGAACATAGGTTTTCGTCGTAACGGGAAACCCTTTGTCTTGCAGGATACCAACGACATCTCCTGCTAGATTGTCTTGCCCCTTGCCGAAAGAACAGATGATATCGTTCTTGATGATGTCATCCAATTGATTATCTCTCAGCCATTCGAAAGCCTCTTCCCGATTACCTACGGGAATAGATGCTTGCACGATGAGCTTACGCTCCACCGATACACCGTCCACATCAAGCCGCTCAACACCCATCTCATCCATGAGATTAGGGATGCCTTCAATAGACAGCTTCTGCTTCTCAGCCTTCAAACTTTTCAAGTGTTGTTCCGTCTCCTCGATCTGTTGCTCGACGCTACGGAGTTGCCGAACCAGTTGGCTTAATTGCTTTCCAGTTCCTTCATCGACACTGGCTAATGCATCAGCCTCGTCGAACATGTCTTCAAATATCTCGGTCATTGTTACCTCCACCGTGGACCTTCGAACCACGCAACCAAAGAACGACGTATGCCTTTTGTTACGGGGTTTACTTTGTGCAGCATGTAGCTTGGGAATACCAAGACAGTGCCTTTTTCTTTGTGCCAATCAGGTAGTTTCTGATTGTGAATACCAAAGTCACCGCCCTCGTAATCGCTCGGGTCACTCAGTTGTACAGTGAGAGATATCTTACGATCATAGGGAACGTCATTGGTGAACGACACATCAACGTGCCAATCATAATGACCCTTCTCCGATTCATGGTATTCAGTATACTGCACATCGCAGCATCGTGTTACGTCGAATGCAAACGCTCTTCTGTTTGCCTCCTCTGCAAAACGCCACAGTCTATCCTTTAACCAAGTGTTATCAGACAGCCATGCGATACGACTTCGTCTAGCCTTATCGTTGTCTTCTTTCTCAGCGCCCAGTTTAGCTTTCTGGAACTGAGTTGCTGACGCAGCTTCTGCAACGCGCCCAAGGTCATACTCCTTGAAGCCTTCGTCGCCACGCCAAAGTTGAAATAGTTTCCTCAAAGTTTTCTCCTCTTCAGGGTTGTGGTTGACACACAAGTTCGAGTGTCGTACCTTGGACTGTATAGGAGGATACAAATGACTGTCAACTATAAATTCAAAACGAAACCATATGATCACCAACGGACGGCAATGGACCACGCTGGAAGCAAGGACGCATATGGGTTCTTTATGGAGATGGGAACAGGCAAGTCGAAGGTTCTAATCGACAACCTCGGTACGCTGTTCCTCGAAGGTAAGTGCAACTTCGCTCTTATCATCGCACCAAAAGGTGTGTACCGCAACTGGGTTGCGAAAGAAATTCCAGAACATATGTCCGATGACGTACCGCATCGAGTAATACGGTGGGTCTCATCCCCTAACAAGAAACAGAAGCAAGAATTAAACAGTATCAAAGACGCATACTCAGGCTTGACCATCTTCGTGATGAACGTCGAAGCCTTCTCAACTGTCAAAGGACAGAACGCAGGGATCTGGTTGGCAAACAAACTAGGAAAGTTTGGCCTGATTGCAATCGATGAAAGCACCACAATCAAAAACCACAAGGCCAAGCGCACCAAGTCGCTCATGAAAATCGCAGCAGGGTTCTCGTACCGTCGGCTCTTGACTGGGTCGCCCGTAACCAAGTCGCCCCTCGATGTGTATTCGCAGTGTGAGTTCCTTCGACCTGGTCTCCTTGGATATGATTCCTACTGGGCATTCCAAAGCAGATACGCCGTGGTCAAGAAACAAAACATGGGTGGTCGCTCGTTCACACAGGTGGTGGGATATCGCAACCTCGATGAACTGACAGATCGGATTGATCGATACAGCTATCGGGTGCTCAAGAAAGACTGCCTCGATCTGCCAGAGAAAACATACACCGCTCGGTACATACCACTGACCAAAGAGCAGAAGATGATGTACGAACGCATCCAACGGGAAGCCTTGATGCTGTTCGATGATGGCGAGATGGTCACCGCACCTGCGGTAATTACGCAGCTACTCAGGTTGCAGCAAGTGTTGTCGGGCCACATCAAGACTGACGAAGGTAAGATCGTTACCTTCCCAACCAAACGCATGGACGCGCTCGAAGAAATCATGGAAGAGCACGATGGTAAAGCGATCATCTGGTCTCGCTTCCGCTATGACATACAAGCCATCGTCCTTACGTTGCAGAAAAAGTATGGCAAGCATTCCGCCGCAGGGTACTTCGGGGACACAGGGGATGAGGAACGCAACGATATCGTACGCAACTTCCAAGACCCTAACCACCCACTGAAATACTTTGTCGGCAACCCCGCTACCGCAGGATACGGTTTAACTCTGACCGAAGCTGATCTTGTGGTATACTACGCCAACGATTTTAATCTGGAGACAAGGATCCAGTCTGAAGATCGGGCGCATCGTATCGGTCAGAAGAACCCCGTCACCTATGTGGATCTGATATGCGAGGGCACCATCGATGAGAAGATCGTCAAGTCCCTTCGCGCCAAGATTGATATCGGTGCAAAAGTATTAGGAGAAGAGGCACGAGAATGGCTGACACTAAAAGCAATAGACTAAAGCACGAGGCTGCTATCGAAACAATCGTAGACTACAAGCGTGGTCTCAGGCACCTCGATACTGGGGCCAAAGAGTTTTCAATGCAGACAGGGTTGGATGAGGACGTAGCCAAAGCATTCTTGAAAGGGATGAAGAAGCACAACGTCACGCAGATCCGAGGCTACAGTAAAGAGCCAGAGCGTATGCGCCGAGGCAAGAAGGGTAAACCAAACGAGGCCAAGCTATGACACAAGTAGAGATGAACTTTACCCGTGATCGAACACGATACGATCAGATGGAAGAGGCCGCGATCAAGTACCACAAGGAACACCCCGAGATATACGAACTGTTCTGTCGGTTTACCTTCGAGATGATCAAGCGTGGCTTTCAAAACTATGGGTCGTCAGGTATCTTCCATCGCATCCGATGGCACACTGACCGTCCCGATGTGGATGGCAAGACCACGTTCAAGGTGAACAACAACCATCGAACCTTTTACACCCAGTGGTTTGCCCGAGACTATCCGCAACACGCTACCTTCTTCCGTCAGCGCGTGAAGATCAGCATGTTTAAACCTGCGTCTCGGTTCGAGGAACTAACTCCCCAAGACTTTGAATAAAAAAATCCCCGCCGTTGCAGTGCAAAACCTAGCCAGGCGGGGAGTTATTGAGGCGACAAAGCCACAGGCGTGGAGCTTCATCGAGCAGTGTATGGAGGAGTGTCCTTACGAGGCAACCATACCAGAGTTGTTCTTGTTTTCATAGGCTTTTCTTATCAAGACAGATAGCTGTCGAGCCATGGACCTCTGGTCCTCGGTTGCCAATTCATGAAGCATCGCGTGGTCGTCCAACAAAACGGCTACGTTCTTGAACTTTGGTGCCTCCTTCTTTTTTGCTTTCGCCATGTCGATCTCCTGTTGTACGAAATATGTTGCCTATCCCTACACCAGTCGCATGCAGAATGCAAGTCACATGAAATACGCAGTGGTGGACAGGATCGACTTGTCTCTAGACAACAAGTCATCCACAACCTTAACGTCCTCCTCGAGTTCCTCCGCTAATTCAAGCGCAGTCCAATACCCGTTGTCCTCTTTCAACAGGCGGTGGACCTTGTCGAGCAGCGTGTGCGACACAACCTCGATGTTCTCTTGCTCGTGTGTCACCTCAACACGCATCGCCCTCCACGGTATGCTGTCACGTTTATCAGGAAAGTTAGGAACAAGGTACGCTTGCACCGTCTGCCCACCCTTCAGACCCATGCGCTGCACAATCCGAGCGTTGAAGAACACACCGTCCCCCTCTTCAGTCACGCCAAACGCACTGTCCGAGTACGTCGTCTCTTCGATGATTACTTCTTTTACTTCTGTTAGCATATCAAAACCTCGGCTCGTATATCTCGCCGTCCTCTTCTCGTTTCTTGTAATCGTTTAACTCGCGAAGCAGCCCCTCGATCCTCGGATCCTGCGGGTCCGCCCATTCAATTTCATCTATCTCTTTTTCACGTCTAATTATCAGGTCGCGTATTGCATCTAGCCTGGTATCCATTTACTCATTCTCCTCGGGGGCGGTGGCTTCGGCCTCGTCCTCACGACCCCACTCTTCAAACAAAAATTCAATGTAATCGGCGGCGTCCTCTAATATCGACACCGCCTCGGGACCTCGAACGTCAATCCCTTTTCGTATCGCTAGGGCCAAGATCCGCAGCTTCTCGTCGTGCTCGTTCATCCTCCTCTTCCTTCTCGTCCCATGGGTTGTCAGGCAAAGTCACTCTGTTAAAATGTCTGTAAGCCATCTGGCGTCTGTACCCCTGCCATTCCTTTTCTTCCTTCGTCCACCTGCTCATATGTTGTACCCTCCATCTCGTAGAGCCTTGACGTAATCATCCAGTTCCTCTCGAGCAGCAAACAATTCACGGTGTATGTTCGGACGCGCATCTTTCCTGTACCGTTCGTCCGCCAAGTTATCCACTTGCTGCTTGAGCCATTTCAATTGTGCAGCTTGGAACGTAGTCAACTGCTCATCACCCATTGCTTAACTCCTCTGGTCTCAACTTCGGTCTCAAAATGTACGACACCTTCTCACTCACATGACAACTGACCATGATGTCGTTGCCATACAAATCATAAAGCTGACTGTATAGCGGATCGACAACACGCATCGCCTCCTGACAATGCTGCTCTCGATCATACCACACAACAGTCTTAACCTCTTCGCCACCAAGAGCGTAACTGATGACCAAGGCCGTGTAGTAATAAATCACTTCACAACCTCCCACACTCCCTCGGCTCCCGCAGCCTTGCCCGTGTCCCTGATCAAACCCTGCTTGTGTAGGCCAGACAAAGTCGAACGAACAATCGTCAGCTTCACTCCCATGCGGTCAGCCAACTGCTTCGCGGTCCCCGCACCTCGGTCCAACTCAGCAAGGATCTGCTCCTTCCTCGTCAGCTTCTTGTTACTTTGACGCTTGCGCGTCAGCCGTTGCCAAAATTCTTTGATCATGTTTCTTCTCCTTCTCTAAAACATTCTTCACAAATCTCCGCGTCCTCGCCCATGATCTTAGTCACAGGCGAACCGCAATCACACAGACGCTCATACTGACCATCGCCGTCGCACGTCTCACAAACCTCGGTCCCCGTGTCCAAGTATCCAACGTCACGGTCAGGGCCATGGGGTCGGGGGATCTCATACTCAACGCTCCCCGTTCCCAAACAATCAGGGCAAGGCGTCATGATCGGCGTCTCTTGCAACTCCATCAATAACTCTTTCATCTTACCCATCACTGTTGCGCCTCGCTACCGCTCGAAAAGCCTCATCCAAAATACGCTCCAACTCTTCCGCCGTCAGCGTATCCCACTTGTTGTTGAAAGGTATCTTACGCATCTTCCATCTCCTTCTCATCCTCGGGTGTCCAAGTGGTGTCGCTGCCGTCGATGTACTCGCCCTCGAACATGCCGCCCTCATCTTGATAGGTAGCGTCCACGCTGATACCCATCGAATGCAGCTTGTCCCACACTGGAACAGGTGGTGCCCAAGCAGTCCAACAGTTGAACGAGAACGAGGCGTTCATGTTCCATGGGTCACCAGTGTCAGGCTCGTCATCGTGAAGCAAAAGGGATTGCGTGATTTCAACATTAACGACATCCCACTTCGTGCCCCAGTTGTTGACACGCCAGTCGTACCAACCCTCGACCTCGTAGCCTCCCCATTTGGTCTTCGGGGCAAGCCACTGCTCAAACGGCATCGGCACAACCAATTGGCAGAACCTCGGGTTCACAGCGTAGTTGCTCGTGTGCGGATCATATCCACCCTCGGTCAATCCATCGTATATTTCCTTGACCAAGAACCTTGGACCATAGATGTGAACTTGCTGATAACAATGATTAGGCATGACCTGACACCGCCTCCTCTAACTCACGTTGAAACCCAAGTTGAAAGGGCGTGTCCGCAGGGTCCAACTCAAATAGTTTTAGCGCAGTGTGGACTTCAAAATCCTCATGCAACATTTCCTCAGACGCAGCCTCTCGACCTGCCTGATAATCTTTCAGATCCATCTTCATGCTTCCTTCCTCCTGATTAAAATTTCTCTGACATCACAATCGTAAGTGATCACAACCTCATCGCCAACACGCAACTTGCTGTTCACAATCTCCGCTCCAACGATGTCAACTATCGGGCGGTCTCCCTTCCCCGATACCTTGCGCTTGCCAGTCCCCTCTTCATTCTGAACCAACAACATACCACCATCACGCAACGGTAATTGAATTACGTTATACCGAACGCCGCGCTCGTAACCCGCCTCGACCAACCGCTTGCCCTCCAACCAAATGCGAGGGCGACCACGGTTCGCTCGGATCGTATACTCCTGCAACAAAATCATGCCAAACACCCCCACTGCATAGCCATCGCATCAGCAATGCCCTTGTAAAACTTAGACCGCAGCTTCCAACGATCCGCGCTCGGCGGTAACTTGTGACACTCATCTCGCGCCGTCGATCCATCAAGAGAACCAGTGCGGTTCAGCTTCGGTAGGTTCTTGAGCCACAAACATGTGCGCTTCTTTACATTGTCGCCACTGTCCTCAGACTTGGCAAACTCCCAAGGCTGTATGCTCTGGGCAAACGGCACATAGTTTCTGATCCGAGCCTTCGCATGCTTGTGCATGACAGGGTTCTCAACAGCCACCATCGAAATGTGCGGCACGTTCCAAACAGCAGAGAATAACTCCGCACCCTCGTCCAACTCACGCCACATCTCCTCGAGCGTACGGTTCGGGGGCGGCGACGATAACCAACGCACACCAGAATTACACAGCCTCGTGCATGGTGGATGTGCCACCATCAATAGATCCCAGTCATCCTGCATCACGTTCCGAATGTCGTCCTGAATGTGACGGTTGGTCGGCGTGTCCGACGGTAACAGATCACAGGACCACGCATCATGGCCCCTCTCCAAAAATGCATCGCGCACAATGCCCGATGTCTCGCAACCAATAAGTACCTTCATGAGTTTTGCTCCTTCTAATATAAAACACTTGTGGTGTGGTTGTGAGAATGGCACAACAAACAGGGAAAGTCAAGCCCGTTACTGATTTACATATAGAACGCTACCAGAGATTTTTATTTTTTTCATCTCCAACAGGGCAAATTTCTGTAAACAACGTAAACAGGTAGATTTGAAGAGGGAAAAAGTTAATAGTATCAAGGGTCTAGTACCTCGGTCCTTGTTTACACCGATTAAAAATTAAGCGTAAACAGTTTACAAAATACCGTAAACAATTGCAGTGTCCTTTCATTTGACAACTCAGCCCATGGCAAAAAAAGGGCAAAGTGTTTACACTTTATCTCTGGGAACATCCTATATAGAAATCTTGGCAACAGGGAATACTTGTACTATGGTTGTGGAAAATCGGAGACAGGCATGGGTTCGGTACAGAAAAAGATTGAAGAAGAACATGGTCGCCAACTGACCAATCGGCAAAAGACTTTTGCTCGACACATCGTGGAAGGGATCTATTCCAACGCAGAGTGTGCAAGGAAATCTGGCTACGCACAAAACGTAGCAGCAAAGCAAGCCTCGGTCTTGTTGAATGGTCGAGACTATCCACATGTCTTGGAATACATCCAAGAGTTACGACAGGAACGTGAACGCAAGTATGGTGTGACAACCATCGGGCAGCTTGAGCGTCTGTTTAAATTATCTCTGGGTGCAGAAGAGGCAGGGCAATTCTCTGCCGCAATCAACGCAGAAAAGATACGCTCTGCTCTTGGTGGTCTGACCATCGACAGGCGTGAAACAATAAACACTATTGATCAACTCTCGAGGGATGAAATAACTGCCCGACTTGCAATGTTACAGAAACAATATCCGCAAGCCTTCGTGATCGATGGCACAGCGGAGGATATAACAGATGAGCAAGGGACCAGAGGCCAACTTTTGGAACACGTTGAGGTCGAACCTACCCAAGAAAGCATTCGCAACTCGGATTGAAAACGTGCATGGGGGCGGTGTTCCTGATGTGCACATTGTCTGGGATGGCATACCGTTTTGGTTCGAATTAAAGGTAAGCAAGGGGAACGCAGTAAAAGTCTCATCTCATCAAGCGGCGTGGCATATGGCCTATTACGCCCGAGGTGGTCTTAGTTTCTTCTTGGTAAAGAGCCTCTCTACGAAGGATCTATATTTATTTGGGGGGGATCAGGGGCCAAGTCTCATCTTCGGGGGCATCAAAGGTGCGGAGGG